>Ga0070729_10001974_pt1 | contig 28334 bp, 31 predicted proteins | sample tdDd472_FD_66725 | JGI IMG/M metagenome (GOLD analysis project Ga0070729, IMG submission 66725) | Marine sediment microbial communities from the Atlantic coast under amendment with organic carbon and nitrate - tdDd47.2 | ecosystem: Environmental > Aquatic > Marine > Coastal > Sediment | place...
TTTTTATTGAATATGGTGCCGGAAAGAGGAGTCGAACCTCCGACCTACCGCTTACGAGGCGGTTGCTCTACCAACTGAGCTACTCCGGCATAGCAAAAAAAGAAACCGGTCGGGGTAACCCCTGACCGGCTTCTATTATATTGCGCTCTTCCGGATGTTAAAACCGGAAAAAACTACACCGCGTTTCGCACGCGAATCACAACTTCCATATCGATCTGCTCGGTGCCTTGCGGCAAATCCGGCAAACCCTGAATGGCCACATCGTCTTCCAGTATGTCGGTTAACTCACCAGTATCAACATTGTAAAAATGATGATGCGGATGTGAAGTTGAGTCATACATCATCCGTTCAGGATCTACGGCAATTTCCCGCACAATACCTTCACGAGATAAAAGATTCAGCGTGTTGTACACAGTCGCTTTTGACAAACGACTGCCGTTATCACGAAGCTCCTGAAGAATCTGATCCGCCGACATATGGCGTGGTGATGTGGTTAATAATGCGCCGATTTCCAACCGCTGACGGGTCGGGCGCACGCCCTTGTCACGCAGGCGCTGCTCAAAGCTAACTTGATTGTTCAATCCTTTCTCCCCCCGGATCGCAAACGGACCATCTGTCTGCGAGAGACGCATTCTAGCCACAGGACACCCCTACCGCAAAACTTGTCATGATGAGCTTATTTGATATTCCGCAGTCCTATCTGCAGCTATCGGGCATAAATGCCTATGGCAACAAGCATTTATGACTGCAACCATCGTTTCCCTGATGAGCAGAAATTCACCAAGCAGTTCACCGAACGGACAGATGCGCGGCATAACGCTCGCTGAACTCTGTATCGGGCTGGCTTTGGCAAGCTTGCTCCTCACACTATCCGTACCTACTTTTCACGGACTGCTAACCCGCTCGGCGCTCAATGTCGAAACCCAACACTTCAAGCAAGCCCTCCAAATAGCCAGAGAGACTTCGATTACGCAGCTGCAGGCGATAACGGTCTGTCCCTTCTCCACCGGCTTTCACTGTGGCGACAACTGGAGCGATGGTTGGCAAGTCATAACCCCCGAGAACAAAGTGTTGGTAAAACATCGCTTATCGAATCGGTTGTTCATAAGCAGTAACCGCAGCCAACTGATCACCCGGCCCTTGTCCCGTTCAACCAACGGCACGATATTGTTTTGTGACAAACAACGAATTACGCAGGGCAAGGCGGTCGTCGTAAGCTACAGCGGCAAGAGCCGCCACACCAATGAAGCAGGTGCATCTCTTGCCTGTAACTAAACAACAACGCGGCACCTCACTATTAGAATGTCTGCTTGCACTCACCTTGCTAACGCTCAATTCAGCAGCACTAAGCAAACTTCAGATCACCACTATTCATAGCCAGCGCATCGCCTGGACCGAATTGCAAAATACTCTGAATCCTATGCATAACAACGATTTAGAGAGCCCGCGAGCGCAATGAAAACTTGCGGTGGCCACACGCTTATCGAGGTGCTGATCAGTAGCAGTATCGGGCTGGTGCTAATCCTCGGGAGCACACAGTTCTTTACTAATACACAAAAACTACTGGCGCTATACGAAACACAAAACCTGATTCAGGAAAACAACCTCTATGCCATCAATGAAATTGCGACAGACCTGCGCATGGCCGGTTACTGGGGCATCAACAGCGACATAAAGAGTATTGTTAGAGACACGTCCGGCGACGTTCACTGCCGGCACACCAACGTATCCGATTGGGCACTTAATACAGATTTCCCCGTCAGCCATTCAAACAATACTTACGACCTTCCCTGCAAAGCAGAGGGCGACCCCGCCGGTCATGCAGACACACTCACACTGCGTCACGCCAGCAGTTCTACGTCTGAACCCGAGAACGACTATGTACAACTATTGACGGACTACCGCCGCGGCTACCTGCACCAACTATCCAATCCGGACGAATCCGGATTGCAATCACCACGAAACTACCGGGTCATCGTGCACAGCTACTTCATAGCAACGGACACCCCGTCCGGCCTTCCCGAGCTAAGACGCTGGGCGCTGGCCAAAAATGCGCAATTTAGAAATGAACTGGTTATAGACGGAATCAGCAACCTGCAGGTCCGGTTTGCCACTCCAACCCAATACCCGGAAGATCCTCATTGGTCTGATCAGTACAGCGCCGGCGCCAATCAAGCGCTAATCGTCGTTACCGGCAGTGCGAAGCTGGGGAACGACTTAATCAGTAAACAACTCAGTCGCACCGTCACCCTGAAAAATTCGGACAACAACTATGTATTGAAGGCTCCCGGAGCAGAACCACCCCGATGACCAAAGTCCACAGACAAAGAAATAAACACCAGTCAGGTGCCGTACTGCTCATCTGCCTTATCCTGATTACAGCCAGCAGCTGGATTACATTCTCACAAAGCCGCCACAGCCAAACCAACCTCAGACTCATCGCACTCATACGGGCAAGTGAAGTTGCATTTGATCAGGCAGAACGAGCGATTGAGCACACCGCTAACACACTGTATGAAAACCCTGCAGAATTCGTTAAGCACGCGGGCTTAAGCGCGACAGAGAACAGTCCCGCAGATCATATCGATAGCACCGTCTCGGTCGTCTACGAAGACAAGGTATGCGGCCCCGAAAAAAGCTCGAACCGCTATATTGTAGAAATAGGCGGCTACGGTTCGGCACGCGCTATGAATAACCAAATCATAGAACGCACTCATGTAAGGGGCTATGAGATTTGCATAAGCAAAACAGAACCACAGGAACATACACCCCGGGTACGAAATACTTACTGGTATCCGCTCACACTGCAGCCTGGCGAAAACAACTCAGAATGAATTGGTGCGCGCAATAAAACGCTCTAGTCAGCTGACTTATCGCCGGCACGACGGCCACCGCGTTTACTTTCCAGCACGAGGTTGTCGTAAAGAATCAAAACTACGCCACAAAAGATTGCTGAATCGGCGACATTGAACGCGGGCCATGACCACTCACCCACGTAGAACAATAAGAAATCGACCACATACCCGTAGAGTATCCGGTCAATCACATTGCCCAATGCGCCGGCCAGTACCAAAGCCAAACCGATCGCCAGAATGCGATGATTCTGCTTAGGCATATTCCACTGCCACCAAAGAATGACGCCGCTGACACCCAGCGCCAGAACAGTAAAAAACCATCGTTGCCAACCGCCGGAATCAGCGAACATACTGAAGGCAGCACCGGTGTTATGCAGTCGCACAAAATCGAACACCGGCAGCATATTGATCCGCTGATAAAGGTCAAAGGTATTAATAACAATGATCTTCGTAATCTGGTCAGCTAGCACCAAAGCGCCCGTCAACCACAACCACTTTAGCGAGTCTTTACCGGCTATCTCTACCGGGCGCCGGTCGGCAGCACTGCCCTGACGGGCGGTATCAGTTGAATCAGGCATAGTGACGCTGCTCTCCGGAACCATCGACGTTATCAGCACAACGGCCACATACTTCTTCATGCCCGGCAACACTGCCAACATCTTCACGACGGTGCCAACAACGTACACACTTCTCATTTTCGTTAGCAGTCACGCCAACCCAGAAGTTATCAACCTGCTTCGCGTCTTTGGATTTTTCAGAAATAGGTTTTACTTGCGCTTCGGATGTAATGAATACAAAGCGCAACTCATCGCCAAGTGCTTCTAATGTCGCCTTCAAGTCGTCTTCAGCGTATATCGTTACGTTGGCTTCCAGACCCGAACCGATCGCACCGTTTGCACGCTGATCTTCAAGGGCTTTTGATACGCCTTCGCGAACGCTGATGACAGAAGACCAATTGATCTGCGCGGCAGCAGGCACGGGCAACTCGTAGAACTCATCGAAAAACACAGAGTCATCACGGTCACCCGGCAACAACGGCCAGATTTCTTCTGCAGTAAAGCTCAGAATCGGCGCCATTAAACGCACCATCGCTTCACTGATCAGATACATAGCAGTTTGGGCCGAGCGGCGCGGATGGCTGTCTGCGCCGGTGGTATAAAGACGGTCTTTCAGGATATCCAGATAGAAACCACCCATATCAACAACACAGAAGTTATGCAGTAGCTGATATGCCCGATGAAACTCATAGCTCTCGTATGAAGACAACACCTGCTTCTGCAGGTCCACCGCACGTTGCACAGCCCATTGATCAAGAGCAACCAGCTCATCTACCGGCAGCATATTCTGCTCAGGCTCGAAACCGTGCAAATTACCCAGCAGAAAACGCATGGTGTTGCGCATGCGACGGTAAGAGTCAGCTACCCGCTTCAGAATCTCGTCCGAAACACTCATCTCACCGCGATAGTCAGTCGCAGAAACCCACAAACGGAGAATGTCGGCACCTAAGCTATTAGCGACCTTCTGCGGTGACACAGTATTGCCCAACGACTTGGACATCTTGTGGCCCTTCTCATCCACTGTAAAACCGTGGGTGAGCACCTGCTTGTAGGGTGCACTGCCATTCATAGCGACAGCCGTCAGTAAGGAACTCTGGAACCAGCCACGATGCTGATCCGACCCTTCAAGATACAAGTCAGCAGGATACTCAATGGGGTCGAATCCATTGGTCACACAATGATGTGCCATGCCTGAATCAACCCAGACATCCATGGTGTCAGTGGTCGCTTCATAATCGCCGGCCTCATCGCCGAGAAAATCTTCAATGGCCGCATCAAACCAGGCATCAATACTGCCGGTTTCCATACGAGTGGCAATTTCATCCAGCAAGTTCAGCATGTCAGGGTGCAGCTCGCCTGTTTCCTTGTGAACAAACAAAGGCACAGGAACGCCCCAGGTACGCTGACGTGAGATGCACCAATCAGGACGACCCGACACCATGCCTTCGATGCGCTGCTCACCCCACCCGGGGATCCATTGCACATCGGCAATAGCTTTCAAAGATGCGTCACGCAAACCATTCTGGTCGAGACTAATAAACCATTGTGGTGTTGCGCGGAAAATAAGAGGTGTTTTATGGCGCCAGCAATGCGGGAAGCTATGATCAAAACCTTCCTGATGCAGCAAACGACCTTTCTCTTCCAATAAGGCGATGATCTCCTTACTGGCTGGATAAATATGCTGACCGGCAAACACTTCAGTGCTCGGCAAATAAACACCGTCACCACCGACCGGGTTATCCAACGGCAAATCATTTTCGACACCCACCGCAAAATCTTCCTGACCGTGACCGGGAGCGGTATGTACCGCACCGGTACCGGCATCAAGCGTAACGTGCTCACCGGTAATAACGGGTACAGGACGATCATAAAACGGATGTTCCATCTGCAAGCCGCGCAAAGCCTGTCCCGGGAAAGCAGCGATAACCTGAGTACCTGTCGCAGCAAACCGTTCCAGTGCTGCATTCGCCAAACCTTTGGCCAGCACGAGACGCTCTTTTGTTCCGCCGATAACGGTTTCAACAAGAACGTAGGGCAGTTCACTGTTAACGGCGACAGCCTGATTGGCCGGCAATGTCCAGGCAGTTGTGGTCCAGATAGGAATCGACACGTCGCTGCCGTCATCCTGATAATCCGCCGGCAAGACATCGCTGATGCTTTTTAGCAACTGATTGGCATCCGCGAACGAAAAACGCACATCGATAGCGACAGACGATTTGTCCTGATACTCAACTTCGGCTTCGGCGAGCGCAGACTTACAATCCAGGCACCAATGCACAGGCTTATAGCCGCGATACAGATGCCCGTTTTCGATAACCTTTTTAAATGCACGAACCTGATCAGCTTCGTAGCGCGGCAACATAGTGAGATAAGGGTTATCCCAGTCGCCTAAAACACCCAGCCGTTTAAAGTCTTCGCGCTGACCGTCGACCTGACGCATCGCGTATTCACGGCAAGCCTGCCGGAACTCGGTCGCATTCAGTTTCTTACCGACCTTACCCTTCTTCTTTTCGACCTGAAGCTCAATAGGCAAACCGTGACAATCCCAACCGGGAACATACGGTGCGTCATAGCCGGCCAATGTGCGTGACTTGACCACGATATCTTTAAGCACTTTGTTAACCGCATGCCCGATATGGATCGGACCATTTGCATACGGAGGACCATCCAGCAAAATAAATTTCTTGCGGCCGGCAGCACGCTTACGAATCTCACCGTAGCGGTCGTCCGCATACCACTTCTTCAGCATTTCAGGTTCACGGTTTGCCAGATTTGCCTTCATAGGAAAAGGCGTACTTGGCAAATTCAAAGTATCTTTATAATCAGTCACTCAAACTTTCCTTACGTTACGCTGCCGCGAGTATCTCTCGCGCCTGCGCAGCATCTACATGCATTTGCTCCCGCATACTATCCAGATCGGGAAATCGTTCTTCATCGCGAAGCTTTGCTACAAACTCCACATCAATATGCTCGCCGTAAATCTCTCTGGAGAAGTCAAAAATATGCACTTCCAGAATAGGCTCCACGCCGTTTACTGTTGGCCGCGTACCTAAACTGGCTACACCGTTCAACAGTCCTTCGCGCAGCCCGCTCACCCGTACAGCGAATATGCCGCTTATGGGGCTGAGCTTACGGTTCAACTTTAAATTTGCAGTCGGGAACCCCAGAGTTTTCCCGAGTTGCTGCCCGCCTACAACCCTGCCGGACATAAAATAATTTCGGCCAAGCAGCGCGGCGGCTTCTGCCATCTCGCCGTGCTGTAAATGATGCCGGATTGCAGTGCTCGAAACACGTTCGCCCTCACTGACAACACTACCAACCTGCTCAACCGAGAAACCAAATCGTTCTCCGGCCAACTTCAGGTCTTCAACTGTGCCGGCGCGGTTTTTCGCATAACGAAAATCGTCACCTATCACGAGATGTTTTACGCCTAATAAGCCATGCAACAACTGCTTTGCGAATTGCTCCGGGTCCAGCGAACTCAAGCTCTGTTCAAATCTGGGGCAAAAGAACGCATCTACTCCCAGATCATTCAGTGCATGATATTTTTCACGAAACTTCATGAGCCGGGCCGGCGGCGCTGCTCCGCCGAAATACTCCTGAGGCGTAGGCTCAAAAGAGAACATCAAAGCAGGCACCTGTCTGGCTGCAGCCTCATCCTGCACCCGCTGCAAAATTCGCTGATGACCTAAATGCACGCCATCAAAAACGCCAATGGTTGCAACACAACCATTCTGCAAAGCCTCTGGCGGCTGATATGGGCGACGAATCAGTAACATCAGGTTAATTTCGGGTGTCGGATCAGGTTCCACCGGCAGGCTCATCAGAACCTTCCCAATTAAACATGCCGGTCGGGACGGGAATTATAAGGAGTGACCGTCCGTTTTGATACGCAATTGAGCAGGTCTTACCCCCATAGCCAGCAGCGCTGAGCCATAAATCGCCAGTCCGGCCGCCACAGCCGTTGCCAGCCAACCACAACGAAGCAGCACCCCTGCCTCTATCCACGCGCTCTGCGGCGGCAAAAACTCCCGTAACAACAAGACCATAAGCGTAGCCGCGACAGCTATTTGCAGCAATAAACGTGCCCATCCGGCTGTAGGCGAGTAGACCCCCGACTTGCGCAAGCCCCGATACAATAAATATGCATTCAGGAATGCACCCAGAGAGGTGGCAATAGCCAAAGCCGTATGCGGCCCCGCGAAGCCGCCCTGAACCCAGGGCACCACAAACGCAATATTCAAGGTTAGATTGAAGGCAAATGCCACCAAGCCTACTTTTACAGGTGTCTTCGTATCCTGACGGGAGAAGTAGCCGGGCACGAGCACTTTAACCAGAGTAAAACCAACCAGACCAAACGAATAGGCCATCAAACTCAGGCGCGCCATCTCCACATCATTTACATCAAACAAGCCGCCATAAAAGATGGTAGTCAGGGCCGGGCCCGCCAACACAAAAAGACCCGCCGCTGCGGGCACAGAAATCAATGCCACCAGACGCAATGCCCAATCGAGTGTTGCGGAAAATCGCTCCATCGATTCGGAGCTGTACTGCCGCGACAGATTCGGCAGTATCACTGTAGCCAGTGCTATGCCAAAAACACCCAGCGGAAACTCCATGAGCCGGTCTGAAAAGTACAGCCAACTGATGCTGCCCGTAACAAGAAACGATGCAATCAGCGTGTCGAACAGAATGCTGATCTGCGCCACCGATGAGCCGAAGATTGCCGGCAACATCAACTTCACAATGCGACGCACACCCGAATCGTGCCAACCCCATTTGGGCCAGCCCAACGCTTTCACCTGAGCGACAAACGGCAGCATAAAGAGCAGTTGCAACAGGCCTGCTACAAACACACCCATTGCCAATGTTACGCCAGGGTTATCGGTATGCGGCGCTACCCAGGCGGCAAATGCAATTAGAACAACATTGAGTAACACCGGTGCAAATGCCGGTGCCGCAAACCGATGATAGGTATTGAGAATACCGCCGGCCAAAGCGGTTAAAGAAATAAAGAACAGATACGGAAAGGTAAACCGCAGCATGTCGACAGCTAACGCATATTTATCGGCATTGTCCGGCGCCGGCGACCAGAACCACCCCATACCAAACAATGCGATTAAGACCGGCGCTGCAATGACACCAATAACCGTAAACAAAAACAGCACGAGCCCCAGGGTGCCGGCCACATTGTTGACCAGTTCCTGAACTTCCTCAGGGCTGCGTTTTTCGTCGTACTCGGCAAACACCGGTACAAATGCCTGAGAGAAAGCACCCTCGGCAAAAAAACGCCGGAATATATTCGGGATTTTGAACGCAACGAAAAATGCGTCCATGATTAATGATGCGCCGAAGAACCGCGCGTAAACCACATCTCTGACCAGGCCAAGAATGCGCGATAACAGCGTCATTCCGCCGACAACAGCGGTAGATTCCAATAATCTTGGCGCAGCTTTCTTAGCGGCCGGCTTCTGCTTGGTTTCAGGCTGTTCGGGGTGATCGCTCATAACAGCGCGTTCCGCCCCGTTTCACTGAAATTCGGCTCATTTGCCGTCATGTAACGCACCCAATAACGCATTATGAGTCTCAACATCCCTGTTCGCAGCTGCCGCAATTCGCTTATTCTAACCTCAGTCAGGCCGCTAAATGCGAGTATTCACGCCGGATACAGGCAAATCACCACATTTCATTCCGGCAGACCGACAGCGTAAGTGATGGAAAACATTGACATCCCCCCACTAAATGAGAAGAATACGCGTCCCATTTCAAGGAAGGGAGCTATGCGCCTTAAGCACAGGCTTCCTCCGGCAACACACCCGATTTATACAGGAACCCATAGTGGCTAACATTAAATCTGCAATTAAGCGTGCAAAAACCAGTGAACTGAACCGCCAGCGCAACGTCGGCCTGCGTTCACGCATGCGCACCGCCATCAAGAAAGTAATCACTGCTGCTGACGCCGGTGACAAAGAAGCAGCCGCTGCCGCATTCAAACTGGCAGAGCCTGAAATTGATTCAATGGTTAACAAAGGCATCATTCATGCCAATAAAGCTGCACGCACCAAGAGTCGTTTGAACGCACGCGTTCGCGCTCTGTAAAAAACAGCCAGACCAAAGAAGCACATTAAAAAACCCGGTTCAGTTTTGAACCGGGTTTTTTGTTGCCCTGAATAAAGCAGAAACGACAAATCAGACGTCTTCAGGTGGATCCACTGGCAAGGGTTCAAGTGGCTCCGGCATTTCTGCCAATTCTTCATTAATTTCTTCAAGCCGGTTCATGATAGCTCCGGCCAACGCGCGGGTACCCGTATTGCTGATCGCACTAATCCGGTAAACAGGCCCTTCCCAGCTCAACGCCTCTACAACGCTACTCTCCACTTCAGCCAACACTTCATCATCGAGCAAATCTGTTTTATTCAGAACCAACCATCGTTCGCGCCCGGCAAGCTCCGGGTTAAACTTTTCTAGCTCCTGAATAATACTAAGTGCATCGGCAGCAGGGTCACCGGTACCTTCCATAGGTGCCACATCAACCAAATGCAGAAGAATACGCGTGCGATTCAAATGCCTCAGGAACCGCGTACCGAGTCCTGCCCCGTCTGCAGCGCCTTCGATCAAACCCGGAATATCTGCCATCACAAAACTACGATGCGACTCTATCGAAACCACGCCCAGATTCGGATACAAAGTAGTAAAGGGATAATCTGCGACTTTAGGTTTTGCGGATGACACCGATCGGATCAGTGTCGACTTACCGGCATTTGGCAAACCCAGTAAACCAATATCGGCCAGCACGATTAACTCGAGTTTCAGATTACGCCGCTCACCTTGCGTGCCCGGTGTCGTCCGCCTGGGCGCCTGATTCACACTACTTTTAAAGTGCATATTGCCCAGGCCGCCTTTACCGCCCTGAGCTACAGTCAGAGTCTCGTCATGCGAGGTGATATCCCCGATCAACTCTCCGGTATCCGCTTCGATAATGCGGGTACCGCAAGGCACTTCAACAACAAGCGCATTACCCGACTTACCGGTGCGATTGCGCTTAGCGCCGGCTTCACCGGCTTCGGCGTGGTATTTACGTGCAACACGAAAGTCAGCCAGCGTGTTAATGCCCTCATGCCCGATGAGAACAACATCACCGCCATTACCGCCATCACCCCCATCGGGACCACCCCGGGGAATGTATTTTTCCCGCCGGAAACTGGAGCTACCTGCACCACCATCCCCCGCGCGAACTTTAATCGTTGCTTCATCTACAAATTTCATAATGGCATTCTAGCTGTTATTACTGCGCGATAGCGCTGTTAAACGTAACTCAGTGGTATTGCGGTGGTGGACTTGAGCTCTTCCATCGAAAAGCTGGAACTGACATCGGTGAATTCGGCTGCACCGATAAGCTTTTTATACACGTCGTCAAAACTATCGATACTGGGCACTACGACTCTAAGCAAATAATCCACCGTGCCGCTAAGCCTGTGAGCCTCGATAATCTCCGGAGTATCTGTCAAAAACTCACGAAACCGGTCAAGCCAGTCTGCAGCGTGGCGATTCACCCTGACAGAGACGAACACGGTGATACCAACATTCATTTTCTCCCGGTCGAGCAGCGTCACCCGCTTCTTTATATACCCCTGCTCTTCAAGTCGCTGAATACGTCGCCAACACGGCGTTGTGGTAAGACCAACCTGATCGGCCAGCTCTGCGGCGGTATACAACGCATTATCCTGAAGCAGTGACAATATTTTCTTATCTTTAGCATCCATAGCATTTATTTCTTAATAATTGGATATTATTAAAATAATATACCAGAAAAGCCCGTTTTCCTCACAAGATTTGCAAGCACTTTTCGCGATACTCCCGATATGCTGGGTCTTCATCAATGGAGACATCAATGCACGCGTCAGAACGCACCCTCGCTCCCCTGCTACGCTTTCCGACCGGCCGCAACAGCACGCTTGAATCTCTGGTTCAGAACGTCAGGGAAACACTGGCTGCACACAGCCACACAGATACAGTTACGCCGGAGCTGATCGCGTCCCAACTTAAAAGCTACCTGTCAGTAGAAGAACTACTGAACCAATCACAGCGCCAGCCTGATGCAGATTCATATAAACGCCATACCATGTACCGCGACCCGGAGGGTGCTTTTACAATCATGGCGCTGGTCTGGCTACCCGGTCATGAAACACCTGTTCACGCACATATGGCCTGGGGTGCAGTAGGTCTTTACTCAGGCAACCTGCAGGTTACTAACTACGAGATCTATGGCACACGTGCCGGCAGCATGCATCTTAGAGAGACGCAACAGATTGATGCGCACCGCGGAGACACCTGCTGGGTCAGCGGCGGCATCGATGATATCCATAAAATTAAAAACATCAGCCACGAAGCAGCCATCAGCGTACATATCTATGGCATGGATGTACCACCGGAATCACAGGCTCTGAACATACTCTTTCCACAATAATAATAATCAAGCAGTTTTCCGGTTGAACTCCCCCCAAGGTTTGAGCCGGAAATTAAAAAAGCCCTGTATGCATTGCATACAGGGCTTTTCTTTAACTGTTGCTTGTGCGATTAAAACTTAAGCAGTTTCAATACTTACAAACTGACGCATCTGAGGGCCACGGCGGGTGAACTTCACTTTGCCGTCTGACTTAGCAAACAATGTGTAGTCTTTACCAACACCAACGTTTGGACCTGCATGATACTTAGTACCGCGCTGACGGATGATGATGTTGCCGGCTACAACCTGCTCGCCGCCAAACTTCTTGACGCCAAGGCGTTTACTTTCTGAATCGCGACCGTTACGAGTAGAACCCGCGGCTTTCTTATGTGCCATTGTTTAGGCCTCCGCTTCTTCAGCTTTCGCTGCTTTCTTGGCTTTCGCACCACCTTTGATACCGGTGATTTCAACCAGAGTGAAATTCTGACGATGTGAACCCATGCGCAAGTAATTCTTACGGCGCTTGAATTTAATAACGTCTACTTTTTTAGACTTGCCCTGCTCGAGAACTTTAGCTTCGACTTTGCCACCGGAAACCAGCGGAGCACCGATTTTTACATCAGCACCTTCGCCAACCATCAGCACTTCGTCGAATGAAACTTTGTCGCCTTCGGCAACGTCAAGTTTCTCGATTTTCAGGGTGTCGCCCTTGGCGGCACGATACTGCTTACCACCCGTTTTAAATACGGCGTACATTGTTGGATAACTCCAAATACGAAGATCCCCGGGGATTCGAACACCATGGTTCATTACCCGAAGGACCGGAAAGGAGGCGGAATTCTATAGATTCCTTACGCCGGAATCAATGGCTTAGGGACGTTTTGATGGACTAATTAGGCATCTATTTGCGCTCGTCACCGGTCCCGCACCAGATGGCGTTCAACTGGCCCGCCAGTCGCACGCCTGCCTGAGCTAGCCGCACGTCAATTATCTCTTTTGATTCAATTAGATAGCTTTCACTCAACGTTACTGCCTCCAGGCTCTTCCGCTCGCTGTAGGAATACACCTGAGGGCGCAGCGCAAGTGACTCACGCAGCCAGTCTGCCGGCTCTGATGCCTGCCACTCATCAATTCGTCCGAGCGCCAGACTTTGCAACGCAGCAAGATAATCCTGCTGTGACTGGCTCTCTAACTGCAGCAAGCCGGTATCCCAAACCGAATGCAAATTGGTTTTGCGCCCGTCGAGCTGCACTTTGACCTTGTTTCCACCCAAATCTGCCGAGTAGCCCACATGCAGCGGCTGATGCAGATCAACTACAAAGTGCACGTAAAACAGCATGGCTTCGCGGCGCTGCTGGTCACTCAGCCCGGAATCGGTAATACGCGGCTTAAAGTGCTCTATCGCCCACAAAACGTCGCCTTTTGGGTTCCGCTTCTGCTCACGGCTAAAGGCATCGGTTTCGACATTAATGTAGTGCCAACTGCGCGAACGACGCCATTTGTCCTGATACCTGACCTTATCGGCCCAGGCGCCTGCGCTGACAAACGGATAAGGCTCATTCAGCGCCTTCAGCTCCGCCGCCGCCCGTTCGCACAACAAGGGTGCTGCGACCTCGCCTGCCAAACGATGCCCCAACTTACCAAAGGCATACCCGGCCAACGGCATCAAACCGGCGACCATCAGCACAATTACTAACGACAAATGTTTTACAGACCAACTCATGAACGGCATTATTGGTTCTATTATGCATCTCGTCCAGTCAGAAAATGCCGGCTTCAGCCCTGAGAGCGTCCACGAACTCCTCGGAGACGACTGGCCTGCCGTTAACCGTGAGATTGTCGAACAGCTATCCAGTGACGTAGCGCTGGTGAATAGTGTTGCGCAGTACATCGTCAGCTCCGGCGGCAAACGCCTGCGCCCGTTGTTGGTGCTACTGTCTGCGCGTTGCTGCGGCTACCAGGGTGACCAACACATACTTGCCGCTGCCATCATCGAGTTTATTCACACTGCCACTCTTCTACATGACGATGTCGTAGACGAATCTGAACTACGCCGCGGCCAGGTTACCGCGAACAGTGCATTTGGCAGTGCGGCCAGTGTTTTGGTGGGTGACTTCCTGTATTCGCGCTCTTTCCAGATGATGGTACAAATGGGCAAGATGCGGGTGATGGAGATCCTTGCTGAAGCGACCAACACTATCGCGGAAGGCGAAGTACTGCAGCTCATGAACTGCAATGACCCGGATACCACCGAGCAGCAGTACATGGAAGTTATCGAAAGAAAAACAGCCAAGCTGTTTGATGCCGGCATGTTGATTGGTGCCATTCTCGCCAACCAGTCGAGCGCCGTTGAAGAAGCGATGAGTCTGTACGGACGAAAACTAGGCACCGCTTTCCAGATTGCTGATGATGCATTGGACTACAGCAGCACCAACGATGATTTAGGTAAAAACATTGGTGATGATCTGGCAGAAGGCAAACCCACGCTGCCGCTGATTCACGCTCTGCGCAAAGGGTCCCCGCAACAACAGTTAGTCATCCGCAAAGCCATCGAAGAAGGCGGCGTTGAGCAACTGGATGAAATCCTCGAAACAATCAATAGCACCGGCGCTCTGGCCTACACCATGAAAAAGGCGGAGGAGTCTGCCGAACAGGCTATTGAGGCACTTAAAGCTGTGCCCGACTCAGAATTTAAAGATGCACTGATAGCGCTCGCCCGTTTCGCGGCAAATCGCAACTACTAATTTTATATAAGGGCGCCGGTTCATGGCATTCGACACTAACAATCCGTCTGACATTCTTGAAGCTCAGATCAAGCTAAGAGCTGACCTGAATGGCGACTCTGCCATGTGGTTTATGCGCGGCACGCAGTACGCCGTAGTCGGGTTGGTCGCCACCCCTCTCTATCATTTGGTTAACGGTAGCTTTACCCGCATTACCAAAATTGCGGAGAATAATTATCAGGTCCGCATGCTCGAACTGTCCTTCTACTGCGACCTGAAAACAGGCAAACCTCTGAGAACGTTTGTTAACCCGTTCAACAAAGAATCCTGCACAATGCCACACGAGGTTTTCGGACCAAACGTAGTCGGCCTCACTCTGGACGGTATTCAACCGCCCGAAAACTTCCCTTTCGGCGAGCTCACCTTTGACGGCAACCTCGGTCCTGCACACAACGTGGGTGATGATCTCTGGGTGCGTGAAGAATCACTGGTAAGAATGACCTCCGACAACCCCGGTTTCGGCAATTACATTTACAACGAGATCGTGAACTACCGTGGCAGCCTGAGCGAAGTCAGTAATCCCGATATCACTAACGCGTCAGCCACCCTTGACTACCACACCACCAGCAATATTCGCCCATGGTTAAAGATGGACGATATCGTAGGGCACTTGGAATCACAGGCTGTGGGCAAAAAAATAGCCAGCGTGGATGAATTCCCCGCTGACTATCTTGAGATGGCTCAGGAACTGTTCCCTGAATTCATCGCTGACCCGATAGCAGTGCTGGATGCACCGCCCAAACTACCGGGTTAATTCCTACAAAGACTTGTAGTTAAACTTCTGACCGCCGATTGATGCTTCGTACATCAACCCGCCTTTGGCCAAGGTAAAAACAGCCATGCCTTTTTCCCAGGCGCTCTTACCTTTCGTTTCACCGGCAGATGCACCTGCACCTTTAGTGCCTGCTTCAGCGCCTGCACCGTAGGTCAGCGCGACAGCAGTAGCCTGAGCACCAAACTCAAACTCACCGGTAGTAAACTCGGTATATACATCATTGTTCTTGAACAGAATGAGCTGGCTATACGCCTGACCACCCAGCTGCCAGCCGATGGTTACCTGACCCATCTTGACCGTACCGGTTTGCTTGCCGCCTCTAAATACACAACCGGAACCACCGGCACCACCGATACCGATACCGCCTTTACCGATCGTCGGAAGAATCGCATAGCCAACTGACTGACTTAATAGTTCATTAACATTGCCAAGCCCGCGAAACGTTTTTAAGGCCTCGCTACATTCGGAAGCAGAAGGCGCCGCTGACGCGGTAAATGAAGTCAGAGCAAGCAGAAAACACAGAGATACTATTTTTTTCATTGTTATTTCCCTTTTAAAGATCAGCTGTACAACAAACTATTCGTCAAAAATCACTTTCAGGTTTCACCTTGAGGCTCTTCGCCCAAGGGATAGAACTTAAAGGTCTGACCGGCAAGCACGGCCTCATACATTAGACCGCCTTTAGTCACTGTAAAAACAGCAACACCCCGATACCAGGCCGCGCCGGCACTGTCTGTACGACTCGCCTTGCCACCGGCACTGGCCGATGCACCCTTCGTTCCTGCGCCCGCCTGAGCACCCGCTGTAATGGCGACTGCACTGGCATCTGCACCAAATTCCAAAGTGCCGGATACAAACGAGTCATAAGCGTCTTTGTTTTTAAACACGACTAACTGACTGAATGCCTGACCACCGAATTGGAAACCAAAACTTAACTGGCCCATGTGCACTGTGCCCGTCTCGGCACCCTGCGCATAAACACAACCCTGACCGTAACCCCCGCCAAGTCCGATACCGGCCTTACCAATGGTCGGGAACACAGCGTAACCATATGCCTCACTCAGGAACGGCTGAGTTTCTTCGACACTGCCAAACAACTTCATCGACTCAGCACAATTATCCAGCGCCTGAGCCGGGGCAATCCATGCCAATGCCAGAGCAACAACACCTACCAGCTTCTTCATAGCGAATCCTTTCCGCAAATATTATGTATACCGAAGCATAGAACGCTGCGCGCCCCGCAACAACCTATAAATACAACGCCGGATATCGCTTTCGGATGACACGGATATATCGCCGCTGACAGGCACCGGAATCTCGACACATAAATGGCTTTGCGCTAATGTTCTTGCGTATTCGGGGCTTTTTGACCCGGCCTTTTTTCCCGGAATACGGCCTGCTGTAAAACAGCACGAAACAGGGGTCATCCCCCACCGTCGGGGTGTAGCTCAGCCTGGTAGAGCACTGTCTTCGGGAGGCAGGGGCCGGAGGTTCAAATCCTCTCACCCCGACCAAATTCAACGTGAAAAATCGGCTTCCTTACCCCCTTAGGGGGAAGGCGACTTTTTTACTTTGAATTGTTGGGAGGGAATTGGAACCGAAGCAGGAGGTTCACAAATCGGCAGGACAGCCGATTTGCACGCACGAGCTTGCGAGGGCGCGCGGAGGGCGAGGGTCAGGATGACCCGAGTGAAATCCTCGAACACCTTGGAACCGAATTAAGGTTCATCACATAGAAACAACCCGTCCATCTGACTGTTACAAGCTGTTACAACCCTTTTGCATCCGACCTTCCGGTGCACGCGAAAGCTATACCAACATTCCGCAAATATAAGGCCACACAATGACAGCTAACTACACGGGTGCAAAGTTGCGCCCCAACCATAGCTTCACACAACTACCTACACGTCTCACGTCACTTTTCACAATACCAAGCCTAGTACTGGCTTCAATGGCATTCAGCTCTTACTCCCTTGCGGAAGAGACTGCTCAGGAACAACAAGTCCTCGAAGAAGTTGTTGTAACCGGTCGTTGGGAAAACCCTCTGGGCAAGTCAATGTCTGCATCGGCAGGCGTATTCGGGCAAACGGAAATTACCGAAAGACCTATCCTGCGCACAGGCGAATTGATGGAACTGGTGCCAGGCATGATCATGACTCAGCACAGCGGCAGCGGTAAATCCAACCAGATGTTTTTGCGTGGGTTCAATCTTGATCACGGCACCGACTTTGCTACATGGGTCGATGGTATGCCGGTCAACATGCGGACTCACGGTCATGGTCAGGGGTACACCGATGTTAACTTCCTGATTGAAGAGCTGGTCGACCGTGTTGAATTCAACAAAGGCCCCTACGATGCCAGCGTCAGTGACTTTTCATCCGCCGGCGCTGCCAAATTCCGCACTGCACGCAGTCTCGACAAGGGCCTTGCTAAAGTGACTGCAGGCGAATACGGCTACCGCAGGGTTATGCTGGCCAACAGTTTTGAAGCCGGTAACAACACCTTCATGCTCGGCGGTGAAGCAAAAACCTACGACGGTCCCTGGGAAGACATCAGTGAAGATCTGGAGTCCTATAAAGCTTTGGCACGTGCCAGCCGCGAAGCCAACAACGGTGACGTCTGGGAAATGGCCTTTATGGGTTACAAGGCTAGTTGGAACTCGGCGGATCAAATCCCCCGTCGTGCAGTAGAACAAGGTCTTATCAGCGACCTCGGCTCATTGGACACCACCGTCGGTGGCGATACCTCGCGCTACAGCCTTTCAGGCTCATGGACCCGTGAGAACACAGACTCACGCTGGCAGGCCCGGGGCTACGCCATCAGCTATGACATGAACCTGTTATCAAACTTCACCTACTTTCTCGACGACCCGATTAATGGCGATCAGTTTCAGCAGATTGATGACCGTAACATCTACGGTGGCGATCTGAACTACGGCCTTTTCAACAACGTCTTCGATCGTGAAATGATGCAGACATTTGGTATTGAAGGTCGCTATGACGACATCAAGAAAGTTGAGCTTAACAATACTGTCGACGGCGAATACCTCGACAACACCCGTTCGGACTCTGTGAAGCAAGCCAGCATCGGTATCTATTACGAAAACCAGTACCAATGGACCAATAAACTGCGTTCGGTGGTAGGACTGCGGGCCGACTTCTTCGACTTTGACGTCAACAGCAACCTTACCGCCAACTCCGGCAAGGGCGATGACAAGCTGGTCTCACCAAAACTTAATCTGATTTACGATGCTACCGATGCCACTGAACTGTACTTAAGTGCGGGCACCGGCATGCATTCCAACGATGCACGTGGCGTCACCATCACCGAAGACCCTGTCACCGGCGACCCGGCTGACCCTGTAGATGCACTTGTGCGCTCCAAAGGCGCCGAAATCGGTGCCCGCAGCTTCCTGACTGATCGCCTGAATCTGGCAGTCGCGGTCTGGTATCTGGAACTCGACTCGGAGCTGTTGTTTGTCGGCGATGCCGGCACCACCGAAGCTCAGGGGCCCAGCGAACGCTATGGCATTGAGGTTCCGCTTTACTATCAAACAGATTTCTGGAAGTTTGATCTGGAACTCGCCTTCACCCGCTCGCAATTTAGTGAAACCGGTGAAGACATTCCCGGAGCCTTGGACAGAGTCATTGCGGCCGGCGCTTATTTTGAATATCCGGTTGGCATATATGGCAGCGCACGTGTTCGCCACTTTGGCGAACGGCCTTTGGTTGAAGACGGCAGCATCAAGTCTGACCCCACCACCGTGGTCAACGGAATGCTCGGTTATAAAATTGCCGGGAACTGGGATTTGCGTCTGGAAGCATTAAACCTGTTTGACTCAAGTGACGACGACATCACCTATTTTTATGAGTCCCAACTGGCGGGCGAACTTAACCCGGTGGCTGATGTGCACTTCAAGCGCGTAGAACCACGCTCTCTACGTGCCTCGCTCAGCTACACTTTTTAACCTCGATCAAGACCGCTCCCGCTGCCACAAATAGAATCCAAGCAGGGCTAGCGCACCGTTCATCGCACCAATCATGATGAACGGTGCAGCGGGCCCGAGAGCATCGTACATTCGTCCGCCAACACTGGTAACAAACAAGATTCCGGCAGCGCCGAAGATAGAAAAAGTACCCATTACCGCACCACGAAATTCCGCCGATGCTTCCTGACCAACTAACGTATTACTGGCAAGCGTGACACTAATCTGCCCGATCCCGAGCAAAATACTGGCAGGTATAAGCAGCGACCCGAGCGGATCACCCAACAGACCCATTGCACAGTATCCGGATAATGCAAGCAGCAACGCGACGGTCATAACCAAAGTTCGATTCAGCCGGTCATTCAACCACCCCATTACCGGCGCCCAAAGCAAAGCCGAAGTCATAACCAAAGCAAACATCGCACCTGCATTCTTTGCCGCCTCATCAGCTGCCAGACCCGATGCAATACCGGCCTGAGTGAGCCACAACGTATAAAACGTACCCACCACCACCAGATCGGCACGCCCGATGAAGGCGCAACCATAAGCCAATAGTAGTTTTGGATTCAGGCGAGCTGCCCGGACACCTTCACCGAGCAGCAATTTAAGCGGTTGTTTTTCGCTGACCTCGGGCGGCGGGCCACCAACTAAACCGAAACGCAAAATAACTGCGGTTGCAAAACAACACCCGGCTGTCGTCATCATGGTTAAACGGCTGGCATCCAATTGCCCGTACCCCATGCCCGAATACAAGTCAGGCAAACGGGTAAATAAAACCCCTATCATCACTGCGCCGATACCAATTGCGATACCGGTGAAACCCACCATCTTGCCGAGAGACTCCGTGCGGGGGTAATCAACCTGCACGGTCATAATCATGACGGTTAACGAGGCTATGCCGATCGTCGCAAACATCCTGATCGCAATAAGTTGTCCCACTGTGCTTGCGTAACCCAACGCAAAATAGCCGACACCCAAAACCAGCAAACCCAATACCAGCACAATACGCCTGCCATACTGGTCTGACCACGCTCCGAGAAAACCACTCAGCGTAATCAGCACCAACTCGCCGTAGAACACCAAATCGCCGGCCACCGTGCCCTGCTCTTCCATGGGCAGGCCAATATTCACATTCAACACATACGGCATGATGATGCTGAAAAAACTATTCAGCGAGATACAGGCGAATGCGGCAAACAGAAAAGTCCAGGCATTAAGCCTGGAAACGCCCGGTGCTAATTCCACCGGCCCAAAGCGAACACTTTTAGTATCAATCATTATTTTCCAATTACGCAGCGTTTCCGATAACAGCAATAACCTTTCTAACCCAAAGGTTTTCACTCACTTCATTAATCAAAAAGTGCGCAAGATTGGCACGGGAGATCTTCACGCCCACAGGATAGTTCTCCTGCTCTTCAACGTAATAGTCGCCATCCGCCGGCCCGTCGACCAGATACGGCGCACGCAATACGGTGACATCCAGACCGCTGTCCATTACCTGCAACTCCATCTCGTACATATCAGCGTAATACTTGCGGCGTAAGAACAGATAAATGTTCCGTTGAATGCCATCGCGCTTGATACGGGCAGCACCGGTGGACGACACCACCAGCAAGCGACGAATATTATGCTTTTGCATGCCTTTGAGCACGGCATCATGGGCGATGGTGCTCAGCTTGTAGCGCTTATCGAGCAGGTCTCGCTTACCGACAGAAGTAATGACCGCATCAGCACCTTCCAGACCGTCAATAATAGAGTCCGCATCAAATGCATCTCCCCTGCGCTTAGTCACCCGGGGGTCTTCAGACTTAATGTTCTCCGGCGTACGCGCCAAACCAATAACTTCATGCCCGGCGGCAAGTGCTTGCTCGATCAATTCTGTGCCGGTCTGACCCGATGCTGCAACGATCGCTATCTTCATGCCCAACTCCCTCAAGCTTCTTCGTCAATAGGCAGACTGTAACAGCGATGAAGCTTCTCACCTCTGCACTCGTAAACACTCATGCGACGCTGAGTAACCTCTTTGCCATCCTTAAGAATCTGATCCGTCTCAACCACCACCACAATGTTGCCGAACGCCTTGGCGAAGTCGACATGACCGGACAGGTAATCGGGGTTATTGATAATGTACTGCATGCCAACCTTGGCCTTTTCTTTCGTATCCGAAAGCAATACCGGGCCATCACGCTCAATGTTGTACCAGGTAAAATCGTCGGCAGCGTAGGACAGCATCAGATCGACGTCCTGATTTTTGTAAGCTTCTGCGGATTCAAGATAGATCTGTTTGTAGTCAGTCATAACCAATTACCTTAAGCGTGAAGTATCAGGATAAAGAACAACAGCGAATACTAGTGAACGTACTCGCCGGCAACTATTTCTTTTATTAAGCGTATTTCATCGCCGCCCGATTGCGCGTAACTATCGCCTGCCTGCCTTTGCTGAATCAGGAACTGGTCAATATTGGTAATGTTTAGCGCTACACCAAAACCGGGGGAGAACTCTGCACCGCGCCCCTCAGCATCCAGCAAGAAACCGGCAATCATTTCACCAACCGCCGGCGTATTGGCTGCGGAGTCTTTGAACCATTGCATTTGCTGCGCACCTGAAACAGGTACCGTCTCCATAGACACATTGTTGTAGCCGGAAAAATCCCACAGCGTCATTTGCTGATCGTCATTCAGGGTTTCGTTGATCTGCCCGGTAATCTGAACCACGCGACGCTTCCAGCTCTCGTAGTCATCCATCAATCCCAATTGACGGATGCTTTCCAACTGCAACGCGTGCACCGGAGACATATATACATGCACTTTGACGCCCGCAGCAGTCAAAGCGCTTAACAATGTTTCCAGGCTTTCATAATGAATATCGCCCGGCTTGTAGTCGCCGTAAATACTGGGTGTACTCACATACGAGTCAATTCGTTTGGCAATTCTGTCGAGCGGTGCACCACGCACCGGGAAACCGATGCCATAACCGGTCTGGTCACACATGCTCATACCCGCCCGGTTAAATTTGACCGTGTAGTACGACTGCCGGAAGGCTTGTGGCGAAAGAAGATACCCAAGTATAGATACCAGAGACTGCTTATCTGCAAGCGGTGATTCGTTGAAATCATGGGCGGTGCCGCGAAGATCACTGAACATATAAAAACCGAGGTCGAGAAACACTTGATCCGGTTGCTGAAAGCCGAGCATATAAAGACCAATTTTTTCGGCCTCCAGCATACTGCTTCCTTTCATAGCGGCGTTATAAACACTTTGGCCTGAAAAAGCCGGAGAACCGGGATTGACACTACCCTCTGCACGCGTGCTCCCAAGAATCACAATGTCACGCTCACACTCGCGGACAATTGCAGCTTTAGCTTTTCTGCTCTGGGGTTTGATAGTTAGTTTGTCACGATTAAAGCCGGCCTTATTCACCATCAATACCCGGCCGTGCGGATCGACAACAAGATTAATCAGCAATACTGAAACCGGCACGGCCACGAGGAGCAACACCAACAGAATCAAATAACGCTTTTTGCTTTTCATGTTCTAAAGATAACCCCGCATCAAGACTAAACCCCCTGCCAATAAGCAAGGGCTAAGACTATCAGTGAATTGACGGCGTGGCAGCTACTTAAATGCTCAGTCTCACGACGACATTCATATATAGTGTGTTTGATTACGCTATACACGCCGCTGCCACGTTATGACCAAGCTTTCAGACCAAGAAAACGCTGACCGCAAAGAAATACATCTTTTGGTCACATCCTCTGATAGCAACGCAGTTGAGCTGTTGCATCGTGAATCGGGCCTATCCAAACAGCAAATAAAAAATGCTATGACCAAGGGCGCAGTATGGATTACCCGGAGCAAGAGCACCCAACGGCTCCGCCGGGCAAAACGGGCTCTGCAAGCAGATGATGAACTGCATCTCTACTTTGACCCTGCAGTCTTGTCAGAAAGCCCGCAGGAACCACTGCTAATTGATGACCAACAAAGTTACTCGGTTTGGCACAAACCTTACAGTCTCCGATCGCAGGGTTCCAAATGGGGAGACCATTGCACTATCGGGCGCTGGGCCGAGCAACATCTGGAACCTGAGCGCCCGGCGTTTACCGTGCACCGGCTTGACCGTGCCGCCACCGGGCTGATTCTGATTGCTCACACAAAAGAAATGGCGGCGACACTTGCGGCTCTGTTCCGGAATCGTCAGATTGAGAAGCGTTATATCGCCGTCGTTCTAGGTAATGCGTCCACATTGACAGATCCCCTTCGCATAGACACACCCATTGATAACAGGACAGCTATCAGTGACGTTTCATTTACTGAGTTAAGTGCAGACAAACAACGCTCTTTGGTCAGAATTAATATTGAGACCGGTCGTAAGCATCAGATAAGGCGGCACCTGGCCGCTATCGGTCACCCGATTGTCGGCGATCGCCTGCACGGATCGGATACCGGTGGGCACAGCAAAGACCTGCAACTGAACGCATGCACACTTAGGTTTCACTGCCCTATAAGAAATGAGATTGTCGAATACCACTCGCCAACCAACCTTATCCCCCAAATTAACTAACTAAATTGCGGCAAATAGGTTTGGAGACATGTGACATAAAGCCTCTAGTAACAGATTCGCCCTGTTGTCACCAAAAAAAAACTGCTAATTCAATTTATTCACATAATGCGAAATTAGGTCTCTAACCCAGCAAACTAGGCAACCCATGATTTAATTATGTCAAATTATAAGTTGATCAGGTACTTACTGCCTCTTTTAGACTAAAGACAAACTAGTGGTTTTGTGACACAGTTCACACTTCGCAGGGAGCGATTAGCTAAGACTCTGCGTACTAAGTAAATGTGACGCAGATCACATTACTTTGTAAAAATGCATCCGCGATAGAGGCTCAAGCCGCTTCCGATGCAAAAAAGGCCGATGCCCAAACGGGTCGGGAATAAAAACGAAAGAAGCTATGCAGAGGGAAAACTGTGGAAGCGATCAAAAGATTTGGTGTCACCTTTAGATAGGTAGTCACTTATTTTGCGTTTCTGACTTTTACAGCCGATGTCCATTGGCTGTTTAGGCTCACGAATCCGTAACCATTACCGGGAATGCTCACGCACACCCCGGGGCTGGGTATGAGGTGGATTTTGCTAACTGCAAAATCCGTCCGTGAGCCGAGTGTTGCCGAAAGGTAATGCCGGTGTTCTTGCACCGTTCCCTATGAAAGCCGATTTCTACTAAGCACAGAACAGCGTGAAACGTCTGCATCTGCTTTAAAAACAGCTGGTTAAGTGGCCGGCGGTAATACAAGGCAAATGCATCAGCGTTTCTGCAGCCTGATAGAAAACGCAAGCATAAAAAAATAGATAGGGAAATTGATATGAAAACGACCACGACTATTTTAGCACTCGCCGGACTCACAATTAGCTCCGCCACAACCGCTGCAACCTTTGATTTTGTTGCCATGGCAGACACTCCGGCAGACCCGAATTACTTCGGAGAAATGGGCTTTCAGAGCCTGAATGTCACCGTTGATGGATTAAGCCTTTCAGCTACAGGCACCGACACTACCGACTTTCTCAACTATCTGGCAGATCCGGGCGCGTATCAGGGCGACCTGGACAACGAATACGCCTACCTCGACAGCAACACCGCAGGACTCGGCGTTTGCACCAGCATAAACAGTAATGATCAATGCGATCCATCCAGTGATGACAACGCTACAGCTGATGAAGTGCTCATTCTGGCTTTTAGCACTGAAGTAACGATCTCTGACCTGTTTTTCCGGGATGCAAAACACAATCCGATTAACTTCGGCTCCGGCGAAGATTTCTCCTTGTTCATAGACGGCTCTTACGCCGGAAACATTCAATACGGCAGCCCGCTGAACCAGTCATTTACCGGAACTATTTTTGCGTTCTCCGCTGATGACTACAACGTTGCCTCCAACTCATTCACTACCGACGGTGACGAGTTTTATATCAGCAACATGTCTGCAGTGCCCGTACCGGCTGCCGTTTGGCTGCTCGGTTCTGCTTTAGCCGGCCTAGGTTCTATGCGCCGACGTAAAGACAGCTAAAACTTTCAAAAATAAAAATAACTAAAAATTTATTAAGAGGGATTCAAAATGAAAACGACTAAAACAATAACAGTGACACTATTTTCTGCATTAGGGCTACTCAGCGTTCCTACAACGCAAGCTGCAACAGTCAGCAAATCTTTCAGCGGCAATGACTGCTCCGGCTACTTCGGCCAGGGGTTTGATTCCTGCACGATTTTTGTCGATTCGGAAGGCACTGACATTGAACTGTCTCCGGTTATCGCCAAATTCGGTGGCGACCTGACACTCAGCGAAACCAACGATGAACTGTTCGCTAGTGTCGACGGTTCCGAGTTCGGCTTTTCTGAACTTGGTGATGAAAACTCAACAGGCACCTGGACCTACACACCCGGCACAAATGATCCCGGTGTTCGCTATTGGGCTACCAAAGCGGCCAACGGCTTCATTCTTTCCTGGGAAGTTGACGAAACAGCGATCAGTACTGGCGGAGTTTGCGACGTGTCAGACGTATTCACTTTGAATTGCCTTGATGCGGCCCAGGTTCAAACCAGCAACACCTGGTCCACACCCGATGGCAAAGAACTGTCGCACATCACTTTCTACGACACCGCAGTTGTACCTGTACCGGCAGCCGTCTGGCTACTCGGCTCAGCACTCGGCGGCCTGGGCTTCATGCGTCGGCGGAAGTCCTGCTAATAGATTCAAGCAACATATCAACAACAATTTTTTTACCAATTACTTTTTTAGAGGGAAGTAACAAATGAACTTTACGAAATCAATTCTGATCGCACTAGCAAGCTTCGTTGCATTACCCGCATATTCAGCGACAGTCTCACTAGTCCCTTCAACAACCACAGTCAGCGAAGGCGGCAGCTTCACTGTCGACTTGGTGCTGGATGCGGCTGACGCTCCAGGCAACCACCCCGGCAGCTTCCGCGGCCTGATTGAGCTCGACTATGGCTCATCAGCTGACTACACAGGGTTCACCTACACCAGTCCTGCCGTTGCCTTCGGTGCAACTACTGACAACCCCGGCGTTATCGAGCTTGGTTTTGACCTGGCTAATGATGTTGGCGTGATCGGTACTTTTAGCTTCGATGTAACCGGTTCAGCCGGTGATGTCATCGACTTAGATCTGGAAGATGCGGTTTTTGTGATCGGTAGCTTTTTTAATACCGACCCCAGCCCAACTAAGTTCACTCCAACCTTTGTCGATGCACAAGTAAGCGTCGTACCGGTACCTGCTGCTATCTGGCTGCTGGGCTCGGCTCTTGTCGGACTCGGTTCTATGCGGCGTCGAAAGCCTCTTGGCAATACGTAATCATTTTTTTCAAAGGAACGAAAAATGAAAGCTATACCAATTCTAGCTATCTCGTTATCCGCTGCTTTCGGGCTGACAGGCCTTTCAACAGCACAGGCGGCGACAGTCAGTAAATCATTCAGCGGTAACGACTGCTCCGGTTATTTCGGCCGGGGGTTCGATTCTTGCACCATATTCGTGGAACACGAAGGTGAAAATATTGATCTTGCACACGTCGTTGCCAAGTTCAATGGAGGCCTCAGCCTCAGTGAAGCGAATGACGAGCTTTTCCCCAACATCACCGGCGATGAGTTCAGCTTTTCTGATGATGTAGCGGAAAACAAAACGGGCACCTGGACCTATACCGCAGGAACCGATGACCCGGGTATCCGTTACTGGACTGCAAAAGCCGGTAATGGCTTTACGCTGTTTTGGGATGTAGCCGACAGCGCGCTGGATACCGGCGGTGTTTGTGATGTTGACGATGTGTACACATTCGCATGTCTCGATGCCGCTCAATTCCTAACCAGCAATAGCTGGGCAACACCACGCAATAAAGAACTGTCGCACATCACTTTCTACGGCACTACCGCTGTGCCCGTTCCAGCTGCCATTTGGCTGTTGGGTTCGGCATTAGGCGGGCTCGGTTTTATGCGTCGTCGATCCAAATAACACACTGCAACCTACACACTTTTTTACTTTTTAGAGGGAAGTAATAAATGAAGTTTCTTAACACACTTAATGCAGCTCTGATAATCAGCCTGCTAACACTGCAAGCCAATGCTGCCGTTGTCACCAATTGTGGCGACAACGTTTGTTTCACCTACGATGATGCCACCCTATTCGGGGCTGGCAATGTCATAGGCGACAACATCTTTTTCCTGCCTACAGGATTCAAAGTCTCATCGGTTGACGATGAAGGCGGAATAGATGTCAACGCAACCATCAACATTGATGTTGCTGCCATTAAGAATGGTTTCAATATGGCCCAATTCATGCTTCTGGAGCAAGGCGACTACCTGCTCAAAGGAGCAAAAGCATCGGCTACAGCTGCCGGCATGCTAGCCGTAACCAGCTTGACGCAAAACTGCGGCAACTTAGCTCCTTGCCGCGAGCACGACATCTTTAATGTAAACCCCATAGATGCAAAAGGCGCTCTGACAGACTGGGAAGCAACGGCCATGGTCGATCTCACCAGTAATGGCAACTGGGGAAGTGACTCACTAGTCACTGTCACACTCGAAAACCGTCTCTCAGCAGTCACTTTGGAAACCGGAGAACTCGCATTCAGCCAGAAAAAGATAGCTGGTGTTGGAGTCACGGTAGTACCGGTGCCCGCGTCGGTTTGGTTATTTGGTTCCGCACTTGCCGGGCTCTTTAGCTGGCGCAGACGTCAGGGCAAAACAACGACTTAAAACGATTTCCCTCTGGGCGGGGCTTTAGGCTTCGGTTTATTGTCCCCGCCGCTTTTTTAGAGCACAGGAATAACACATGCCGGCGAAACTACCGGCGCATGAAAACTTAAAACGATTTCCCTCTGGGCGGGGCTTTAGGCTTCGGTTTATTGTCCCCGCCGCTTTTTTTAGA
>Ga0070729_10001976_pt1 | contig 28326 bp, 20 predicted proteins | sample tdDd472_FD_66725 | JGI IMG/M metagenome (GOLD analysis project Ga0070729, IMG submission 66725) | Marine sediment microbial communities from the Atlantic coast under amendment with organic carbon and nitrate - tdDd47.2 | ecosystem: Environmental > Aquatic > Marine > Coastal > Sediment | place...
CCGCTGGCGTCGGGCGATTTGGCGGCGGCGCTGGGGCTGAGTCCGTCCTTGGTGAGCCACCATCTGCGTCTGTTGCGCGCGGCGCGGCTGGTGCGGGCCGAGCGCCGGGGGCGCCGGATCTATTACATCGCCGCCGACGCCCATGTGCGCGACATGCTGCTCAATATGGTCGATCATACGGGCGAGGATTGCGCCGACGACGCGGACGGTTCGGCATGAGCGCGGCGTGCGACGCCCCCGGTTGCGACGACGCCGCTCCCGCCACGACCCGCGCGGCGCGGCGGGTCCTGTGGATCGCCCTCGTCCTCAACGCCGCCATGTTCGCCGTCGAGGGCGGCGCCGGGGTCGCCGCCGAGTCCCTCGCCCTGCAGGCCGACGCCCTCGATTTCCTGGGCGACGCCGTCACCTACGGTATCAGCCTGTTCGTCCTCGGCATGAGCTTGCGCTGGCGGGCCGGCGCCGGCTTGGTCAAGGGGCTGGCGATGGGCGCGCTCGGCCTGTGGGTGCTGGGGGCGGCGGCCTACCGGACCATCCATCTGGGCCTGCCCAGCGCCCCGGTCATGGGGTCGGTGGCGATGCTGGCGCTGGCCGTCAATCTGTTCACGGCGGTGCTGCTGTTCCGCTTTCGCGGCGGCGAAAGCAATATCCGCTCGGTCTGGCTGTGCAGCCGCAACGACGCGATCGGCAATCTCGCCGTCCTCGCCGCCGCCGGCGGCGTCTTCGCCACCGACACGGCCTGGCCCGACCTCGCCGTGGCGGCGGTCATGGCCGCCTTGTGGCTCGCCGCCGCGGTCCATATCGTCCGCCTCGCCCTTTCCGAACTCGCGCGGGCGTAAACCGTTGCGCCCGCCGGGGCGCGGGTTTAGGTTGCGAGGACACCCGAAACCAGCAGCGCAGCTTACGATCATGGCCTTTCTCGCCGCCCGTTTGAGCCAGGTGAAACCCTCGCCGACCATGGCGGTGACCGCCAAGGCGGCGGAACTGAAAGCGGCCGGCCGCGACGTCATCGGCCTCGGCGCCGGCGAGCCCGATTTCGACACGCCGGACAATGTGAAGGAGGCGGCCAACCGGGCCATCGCCGCCGGCGACACCAAATACACCAACGTCGACGGCACGCCGGCGCTCAAGCGCGCCATCTGCGACAAGTTCAAACGCGAGAACGGCCTCGACTTCGCGCCCGAGCAGATCTCGGTCGCCTGCGGCGGCAAGCACATCCTGTTCAACGCCATCTTCGCGACCGTCGATCCCGGCGACGAGGTCATCGTGCCGGCGCCCTACTGGGTGTCCTATCCGGACATCGTGCTGCTCGCCGGCGGCAGCCCGGTCATTCTCGAGGGCGCCGAGGCCGACGGCTTCAAGATCCGGCCCGAGGCGCTGGACGCGGCGATCACCCCGCGCACCAAATGGCTGATCCTGAATTCGCCCTCCAATCCGACCGGCGCCGCCTATACGGGCGCCGAGCTCGCCGCGCTGGGCGAGGTGCTGGCCCGTCATCCCCAGGTCTGGGTGCTGAGCGACGATATCTACGAGCATCTCGTCTATGACGGGTTCGAATTCCGCACCATCGCCCAGGTGGCCCCGGCGCTGGCCGAGCGGACCCTGACGATGAACGGCGTCTCCAAGGCCTATGCGATGACCGGCTGGCGGATCGGCTTCGCCGGCGGTCCGGTCGAGCTGATCAAGGCGATGGCCAAGATCCAGTCCCAGAGCACCTCGAACCCCAGCTCGATCAGCCAGGCGGCGGCGGTCGAGGCGCTGAACGGTCCCCAGGATTTCATGGCCCAGCGCGCGGCCGCCTTCCGCGAGCGCCGGGACATGGTCGTGTCCATGCTCAACCAGGCGCCGGGGCTGACCTGCGCCCGGCCCGAGGGCGCCTTCTACGTCTATCCCTCCTGCGCCGGGCTGATCGGCAAGACGACGCCGGACGGCACGACGCTCGGCGACGACACCCAGGTCGCCACCTATCTTCTGGAGGCCGAGGGGGTCGCCGTGGTGCCCGGCATCGCCTTCGGCCTGTCGCCCCATTTCCGCATTTCCTACGCCACCGCGACCGAAACGCTCGAGGAGGCTTGCCAGCGCATCCAGCGCGCCTGCGCCGCGTTGACATAGACCGGCCCGGTGCCTTCCCCGGGCCGCAACGGGAGAGGGACAATGAGTAACGCGGACACCATGGCGCCGCGCTGCGTCGCCTTGGTCGGGCCTTATGGCAGCGGGAAGACCACCCTGTTCGAAAGCCTATTGCACGCCTGCGGCGCGATCCCGCGCAAGGGCGGCGTGCGGGACGGCAACAGTGTCGGCGACGGCGCGCCGGAAGCCCGCGCCCACCAGATGAGCACCGAGATTTCGGCCGGGCATGGCGGGTTCCTGGGCGATTCCTGGACCTTCCTGGACTGCCCCGGCTTCGTCGAGTTCGCCGGCGAAGCCCATGACGCGCTGATGGCGGCCGACGCCGCGATCGTCGTCTGCGAGCCCGACCCAGACCGCGCCCTGACCGTCGCGCCGATCCTGAAATGGCTGGAAGACAGGCAACTGCCCCACCTGCTGTTCGTCAACAAGATGGACACGAGCGCCGCCCATGCCCGCGATATCCTGGCGGCGTTGCAGGAGGTCTCGTCGCGGCCCCTGGTTCTGCGCCAGATCCCGATCCGCGACGGCGAGACGGTCAGCGGCTATGTCGATTTGGTCAGTGAGCGGGCCTACGACTACAAGCCCGGCCGGCCGTCGGAGCTGATCGCCCTCCCCGAGGGTGCCGTCGCCCGCGAACGGGAAGCGCGCGGCGAGATGCTGGAAACCCTGGCCGATTTCGACGACGGGTTGCTGGAGCAGCTTCTCGAGGACGCGGTGCCGTCTGCCGACGCGGTCTACGACCAGCTCGGGAAGGACCTTCGGGAAGACCTGGTGGCGCCGGTCTTTCTCGGCGCCGCCGAGGGCGATCATGGTGTCCGCCGTCTGCTGAAGGCCCTGCGCCACGAGGTGCCGGACCCGGCGGCGACCGCCGCCCGGCGCGGCATCGCCGATACGGACGCGCCGGTCGCCCTGGTCTGCAAGACCTATCACGCGCCCCATACGGGCAAGCTGTCGCTGGCCCGGATCTGGCACGGGACGGTGCGGGAAGGCATGACCCTGGGGGGCGATCGGGTCGGCGGCGTGATGCGGCTGCTGGGCCAGAAGCAGGAGAAGCTCGCCGAGGCCGGCCCCGGCGAGGTGGTCGGGCTGGCGCGGATGGACGGCGTCGCCACCGGCGATCTGCTAACCGCCCAGGCCAAGTCGCGGGCCGCGGATTGGCCGGCGCCGGCGGTGCCGGTCTACGCCCTGGCTGTGGCGGCGGAGAAGCGCGCCGACGAGGTCAAGATGTCGGGCGCCTTGGCCAAGGTCATCGAGGAAGACCCGGCCCTAACGCTGGCGCAGAACCAGGACACCCAGGAACTGTTGCTGTGGGGCCAGGGCGAAATCCATCTGAAGATCGCCCTCGAACGGCTGGCGCGGAAATACAATCTGGCGGCGCGGACCGAACGCCCCCAGGTGCCCTACAAGGAAACGATCCGCCGGGGCACCGCCCAGCATGCCCGCCACAAGCGCCAGACCGGCGGCCACGGCCAGTTCGCCGACATTCAGATCGAGATCAAGCCGCTGCCCCGGGGCGGCGGCTTCGTCTTCGACGACAGGATCTCCGGCGGCGCGGTGCCCAAGCAGTACATTCCGGCCGTCGGCGACGGGGTGCGCGACTATCTCGCGCGCGGCCCCCTCGGTTATCCGGTGGTCGACGTCGCGGTGACCCTGACCGACGGGTCGTTCCACGCGGTGGACAGTTCGGACATGGCGTTCAAGACGGCGGCCCGGATCGGCATGACCGAGGGCATGCCCAATTGCGACCCGGTCCTGCTGGAGCCGATCCTCAAGGTCGAGATTTCCGTGCCCATGGCCTACACCGCCAACGCCCAACGTCTGATCAGCGGCCATCGGGGCCAGATTCTGGGCTTCGATTCCGACCCGAGCTGGGACGGCTGGGAGATGGTCAGCGGCTATCTGCCCCAGTCCGAGATGGTCGGCCTGATCGTCGAGTTGCGCTCTGCGACGCTCGGGGTCGGCACCTTCACCTGGGCGTTCGACCATCTTCAAGAGCTAACGGGCCGGGAGGCCGAGCAGGTGGTCGCCGCCCGGTCCGAGGCCCTGGCCGCGTCCTAGGCCGCCCGCCGGGACCCGCCGGGAAGGGGCCCGCCACCGGTTCACGGCGGCCCTCACGGCCCTTTGATTTGTTCTCCGCGTCGCGATGCCGCATATCGGAGAGGCATCGGAAAGGGAGGCGACAATGGCGATCAGGTCCCGACGCGGCTGGGAGCTGCCGGAAAGCGCGGCGACGCCCGAGGCGATTTATCTGGACCGCCGGCGGCTGGTGCAGGCGCTGGCGGCGGGGCCGATCCTGGCCGGCGTGCCCGGCCTGTTCGGCGCCGCGCGGGCGGCGGAGACGGCGGCGGATCCCTCGGCCGGCCGTTATCCGGCGGCCCGCAACGACCGGTTCGCGGTCGCCCGGCCGCTGACGCCCGAGCGCGAGGCGACCACCTACAATAATTTCTACGAATTCGGCTCTGACAAGGGCATCTGGCGCCGCGCCCAGGATTTGAAGATCCGCCCCTGGACGGTCACCATCGACGGCATGGTCGAGAAGGAAATGACCGTCGATATCGACGATCTGCTGGCCCGAATGCCGCTGGAGGAGCGGGTCTACCGCCATCGCTGCGTCGAGGCATGGGCGATGACCGTGCCCTGGAGCGGTTTTCCCTTCCGCGCCTTCCTGGAGTTCGCGCGGCCGGCGGCCGGCGCCAAATATGTGCGGATGGAGACCTTCCTGGACAAGGAAATGGCGTCCGGTCAGCGCGCCTTCTGGTATCCCTGGCCCTATGTCGAGGGGCTGACCGTCGACGAGGCCGCCAACGAGCTCGCCTTTTTGGTCACCGGCCTCTATGGCAAGCCGCTGCCCAAGCAGAACGGCGCGCCCCTGCGCCTGGCGGTGCCGTGGAAATACGGGTTCAAATCGACCAAGTCGATCACCCGCTTCACCTTCACCGACAAGCGTCCGGTTTCCTTCTGGGAAGAGGTTCAGCCCCGGGAATACGGCTTCTGGGCCAACGTCAATCCCGACGTTCCCCATCCCCGCTGGAGCCAGAAGACCGAGCGGCTGCTGGGATCGGGCGAGCGGGTGCCGACCCGCCTCTTCAACGGCTATGGCGAGTTCGTCGCCGACCTCTATCGCGGCCTGGAAGGCGAACGCCTGTACGCGTGAGCAAGGCGGGGCCGACCCGCCGGTGTACGCTAGTAAAGTTGCCGGTACCCAGAAAAAAACCGGACCCCGCGAGGGGCCCGGCTAGTCAACAGGGAGGCTATACGTCCGGGAGACTTGGCAGTCTACTGACCACCAGGCGGGCCAAGGCCCTTCTCCCATCGCCACACATGGTTTGTGCGGCCGACAATGCTGCGCTGCAGCACCTCGATTTCTTTTTTAGACGGATTGCACAGCGTGCACCACGGACAATTTGGCAACTCGGCTATGCGCATATTGCATGGCTTAATCGGCGTGGAACGTTTCACCATCTCGCTGAGACCCCTCGGGCCGGGCGCTCGCTCGGCAATTCCGCGTCCTGGTGATCCCGCCGGGGTCAGTCGGCGGCGCCGGCCTCGGCGATCTTCTGCAAGAGGAAGTCGCGGAAGACGACGATCCGCATCGAGTTGCGCAGTTCGTCAGGGTAGGTGAGGAAGGCCTCCAGCCGGGCGCCTTCCATTTCGGGCAGGATCCGGGTGAGGTTGTTGCGCCGGTGCACCACGTAATCGGGCAGGCTGGCGATCCCGACGCCCCGCTCGACGGCCAGCAATTGGCCCCGCAGATTGTTGACGCGCACGATATTGTGGGCCTGGGCCTCGCCGGAGTCGCCGATATCGCGCAGCCAGTTGACGCTGGGCGTCGGCGGATGCGCGTCCTCGCCATAGATGATCAGCCGGTGGGCTTGCAGGTCCTTGATCGATATCGGCGTGCCGTGACGCGCCAGATATTCCGGCGAGGCATAGATTCGATGTCGGATCGTCATGATCCGCCGGGCAATCAATTCCGGGTGGCTGGGGCGGCCGATGGTCACTGCGACGTCGGCCTCGCGGCGGCTGAGATCGAGCTCGGCGTCGGTGACCAGCAGGGTAAAATCGATTTCGGGATAGGCGTCCAGGAACTCGGCCAGGTTGGGCACGATCCAGGTCATCGAGAAGGCGTTGGTCGCGGCGACCTTCAACGGCCCGCGCGGGCGGTCCTTGCCCTCGGCCAGCAGGGTCTCGGTCGTCGTGACCTTGCTGAACACCTCGCGCGCGGTCTCGTACAGGATCTCGCCTTGCTCGGTGAGCAACAGGCCCCGCGCATGGCGATGGAACAGCTTGACGCCCAGCCCGTCCTCCAGGCTGCTGATCTGGCGGCTGACCGCCGACTGGCTCAGATTCAGGGCCTCGCCGGCATGGGTGAAGCTGCCGGCCCCGGCCACCGCGTGGAAGATGCGCAGCTTGTCCCAGTCCATCTCTTGCACCCCGTGGCGGCGCGCGGGCCGGCGGGCGCCGGCCCGGATCGTCCGTGGCGCGGCGCCGCTACTCCGCCGCCTCGGTGGTCCTTTCGACGGCGTGCCCGGCCAGGAACTTCTCGGCCTCCAGCGCCGCCATGCAGCCGGTCCCGGCGGCGGTGACCGCCTGGCGGAAGACCTTGTCGGCGACGTCGCCGGCGGCGAAGACGCCGGGGACGCTGGTCGCGGTACTGTTCGGGACATGGACGATATAGCCCTCGGAATCCATGTCGATCCGGCCCGCGAACAGCTCGGTTTCCGGCTTGTGGCCGATGGCGACGAAGACGCCGTCCAGATCGATGTCGCGGGTCGCGCCGGTCGCGACGTCGGCGATCCGCGCCCCGGTGACCGAGGGAGGCATGCCCTCGCCCAGCACTTCCTCCAGGACGCTGTTCCAGAGGACCGTGACCTTGTCGTTGGCGAACAGCCGGTCCTGAAGGATCTTCTCGGCCCGCAGTTCGTCGCGGCGGTGGATCAGGTAGACCTGGGACGCGTGGTTGGTCAGGTACAGCGCCTCCTCGACCGCCGTATTGCCGCCGCCGACGACGCAGACCTTCTTGCCGCGGAAGAAGAACCCGTCGCAGGTCGCGCAGGCGGACACGCCGAAGCCCTGGAACTTCTCCTCGCTTTCCAGCCCCAGCCATTTCGCCGTCGCGCCGGTGGCGATGATCAGGACGTCGCCCGTATAGGTATCGCCCGAATCGCCCCGGCAGGTGAAGGGCGGGCCCGACAGGTCGACCTCGACGATCAGGTCCTGGAAGGTCTTGGCGCCCACATTCTCGATCTGGGCCTGCATCTGCTCCATCAGCCACGGGCCCTGGACGGGCTCGGCAAAGCCGGGGAAGTTCTCGACATCGGTGGTGATGGTCAACTGGCCGCCAGGCTGCATGCCGGCGACCAGATGCGGCGCCAGGTTGGCCCGCGCGGCGTACAACGCCGCCGTGCAGCCGGCGGGGCCGGAGCCTAGGATCAGGACCTTGCTGTGATGATCGGCCATGGGTCTCGATAGGTGAGGATCGAACGCAGCCGGCAAGATAGAAGCGCGCCCGGGACAGCGCAAGCGGCGTCCTAGAAACCGAACATATGGTCCAGGCTGAAGGCGCGTCCGTCCTCCACCAGCCCGTGGAAGCCGAACAGGCGGCAGGTGGGATCGCGGACGATCGCGTAGGCGTTCTCGCCGGCTGCCGCGCGGGCGTCGGCGTCGAACATTTCCGTATAGCGCCAATGGCGGGCGCCGCCGCACGGGATCTCGATCCGCGTCCGCGTCACCTCCCGGCCGCCGCCGTCATGCAGGATCAGATCGGTCGCCGAGCGGCCATGCCAGGGCTGGGACGCGGGATAAATCAAATGGCACAGCGTATCCGCCGGCGCCGGGCCCAGGCGCAGGAACAGCCGCGTGCTCAGCCCCGGCGGCGGGCCGGCATAGGATTGCGGCTCGTCCCGGTAGGTCAGGGGCGTGTTGTAGATATGGGCGCCGAAGATGGTCTCCGCCCGGTGGCCCGAGGCCCGCTGGCGGAAACGGGCGAGGCCGTGCAGCCAGCCGTCGGCGGCGCCGCCGTCCCGAAAATCATAGACCAGCTCCACATGGCCGTAGCCAGTGGGCAGCGTTCCGCCCGTTTCCGCCAGCCAGGCTCCGATATCGACCGGGCGGCTGTCGCGCCGGGCTAGGCGGCCCAGGAAGCGGCGGTCGATCTCGGCGCCGTCGGCGTCGTACAGGGCCAGGGCGACGGGCAGCTCGTCCTGGCAGGTGGCCATCGGGGTGGGCAGGATCTCGGTCTCGAACTCCGCCAGCGGCAGGACCGGCAGCGGCAGGATGTAGCCCTTGCCCATCGTCCGGGCCAGGGCCGGGATCGCCGGGTCGGGGCGCAGGTCGGTCCGTTCCACATTGGCATGGGCGATCCGCCGGGGGCCGCCGTCGCGAAAGACCTCGTAGCGGGGGCGGACGAAATAGCGGCCGGCCTGGACCTCGATCTGCGCCGGCCAGCGCGCGTCGGGCAGCAGGCTGGCGATATCCAGCGCATGGGTGCCGAAGGGCGGGATCGGCGCGTCCAGCCGCGCGATGTCCTGGGAGCCGACCAGATTGACGCCGATCGCGCCGGCCGCGATGGGGGTCGGGTGGCTGTTCTGGATCCACAGCACCAGGGATTCGCCGTCCTCCGGCGCCGGCATGCCGGCATACAGGTCTGCCGGCCAAGCATTGGCGTCATGGGTGCAGGAGACCACGCCGCCGGCGCCGTCGACCGTGTCGAGGGCGTATTTGACCACGTCATGGCCGGCGATCCGCACCGCGTGGATGAACAGGCTGCCGGCGAAATCGCCGAGGCCGAACCGCGCGCGCAGCTCGCGGCTGTCCAGGACGACGCTGGCGTTGGCGGCGGGCAACGGCTCCTCCCATTGGGCGAGGACCGACCCGTCGGCGTCGAACAGGCAGAGCCACAGCGCCGGATCGGCGGCTCCGTAGGCGGCCCAGTAGTTGGCGGTGACGATCCGGGTTCGCTGGTCGGCCGAATCGCGGAGGAAGGCGAAGTTGGTGGCGAAGTTCAGCGGTGCCAGATAGGTCGTCGGGTCCGACAGCATCCCGTCGGGCAGGCGCAGATCGTCGAACCCCGTTACCGCCACCCCGTCGGGCAGCAGATGGGCGATCTGGGCGCGCAGCCGCGCCGAATCGAAGGCGGCGACGAACAGGGTCCTGCCGTCGGTTTCGGCCAGCTCGGTGACCGGCCGGGCGGCATGGCCGGCGAATGTCGTGCCCACCTCCTCCAGCCGCTGGACGAAGACGCCGGCCAGGTCCCAGCCGGAGATGTCGTACAGGGCGGCGAAGGCGGCGAACTGGCCGAGAGGGTCGTAGACCGCGATGGGGCCGGCCTCGCCCAGCCGGCGGGCCAGGCCGGCGGCGGGTTCGGCGATCAGCGGATGGCCCAGCGCCTTGAACAGGCTGCTGCCGCCGGCATTGTTGCCGGGCCGCCAGGCGCCGGCATCGGCGTTGGTGAAGGTGGTGATATCGAGGGCCATGGCGCCGCTCAGCCCGCCGCGACCAGCTTCTTGAGCCGCGCCGAGACCCAATGCCGGGCCTGTTCGCGGCGGCGGACCCCGGCGCTGGTCACCCAATTGATCTGGACCGAGCGGCGTCGTCCGACGAAGGGCGCGTGGCCGTGGAACGAGGCCGCGCCCCGGCGGAAGGCGAGCAGGGTGCCGGGGCCCGGCGTCACCTCGTCCGCGTAATCCTCCAGATTCTCGGCGTCGCGCAGGATGCGCAGGCGTCCGCCGGCCGCCTCCCAGGTCGGCTCCATATAGATCAGCACGGTGATCAGCTTGGTCGTCGAATCGGTGTGGATGCGGCCGTCCTTGGCCTGGCACATGCCGCGCACCGTGGTCATCAGGGGCCGGCCGGTCAGGTCGATCCCGAACTTGTCCTCGAAGGCGGAACGCACCGGCGGTTGCGCGAAGGCGTCCAGCAGGCGGCGGAAGGCGGGGCCGGGACGGGTCTCTCCGACCGGGAAGCTGCCGGGCTCGGCGATGGCGGGAAAGTCGGCGAGCACCGCGTCGAAGGCCTCGGCCCGGACGAAGCGCGGCACGACGATGTGGTCGTAGGGGGTGCGCGCCAAGGGGGCGGCGGCGAAGGCGTCGAGGTCGAGGATGGCCGCGTCGTCGGTCACGTCAGAGTCCAAAATCGCCTATCTCCCAATCGGCGCGGCGGCGGTCGCCGCTTCCGGTTGGGCGGATCGCCGCCGACATCGAGCGCCGCCGCTCACCCGCCCCGCCGGGCGGCGAGCCGGTCGCGGATCGCGTCGGCCAGCACCGTCATATCGTCCAGGGGCGGATAGGTCCATGTTTCGATCCGTCCGCGAAACGGCCGGGTCAGCCCGTCCGCCTCCAAACTTCGGTGAAAGCGGCGGAACTTGGCCGATCCGGGGCCGTCCAGCGCCACTACATGGACCGGCTTGCCGGTGCTGCAGGCCTCCGAGATCATGTTGACCGAATCGCAGGTGGCGACGACCGCGTCGGCCAGCGCCAGATAGGCGTAATAGGGATTGTCGCCGCCGCCGTCCCAGATCTCGGCCGGCAGACCCGCCAGCCGGTCGCGCAGGATGCGTGTGCTCTCCGCCCCCGTGCGCCGCGACGGCGTTACCATCAGCCCGGCGCCGGTCTCGCGGGCCAGGTCGGCCAGCTGGCGGCCCAGCCGGTCGGCGGCTTCGGCGTCGAACCGGTAGGCTTTGTTGTTGCCGCCGACCAGGACCGCGACCCGCGGACGGGGCAGATGGGCGAGGCGGGGCGCGAAGGCGGCCGCGGCGTCGGCCAGGCGTTCCGGGGTCACCCGATGCAGCCCGCCGCGCGTTTCCAGGACATTGGCGCCCCGCAGCCGGTCATGGGCGGGGGCGATGACAAGGTCGAAATCGCCGAGCCCGACGGTGGGGTTCTGGATCTGAACGGTGAAGCAGCGCCCCTTGGACGCCCGGCGGATGGCGCGGGAGAGGGCGACGGTCACCCGGCCGCTGGCGATCAGCAGATCGGGCCAGGGCGGCGCCAGCGCGTCGCCGGCCGGGTCGAGGGCGGCGAAGGGCGCGACCCACAGATGGGGGGTCAAGTGACGCCAGGGAAAGCGGACCCGGATCCGCTTGACCACCGGCAGGATGCCCAGGGCCTCGGCCAGCCCCAGGCACTGGTTTTCCATGCCGACCTTGCCGTCGGTCAGCAGCCAGCAGCCATTGGCGAGGGCTGGCGGCGCCTGTCGCGCGCGTCCGTCGGTCGACGCGGCGTCCTCGGGGCGAACGGAACCCGGCCCCGCGTCGGCGAGGCTTGAAATATTATTACCCTCGGTAATATTGTTACCCTGCATCGGATGCCGTGCAACCGTTGAATGATCCCTTCCATGCGCCGTGTCAAGCTCGACCGAATCGACGTTCAGATCCTGCGCGATCTGCAGGCCCACGGCCGTATGACCAATGTGGAATTGGCGCGCCGGGTGGGGATTTCGGCGCCGCCCTGTCTGCGTCGGGTACGGGCGCTGGAGGCCGCCGGCTATATCCGCGGCTACCATGCCGAGGTGGCGCCGGAGGCGTTGGGATACGGGGTCACGGTGTTCGCCCAGGTGGGGCTCGCCAGCCAAGCCGAGCCGGACCTGAAGGCCTTCGAGGAGATGGTTCAGGAATGGCCGGAGGTCCTGGAATGCCACATGCTGGCGGGCGAGACCGATTTCCTGCTCAAGATCGCCGCCCAGGACTGGGACGCCTACCAGCAATTCCTGACCACCCGGCTGACGGCGGCGCCCAATGTCAGCCACGTCAAGTCCTCGCTGGCGATCCGCAGCGCCAAGAGCCTGCCGGGCGTGCAAGTGGACTTGCCGGCGGACGCTTAGCCGGCGCGCCGACCGGCTACTTGTAGGAAACCTTGAGGATCTCGTAGGCGCGGGTGCCGCTGGGCGTGTCCACCTCGACGCTGTCGCCGGTGTTCTTGCCGATCAGGGCGCGGGCGAGCGGCGAGGTCACCGACAACAGGCCCTGGCCGATATCGGCCTCGTCCGCGCCGACGATCCGGTAGGTGCTTTCCTCGTCGGTGTCCTCGTCGACCAGCTTGACGGTGGCGCCGAATTTGACCCCCTTGCCGGACAGCTGCTTGGCGTCGATCACGGTCGCGCGGCTCAGCTTGTCTTCCAGCTCAGCCACCCGGCCCTCGATGAAGCCTTGCCGTTCCCGCGCCGCGTGATATTCGGCGTTCTCGGACAGATCGCCATGCTCGCGCGCCTCGGCCAACGCCCGGATCACGTCCGGCCGCTCGACTTCCTTCAGGCGCTTCAATTCGTCTTTCAGCGCCGCCAGCCCCTCGGGCGTCATGGGGACAGTGCTCATTCGGTTCCCCGCGATTGCTAGTCCAAATCGATCCCACGGCCGCGCCGTATCCAACGGCCCGGCCAAAAGTCAAAAACGGCGCGCCGTCGATTCCCGCGCGCCCGTTTCCAGCCAGTCAGAACTCGCCAACAAAATAGGCTTGGATGGGGTTCACATCAAGGCCGCCCCCCCGCAGCGCCGCGATCGCCTCGACCGCCGCGCGCGCGCCCGCGACCGTCGTGTAATAGGGGATTTTCCCCAAAAGGGCGGTGCGCCGCAGGCTGAAACTGTCGGAGAAGGCCTGGGCGCCCTCGGTGGTGTTGAAGACCAACTGGACCGATCCGTTCTTCATCGCGTCGACGATATGCGGGCGGCCCTCGGTGACCTTGTTGATGTCGGCGACCTCCAGCCCCGCCGCGCGCAGGGACGCGGCGGTGCCACGGGTGGCGATCAGGTCGAAGCCCATCTCCACCAGGCGCCGGCCGAGTTCCGCCATGGCCGGCTTGTCCCGGTCGCGCACCGAGATGAAGACGGTGCCCGACAGCGGCACCTTGGTGCCGCCGGCAAGCTGCGACTTGGCGAAGGCATGGCCGAAATCCCGATCCAACCCCATCACCTCGCCGGTCGATTTCATCTCGGGGCCGAGGATGATGTCGACGCCGGGGAAGCGGGCGAAGGGAAACACCGCCTCCTTGACCGCCACATAGCCGCCGCCCGCGCCGTCCAAGTCGAACTGCGCCAGCGGCTCGCCGGCCATGACCCGGCTCGCATATTTGGCGATCGGCACGCCGGTCGCCTTGGCGACGAAGGGGACGGTCCGGCTGGCGCGGGGATTGACCTCCAGGATGTAGACCGCGTCGTTCTTGACCGCGAACTGCACGTTCATCAGCCCGACCACGTCCAGGCCGCGCGCCAGCTGCTCGGTTTGGCGGCGGATCTCCGCGACCACGTTCTCCGCCAGCGAATAGGGCGGCAGCGAACAGGCCGAATCGCCGGAATGGATGCCGGCTTCCTCGATATGCTCCATGATCCCGGCGACATGCACGCTCTCGCGGTCGGCGATCGCGTCCACATCCACCTCGATGGCGTCCTGCAGATAGGAATCGAGCAGCACCGGGCTGCCCGGCGACACGCGCACGGCGGTGCGCATGTAGCGGGCCAGCCCGTCGCGGTCATGGACGATCTCCATCGCGCGGCCGCCCAGCACGTAGGACGGGCGGATGACGACCGGATAGCCGATCTCGGCGGCGACCGCCTCGGCTTCCTCCTCGGACTTGGCGATGCCGTTGGCCGGCTGGCGCAGCCCCAGCCGCGCCAGAAGCTGCTGGAAGCGCTCGCGGTCCTCGGCCAGGTCGATGGCGTCGGGCGAGGTGCCGAGGATCGGGATGTCGGCTGCCTCCAGCGCCTGGGCCAGCTTCAGGGGCGTCTGGCCGCCGAACTGGACGATCACCCCCTTCAGGCTGCCCCGCGTCCGCTCGACCCGCACCAGCTCGATCACGTCCTCGGCGGTCAACGGCTCGAAATACAGCCGGTCCGAGGTGTCGTAGTCGGTGGAGACCGTCTCGGGGTTGCAGTTGACCATGATCGTCTCCACCCCGGCTTCCTTCAGGGCGTAGGCGGCATGGACGCAGCAATAGTCGAACTCGATCCCCTGGCCGATGCGGTTCGGCCCGCCGCCCAGGATGATCACCTTCTCGCGGTCGCTGGGCTCGGCCTCGCATTCGGGGGGCAGGGCCTCGCCGCCCCGGTAGGTCTGGTCGTCCTCGTAGCAGCCATACATGTAGGGCGTGCGGGCCGGAAACTCGGCGGCGCAGGTATCGACCCGCTTGTAGACCGGCAGCACGCCCATCTCACGGCGGGTTACGGCGATCTCCGCCTCCTCCGCGCCGACCAGCTCGGCCAGGCGCGCGTCGGAAAAGCCCATCTTCTTCAACGCCCGCATCCGCGCCGGTTCGGCGATGGCGCCGTCGGCGCGCAGGCTTTCCTCGGCCGCGACGATCTCGGCGATCCGGGCCAGGAACCAGGGGTCGTAATGGCAGGCGGCTTGGATCTCCTCCAGGCTCAGCCCGTGGCGGAAGGCTTGGGCGATGACCAGCAGCCGGTCGGGCGTCGGCTGGGCCAGGGCGGCGCGCAGGGCGGCGCGGTTCGTCGGCCCGCCGTCCTCGGGAACGGCGCCGGGGATCGTCACCTCGTTCAGCCCGGTCAGGCCGGTCTCCATCGAGCGCAGCGCCTTCTGCAAGGATTCGGCGAAGCTGCGGCCGATGGCCATGGCCTCGCCGACCGATTTCATCGAGGTCGTCAGCAGGGGTTCGGCGCCGGGGAACTTCTCGAAGGTGAAGCGCGGCATCTTGGTGACGACGTAATCGATGGTCGGTTCGAAGGAGGCCGGCGTCACCCCGGTGATGTCGTTGTCGATTTCGTCCAGCGTGTAGCCGATGGCGAGCTTGGCGGCGACCTTGGCGATGGGAAAGCCGGTCGCCTTCGAGGCCAGCGCCGAGGAGCGCGAAACCCGCGGGTTCATCTCGATCACCGCCAGCCGGCCGTCCGCCGGGTTGACGGCGAACTGGACGTTGGAGCCGCCGGTGTCGACGCCGATCTCGCGCAGGATCGCGATCGCGGCGTCGCGCATGATCTGGTATTCCTTGTCGGTCAGCGTCAGGGCCGGGGCGACGGTGACCGAATCGCCCGTATGCACGCCCATCGGGTCGATATTCTCGATCGAGCAGACGATGATGCAGTTGTCGACCCGGTCGCGCACGACCTCCAGCTCGTATTCCTTCCAGCCGAGAACCGATTCCTCGACCAGAACCTCGTCGGTGGGCGAGGCGTCCAGGCCGCGGGCGACGATCTCATCGAATTCGTCGCGGTTATAGGCGATCCCGCCACCGGTGCCGCCCAGGGTGAAGGAGGGCCGGATGATCGCCGGCAGCCCGACCTCTTCCAGAATCTCCCGCGCCTCGTCCAGATCGTGGGCGACGGCGCTTTTCGGGCATTCCAGGCCGATCCGCGCCATCGCGGTGCGGAACAGGTCGCGGTCCTCGGCCTTGTCGATGGCGTCGCGGTTGGCGCCGATCATGGTGACGCCGAACTTCTCCAGCACCCCGTCGCGGGCCAGCGACAGGGCGGTGTTCAAGCCGGTCTGGCCGCCCATGGTCGGCAGCAGGGCGTCGGGCCGCTCGCGCTCGATGATCTTGGCGACGGCTTCCGGCGTCACCGGCTCGATATAGGTGGCGTCGGCGATCTCCGGGTCGGTCATGATCGTCGCCGGGTTCGAATTGACCAGGACGATCCGGTAGCCCTCCTCGCGCAGGGCCTTGCAGGCCTGGGTGCCGGAATAGTCGAATTCGCAGGCCTGGCCGATCACGATCGGCCCGGCGCCGATCACCAGGATGGTCTCGATATCGGTACGTTTAGGCATTTTCGGCCATCAGCCGCACGAAGCGGTCGAACAAATAGTGGCTGTCCATCGGACCCGGCGAGGCTTCGGGATGGTACTGGACGGAGAAGGCCGGCCGGTCGGTGGCGCGCAGCCCTTCCAGGCTGCCGTCGAACAGCGACAGATGGGTCTGCTCGACCGTCGCCGGCAGGCTGTCCGCCAGAACGACGAAACCGTGGTTCTGGCTGGTGATCTCGACCTTGCCGGTCGCCAGGTCCTTGATCGGATGGTTGGCGCCGCGATGGCCGGTGGCCATCTTCGCCGTCTTGCAGTCCAGGGCGCGGGCCAGAAGCTGATGTCCCAGACAGATGCCGAACAGGGGAACGCGGGCGTCCAGGACCGCGCGGATCGCCGGCACCGCGTAGGCGCCGGTCGCCGCCGGGTCGCCCGGGCCGTTGGACAGGAACACGCCGTCCGGCTCGTGGGCCAGGATTTCCGCGCCCGTCGCCGTCGCCGGCAGGACGGTGACCTTGCAGCCGGCGCTGGCCAGGCAGCGCAGGATGTTGAGCTTGGCGCCGAAATCGATGGCGACGACGTGGTAGACCGGCGATTTTTGACGCCCATAGCCCTGTCCCAGGGACCAGCGGGTTTGGTCCCAGCCATAGGGCTGGCGACAGGTGACCTCCTTGGCCAGGTCCATGCCGGCGAGGCCCGGCCAGGCGGCGGCCTCGGCGCCAAGGGCGGCGATATCCGGCGCCGCGCCCGGCGCCGCCCGGCAGATGGCGCCGTTGGGCGCTCCGCCGTCGCGGATCAGCCGGGTCAGGCGCCGCGTGTCGATCCCGGCCAGCCCGACCAGGTTGCGGGCCTTCAGCCAGGCATCCAGATGCTCGGCCGCCCGCCAGTTGGACGGGTCGGTGATGTCGGCCCGCAGGATGACGCCGCGGACCGCGGGGGCCTGGGTCTCGATATCTTCGGGATTGGTCCCGACATTGCCGATATGGGGGAAGGTGAAGGTGATGATCTGCCCGGCATAGGACGGGTCGGTCAGGATCTCCTGATAGCCGGTCATCGAGGTGTTGAAACAGACCTCGCCGACGGCGGTGCCCGTCGCGCCGATCCCCCGGCCCAGGAAACAGGTGCCGTCGGCCAGGACCAGCGCCGCGTCCGCCGGCGGCGCCATGGGGATCGACTCCGCGTCCCGGCGCGCGGGCGCGCGCTGCGATGAAGGAGTCGGCTCGCTGGTCGGCATCTCGTCCTGTCCCGTGGTGGCGCGCCTGTTCGGCTCCCGTCCGCTATCCGGTTCCCGGGCGCGCGACAAGGCTCGCGCCACCTTGGTCGGGGTCGGGCGCATCGCCGGTCAATGCAAGGAACCCGGCTGTAAATAGGCGGAAGCCGGCGCGCCGTCAAGCCAAAGATTTGTAAATAAGACCTTATTTTTCAATAAGTTGCGAAATTGGACTCGTTTGCCATTTGGGACGCGATCCTGTAACGTCGCGGCTTTCGTAAAAACACGGGACGGCTCCGCCGGGCAAAGCGTCATGCTTCGCGAACGCGTCAACGAGGCCCTCAAGGCCGCGATGAAGAGCAAGGAACAGCGCGCCGTCGCCACGTTGCGGCTGATTCAGGCGGCGCTAAAGGATCGGGATATCGCCGCCCGGTCGAAGGGGAACACCGAGGGCATCGACGAGGACGAAATCCTCCAGATGCTCCATAAAATGGTGGCCCAGCGGCGCGACAGCATCGAAATGTACGAAAAGGGCGGGCGCGACGATCTGGCGGCGCAGGAAAAGGCCGAGATCGACATCATCCAGACCTTCCTGCCGGCGCAGATGAACGATGCCGAGATCGCCGCCGCGGTCGAGGCCGCCATCGCCGAGACCGGCGCCGGCGGGATCAAGGATATGGGCAAGGTCATGGCGTCGCTGCGCGCGCGCCATCCGGGGGCGATGGATTTCGGCAAGGCCAGCGCCAAGGTGAAGGCGCTGCTCGCCTGATAGACCGTTCGGCGGCCCGCTGCCGCCCCGGAACGGTGGGCCCGGAACGCCGGGAACGAGGGTCGGCCCGCCCGATTGGGCGGTCATGAAAGGGTTGGCTCGATGGCCTTTCCGCCGTCTTTTCTGGACGATATCCGCGCCCGGGTCTCCCTGGAGGAGACGGTCGGCCGCAAGGTCAAGCTGATCCGCAAGGGCCGCGAGATGTGGGGGCTGTGCCCCTTCCACAACGAAAAGACACCGTCCTTCTCGGTCAGCGACGCCAAGGGTTTCTATCACTGTTTCGGCTGCGGCGCCCATGGCGACCTGTTCGCCTTCGAGATGCAGACCGCCGGGGCCAGCTTTCCCGAGGCGGTCGAGCATTTCGCCGGGCTTGCCGGGTTGCCGATGCCCGAGGTCACCCCGGAGGACCGCCGCCGCGCGGACCGGGCGAAAACCCTGCTGGACGTCATGGAGGCAGCTTGCGCCTGGTACGAGGGTCAGTTGCGCGCGCCGGTCGGCGAGGCGGCGCGCGCCTATCTGGCGGGACGCGGCTTGGACGATTCGGCGCTTCGCCGCTTTCGGATCGGCTTCGCGCCGCCGGGAAGCCGGGCCTTGCGAAGCGCCCTGACGACGGGGCCGGACAAGCTGCCCGAGCCCTTGTTGATCGAAGCCGGCCTGCTGGTCCGCCCCGAGGACGGCCGCGCGCCCTATGACCGGTTTCGCGGCCGGGTGATGTTTCCGATCGGCGATCGGCGCGGCCGGATCATCGCCTTCGGCGCCCGGGCGATGGGCGACGCGCAGCCGAAATACCTCAATTCCCCCGAAACGCCGCTTTTTCACAAGGGGCGCGTCCTCTACGGGCTGGCCGAGGCGCGCGAGGCGATGCGGGCGGCCGGCGAGGGAATCGTCGCCGAGGGCTATATGGACGTGATCGCCCTGCAACGCGGCGGTTTCGTCAACGCCGTCGCGCCGCTGGGCACGGCCTTGACCGAGGACCAGATGACCGAGCTGTGGCGCCAATGCCGGACCCTGATCCTCTGCTTCGACGGCGACGCGGCGGGAGCGCGCGCGGCGACGCGGGCGCTGGAACGGCTGTTGCCGCTGATCGCGCCCGACCGGCGGGCGCGGTTCGCCCTGTTGCCCGAGGGGCAGGACCCGGACAGCCTGATCCGATCCGGCGGCGCGCCCGCCATGCGGCGGGTGCTGGACGGGGCGCTGGAGCTGCACGAGGCGCTGTGGCGGATCGAGCGCGGGCGCGGGGCCTTGGATTCGCCCGAGGATTTCGCCGATCTGGAGAAGCGGCTGGAGACCGCCTGGGGCCGGATCGGCGATTCGGCGTTGCGCTACCGCTATCGCGAGCATTTCCGGGCCCGGCTGAACGCCGCCTTCCGGGCGCCGGGCGGCGCCGCGGGCCGGCCCCGGCGCGGCCCGGACATGGCGTCGCCGGGGCCGATCCGGCGCCGCCCCGGCGCGGGGGTCGCGAACAGCGGCGAGATCCAGGAGCGCATTCTGCTCGCCGCGATTCTCAACCATCCGGACCTGCTGGCCGAGGTCGACGAAGCGGTCGGCGGGGTCGCCTTCGCCACCGCCGAGCTTGACAAGCTTCGTCAGGAAATCCTAGAGCATGCGTCCCGATCGGGGCTTGACTTGACGGACTTGAAAAGCCACTTCAAGGCACGCGGTTATTCGGGGCTTCTCGATCGGGTTCTGAACGAGGACGTTTATGTCCATGCCGGCTTCGTTCGACCGGGGGCGACGCCGGACGCCGTTCGCTCGGGCTGGAAGCAGACCTTGGCGCGGTATCTGAGGGACCAGATCGAGGCGGAGTTGGACGACGCGCGGCGCGCTTTGGCGGAAAATGCGACGCCCGAGGCCATGGCCAGGATGAAAGAGCTTCAGGACCATAAGAATCGAATCGAGGCGATCGCCGCCGACGAACGCGAATTTGACGAGGTGCGCCCGCGCGAGATGTGATGCGGGCGCGACGGTCTTTCGGTGGCCGGCGGACGCTTGCCGCCCGCCGGGGCGCCGGCCTTCGGGCGGACGGTTCTCCGGTCGGGGGCGGGGCGAGAAACGGGATTTTGACGGTAGGGACGGCGACCTGATGGCGACGAAAGCGACTCAGACGGCGAAGAGGGCTGCGAACGGCGAGGATTCGACCGCTTCGGAACAGCCGCTCATCGGAAGTTCGGCGGCGGCGTTCAAGAAGCTGCTCGCCCAGGGCAAGCAGCGCGGCTATCTGACCTATGACGAGCTGAACGCGGTCCTGCCCCAGGACAAGGTGTCGTCCGAGCAGATCGAGGATCTGATGGCGACCCTGTCCGAGATGGGCGTCAATGTCGTCGAGGCCGAGGAGGCCGACGACGGCGCCGCCGCGCCGGCCGCCGCGGCCGCCAACAGCGGCGATGGCGACGCCAGCGGCAATGTCGCCGATTCCGACATTGGGCGGACCGACGATCCCGTCCGCATCTATCTGCGCGAGATGGGCAGCGTCGAGCTTCTGTCCCGCGAGGGCGAGATCGCCATCGCCAAGCGGATCGAGGCCGGGCGCGAGAAGATGATCGGCGGCCTGTGCGAGAGCCCGCTGACCGCCGTCGCGGTCATCGATTGGCTGGGCGACATGCTGGAAGGGCGCATGTTGCTGCGCGACATCGTCGATCTCGATTCGACCTACGCCGCCGAATTCGGCGCCCCGCCGCAGGCGAACGCCGCCAACGCGACCGACGGGACCAACGGGACCAACGGGACGGCAGACGAGGGGAGCGACGCGTCGGCAAGCGAAGACTCCGAGGGCGGCGAAACGGCGGACGACGCGGCCGGTTCCGACGACGACTCCGATGACGACGACGATGGCGGCGACGAGGTCAATCTGTCGCTCGCCGCGATGGAACGCGCCTTGATGCCGATGGTCGAGGAGACCTTCGCCAAGCTCAGCGCCGCCTTTCCCAAGCTGCGCAAGGCCCAGCTCCAGCGCCTGGAGCTGATCCGCGACGGCCAGGAGGTGGGCGCGTCGGTCGAGCGGCGGATCCGCAAATACGGCACGGAGACGATCGATCTGGTGCGCGGCCTGCGGCTGCACAATCTGCGGGTCGAGGAACTCGTTCACGATATCAGCACCGTCAATCGCGGCTTGCTGGGGATCGAGAAGCGGTTGTTGAGGCTGGCGCTCGAGTCGGGCATCGATCGCAAGGCCTATTTCGACCAGTATTACGGCAACGAGCTGGACCCCAACTGGCTGCGCCGGGTCTCGCGCCTGTCGGGACCGGGCTGGAAGGAATTCAACAAGTCCCACCGCGACGAGATCAAGGCCCTGCGCGACGGGATCGGCGAGGTGGCGTTGGACACCGGCATGGAGATCGGCGAGCTGCGCGCGCTGATCAAGGTGGTTCGCCAGGGCGAGCGCGAGGCCAGCCGGGCCAAGAAGGAGATGGTCGAGGCCAATCTGCGCCTCGTCATCTCGATCGCCAAGAAATACACCAATCGCGGCCTCCAATTCCTGGACCTGATCCAGGAAGGCAATATCGGCCTGATGAAGGCGGTCGATAAGTTCGAATACCGCCGGGGCTACAAATTCTCCACCTACGCGACCTGGTGGATCCGCCAGGCGATCACCCGGTCGATCGCCGATCAGGCGCGCACCATCCGCATCCCGGTCCATATGATCGAGACGATCAACAAGCTGGTCCGGACCTCGCGCCAGATCCTGCACGAGATCGGCCGCGAGCCGACGCCGGAGGAGCTGGCCGAGCGGCTGGGCATGCCCCTGGAGAAGGTGCGCAAGGTCCTGAAGATCGCCAAGGAGCCGATCAGTCTGGAAACCCCCATCGGCGACGAGGAAGACAGCCATCTGGGCGACTTCATCGAGGACAAGAACGCGGTCCGCCCGGTCGACGCCGCGATCCAGTCCAACCTGCGCGAGACCACGACCCGCGTCCTGGCCAGCCTGACGGCGCGCGAGGAGCGCGTCCTGCGGATGCGGTTCGGCATCGGCATGAACACCGACCACACGCTGGAAGAGGTCGGCCAGCAATTCTCGGTCACCCGCGAGCGCATCCGCCAGATCGAGGCCAAGGCCCTGCGCAAGCTCAAGCATCCCAGCCGCTCGCGCAAGCTGCGCAGCTTCCTGGACACCTGATCCGGCGCGTCCGCCGTCCTGCGCCGCGGGCGCAAGGGGCGGCGTTGGCGCCGGTCAGCGCGCGGTGTAGCCGCCGTCGATCACCAGCTCCGCGCCGGTGACGAATTTGGACTCCGCGCTCGCCAGATAGAGCACCCCCTGGGCCACGTCGTCGGGCTGGCCCAGATGGCCGAGGGGATGCATCGCCTCCAGGCTGGCGCGCAGCCGGTCGCCCTTGTCGGTCGACGCCAGCCAGCGCTCCACCGCCGGCGTCGACATGTAGCCGGGATGGACCGAATTCACCCGGATGCCGTAGCCCTTCTTCGCGCAATGCAGCGCCGCCGACTTGGTCAGCAGCCGCACGCCCCCCTTGGCGGCGTTGTAGGCGGGCAGGTTGGGGTCGCCGACGATCCCCTCGATCGACGAGATATTGACGATCGACCCGCCGCCGGTCGCCTTCATCGTCAGGATCGCGTGCTTGGTGCCTAAGAACACCCCGTCCAGATTGACCGCCATCGACCGCCGCCAGGCCTCCAGGCTCACCTCCTCGATGTTCCGGGGCTCGGCATAGCCGGCATTGTTGATCAGGATGTCGAGCCGGCCATGCCGGCGGACGGCGTCGGCGATCGCCGCGCTCCAATCCCCCTCGATCGCGACGTCCAGCCGGCAAAAGGACGCCGTCCCGCCCTCGGCCGCGATGGCGCCGGCGACCCGCGCGCCCCCCTCGGCGTCGATGTCGGCGACGATCACCGCCGCGCCCTCGCGGGCCAGCAGGCGGGCGGTCGCCTCGCCCAATCCCGATGCCGCGCCGGTGACCAGCGCGACGCGGCCGTCGACCCTGCCCATGGGTGCGCCCCCTTCGGTTGGTGTGCGCCCGTATCATGCGGCGCGGCCGAGTGGCGGTCCAGGGGCTCGCCCCAATTCTCGGTCGGTTGCGCGGCGCGCGGTCGGCCCTATGATGGCGGGAATCGACGCACCCCTTGAGGATCGAACTGGCCGGCCGATGGCGCATCCCGAATCGAAGAAGGTCATCTACGCGGCGCTGATCGGCAATTCGCTGATCGCCGTGACCAAGTTCGCCGCCGCCGCCTTCACCGGCTCGTCGGCCATGTTCAGCGAGGCGATCCATTCGGTCGTCGATACCGGCAATCAGCTTCTGCTGCTGCACGGCCTGCGCCGGGCGAAGCGTCCGGCGGACGATTACCATCCCTTCGGCTACGGGATGGAGCTCTATTTCTGGACCTTCGTCGTCGCCATCCTGGTCTTCGCGGTCGGCGCCGGGATCTCCTTCTATGAAGGGGTGACCAAGCTGCTCGACCCGCATCCGGTCACCAACCCCGAGATCAACTATATCGTCCTCGGGGTGGCGATGGTCTTCGAGGCCGGCGCCTGGTGGATCGCCTACAAGGAGATGCGGCGCATCCAGGGCCGGCGCGGCCTGTTCGAGACGGTGCGCAAGAGCAAGGACCCGACCGTCTTCACCGTCCTGTTCGAGGACAGCGCCGCGATGCTGGGCCTGTTCGCCGCCTTCGTCGGGATCGCCCTCGGCCAGGCGCTGGACATGCCGGCGCTGGACGCCGCCGCGTCGCTGGTGATCGCCGTCATCCTGGCCGGAACGGCGACGCTGCTCGCCTATGAAAGCAAGGGGCTGCTGATCGGCGAGGCGGCGAGCCCGGCGACCGTCGCCGGGGTGCGCGAGATCGTCGGCGCGGCGACGGGGATCACCGGGATCAACGAGCTTCTGACCATCCATTTCGGGCCCCGCGACGTCCTCCTGACCCTCAGCCTCGATTTCAACGACCTGCTCACCGCCGGCGAGGTGGAGGAGGCGATCAGCCAGATGGAACGGCAGATCAAGACCCGGTTCCCCCAATTCACCCGCGTCTTCATCGAGGCCCAGAGCGGCGAGGGCCACCGCCGCGCCCTGGCGCGGGACGCGGAACCGCCGGCCTGAGGCGGCCCCCGTTTCGCCCGCCGGCGATTTGGTCTAGGCTCCGCCCCCCGGCCGCCCCCCGGCGGGCCCGTAGCTCAATTGGTCAGAGCGGACCGCTCATAACGGTCTGGTTGCAGGTTCGAGTCCTGCCGGGCCCACCAATCACTTCCGGCCAGCGGCGCCACCAAACGATAGCGGCTGAGCGAAAGAGCCGGGCGGCGGTGGCGAAGTCGGCCAAAGCGTCCATCATTGGATCTGTGCGAATGGAAGATGTCTTACGATTGACGATGCCGCCCTTATGGCCACAATGGGCTTTTCAACAATAGGGCGACGGATGAAGGCGCTCTCGGCCCGCGAAGCCAAGTACAACTTTGGACGGCTGATTGACACGGCGTGCGCGGCGCCCGTGGTGATCGAAAAGAACGGACATCCGGTCGTGGTGGTGATCGCGGTCGAGGAATACGAGAAGCTGACCGGCAATGCCGTTCCGCAGTCCCGCGACAAGAACACCGAATCGAACGGTAACTGATGCCGATTCTGAGTTGGCTGACCCGAGACGAGGACATTCGCACCGCGAGCCGTGTGCCCTACCGCCTGCTGGAAGAAGTTCCGGATCTGTCGGCCGGCGACGGCGATTCGGGCAACATGCTGATCCAGGGCGACAACCTGGAAGCGCTGAAGGCGCTGCTGCCGTTCTATGCCGGCCGAGTGAAGTGCATCTATATCGACCCGCCTTTCAACACGGGTCAAGCGTTCGATCATTACGACGATAACTTGGAGCACACGATTTGGCTCAGCTTAATGTACGCTCGGCTAGAACTCTTACAGCAGCTCCTCTCGGAACAGGGAACGATCGCCATTCATCTGGATGATGAAGAGCTCGCTTATGCTGCGATCATCATGGATGAAATATTTGGGAGAAAGAACCGCGTAAACCTAGTGACTTTTAAGCAGGGCGCGGCCGTCGGCCATAAGGCTATTAATCCAGGTCTTGTTACAAACACCAATTTCGTTCTCATATATGCCAAAAATAAATCAGGCGGATGGCGACCGAACCGGGTTTTCTCGCGCCGAGATCGCGACAAGCGTTACTCTAACTTTATTGCTAACTATGGTGAACATTTCTCTGAATGGAAACTGGTCCCACTCTCCAAGGCTTTCGCTGAACACTTGGGGATGACGCAGAAGGAGGCAAAAAAGGAGCTCGGTGATGAATTCGAGGCACGTCTTGATGAATTCGTGATCCAGAACGCACATCGTGTAGTCCAGCCGGTTCCACCGGCTTACGATGGCGTAGGTCAAGAGACTCGTGAGCTTATCGACAAATCAAAGAAAAATCCTGATCTCGTATTTTTGCAGAAGCGGAATGGATACTCTGACATATACCTGAAGAATGGGAAAAGATGGCTGTTTTACGCGGGAAAACTCAAAGAAATAGATGGTGAGCTGATTTCAGGAGAACCCCTGACAAATCTTTGGGATGATCTCTTATCCAACAATTTGCACAATGAGGGCGGAGTAAAATTTCCAAAAGGCAAGAAGCCGGAGGCGCTTATTAAGCGCATTTTCGAGCTGTTTTCAAACCCTGGCGATCTTGTGATGGATTCCTTCCTCGGTTCCGGCACAACTGCGGCCGTCGCGCATAAGATGGGGCGAAGGTACATCGGCATTGAAATGGGCGAACACGCCCGCACCCTCTGCACGCCTCGCCTTAACAAGGTTATCGAAGGCGAACAGGGCGGGGTCTCGAAAGCAGTCGGCTGGAAAGGCGGCGGCGGGTTCCGCTTCTACCGCCTCGGCCCGCCCGTCTTCGACGAGGAAGGCCACATCCGGCAGGATATCCGCTTCCCCGTGCTTGCAGCGCATGTCTGGTTCTCCGAGACCGACCGGCCGTGGGATGGCAGGGATGGTAGCCCGCTGCTCGGCATTCACGATGGCCGCGCCTATGCGCTGCTTTACAACGGCATCCTCGGCGATAAGCGGCCCGGCGGCGGCAACGTGCTGACCCGCGCGACCCTCGCCCTGATCCGTGAGGATATCGCCAAGCTGGCGCCGGACTTCGACGGCCCGCTTACCATCTATGGCGAACAATCCCGCCTTACGCCGGCAACGCTCGACCGCGAGCGCATCACCTTCAAGCAGACGCCCTACGACGTCAAAGCGCGGTCCTGAGGGGGGCATCTGATGAAGCTGAAGCAATACCAGACCGATACTCTCTCCGTTCTCCGCCGCTTCTTCGAGGAGGCGCGCGTCGCCGGCCCCAAGGGCGCGTACGAGGCGATCACCAAGGAGCCGGAGCAGGCGAAGCGGCTCGGCCGCTATGGCGGCACGTACACGCCGCTCGCCGAGCTGCCGAACGTTCCTTACGTGTGTCTGCGCCTGCCGACGGGCGGCGGCAAGACGATCCTTGGCGCATACTCCATCGGCATAGCCCGCGATGCCTGGGTGGAGAAGGACTACCCGTTGGTCCTGTGGCTGGTGCCGTCGAACACCATCCGCCTGCAGACGGCCGAGGCGCTGAAGAATGTCCGCCATCCCTATCGGCAGGCGCTCGACGAGGCCTTCGACGGACGGGTGCGCGTGTTCGACATCGCCGATTTCACGCATATCCGCCCGCACGACATCCGCGACCATTGCTGCATCGTCGTCGGCACGATCCAGACCCTGCGCGTGTCGAACACCGAGGGCCGCAAGGTCTATGCCCACAACGAGAACATGGAGCCGCATTTCACGGCGCTGCCCAAGTCCCTGCCGGGGTTTGAGACGCTGGAGGGCGCCGGCGTGAAATTCTCCTTCGCGAACCTGATGCACATCCACCGGCCGCTGATGATCGTGGACGAGGCGCACAACGCCGTTACGGGCCTGACGCGGGAGATGCAGGCGCGGGTGAACCCGTCCGCCATCATCGAGTTCACGGCAACGCCCCGCCTCAACTCCAACATCCTGCACAGCGTGACGGCGCAGGAGCTGAAGCTCGAAGAGATGATCAAGCTGCCGATCATGCTGTCGGAACACGACACCTGGCAGAACGCGGTGAACGGCGCCATCGCGGCACGTGCATCTCTGGCCGAGGAGGCCGACAAGGACCCTGACTACATCCGGCCCATCGTGCTGTTCCAGGCGCAGCCGAGGAACCAGGAAGTGACGGTCGAGGCGCTGAAGAAGCATCTGATGGAGGTCGAGCAGATCCCAGAGGACAAGATCGCCGTGGCGACCGGCGATCAGCGCGAACTCGACGGCATCAACCTGTTCGATCCGAAGTGCCCCATCGAATACGTGATCACCGTGGAGGCGCTGAAGGAGGGGTGGGACTGCTCCTTCGCCTACGCCTTCTGCTCCGTGTCTCGGATACAGAGCGCGGTGGATGTGGAGCAGCTTCTGGGGCGCGTGCTGCGAATGCCCTACGCCAAGCGCCGCAAGGCGGACGCGCTGAACCGGGCATACGCCTTTTTGTCTGAGCCGTCCTTCGGCGAGGCGGCGCGGTCGTTGGCCGACAAGCTCGTCGCCATGGGCTTCGACGAGGACGAGGCACGGGACAACATCGAGCCTGCGCAAACCTCGCTCGATGCCGATACCGGCCTGTTCGGGCGGCGCGAGAAGCCGAAGCCGACCTTCACGCACACGGTGACGGCGACGCCCGAGGTGGTTGCCGAACTGACGAAGCGCGAGGGGGTGAGCGTCCGCGACACAGGCGGCGGCAAGGTCGAGATCGCTGTCTCCGGCCGCGTCGATGGCGAACTGGAAAAGGGGATCGCCGAAACGTTGCCCGAGACGGAGCGGAAGGGCTTCGCCGAAGCCGTCTCGAAATACCGAGTTGATGTGAAGGACCAGTTGTCACCGGCCGAACAAGGCGAGGACTTCGAAGTGCCCCGCCTGATGTCGGAAATCCAGGGCGAGCTGGAGTTCGCCGACACCGACGTGTTCATGGAGGTTCACGACTGGTCGCTGCTCGATCATTCCTCGAAGCTGGGCGAAGCCGAGTTCGCGATCCGCGAGACGTCCCGTAGCTTCGAAATCGACCTCGACGGCAATCGCATCACCTATCAGTTCGCGGATGAGGCAGAACAGCTCGCACTGGACGTCGATGTGGAGGGGTGGACGGCGGAAGCGCTGACGATTTGGCTCGACCGGCAGGTGCGCCAGCCGGATATCCACCAGACCGAACTGCTGCGCTGGTTGCGCGACCTCGTCGGCCACCTGATTAATGGACGCGGGATGCGCATCGCGGCGCTGATGCGTTGCAAGTTCATCCTCGCCCGAAAGGTTCGCGAGAAAATTGCCGCGATTCGTCAGCGGGAGCGCGACAATGTCTATCAACGATACCTGTTCTCGCCGGAAGCCAAGGTGGACGTGTCCTTCGACGAGGCGTTCAGCTTCAAGGACCGGATGTACTGGGACCAGCGCCGTTATCGTGGCCGCTGGAAACCCCGTAAGCACTTCCTTGGCCCTGACCATGTGCCGGCCTTCGATGGCGCCGAGAATGGCGAGGAATTCCAGTGCGCGCAGGCCATCGAC
>Ga0070729_10001977_pt1 | contig 28318 bp, 22 predicted proteins | sample tdDd472_FD_66725 | JGI IMG/M metagenome (GOLD analysis project Ga0070729, IMG submission 66725) | Marine sediment microbial communities from the Atlantic coast under amendment with organic carbon and nitrate - tdDd47.2 | ecosystem: Environmental > Aquatic > Marine > Coastal > Sediment | place...
CCCGCCTGCGCGCCGTAAATCCGGGGATCTCCTTCAACCTTCGCGATCCCGTCTCGTTGCAACGCTTCGAAACGGCCACCGGTCGCCCGGCCCAACTGGTCGCCGACATGGCCTTCAGCCTGCAACCCGCGCTTCAAGACCCACCGGCGACGTCGGGCGCGGCGTGGATCGATCGGCAACGCGCCGACGGATGCGCCATCGTCGGCCTCAACGCCAACGTCCTAACCCGGCAAAGCGATCATGACGCCGTCATCGACATCTATACGGAAACCATCGCCGGGCTCCATCGGGAGATCGGCAAGGTCGCTTTCCTACTGATCCCCCACGATTTTCGCCCGGAACAGTCCGACGCGCGCACATTGAGCGACATTGCCGCCCGCCTTCCCGCCGAGGTCGCGGCGCGGGTCCGCCTGGTGGCCGCCCCTCTCGCCGCTTGGGAGGTCAAGGCGCTCGCCGCGAAGCTAGACATGATCGTTACCGGACGCATGCATCTTGCGATCGCCGCTCTGGGGAGCCGCGTCCCGCCGCTTTGCATCAGCTATGTCGGCAAGTTCGAAGGGCTGATGGCGCATTTCGGCATCGACGGCCTGGTCGTCGAACCCGACGCGGCTTATCGCCCCGGCGTGCTGCTCGACCGCGCCTTGCATGCGTTCCGCGACCGGTTGGCCCATCGAGACCGAATCGCCGCCGCCCTTCCCGCCGTGGGCGATCTAGCTGAGAAGAATTTCGAGATTCTGTCACGACCGCGCGAGTAGCGCGGCGAGCCCCGCCTGAACCGCCTTTCCGTCATAGGTCGCGGTGACGCGGCAGCGGCCGTCCCGCGCCAGCCGGTCGCGGAGGTCGGGCGCGGCAATCAGGCGCGCGCAAGCCTCGGCGAAATCGTCGGCGCTGTCGGCGACCAGGATTTCGCGCTCGGGAACGAGGTCCAATCCCTCGGCGCCGATGGTCGTGGAGACGACCGCCCGTTCATGGGCCAAGGCCTCCAGAATCTTGATCCGGGTGCCGCCGCCATAGCGGATCGGCGCGACGACGAAATGGGCGGCCCGGTAATAAGGCACAACGCTGTCCACCCCGCCGGTGACGGTAACGTCGGGCAGGTCGCCCAGGCGCCGCACCTCGGGCGGCGGGTCGAACCCGACGAGCGAGACCGCGAGGCCGGCGGGCGTCCGCGCCCGCAGGCGCGGCAGGACGTCCTCGCAGAAGAATACCGCCCCGTCCCGGTTGGGCGGATAGCTCATGGTGCCGACGAACAGAATCCGGACCGGCGCGCCGGCGGGCGGCGGGGTCACCGTGTCGGGCATCGTCACCGCGTTGGCGACGACCTCGATCCGGGCGCCGGGCACGCGCGCGCGCAAGGAATCCCGGTCCTTGGTCGAGCAGACGAGTGTCAGGTCGAACCGCCGCATGAAGCGGTTCTCGATCCGCCGGTAGCGGGTTTCGGCCAGACGCTCGATCAGCCGCCGCTCGACCCCCAGATGCGCGGATTCGACGATCCGCGCGCGGCGGATGAATTCGGATTCGACATCGTCGAAATCGACGACCCGCCGCGACGCCCTCAGCCCGTGCCGGCCCGCGAGCGCCGCCCATAGAAGCCCGGTCCGCAAGCGAAAGCAGAACAAGACGTCGACCGGCGCTTCACCGATCTCCGCCGCCAGTGCCGCCAATGCCGCCCGGTCCGGCAGATACCGCCGGTGCTCGGGACAAACGATCTCGGCAAACAGGGCAAGCGGCGGCAGGTTGGGCAATGCCGGTCCCGCCCGCGCCGCCTGGGCCACGACCGTCCGCGACCGGCACAGCGCGGCCGTCTCCGCGGGCAGGGGCGCCAGCTCGGCGCCCGGATCGCCGAGGACGACCAGATCGACCTCGAACGACGCGGCGAGCGCCCGCAGATGACCGGCCGCCCGCATCGCGATGCCGCGGCCCGATCCGTCGGGCACCACCGGGGTCAGAAAGAGCGCGCGCGGGCGCGTTGAAACGCTTACCACGGGCCACCTCGTGTCCCGGGATCGGCCCGGCGCTCCATCTCCGCCGTCACCCGGGGACGCCGCCGCGATTCGATGCCGCCGCCGGCGCATGCGATGCCGCGCTTCTTCCATGCATCGACCATGGCGCCTCCGCCTTGAGCGACCCTTGCACGACGATCTTGGTGACGACCGCAATCGCGATGAGGTGGTAATACAGGTCGAACGAGGCGAGGCTCAAAAAGGCGCCGCCGGCGGCGAATCCGAGCAGGCTGACCTGGATCATCGCCGCCAGGTCCCGCGCCCAGGTGAATTCCGGGTTCCGCTTGGCGAGGGCGATTGTCGAGGAACAGGTCCGCAGCGCCGCGAATCCCAATGCCAGGAACAGGGCGAGCCCGACGAAGCCATGCTCGCCCAGAACCTCGAAATAGATGCTGTGGGCCTGGCGGGCGCGCGGGGCGTCGGGATTGTAGGTCAGGAAGATGTCGGTGCTCTCGAAGACATCGAACCCGCCACCGAACAACGGTTTCGCCTTGGCCAGGTTGAATGCCATCAGCCAGGCGTCGATGCGGCCCAGCGCCGAGGCGTCCTCTTCGTAGGTCTGAAGCGTGTTGATCCGCTCGAAATACTTGGCCGGCATGAAGGCGAGGGCGGCGGCGATGCTGATCGCGCCGAGCACCCCCAACAGGGCGCGCTTGCGCGACTTGACCCAGATCGCGAGCAGCATCACCGACATGGCGATGAACGCCCCGCGCGAATAGGAGGCGAGCACCGCGAACACCATCATCAGCATGGCGCCGCCCATCGCCCATTTGAAGATCCGCCGGGTAAGCTGCAGCTGGATATAGCGCAACAGCGGGATCACCATGATCTCGGCCAGCGCGAGGGCGTTGTTTTCGCCGATGAAGCTGTTCGGGGGGCCGAAGATTCGATGCTGGCCGCCTTTCAGGACCGTAAACACCCCGCCCTTCACCCCGAAATAGGCGATCGACCCGGCAATGACCCAAACCAGAAGATCGATTTTGCGCCGGGTGTTGATCAGCATCATCGTCACATAGGTGATGACCAGGATCTTGATCAGCTTGAGCCATTTCTCGTAGGCCAGATCCGGTATCATCGCGCCCAGCGTGCCGAGGCTGACCCACACGGTGTAGGTCATCAGGATCACGGTCGTCGCCGTGACCGGAAATTCCTTCTTGTCCCTGGACAGGAACCAGGCCGCCAGGGTCGCCCCGCCGACCAGCATCGCGAAGGGAAAGCTGTAGGCGAACCCCCAGGTCAGCCGGTGCGGGTTCATGTAGGAGATCCACGACCACATCAGGACGCCCACATAGGGCTTCAACAGGATCACCGGCACGCTGGCGAAGATGATCATGGCGACGAGCAGGCTGCGCATGCGTCGTAAATTCTCTTTCGACCCCGACGGACAAAGTTTACAGTATCGCCTTGGAATTTGGGTGCAAGTCGCTTGCCGCACCATCTGTCGGGGCCATTTGCCGGGGCCACCTGTCGGGCTACCGATCGATTTGGATGGCGGCGGCGCGCTTTTCCGTCTCCCTCACGTCTCTTCCGCCGCGGCGCTCCCCGACGAACAATCGAATTGGAAACTGGAATGCAGGACACGGACCGATCAACGGGCAGCGACGACGGCTACGGCAAGGACTGGAATCCCGCCGACCACTATAAGGAATCGGATGTCGCCGAATCCTATGACGCGGAACGGTTCACCAGCCTGGCCGGCCGCGCCTTCGATCGGCTGGAGAAGGGATATATCCGCAAGGCGTTCGCCGGCCTGGCCACGGGCGCGCGGGTCGCGGACATTCCCTGCGGGACCGGCCGCCTGGCCGAGACCCTGTTGGAGCATGGGTTCGACGTATCGGGGTTCGATATCTCCGCCGCCATGCTGGAGGTCGCCGGCCGCAGGCTGAAGCGATTCGGGCCGCGATTCGCGGCGAAAGTCGGCGATGCGCGGCGGATGGACTCCCCGACCGATCCCTTCGACGCCGTACTCTGCGCCCGCGTTCTCATGCATTTTCCACTTCCCGAGCAGATCGATTTCCTCAAGGGCGCCGCCCGGCTGACCAAGGGGCCGGTGGTCATCACCCATTCGCTCGATACGCCCTATCAGCGGTTCCGGCGCTGGATCAAACGGCGGCTTCGGCACGCCAACCCCGTCTCCTATCCGCTCGCCGACGCGGATATCCGCCGCCTGCTCGACGGCGCCGGCTTGCGGGAGGTCCGTCGTTTCCGTCCGATGCCCCTCTTGACGGAAGAGATTATTCTCGTCGCCGAGAAGACCTGACGGCGCCATGCGCGTCGCCGGGCCGGAAACCACCGACGCCATGGAACGTGGCGGGGCGGACGCGCGCCTCCCCGCCCGGGAACGAGAGCGCGCCGCGCATATTCGCGGCCGGTTGGCGGCGGTGGCCGAGACCGGATCGTCCGGTCGCTGGACGGTTCGGGGCCCGGTCTATCGCGGAACCTATTCCCAGGTATATCGGGCCTCGATGGAGGACGGCCGAGGCGATCTCGCGGTGAAGATATGTCTGGTGCCGGAGACCGACCGCGCGTCGGCCGATGCCGCGCGCGACCAAACCGCCGTCGCGATCCGCGCGCGCGACGCCATGGGGACCGACGGCGCCTTCAGCGTGCCCGAGACATTTCGGTGGCTGGCCGACGAAGGGATGGTCGTCAGCGAATGGATCGAGGGCGCCTCGGCGACGACGTGCCTCCTCGACCGACGGGTCTCATGGCCGGAGAAGATCGACGCGGTGGGCCGCTGTGGCGCCTGGCTGCGACGTTTTCACGATAGCCGGCGGCTGGACGCCGGCCCCATCGACCTGGACAGGATGCTCGGCCAGGTCGACGGCATGATCGAAGCGGTTCCCGCGCGCCGCCGCCCTGCCGTCCTTCGCGCCGCCGTCGCCGCGCTCCATGACCGAAGCGCCGCGCTGCGCGACCTCGCCTTGCCCCGTAGCTGGACCCATGGCGATTTCAAGGCCGACAATCTGCTTCTCGCGGGCGACAGGACGTACGGTCTCGACTTGAACGCGCTGTACGACAATGTCGTCTTGCTGGACATCTGCCAGTTCGTCACCCATCTGGACCTCCTGGCCCACTCACCGCGGGGCTGGCGGCTGTTCCGCCGACGCGGGGCGCTGATCGACGCTTTTCTGGAAGGCTATGGCGGCGATCCCGACCTCCTGCCGCGCCGCGCCTTGGCATGGTTCCGCCTGCAGGTGGCGGTCCGGCAATGGCTTGCCCGCCTGTCGGCCGAGGACCGGTCCCCGAGCGCCAGATATCTGAGCGGCTGCTATCGCCAACTGGCGCGCGACGGCCTGCGCGAAACGCCGCCCGGCGACGCCTGACCTCGCCTCACGGTTTTCCGGTCGGGTACTCGACGAAATAGCCGCGGAATTCCTTACCCATCCCGTTCGCGTGCCACACGAACCCTTGGCTGACCGGCCAATAATGGACGGGAAGATAGTTGCCGCGAATATGGGTCGGACAGGATGGCGGCGCGCGGTCGCCTTCGCCCCGATTCAGGGCCGAATAGCGCCACGGCGCATCCCAATTCTTGTAAGCCGAGGTCTTGTGGGTCTCTCCGCTAACCCATTGCAAGGCGTTGTACGCGCACCAGTAGCGCAGACCAATCCAGGCCGGAATCTCGGGCTTGAAGGTCTCCCGCAGGAAGTCGTTCACCGACTGCGACTTGACGATGGCGAGGTGCCCGCGCACCCCCTTGTGAACCAGATTCCGCGCCCGGCGGTTCGCGATGTACCACTCGATCGAGTTTTCGCGATCATACCCGACCAGCTTCCCGTCCTTGAGCGGCTGGTCGACATGGAACTCGAAATAGCTCCTGGTCTCGGGGTTGTAGACGGGGGTGTTGAGGAGCTGCTCGGCGGCGAGTGCGCGCGGCAGCAACAGGACCGCCACGGCCACGGCGAGAATCCGCCCGCGCCGCCATGTCCACGCTCCGCGCCGCCACTTCTTCACCGCCGTCATCGCGCACACCGCCTCCATCTCCCGCTCGCTTCCATGAAAATTCCTGGGGATTCCACCCCGCCTTGTCAAGGGGCGGCCGGCGGCGGGCGATAGGGAATATCCGGGGCGGGCCGCTTGACCGGCCGCGGCCTGTCGTCCAAACAGAAGGGCAACGTGGCCGCCGACGCACCCGCCGGGCCGGGCGGCGCACCGAGCAAGCAGCGACCGGACAACGGCCAGACGGAACCGACCATGAGCCAACGCATCCTCGTCACCGGCGGCGCCGGCTATATCGGCAGCCATGCGGTGCTGGCGCTGATCGCCGCCGGCCACGCGCCGGTCGTCGTCGACAATCTGGCGACCGGCCGGCGCTGGCTGGTGCCGGACGGCGTGCCCTTCATCGAGGCCGATATCGGTGATGCCGCCGCCATGGACGCCCTGTTCGCCGCCCATCCCATCGACGCGGTCCTGCATTTCGCGGGCAGCGTCGTGGTCCCGGAATCGGTTGCCGACCCGCTGAAATATTACGGCAACAACACCTGCGCGAGCCGCAGTTTGATCGCCGCCTGCCTGCGCGCCGGCGTCCGCCGCTTCGTTTTTTCCTCGACCGCCGCGGTCTATGGCATCCCCGAAGGCCTGCCGGTTTCCGAGGCGGCGCCGACGGCGCCGATCAACCCCTATGGCGAGTCCAAGCTGATGATCGAGGCGATCCTGCGCGACGTCGCCGCCGCCCACGACTTCCGCTATGTGGCGCTGCGCTATTTCAACGTCGCCGGCGCCGACCCGGACGGCCGCGCCGGCCAGGCGACGCCCGAGGCGACCCATCTGATCAAGGTCGCCTGCGAGGCGGCGACCGGCAAGCGCGGCCATGTCGCGATCTTCGGCACCGATTTCGACACCCCGGACGGCACCGGGGTCCGCGACTATATCCACGTCACCGACCTGGCCGAGGCCCATGTCGCGGCGCTTGCCTATCTGGCGGGCGGCGGCGCCAGCACCGTCGCCAATTGCGGCTATGGGCGCGGCTATTCGGTGCGCGAGGTGATGGCCGCCGTCGAGGCCGCGGCCGGAGCGCCCCTGGACCTGCGCGACGCGCCGCGGCGCGCCGGCGATCCGCCGGCCCTGGTCGCCGACGCCTCGCGGCTTCGCGACCTGTTCGACTGGGCGCCCCGCCATGACGATCTCGCCCGGATCGCCGAAACGGCGCTCGCCTGGGAGCGGAAGATGGCGGCCCGCACCGAGGACGCGGCGGCCGGCGGCTAAGCGTCCGCGTCACGCCGGCGGCCACCGCCCGTCAGCCAGCCCTTCAGGGCGGGGGCGAGCTTGTGCCGGCCGGCGGCGAGCAGGCCGCGCGCGGTGCGCGGATTGAAGGCCATCAGTCCCCAGCGCTCGCGGCGGGCGTTCATCCAGGTCGTTTTGTAGGGGTCGTCGCCGCGCCCGAAATCCACCTCGCGCACCCCGTCCGCCTCGATCACGTGGCGCAGCACATGGTCGGTGAGGATCGTCCCCACCGAGTACCGCTTGAACGCTTCGTCATAGGCGAGCTTGTAGATCGTCGCCTGGCCGGCCGCGACGATCCATAGCTGCGCCGCCGCCGGCCGCCCCTCCACATGCAGGAGCCCGAGGCGCAGACTGCCCGCCTCGGCGCAGGCCCGGGCCAGGCCGGCGGTGAAATCGGGGAAGGGCTCGGGCTCCTTCCAGCTGGCCGCGTAGATGGCGTCATAGGCGGCGAGCGCGCGGTCGAGCCCGTCCGCGCCGGTCACGATATCGAGCTCGAACGCATGATCCTTGGCCAGCCGCTTGGCGCCGCGCTTGATATTGCTGCGCGTCTGCCCCGGCAGGGCCTTGAGATAGGCGTCGTACCCGCCCTCGACCGTTTGATAGGCATTGCCGAAATGGAAATAGGATTGGACCAGGAACCCGGCGCCGCGCATCGCGGCGGCGAGCGCGTCGAACAGGGGCGCGTCCCGGTCCAGGCTGTCGAGATGGACGCAATCCCAGGCCGGCCGCTCCGCCGCCAGCGCCGCCGCCAGCGCGGTCAGCGCCGGGCCGGGCGCGGCCGCGTCGCGGAGCAGGGGCGCGTACAGGATCGAATAGGCGTTGGTGAAGCCGGTCAGGGCGCGGGGCGCCCGCCCCCCGCCGCGGCCGCCGACACGGGCCACCAGCAGGGCCTCGGCTCGGCCGTCGCGCTCGACGCCGTACAGACGAAGCGTCTCGCCCGGCGCCAGGGCGGTCGCGGCCAGATTGCGGAACCAGGGGCCGCTCAGATAGAAGCTGCGCGCGCCGGCCCGCGCCAAAAGATCGTCATAGATCGGGGTCAGCGCGTCGAGGCTGTCGAAGACCCGAACCTCCATATTTAAACTCTCCGGGAGGGATGCGCGGCCGGACCGGGCGCGCGGCGGCGGGATCGTACCATCCCCGCCGTCGGCGTGCTAGAAAGGCCGCGCTTCCAGACGGCGCGGTCCGAACGGAAACCGCCCCGAACAAAATGGCCCCTCGTGACATGGCGCCCGACCCACAGAAGATCGATGTCCAGGTCGCGCCGCCGGGCGACCTCGCCGCGTTGGCGCGGACCTGGCGCGCCCTGGAGGACCGGGCCGCCGCGTCCTTCTTCCAGTCCTGGTCCTGGATCGGCTGCTGGCTGGAGGCCCTGCCCGCCGAGGCGCGGCCGGACCTGCTGACCGCCCGCGCCGACGGGGAGACGGTGGGGCTCGCGCTTCTGGGCCGAAGAAACGGGCGCCGCCACGGCATCCTTCCCGTCCAGGGCCTATATCTGAACGAGACCGGCGATCCGGCGCTGGACTGCCTGACCGTCGAATATAATGGCATTCTGGCCCCGCCGGAGATCGCCGAGCGCGTCGCCGGGGCCTGTCTCGCCCATCTCGCCGAGGCCGAGGGCGGGTGGGACGAGCTGCATCTGGGCGGCGTGCCGACCGCCTATCTGGACCTGGCGGCGGGGGCCGGGCTCCTGCCCCGCGTCGTCGACATCAAGCCCAGCCCCTTCGTGGATCTGGCCGAACTGCGCGCGGCGGGCGGCGATTATCTGGCGGGGCGCAGCCGCAACACCCGCCAGCAATTGCGCCGGGCGCTCCGCGCCTGCGAGGCCGACGGCCCGCTGCGGTTCGAGGTCGCCGCCGACCCGGCGACGGCGGCGAGCTATTTCTCGGACCTGGAAACGCTGCATCAGGCCGCCTGGCAAGCGCGCGGCCAGGCGGGCGCCTTCGCCAACCCGTTCTTCGCGGCGTTCCATCGCCGGCTGATCGAGACCGCCTTCGACCGGGGCGAGATCCAGCTCGCCCGGATCGCCGCCGGCGACGCGCCGCTCGCCTTTCTCTATTCCTTCGTCCGCGCCGGCCGGGTGTCCTTCTATCAGGGCGGCCTCGCCTACACCGACGACGCGCGGCGCAAGCCGGGGCTCGTCGCCCATTACCTGGCCGTCCTTCACAATTTGGAGGCCGGCGCCGATATTTACGACTTCCTGGCCGGCGATAGCCGCTACAAACGCAGCCTGGCGACCGGCAGCACCGACCTTCTCTGGGGCGCCGCCCAGAAGCCGCGCCTGAAATATCGCCTGGAAGCGCTGGCGCGGCGGCTGAAGGCTTCGCTGCGCCCCCCGGCGGAGCGAACGCCGGGCGGTCGCGGTTGACAGGCTCGACCCCGCCCGCCTAATAGGCCACGCTCCGCGACGGCGGGGCGACGAACCGGAGACGCTTGAACTTGGACGGACTATGCGGCTGGATCGGCGCGCCCGGCATCACCGAGGGGCCCAAGGCACTGCTGTCGGCGATGGCCGCCGGCATGCCGGGCGGGGCCCAAGCGCCGGGCGGCGCCGCGGCCGATCCGGCGGCGGCGCTGGCGGCGGTCGGCGGCGCCGCGTTCGCCGAGGCGGACGGCATCCGCGCCGCCCTGGTCGGCGACGCCCAATGGCGCGACCCCGACCTGGCGACGATCGCCGCGCGCGACGGCGACGGCGCGGCGTTGATCGCCGCCTATCGCCGCCACGGCAAGGACATGCTCGCCCGGATCGGCGGATCGGCGGCGATCGCGGTAATCGACGGGCCGGCGGGACGCGCGCTGGTCGCCCTCGACCGGTTCGGCCTCCAGACCCTGTGCTACGCCCAGCCGCCCGGCGGCGGGCTGGTCTTCGGCTCCGTGACCGACTGCGTCCGCGCCCATCCCGGCGTCGGCGCGCGGCTCAGCCCCCAGGCGGTCTTCGACTATCTCTATTTCACCCGCTCGCCGGCGCCGGGCACCATTTACGCCGATCAACGGAAGCTGCTGCCGGCCGAATATATCTGGTATGCCGACGGCCGCGCCCAGACCGGCCGCTATTGGCATATCCCTTACGCCGACGGGGCACCGACGGGCGGCGTTCCGGCGCTGGCCGCCGAACTGCGCGCGACCCTGCGCGACGCCGTCGACCGCGCGGCCAAGGGCGAGGCGACCGGCCGGCTGGGCTGTTTCCTCAGCGGCGGGATCGACAGTTCGACGGTGACCGGCCTGCTGGGCGAGCTCCGCATGGCGCCGCCCAAGGCGTTCACCATCGGCTTCGACGTCGCCGACTTCAACGAGGCCGACTACGCCCGCGCCGCCGCGCGGCATTTCGGGGCCCGGCTGAGCGAGTATTTCGTCACCCCGGACGATGTGGTCGATCTGGTGCCGCGCCTCGCCGCCTATTACGACGAGCCCTTCGGCAACGCCTCGGCGGTGGCGGTCTATTACTGCGCGCGGCTGGCCGCCGATCAGGGGGTCCGGCGGCTGCTGGCCGGGGACGGCGGCGACGAGATCTTCGCCGGCAACAAGCGCTATGCCACCCAGCGCATCTTCGCCCTCTACGATCATCTGCCCGGCTGGCTGCGCGCCGGCGCCATCGAGCCGCTGGTCTTCGGCTTTCCCGCCGGCAACGCGATCTTCCCGGTGCGCAAGGCGCGCCGCTATATCGAGCAAGCCAAGCTGCCCATGCCCGAGCGCATGGAATCGGCGAATTTCTACAATGATTTCGATCTCGGCCGCTGCTTCGCGCCGGACGTCGCCGCCGAGATCGACCGCGGCCATCCCGTCGCCGTGATGCGCGCGGCCTACGAGAGCACCCGGTCGAACTCGATGCTCAACCGGATGCTCAATCTGGACATGCAGATCACCCTGGCCGACGACGATCTGCGCAAGGTGAGCCGGATGTGCGCGCTGGCCGGCGTCGAGGTGCGCTACCCGTTCCTGGACGAAGCGGTGGTCGCGTTGGCGGCGCGGGTGCCGCCGCGCGCCAAGCTGCGTGGAACGCGGCTGCGCGCCTTCTTCCGGGATACCTTCCGGGAATTCCTGCCGCCGTCGACCCTGAAGAAGAGCAAGCACGGGTTCGGCCTGCCCTTCGGCGCCTGGCTGCGCACCCATCCGGCGTTGCAGGAGATGGCCTATGACAATATCGGCGCGCTGAAGAAACGGGATATCTTTCTGCCGTCCTTCCTGGACGAGGCCGTGGCCCTGCATCGCGACGGCCACGCCGCCTATTACGGCGAGATCGTCTGGGTCCTGATGATCCTGGAGCTATGGCTCGGATCGCGCGACGCCGGCGCGCGGCCGGCGGCTCTGGGATAAGACGTGACGGGTCGGATGGAACCGGGTTTCCGGCCGGGGCCGGCCGGGGGCGCGGATCGGGCCAGAGTCGCGGATCGGGCCAGAGTCGCGGGTCGGGCCAGAGTCGCGGGTCGGGCCAGGGCCGGTCAGGCGGCCTTGCGCCGCTTCCGCTCGACGAAGTCGGACAGGCTTTCGATCGAAGCGAAGGTGTCCGCCGTGATCTCCTCGTCATGGACGCGGATGTCGAACCGCTCCTCCAAGGCCGCGATGACGGTCACGACGGCGAAGGAATCGAGTTCGGGCAAGCCGCCGAGCAACCGGCTCGACATGTCGAGTTCGTCGGCACGGCTGCCGAGCTGCAAGGCTTCGCCCAGCAGCGATTTCACATCCTCGACCGTGGTCACGGCGTCTACCGTCATCATGGCTTTTCCGCCCGTTTCGTTGCGCGTCGATTCTTGTCGTTGCCGCCGCCGGAGCGGCCTCCGGCGAAAGCGGGCACCCCTCATAGCAGGTGCGTCCCCGTCGCGCCAGCCATTTGAGTCGCGGCTTCGGCGGCCCTCCGGGACGGCCGCGAATGAAGCGGGCCGGGGCGCCGCGCGGCCATGAACGCGCCGCTCGCCGAACTGATCTTCGCCGCCGCGCGCCGCCGGCCGGACGCGCCGGCCATCCGCGACGGCGGCGACACCGTCGCCTATGCCGACCTCGCCGACGCGGTCCGGGACACGGCGCGGGCGCTGGTCGGCCTCGGCCTCGGCCGCGGCGACCGCGTCGCGGTCTTCCTGGAAAAGCGCCGCGAGGCGGTCGTCGCCATGTTCGCCGCCGCCGCCGCCGGTGCCGCCTTCGTCCCGATCAACCCCCTGCTCAAGCCGCGCCAGGTCGCCCATATCCTGGCCGATTGCGGCGCCCGCGTCCTGGTGACCTCGCCGGAGCGGTTGCGCGCCCTGGAGAACGTCCCCGCCGCGACCGAGAGCCTGCGCTGGGTCCTGCGGACCGACCGGGTGACGGCAACGGCGGGCGCGGCGGCGGGGGCGGCGCCGCCGGGGCCGTCGATCCTCGACTGGCATGACCTGCCCGGCGCCGGAGAGGCGGTCGCCGCCGTCCATCGGGTCGTCGAGACCGACATGGCCGCGATCCTCTACACCTCGGGCAGCACGGGGCCCGCCAAGGGGGTCGTGCTGTCGCACCGGAACCTGGTCGCCGGGGCGGAGAGCGTCGTGTCCTATCTGGACAACCGGCCCGACGACCGGTTGCTCTGCGTCCTGCCGTTCAGCTTCGATTACGGGCTGAGCCAGTTGACGACCGCCTTCGCCGTCGGCGCCTGCGCGGTCCTGCTGAACTATCTGCTGCCCCGCGACGTGATCGCCGCCGTCGCGCGCGAGGGCATCACCGGGCTCGCCTGCGTCCCGCCGCTGTGGATCCAGCTCGCCGAGCTCGACTGGCCGGAAGAGGCGAGGCGGCATCTGCGCTATCTGACCAACAGCGGCGGCGCCCTGCCCCGCCCGACCCTGGCGGCGCTGCGCGCGCGCCTGCCCGAGACCCGCGTCTATCTGATGTACGGCTTGACCGAGGCCTTCCGATCCACCTATCTGCCCCCCGACGAGGTCGACCGCCGGCCCGATTCGATCGGCAAGGCGATCCCCAACGCCGAGGTGCTGGTGGTGCGCGAGGACGGCGCGCTGTGCGCGCCCGGCGAGCCCGGCGAGCTGGTCCATCGCGGCCCCCTGGTCGCCAAGGGCTATTGGAACGACCCGACGCGGACGGCCGAACGCTTCCGCCCGTTGCCGGGGGCCGTCGCCGATCATGGCCTGGCCGAGACCGCCGTCTGGTCGGGCGATACGGTGCGCGCCGACGAGGACGGCTATCTCTATTTCGTCGGCCGGCGCGATGAGATGATCAAAAGCTCGGGCTACCGGATCAGCCCGACCGAGGTGGAGGAGGTGATCTATGCCAGCGGCTTGGTGGGCGAGGCGGTCGTGATCGGCCTGTCGCATCCGGTGTTGGGCCAGGCCGTCGTCGCCGTGGCGACGCCGCCCGCGACGGGCGCGCTGGACGAGGACGCGCTTCTCGCCGCCTGCCGGCGGGATTTGCCATCCTTCATGACGCCGCGCGCGGTCGTCGCCCGCGCCGACCTGCCGCGCAACGCCAATGGCAAGATCGACCGCCGGCGCCTGGCCGACGAGCTGGCCGACCTGCTGCTACCGGAGACGGGGGCCGCGCGATGAGCGCCGCCGCGCCCCCCAAGCGGCCGCCGCCGCGCCACGCGCCGCTGACCGCGTTAGCGGTCGTCGACGGCTGCCTGCACATCGGCGGCGTCCCGCTGCCGGAGGTGGCCAAGCGGGCCGGCGGAACGCCCTTCTATGCCTATGACGGCGCGGCCGTCGCGGACCGGGTCGCGCTTCTGCGCCGCCATCTGCCCCCGAGCGTGGGCCTGCACTATGCGGTCAAGGCCAATCCGATGCCGGCGCTGATCCGGCGTCTGGCGGGTCTGGTGGACGGGTTCGACGTCGCTTCGCGGGGCGAGCTCGAGCGGGTTCTGGCGGCGAGAGCGACGCCGGCCGACGTCACCTTCACCGGTCCCGGCAAGGACGACGACGAGCTGGCCGCCGCGATTGCCGCCGGCGTCCTGATCAATGTCGAATCGGAGGGCGAACTGGACCGGCTGGCGGCGCGCGCCAAGGAGCAGGACGCGCCGGTCCGGGTCGGGCTGCGGATCAATCCGGACTTCGAGCTCAAGGCATCGGGCATGCATATGGGCGGCGGCGCGCGCCAGTTCGGAATCGACGCGGAACGGGTGCCGGAGGTCCTGGACGTCCTTGCCGCGACCGATCTGGCCTTCGAAGGCTTCCACGTCTTCGCCGGGTCGCAATGCCTGGACGCGAACGCCCTGTGCGAGACGCTGGAAAGAACGACGGACCTGATCCTGCGCCTCGCCCCGCTGGCGCCGGCGCCGGTGCGTCGCCTGAATGTCGGCGGCGGTTTCGGGATTCCCTATTTTCCCGGCGAGGCGCGCCTGGACCTGGAAGCGGTCGGCGACGGGTTCGCGGTCCAGGCCGCGCGCCTGGCCGCCGCCCTGCCCGACGCTCGGGTGAGCGTCGAGCTCGGCCGCTATCTGGTCGGCGAGGCCGGCGTCTATGTGACCCGTGTCGTCGACCGGAAGCTGTCGCGCGGCCAAGTCTTTCTGGTGACCGACGGCGGCTTGCACCAGCATCTGGCCGCGTCGGGGAATCTGGGCCAGGTGATCCGCCGCAACTACCCGCTGGCCGTTGGCACCCGCGTCGACGCGCCGCCTTCCGAGACCGTCAATGTGGTCGGCCGGCTGTGCACGCCGATCGACCTGCTCGGCGACCGGGTGGCGCTTCCGAGGGCGGAGGTCGGCGACCTGATCGTGATCTTCCAGTCCGGCGCCTACGGCTTCACGGCAAGCCCGGCGGGCTTTCTCGGCCACCCGCCGGCCCAGGAAATTCTCGTTTGATCCACGCCGGTTCGCGTTGACAGGCCGGGCGGGCGCCCCTGTATGATGCCCGCCGCGAGGCGACGATGGCGGCCGCCCGCAAGGCCGCGCCGCCGAGGCACCGGCATCTGAGGGCAAGTTGGGGGGTGGCATGACCGCATCGGCAATCGACGAAACCGGATCGGACAATCGCCGCCGCCGGGCCGCGCCGCTGGCGGCCTTGGTCGTCCTCGTCCTGGCCGCTTGCGCGCCGTCGCATCCCGAACTGCCGCCGGCGCCGCTTTTCCCGGAACCGCTGGTGTCCGAGTACCATATCGGCCCCGGCGACAATCTGCAGATCTTCGTCTGGCGCAATCCAGAGCTGTCCACCGGCGTGCCCGTGCGGCCCGACGGTCGTCTGTCGGTGCCGCTGATCGAGGACCTGCCGGCGACCGGCAAGACGCCGACCGAGCTTGCCCGCGATATCGAGGAGACGCTCGGCGTCTACATCCAGGAACCGATCGTCACCGTGATGGTGACCGGGTTCGTCGGCCCCTTCACCGATCAGGTGCGGGTCATCGGCGAGGCCGCCCAGCCCCAGGCCCTGCCCTATCGGGATACGATGAGCCTGCTCGATGTGATGATCGCCGTCGGCGGCATTACCGATTTCGCCGCCGGCAACCGGGCCAAGCTGATCCGGATCGTCGAGGACGCGCAGGTCGTATACGGGCTGCGCCTGGACGATCTGCTCAAGGAAGGCGACATGGCGGCCAACATCCAGATCCTGCCGGGCGACGTGGTCGTCATCCCCGAGGCCTGGTTCTAGGCGCCACGCCCGCCCATCTCGGCGGCAACGGCACCAACCCGGCCGGCGGCGGCGTCGGCGGGCGCCCCTCTCGCGAACCTGTCGGCAGGCTTTACAGTCGCCACGCTTGCAACCGTCCTAACCCCACCAACCCCTTGAATTAAAAGAATACCTGAAAACTGGCACGATTCCTGCTTGGAAGGCATACCGACGCATGCGTATCGGGTGCGCCGGGTACCGGTTTCGTTGCCCGGCGGCGAAATGCCCGCGGATCGATCTTGGGGAATCGACATGGAAGGCTTGGCAAGGCCCCTCGCGGCCGCGCGACGCGCCGACCGTTCGCCAAGGACGGCGGCCCGGCGCGGACGGGCGCGTTCAGGCGCCGTTAATCCGCCGCGGCTAGGATCGAGGACGACGGGCGGGCTTTTCGGAAAAACACCCCAAAAGGCGGTCCGGAAGACGACTCGAGACGACGGCCGGTATTCGCCACGAACGGCAAATGGCGACTTGCGCAAGATCAATTGCAAATTGGTCAATAAAGGCCTAAATTTTAGGGTCCGGCTCGGAGGGAAGCTATCTATCGCGACGATCCGGACCCGAGCGCGTGTCGTCAATGCCGTCCCGCCGATCGCCCGATCGGTTGGCGGAGGGATTGGCGCGGGCACCATCGGCGAGCGATCGGACGGGCCAGGGCGCGGTTTGACGCCAGGGCGCGGTTTGACGACCGTATAGAAGTAGGGACGAAGACGGTTTAACGGGCAGATGTACGACGTCTATCTACAAATCCTGTCGTATGTATCGTCGATCTGGCGGCGCCGCTGGTATGTGATCGGCATCGCTTGGGCCGTCTGCGTTGGCGGCTGGATTTTCGTCGCCAACCTTCCCGACCGCTACGAATCCTCGGCGCGGATCTATGTCGACGCCGACAGCATGCTCGGCCCGTTGATGCGCGGCATGACGGTCGAGATGAACCTGTTCCAGCAGATCGACATCATGCAGCGCACGCTGTTCAGCCGGCCCAATCTGGAAAAGGTCGTGCTGATGACCGACCTGGACCTGACGGTCGACACCGCTGCCGACAAGGAGGAGCTGCTGGCCAAGATTCGCTCCAGCGTTCGCCTGCGCCAGCAGGGCCGCAACCTGTTCCAAGTCAGCTACTCCGACAACGACCCCGAATTGACCAAGAAGGTCGTCTCGGCGGTGCTGTCGATTTTCGTCGAAAGCAATCTCGGCGCCAGCCGCAACGACATGGATTCGACCCGCCGGTTCCTTCGGGACAAGGTCCTGGAATATGAGCGTCAGCTACAGGAGGCGGAAGCGCGCCTCGCCGCCTTCAAGAAAAAGAACATGGGCTTCCTGCCCGGCGGCGGGAACTATTACAGCCACATGCAGAAGGTCCGCGCCGACCTCGCCCAGACCCAGGGGTTCCTCGACCAGGCCCGAACCGCCGGCGAGACGCTGACGAAGCAGCTTGCCGAGGTTCCGCAATTCATCGAGGTCGCGGACCCCAACGCCAATTTCGCCCTGACCTCGGGCGGCGGCGGCGGGCCGTCCTCGGACACCGCGCTGCGGATCCTGGAGATGGAGAAGCTGGTCGACAATCTTCTGACCCGCTACACCGCGAAGCATCCGGACGTCGTCAACGCCGAGAAGCGCCTCGCAACCTTGCGCGCGGAACTCGCCGAGGAACAGCGCGCCTTCGCCCCCCCGCAGGAGACCGCGGACGCGGCACCGGGCGCGGGCCCCGCGGCGACCGAGACCGCCAACTCGGGCACCGCCCCGGGCACCGCCCCGGGCACCACCCCCGGCACCACCAAGGCGCTGAACCCGGTCTACGAGCAGATCAAGATGCGCATGGTCCAGCACGAGACCGTGCTGGCCACCCTCCAGCAGCGCGAGGCGGCCCAGCGCAAGGAAGTCGAGAAATGGGAGGGGATGGCCCAGCAGGTGCCGCTGGTCGAGGCCGAGCTTTCCCGGCTCAATCGGGACTATTCGATCGTCAAGCGCAACTACGAACAGCTCCGCTCGCGCCAGGAAACCGCGAACATGGCCCGCGACCTGGAGACCAAGGCCAACAAGATCCAGTTCCGCATCATCGATCCGCCGCGGGTGCCGGTCGTGCCCAGCGGCCCGAACCGTCCGTTGTTCCTGACCATCGTTCTGGTGGTCGGGTTCGGTGCCGGCGTCGCCTTCGCCTTCGTACTCGGCCAGATCAACAACACCTTCTTCAGCATGGAGTCGCTGCGCAAGACCTTCGCCGTCCCGGTGCTGGGCAGCGTATCGGCGATCCAGGTGCGTGGCGTCCGCCGGCGCCGGCTCCGGGAAGCGGTGACCTTCGCCATCGTCCTGGCGGGGCTGGTCGCGACCTATGGCGGTCTATTGACGGTGGAAGTTCTGGGCACCGCCTAGGCCGGCAGCGAAGAGCGATCGCCGGCAATGAGTCTCATCGAGAAGGCCGCCGAAAGGCTAAGACAATCCCGACATAAGAAGGGCGACGCGCAAGCGCCTGCCCAGGACATGGAAACGGACACGCCGGCCGCGCCCGCCGACCAGGCCGAATACACTGCCCGGGCCGACGCGCCGCCCGCGCGCGACGGGACCGACGCCGCCGCTCCGGCAGGGGCGCCGCCACCAGCGGTCACGCCGGCCGAGAAAGCCGATGACCGCGCCGGGACGGGTGTGCCGGGAAATCGGGCGCGCATCCGATTCGACCGGCTGCGGGCCGAAGGCATCTCGCCTCATCACGAAACCCATACCCAGAGCGCGGAAGAGTTCCGCCTGATCAAGCGACCGATCCTGCTGAACGCCTTCGCGCGCGGTCCCAACAAGATCCGCAACGGCCATCTGATCATGGTCGCCAGCGCCCGCGCCGGCGAAGGCAAGACCTTTTGCGCCCTCAATCTGGCCTTGAGCCTGGCCGCCGAACGCGATCTCAACGTCCTTCTGGTCGACGCCGACGTCACCAAGCCCGAGATCTGCGCGCGCATGGGCATCGAGACCAAACGCGGGCTGATGGACGTGCTTTCCGACGACAATCTGGACTTGTCGGAGGTCCTGATCCGAACCGATCTGGAGAATCTGTCGCTTCTGCCGGCCGGCCAGGACCACCCCCTCGTCACCGAGCTTCTGGCGAGCGAACGGATGGAGCGGCTGGTCGAGGAAATGGCCAGCCGCTACCGCGACCGGGTCATCGTTTTCGATTCGCCGCCGGTGCTGATGAGCAGCGCGCCCGGCGTGCTGGCGCTTCACATGGGCCAGGTCCTGTTCGTCGTCGAGGCGGAGAAGACGAGCCAGGCGGCCGTCGAATCGGCATTGACCCTGCTCGGGGGCTGCGATCATATCAATATGCTATTGAACAAGACCCACGGACGGGGCAAGTCCGCGAAGTTCGGCGGCCGGTACGGCTATTACGGGGCCAAATAGGCGACGGCTCGTTTCGGCCGCCGCCCGGCCATCCGACGGAACGCGGGTCGCGCCCAGCCCGAAGATGACCCGATCCGGGCACCGGACCTAGCCGGTCGGCGGTCCGAACCGAGCGAAACGAATCAAAGAGCCGGTCAGTCCTTGTCGCGCCCGATCAAATCCCCGCACGCCTCGACCCCGACCGGCCCGGCGCCCGGCGGACCGGCGATGCCCGCCATCGGCCCCTGGATCGCCGTGGCCCTTCTCCTCGCCGCCGCGCCAAGCCGGGCGGCCGACTGGGACATCACGCCCTCGGTCGGCCTGACCAGCGTCCTGTCCGACAACGCCTATCAGAACGCGCAAGGCACGGAACAGACCGACCTGATCACCACCGTCGCGCCGGGCGTCTCGGTGCGCGGCACCGGCGGCCGCGCCCAGGCCAATTTCGATTACTCGCTTCAGCGGGTTCACTATCTCGACGACGACGATCGCGGCGAGTTTCGCCAACGGCTCGTCGGCAACGGCACCGCGGAGATCTACCAGGATCAGATCTTCGTCGACGCCCAGGCGTCCATCTCGCGGCAGATCGTCAACAGCGCCGGGCCGGTCACCGGCAGCGAGTTCGACGACAACAGCAACGTGACCGAGGTCCGCAGCGTCGAGGCCTCGCCCGCCTTCCGCCACCATTTCGGCAATTGGGTCGATACGCTCACCCGCAACCGGGTGAGCCGCGTGACGACCGACAGCACAGCGGTCACCGACACCACGACCGTGGGCGCCGAATTCCTGGCTACCAGCGGCAGCCGGTTCTCCGTTTTCACCTGGTCGATATCGGGCACCGAGGACAAGACCTTTCGCGACGGGGACGCGCCGCGAATCAAGACCCGCTTCGTCAATGCGGACGGGCGCTATGCGGTCAACCGGAAGGTTTCGCTGCTGGGCGGGGTCGGCCATGAGAAGATCGACGATCCCACCCTGAACCCGGAGCCGGAGGGAGTCACCTGGAATATCGGCGCCGCCCTTCGCCCGGGGTCGAAGACCGACATCACCGTCACCTACGGCCATCGGTTCGACGGCGAGAACTGGGCCGCCGACGCCGCCTACCGGTTCAGCGCGCGCACCCGGGTCAGCGCCAGCTATCAGGAAACCATCCAAATCAGCCAGCAGGCGATCAACGAGGACCTCTCCTTCCTGGGGGTCGACGACCAGGGGGTCCTGATCGATACCCGGACCGGCCTGCCGTTCAATTTCGAAAGCGCCAATTTCGGGCTGTCGTCGGACGCCACCCGCAACCGGTCCTTCACCCTCGTCGCGACAGCGACCCGCCGGCGGCAGAGCTTCCGTCTGGACGGGAGCTGGCAGACCCAGAAAGCCGATTCGACGGGCATCGAACAGACCGTCCTCTCCGCCGGCGGAAGTTGGACCCGGAGCCTGAACCCGCGCGCGACCGCGACCGCGTCCTTAACCTATCGGCATACGGATTTCGGCACCGCCGACGGCCGCAAGGACGATTTCTACCTCGCCACGCTGTCCTACAATCACGTCATCTCGGAGACGGTTACCGGTTCGCTTTCCTATACTCACACAGAGCGCGCATCGACTGTCGGCGGCGCCGGCCAGTCGGACAATGTGGTCACCCTCGCCCTGACGAAGACCTTCTGAGGACGGCGATGTATACCGACTATTTCAAGCTTTCGGCCGCCCCCTTCCAGCTCAGCCCCGATCCGCGCTTCTATTTCGCCAGCAGCGGCCATAAGAAGGCGATGGCCTATCTGACCTACGGCTTGAGCCAGGGCGAGGGCTTCATCGTCGTCACCGGCGAGGTCGGCAGCGGCAAGACCACCCTGATCAAGCGCATGCTCTCGGACCTGGACCAGGAGCGCTATGTGGTGGCCAGCGTGGTCACCAGCCGGCTCGGCCCGGCGGCCGCCCTGCGCGCCGCCGCCGCCGCCTTCGGGATCGACCAGGCGCGCCTCGACAAGGCGAGCCTGCTGCGCCGGATCGAAACCTTCCTCGTCGAGCATAAGCGGGCCGGCCGCAAGGCCCTGCTCGTCGTCGACGAGGCCCAGAACATCCCCTTCCCGGCCCTGGAAGAACTGCGCATGCTGTCCAACTTCCAGGCCGGCGACGAGGCGCTGCTGCAATGCCTTTTGCTGGGCCAGCCGCAATTCCGCGATATGCTGTCCGAGGAACGCTTCGAACAGCTCCGCCAGCGCGTCGTCGCCTCCTGCCACCTGATGCCGCTGAACCAGGACGAGACCCGCGCCTATATCGCGCACCGGCTCAAGGTCGCCGGCTGGGCGGGCGACCCCGATTTCTCCGCCGACGCCTATGCGGCGATCCAGGACTCGACCGGCGGCGTGCCCCGGCGCGTCAACACGCTCTGCTCGCGCCTTCTTCTGTACGGCTATCTGGAGGAAGCGCACCGCATCGACGGCCGCATCGTCGAGGAGGTCGCGCGCGAGCTGGCGCGCGAGCTGGGCCCGGCGGGCGGATGAACCGGCGGTGAGCGACGGCATGAAAAACGATACACCCGCGCCGGCGGAAGCGGGCGCCAACGCGATGACCGTGGACGTCGAGGACTATTTCCAGGTCCAGGCCTTCGAGAACCATATCCGGCGCGCCGACTGGGACGGGTTCGCGCCCCGGGTCGAGCGCAACACCGAGGCGGTCCTCGACCTGTTCGCCGACTGCGGCGCCCGGGCGACCTTCTTCACCCTCGGCTGGGTGGCCGAGCGCTATCCCGCCCTGATCCGGCGCATCGTCGCCGAGGGCCACGAGCTGGCCAGCCACGGCTATGCCCATATTCGCGCCACCGACCAGGACCGGGATGCGTTCCGCGCCGACGTGCGCCGAACCCGCGCCTTGCTGGAGGATACCGCCGGGGTGCCGGTGACCGGCTACCGGGCGGCCAGCTTCTCGATCGGCGCCGGCAATCTGTGGACCCTGGAAGTGCTGCGCGAGGAGGGCTACCGCTACAGCTCCAGCATCTACCCCGTCCGCCACGACCATTATGGCATGCCCGAGGCGCCGCGCTTCGCCTGGCATCCGGCGGGCGCCGACGGCGTGATCGAGTTTCCGGTCACCACGGTCCGGCTGTGGGGGCGCAACCTGCCCTGCGGCGGCGGCGGCTATTTCCGCCTGCTGCCCTATGCCCTGTCGCGCTGGGCGATGCGTCGGGTCAACGCCCGCGACGGCGCGCCCTGCATCTTCTATTTCCATCCCTGGGAGATCGACCCGGACCAGCCGCGCCAGCCGGACCTGCCCCTGAAGACCCGCGGCCGCCATTACACCAATCTGCGGCGCATGAAGGGCAAGCTGCGCGCGGCGCTGGGTGATTTCGCCTGGGACCGCATGGACCGGGTTTTTCCGGTCGGGGACCCGTCATGAGCGACCCCCGCCCGGTCACCGTCCGCCCATTCGCGCCGGCCGACGCGGCGGCGTGGGACGCCTTCGTCGCGGACTGCCCCGACGCGACCTTCTTCCACCGGATCGGCTGGAAGACCGCGATCGAGGAGAGCTTCGGCCATCGCACCCATTATCTGTGCGCCGAGCGGGACGGCGCCCTGTGCGGGGTCCTGCCGCTGGTCCAGATCAAGAGCCGGCTGTTCGGCAACAGCCTGATCTCGACCGCCTTCACCGTCTATGGGGGGCCGGCGGCGGTGGACGACGCCGCGCGCCGGGCGCTGGATGCGGCGGCCCGCGACCTGGCCCAGCGCCTGGACGTCGACCATCTGGAATACCGCTCGCGGGTGCCGCGCCATCCCGACCTCGTCAGCCGCGACGATCTGTATGTGACCTTCCGCAAGCCCCTGGACGCGGACCCGGACAAGAACATGGCCGCGATCCCGCGCAAGCAGCGCGCCATGGTGCGCAAGGGGATCAAGGCGGGTCTGACCTCGGAGCTGGATGCCGGGGTCGACCGGCTGCACCATATCTACGCGGCCAGCGTGCGCAATCTGGGCACCCCGGTCTTCGCCAAGCGCTATTTCCACGCCTTGACGCGCGTCTTCGGCGCCGACTGCGACATCGTCACCATCCTGCATGACGACCAGGCGGTGGCCAGCGTGATGAACTTCTATTTCCGCGACGAGGTGATCCCCTATTACGGCGGCGGGCTGCCCGAGGCGCGCGCCGTCGCGGCCAACGACTTCATGTATTGGGAGGTGATGCGCCGGGCGTGCGAGCGCGGCTTTCGCCTGTTCGATTTCGGGCGCAGCAAGCGCGACACCGGCGCCTATTCCTTCAAGAAGCATTGGGGGTTCGAGCCGGCGCCGCTGGCCTACGAATTCCTGCTGCGCCGGGGCGGCGAGATTCCCGACGTCAATCCGCTCAACCCCAAATACCGGCTCGCCATCGCCGCCTGGAAGCGTCTGCCGCTGCCGGTCGCCAAGGCGATCGGCCCCCTGATCGTCCGCAATCTGGGCTGAGCCCGTGGCCGATCTTCTGTTTCTGTCGCACCGGATTCCCTATCCGCCGGACAAGGGCGACAAGATCCGCGCCTGGAATATCCTGCGCTATCTGGCCGACCGCTACCGGGTCCATCTCGGCGCCTTCGTCGACGATCCCGCCGATTGGGCGCGGACCGACGGGCTGCGCGCGGTCTGCGCCGAGTGTCACCTGCTGCCCCTGAACCCGGTCTGGGGACGGTTGCGAAGCCTGCCCGGCCTGTTGCGCGGCGCGTCCCTGTCGGAGGGCTATTTCCGCGACCGGCGGATGACGCGCTGGGTCCGCGACCAGGCCGCCGCGCGCCGGTTCGATCTGGTCTTCGCCTATTCCTCGACCGCCGCCCAGTACATCCTCGGCCCCGAATTCGCCGGCACAAGACGGATCGTCGATTTCGTCGATGTCGATTCGGACAAATGGCGGCAATACGCGGCCAACAAATCCTGGCCGGCATCCGCCGTCTATGGGCGGGAAAGCCGGACCCTGCTCGGTTTCGAACGGCGCGTCGCCGCGGCCGTCGATACGAGCCTCCTCGTCTCGCCCCAGGAGGCCGAGCTGTTCCGCCGCCTGGCGCCGGCCAGCGCGGCGCGGATCGACCATGTCACCAACGGCGTCGATCATCTCTATTTCGATCCGGCCGACACCTTCCCGAACCCGTTCGGCGATGGGGAGGAAACCGTCGTCTTCACCGGCGCCATGGACTACTGGGCCAATGTCGACGCGGTGGTCTGGTTCGCGACCGAAATCCTGCCGGCGGCGCGGGCGGCCTGGCCGGACCTTCGCTTCTGCATCGTCGGCGCCAACCCGACCGCGGCGGTCCGCGACCTGGCCGCGCTGCCCGGGGTTTCGGTCACCGGACGGGTCGCCGATGTCCGCCCCTATGTCGCCCACGCGGTGGCGGCGGTCGCGCCGCTGCGCCTGGCGCGCGGGATCCAGAACAAGGTCCTGGAGGCGATGGCGATGGGAAAGGCGGTCGTCGCCACCCCGGAGGCGGTCGAGGGAATCGACGCGCGGGCGGGCGACGACATTCTGGTCGCCGGCGATGCCGCCACCTTCGCCGACCGGCTGGCGGCGGTGAAGGAAGCCGACCGGCGCCGCGCCCTCGGCGCGCGGGCGCGGGCGCTGATCCTGGACCGCTATTGCTGGCCCGCGACCCTGTCCCGGCTGGACCGTCTGTTGGCGGAATAGGCGGTTTGGAGTACGATTTGCGCCTTGCGTCGCACGCTCGGAGATCGAGGACAGCCCGGATTTCGCGCCGATCGCGCGGACCGGGCCGATTCCGGCTTCCGGCGGCGGGGCGCGCCCCAGCGGACGGGAACGAGCGAATGGAGCGCCGCCGATGAGCCTGGCGGAAGAACGCGAGGACGGGCCGGGCGCGGCGCCGACGGCGGACGAGTCCGAGGGCGACGCCTGGCGGGCCTGGTACGTCGCCGGCGGCGTCCTGGCCGGCGGCTATATCGCGCTGATCGCCCTGTTCTGGGGCGCGGCGGCGGCGGCGGTCGAGGTCTGGTACGATTCGGCCACCTTCAACCACGGCTTCCTGATCCTGCCCCTGTGCGGCTGGCTCGCCTGGACCCGGCGCCAGCGCTTGCTCGGCCTCGCGCCAAGGCCCAATTTCTGGGGGCTGGCGCCGATGGCGGTCCTCGCCTTCGTCTGGTACGCGGGCGAGCTGATGGGGTTGCTGCTGATCCAGCAGTTCGCGCTGATCGGCATGATCCAGACCCTGACCTTCACCGTCATCGGCTGGCGCGCCACGCGGGCGATGGCCTTTCCCCTGTTCTATCTTCTGTTCGCGGTGCCCTTCGGCGACTTCATGATCGCGCCGCTGCAGGATTTCACCGCCGTCTTCGTCGTCGAGGGGCTGCGTCTGGTCGGCATCCCGGTTTTCCTGGACGGGATCTTCATCTCGATCCCCAACGGCAATTTCGAGGTCGCCGAGGCCTGCGCGGGCGTGCGATTCCTGATCGCGACCATCGCGCTGGGCACCCTGTTCGCCGACATCACCTATCGCTCCTGGTGGCGGCGCGCGGCCTTCATGCTGCTGGCGCTGGCGGTACCGATCGTCGCCAACGGCCTGCGGGCCTTCGGCATCGTCATCATTGCCCATCTGACCGACAACGAGGTCGCCGTCGGCGTCGACCATATCGTCTATGGATGGGTGTTCTTCGCCTTCGTGACCTTCATCCTGCTCGCCGTCGGGATGACCTTCCGCGAGCATTTCGCCCTGTCCGAGAGACGCGGCGCCCTCGTTGCGGCGCCGCCCGGCGCGCGCCACGGCACCCGCGCGGCCGTCGCCGGGCTGGCGGCGCTGGTCCTGGCCGCCGTCGCGCCGGCCCATGCCTGGCGGAGCGAGGCCGCCGCCCCCGTCGCGCGGACGGCGGTCCCGGCGCCCGACATCGCCGCCCCCTGGCGCCCCGTCGATCGGTATGAGGGAACGTGGCAGCCGGTCTTCCCGGGCGCCGACAGCCGATTGCTGGCGACCTACCGGTCCCCGCAAGCCCGGGTGCATCTGTTCGTCGCCTATTTCAGCCGCCAGCGCGAGGACGCGGAGCTGGTCGGCTACGAGAACCGGCTCCTGCCCGACGACAGCCCCTGGATGCGCGCCGGCAGCGGGCGGACCGTCGCGCGCATCGACGGCCGGAAGATCGGGATCGGCTATACGCGGGCGCGGGGGCGCGGGACCGCCCGCCTCATCTGGCATTGGTACTGGGTCAACGACCGGTTCGTGGGACGGGATCTGGACGCCAAGATCCAGCAGGCGGCGGCCCGGCTCCTGCGCGGCGCGCCCCAAGCGGCGGCGATCGCCGTCGCCACCGACTATTACGACAGCCAGGAGGAAGCCGCCGCCACCCTTCAGGCCTTTCTCGACTCGCTCGCCCCGCTCGGCCCGGCCTTGGCGGCGGCCGGCACGCGGTGAAGCCTTGGGTCTCTCGGAAGGACGCTAGCTAGAACGATGTGCGGAATCGTCGGAATCGTCGATATGCGCGGCCGCGCGCCGGTCGACCGCGCGCTGCTGGAGCGCATGAACGAATCCCAGCATCATCGCGGCCCCGACGCGGGCGGCCTTCATCTGGCGGCCGGGGTCGGGTTCGGCCATCGGCGCCTCGCGATCATCGACCTCTCCGGCGGCGCCCAGCCCCTGTACAACGAGGACGAGACGGTCGTCACCGTCTACAATGGCGAGATCTATAATTTCCAGGAACTGGCCGAGGAACTGACCCGCCTGGGCCACCGGTTCCGGACCCATTGCGACACCGAGGTCATCGTCCATGCCTGGGAGGAATGGGGCGAGTCCTGCGTCGAGCGTTTTCGCGGCATGTTCGCCTTCGCCATCTGGGACGAGAACCGCCAGACCCTGTTCCTGGCCCGCGACCGGCTGGGGATCAAGCCGCTGCACTACGCCCAGCTCGCCAACGGAACGCTGATCTTCGCCTCGGAACTGAAGGCGCTGCTGCACCATCCGGGCCTGCGCCGCCACCTCGACCCCACGGCGGTCGAGGATTATTTCGCCTATGGCTACGTGCCCGACCCGAAATGCATCTATCGCGACGTGCGCAAGCTGGCGCCCGGCCATACCCTGGCTTTGCGGCGCGGCGAGGCGCCGGCGCGGCCCCGGCGCTATTGGGACGTCTCCTTCCATACCGGCCCGCCGCGCGCCGAAGCGGACCTCGCCGAGGAGCTGATCGAGCGGTTGCGGGACGCGGTGTCGGTGCGCCTGATCTCGGAAGTGCCGTTGGGCGCCTTTCTGTCCGGCGGCGTCGATTCCAGCGCCGTCGTCGCGATGATGGCGGCGCTGTCCGACGACCCCGTCGATACCTGCGCCATTTCCTTCGACAATCCGGCCTACGACGAATCCGACTATGCCCAGGAGGTGGCGACGCGCTTTCGCACCCGCCATCACATGGAGCGGGTGCAGGCGGACGATTTCAGCCTGGTCGACCGGCTGGCCGGAATCTATGACGAGCCCTTCGCCGACAGCTCGGCGATCCCGACCTTCCGCGTCTGCGAAATGGCGCGGCGCCATGTCACCGTCGCCCTGTCGGGCGACGGCGGCGACGAGCTGTTCGCCGGCTATCGCCGCCATCGCTGGCACCATTACGAGGAACGGGTGCGCCGCTACCTGCCCGATGCCGTGCGCGGGCCGCTGTTCGGCCTCGCCGGGGCGCTGTATCCCAAGCTCGACTGGGCACCGAAGCCGTTGCGCGCCAAGGCGACGCTGCAGGCGCTGGCCCGGGATTCGGCGGCCGGCTATTTCCACAGCGTCTCGGTCCTTCATGACGGGCTGCGCCGGCGGCTCTACTCGCCGGCCTTCGCCCGCGAACTGCAGGGCTACCACGCGATCGAGACCCTGCGCGGCTACATGGACAACGCCCCGGCCGACGACCATCTGGCGCGGGTTCAATATGCCGACATCAAGACCTATCTGTGCGGCGATATCCTGACCAAGGTCGACCGGGCGAGCATGGCCAATTCCCTGGAAGTGCGGGTGCCGATCCTCGACCACCCGTTCCTGGAATGGGGCGCGGGCCTGCCCCTGGACCAACGCATCCGGGGCCGCGAAGGCAAGTATCTGTTCAAGAAGGCCCTGGAGCCCCACCTGTCGGAACGGACCCTCTATCGCGACAAGATGGGCTTCGCCGTGCCCCTCGCCGCCTGGTTTCGCGGGCCGTTGAAGGACGCGGTCCGCGCCGCCGTCACCGGGCCGACGCTGGCCGA
>Ga0070729_10001981_pt1 | contig 28302 bp, 27 predicted proteins | sample tdDd472_FD_66725 | JGI IMG/M metagenome (GOLD analysis project Ga0070729, IMG submission 66725) | Marine sediment microbial communities from the Atlantic coast under amendment with organic carbon and nitrate - tdDd47.2 | ecosystem: Environmental > Aquatic > Marine > Coastal > Sediment | place...
GTAACCGAATCCCCCATAACAACAATAACGTTACGACCCCACTGATTCCGTTAAAGAATGCTGAGCGTCGGCACCCCCATCACCGCCGCTCAACCCCAAGCCTCTTAACGGTTTCAGCCATTAAAAAAGCCCCGCATGCTAACGCACACGGGGCTTCTTCTTATCTGTAACCAGTGAGGCTTAGCTGACTCTTAACTGGTCTCTACGCTCACGAACTGGCGCATCTGCGGACCTTTGCGAGTGAACTTCACTTTGCCGTCTGCTTTCGCAAACAGAGTGTAGTCTTTACCCACACCTACGTTGGGGCCTGCATGATATTTGGTGCCGCGCTGACGAACGATGATGTTGCCGGCAATAACCTGCTCACCACCGAAATGTTTCACGCCAAGGCGTTTACTTTCTGAATCGCGACCGTTACGAGTACTACCCGCAGCTTTCTTATGTGCCATCTTACTTAGCTCCGCTTATTCAGCTATTAGCTCTTAATGCCGGTAATTTCTACCAGCGTAAAATTCTGACGATGCGTACCCATGCGCAGATAGTTCTTACGGCGCTTGAATTTAACAACATCTACTTTCTTCGACTTGCCCTGCTCGAGAACTTTAGCTTCGACTTTACCGCCTGATACCAGCGGGGTACCGATCTTAACGTCGGCGCCTTCGCCAACCATCAGTACTTCGTCAAATGAAACAGCGTCGCCTTCAGCAACGTTCAGTTTCTCGATTTTCAGGGTGTCGCCCTCGGCGGCGCGATACTGCTTACCACCAGTTTTGAATACGGCGTACATTCCGGATAACTCCATATACGAAAAAGCCCCCGGGCAGCCAAAAAACGCCCATGGGCCGGAAAGGAGGCGGAATTCTATAGAGTTCCTGACAGTTAATCAACGGCTTAGAGCCCCCGAAATGCCCTGATTCAGCATTATTTGGGAGATATTTTCGGGCTACTCAGGCGCTGCAACGGGTTCAGCCCCGGCCCCAGCCCCATCCTCAGATCCGCCCAGACACCAGATGTCGTTCAAAACACCGGCCAGGCGCACACCCGCCTGCGCCAGACGCACATCGACTATTTCTTTAGATTCAGAGAGATACGGCTCTCTGAGGGTAAGGATCGCGGTCGTCGGGGCTGAGCGGAAGCTGTATACCGCGGGACGCAGATCCAGCGACTCCTGCAACCAGGTTTCCGGCCCCGTGGACTGCCACAGCCCCTCATTCCCCAGGCTCAGCTCCCGCAACGCAGCAACATAGTCCGGCAAAGCCTGGCCTTCGAGCCCCAGCAACCCCGTATCCCAGACTGAATGCAGATTGGTTTTGCGCCCGTCGAGACGCACCTTCACCGAATTCCCGCCCCTGTCCGACGAGTAGCCCACATGCAGCGGCTGGTGCAGATCCACCACAAAGTGAATCAGGTACAGAAGCGCCTGCTGGCGCTCTTCTTTGGAGAGACTCTGGTCAACAAGACGCTGACGGTTGTAGTAAATGGCCCATAGCACATCGCCGTCGGAGCTGCGGCGCACATCCCTGTTAAAGCGCTCACCCTCGACATTTATATAGTGCCAGGGACGGGTTTGGGAAAAGCCCTTCTGATAGCGGACCGCGTCAGCCCAGGCACCCGCCGAAGCAAACGGGTACGGATCGTTAAGACGCCGGTACTCCTGCTTAGCTGTCTCACACAGATATAGCTCACCGATCTCGCCTGCCAACTGATGTCCGAACTTGCCGAAAGCAAAAGCCGGATGCAGCGGCACTGCGATTGAACCCACTCCCATCAGAGTAAGCAGAAATACGCAGCGCAAATGTTTTACAGACACGCCCATGAACGGCATTATTGGCGTTGTTATGCACCTCGTCCAGCCGGAAAACAGCACTTTTGACCTGAATGCCGTCCACGCCTTACTCGGCGATGACTGGCCTGCCGTCAATCGTGAGATCGTTAAGCAACTGACCAGCGATGTCGCACTGGTAAACAGTGTCGCGCAGTACATTGTGAGCAGTGGCGGTAAGCGGCTGCGTCCCTTGTTGGTGTTGTTGTCGGCACGCGCCTGCGGTTATCAGGGCGACCAACATGTGCTGGCGGCTGCCATTATCGAATTCATTCATACGGCAACTCTTCTGCATGACGATGTTGTCGATGAATCTGAACTCCGCCGCGGTCAGGTCACCGCCAACAGTTTGTTCGGTGCATCGGCCAGCGTATTAGTCGGCGACTTTCTGTATTCACGCTCGTTCCAGATGATGGTGCAGATGAGCAAGATGCGCGTCATGGAAATTCTGGCTGACGCAACTAACACGATTGCGGAAGGCGAAGTATTGCAGTTGATGAACTGCAACGACCCGGACACTACTGAAGAACAGTACATGGAAGTCATCGAACGCAAGACTGCAAAACTGTTCGATGCAGGCATGCTGATCGGTGCGATTCTTGCCGGACAGTCACGCGCTGTTGAAGATGCGATGAGTCTTTACGGTCGCAAACTCGGCACAGCATTCCAGCTGGCTGATGACGCACTGGATTACAGCAGCACCAATGATGAACTGGGCAAGAACGTCGGTGATGACCTCGCTGAAGGCAAGCCTACACTGCCACTGATTCATGCGTTGCGTAAGGGCTCGCCGCAGGAACAGGTGATCATCCGCAAAGCGATTGAAGAAGGCGGCCTCGACCAGCTTGAAGCCATTGTTGCGGCGATTGAGTCCACCGGTGCGCTTGGCTACACGATGAAGAAGGCACAGGAATGTGCTGACGAGGCCATAGAGGCGCTCAAAGCCGTGCCCGACTCCGAATTCAAAGAAGCGCTCATTGCGCTGGCCCGCTTCGCTGCGAACCGCAGCCACTAAGCTCTCCAGCGGCCTTGGCACTCGACCTCACAAACCACGCTGATGTACTGACCGCTCAGGTCAAACTGCGTGCAGATTTAAATGGCGAAGCAGCTATGTGGTTCATGCGCGGCACGCAATACGCCGTGGTCGACCTGATCGCCAAACCGCTGTATCACCTGGTCAACGGCAGCTTCACGCGCATCACTGAAACAGGTGAAAACGAATACCAGGTTCGCATGCTTGAACTGTCGTTCTACACCGACCTCAACACCGGTGAACGCCTGCGTACTATTAACAACCCGTACAACGGCAAAACCTGCACGTTGCCGCACGAAGTGTTTGGTCCGAACGTGGTCACACTGAATCTGGACGGCCTGCAGCCGCCGGAAAACTTCCCGTTCGGTAAGCTTACTTTTGATGGCTCGCTGGGCCCTGCACACAGCGTAGGTGATGACCTGTGGGTGCGCGAAGAATCGCTGGTGCGGATGGACTCTGACAATCCGGCTTTCGGCAACTACATCTATAACGAGATCGTGAACTACCGCGGCAGCCTTGCCGAAGTCAGTGATCCCGAAGTGACTAATGCCGCTGCCACGCTCGACTACCATACGACCAGCAATATCCGCCCGTGGCTGAAGATGGACGGCATTGAAGGTCACATGGAGTCACAGGCTGTAGGCAAAAAAATAGCCAGCGTGGAAGACTTCCCCGCTGACTATCTGCAACTGGCCCGGGAGTCCTTCCCCGAGTTCATTGCCGACCCGGTGGCAGTGCTCGACGCACCGCCGAAAATGCCGGGCTGATTTATCTGATCAAGCTACAAAGGCTTGTAGTTAAACTTCTGACCACCAATAGAGGCTTCGTACATCAGGCCCCCTTTGGCAACGGTAAATACCGCCATGCCTTTTTCCCAAGCGCCCTTGCCTTTGGTTTCACCGGCAGTGGATGAAGCACCCTTGGTGCCTGCTTCAGCACCCGCGCCGTAGGTCAGAGCAACTGCGGTAGCCTGCGCGCCAAACTCGAATTCACCGGTCGTAAATTCGTTGTAGACGTCGTTGTTCTTAAACAGGATTAGCTGGCTGTATGCCTGACCACCCAGCTGCCAGCCGATAGTGACCTGCGCCATGCTGACCGTACCGGTCTGCGAACCGCCTTTGAAGACGCAACCGCTGCCACCGGCACCGCCGATACCGATGCCGCCTTTGCCTACCGTCGGCAGCACTGCGTAACCGACAGACTGCGACAGCATCGAACTGACATTACCGAGGCCTTTAAACGTTTCGAGCGTTGCTTTGCAATCGGCCGCATCCACAGCGTAAGAAGCCGGCGAGAAGGCAACCAGAAAAACTATCAGTGAACCCACACGGGTAAATGTTTTCTTCATTTTTGTTGTTACTCCCGATCAGAACTACAGAACAATCGCTTCGTCGCCTTAGCCAATGACTTCTATGACTCCGAACCGAGCGGATAAAACTTGAACGTCTGGCCAGCCAGCACCGCCTCATACATCAGGCCGCCTTTCGTGACCGTAAACACAGCAACACCGCGATACCAGGATGCACCGCCACTATTGGTATTGCTCGGCGTACCGCCCGCACCGGCAGAGGCACCTTTCGTGCCTGCACTGGCCTGAGCACCGGCGGTAATCGCTACCGCACTCGCATCAGCACCAAACTCAAACGTGCCCGAAACAAACGAGTCGTAAACATCTTTGTTCTTAAAGATGATCAACTGGCTAAATGCCTGACCCCCTAACTGAAAACCGATGCTGAGCTGACCCATGTGCACCTGGCCGGTTTCTGCACCGCCGGCGTAAACACAACCTTTGCCGTAGCCGCCACCAATACCGATTCCGCCCTTACCGACCGTGGGGAACACCGCATAGCCATATGCCTCGTTCAGAAACGGCTGGGTCTCCGGAACACTCTTAAACAACTTCATCGACTCGACACAGTTATCAAGGGCATAGGCCGGGGTAGTTAGTGCTGCCGCTACCAGCAATGCAGTAAAAATTCGTTTCATTTCAGGCGTCCTTCGCATTTTGCCTCCCCGTCCGCCAAGTGCATTTGAGGAGGCGTTATCCATAATGTCCTCAGAATAGATGCCCTGTATTGCAGCCACAAGGCTTTCCGGTGGACAGCCCGTAAGTTATTGAGTTCATAGCATTCCCTAGAGCATTCCCCTAGGTTTTTCGGCAAAAACCGGTCGACAGCAGGGGTGCTTTGCGCTATGGTGCGCGGGTTTTCGGGGCTCTCGTAAGCCCACCGGCCGTCCCGGGTCCGGATCGCCTCAATCAATAGGCGCTAAAACCATACGATTCCTACCATCGGGGTGTAGCTCAGCCTGGTAGAGCACTGTCTTCGGGAGGCAGGGGCCGGAGGTTCAAATCCTCTCACCCCGACCAGAATCACCAATTAAAAGGCGCCCTTTTCGGGCGCTTTTTAATTGGTGATCAGGATGGCTGGATAGGAACCGACGCAGGAGGTTCACAAATCGGCAGGAAAGCCGATTTGCACGCACGAGCTTGCGAGTGCGCCCGAAGGGCGAGCGCCATGGATGGCGCGAGTGAAATCCTCTTGCGATATAGATAGAAGGAATTGGAACCGAATCAAGGTTCATTACAGCCGCACAGCGGCTGGAACCGCGACGGCGCGAAGCGCCTAGCGAAATCCTCTCACCCCGACCAACGAATTAGAAAAAAGGCCGCTCTCACCCAAAGGGGAGTGGCCTTTTTTCGTTTCGTTGGGAGGGAATTGGAAACTCCCCCAGAGGTTCATCACGCTGGCGGAACGGGGAGCGAAGCGACTCAAATCCTCTCACCCCGACCAAGAAATCAAAGAAAGTCGCCCTTGTGGTGGCTTTTTTGATTTTTAGGATGAGAGAAGTTGAACCAACGGAGGAGGTTCACAAATCGGCAGGAAAGCCGATTTGCACGCACGAGCTTGCGAGTGCGCCCGAAGGGCGAGCGCCAAGGATGGCGCGAGTGAAATCCTCGAACCATCTGGAACCTAGTTAAGGTTCATTACAACGGCGCAGCCGTTGGAACCGCGCCGGGGCAAAGCGCCTAGCGAAATCCTCTCACCCCGACGATTCAGCAACAATGAACGGAGCCTCGAAAACACCTGTGTATTTTACGAACATTGTCTATAGTCAAAACTCGCCTACCTGATTCGACGAGCATGTAAGAATGATATTTAGGGTTACCAAAATTTTGGCATTTTGTGTTGTGGGATTACTGAGCATGAATAGCTGCAGTGATGACGCAACAATGTTGTTTGGCTTTTCAAATGGGGAAGATGCAACTGTCGTGATTGGTCAGGAGAACTTCGAATCGCAACTTGAAAACCAAGGTGGCGCTGCAGATGCTGACACTCTCGGAGTAAACCAAGCCACCTATGCGGTATTCGACGGAAGACTCTACCTGCCAGATGACGGAAACAACCGAACTCTGGTGTTCAATAGTATTCCAGTCGTCAATGGAGCGGATGCCGATTTTGTTCTGGGCCAACCGGACTTCACAACTAATGATACAGGACTGGGTGCTGGCAATATGTGGAGGCCCCAAGGTGTGTCAGCTGGGAATAGCAAACTGGCTATCGCAGATGGCAGTAACAAACGCGTCCTCATTTTTAATACCATTCCAACGTCTGGAGCACCCGATAATACTGCTGTAGCTGCAGACGTGGTGGTTGGACAGACTGACTTTGGTTTGGCTGCCACAGGTTGCTCTGCCAGCATGATCAGAGGCCCTGGAGCAGTTCAGATAGCAGGTGAAAGACTTCTTGTGCTCGACCCTGGAAACCATCGTGTGATTTGGTGGAACACTATCCCAACCACAAATGGCGAGCCTGCAGATGGTGTTATTGGGCAACCGAATCTTGATACCTGCACCGCAAACACGGGTGGCCGAAGCGCCAGCAGCCTCAGCTTCCCCATCGGACTTTGGTCCGATGGCACGAAGGTGGCGATAGTAGACCAAAACAATAATCGCGTGCTGCTTTGGAACACCTTTCCAGAAAGCAATAATGAACCGGCTGACCTCGTATTGGGGCAGCCTGACTTTGAAAGCGCAGATATCAACCAGCTTCCCGTTGCTGCAGACAGATTTTGGTATCCGTATCGCGGGGTCGATTTCAGCGGGCAGCAGTTGTGTGTAACCGACACCGCTAATAACCGGGTTCTGATATGGGATAGCTGGCCAGCGACCAACCAGCAGGCCGCAGATCGCGTCCTAGGGCAACCAGATTTCGTAAGCTATACCGCACACAATGCCGGTATAGGCGCCAACACATTGAGCCAACCTACCAGCTGCCGTTTCTATCGAAACGGCCTTATTGTGGGTGATAGCAGCTATCGGGCGTTAATCTATCAGTAGGCTGACTTCAGCATAACCAGAAACTGGCTCTCAAACATGGGCTTTCCGATAAGTGAAAGTCCTTTAGTTATAAAGCCAGCCCAACAGGGGTTAGGCAGATAACTTCTGCCCTTCGACAGGCAGGGTCTGGGGGCCCGTCACAACCCCGCGGCATAGCCGAAGTGTTCTCACGAGTGAGCGAGTGCGCCCGAAGGGCGAGCGCCAGGGATGGCGCGAGTGAAATCCTCGAACCATCTGGAACCGAATCAGAGGTTCATCACGCGCCGAAGGCGCGGAAAGAGGAACGAGCACAGCGAGTGACTCAAATCCTCTCACCCCGACCATTGGTATCAATAACAAAGCACCCATTCGGGTGCTTTGTTATTTGTGGCAATGGTGCTGGTCACGGTCTGGTCACAACAAACTCGCTGCACATCAATCGTTTGGATAGGGGAAATCCCTGCCAAGAGCTTCGCCCGCCTCTTCATAAATAGGCCGGACTACATCATCGACATTCCATCGCCCGGCCTCGATTTCGGGTGAATACCCCACTCTGTCATCCGGAGACACTGGCTGGGCAGGGTAAGCGACTGGCGGATTCCAACTCTCATGCTCGATCGCCGCCATCCTTACACGGATGTCGTCTTTAGTAACATTCCAAACCATGTAGTCCTGAGCCAGACTTAACGGTCCGTCATAAGTACTGCGCACCCTTTCAAGCACACCAGGAGTTGAATCGATTCCCGTCCAGAAATGATAAGCCACTGCCATACGAGGCTTAAGCTCGCTCATAACCTTGCCAAAGGCTTCGGGCGGTGTATGAATCTGAGTGCCAACCTGCAGGGCAGACTCAGGCGTCAAACCATATCGGGCTACAAGATCGGGAACGGCGATAAAACACTCATGAACCACAAGGTCTGCATTTTTCGATTGTTCAATAAACCATTTGTTGGGGTAGGTATCGCTGGAAAAAACAAAGGACAAACCATTCCAGTCCAAACGATAGCTAACTGAACCATCAATCGCGTGAATAGCGGGAAAGGCTGTAATCTTGACGCCGTTAACGTCATAAACAACTTGAATCGTCTTATAGTCAAACTCAGTTACCTCAGTAGCAAAACCACGCACATCGGTTTGACCAAGACGCCCTTCTAAATCCCACAGATACATTTTTTCCATGGCATCGATGGCGGCTTTAGTGCCGAGCTCCTCTCGGGAGCCACTAGGACTCCAGATTCTCAGCGGGGAAAAACGACCTGCAATACCTCCGGCGACATACAGCGCCCCAATTCCACCGAAATGATCGCCATGCAGATGTCCTATGAAGACCTTATCCAGAAAAGCCATAGGAATCTGCAGCCCGAACAAGCGTTCAACCGAGCCGTCGCCAATATCAAAGAGGAACTTATCGCCGTTGCCTAGCTCCACCAGAAAACACGCGGCAGCCTGTGCTGGGCGAGGCGTAGGCATGCCGGTACCACACGCGATCACCCTCATCTCATCAGGGCCCAAGGTCTCACTATTAGGTGCATAGAAATCTCTTGCTCGCGCATCTGTCGGAGAAACCAGAGGCTCGCCCTGATTCGACCGAGCCTCGGAAACAACGTCGATATTATTTTTGGCGAAATAAGCGCCAGCCAACATACCGATGACAAAAACGGCAGCGATACCAATACTTTTTCTACTCATATCTCTCTCCTGCGTTTGTTTGAACGCTCTTTTTGATTTCTATGGCAAGAGATTCATCATATTCAAAGAAGCAAGGACGGTCACACCAAGGTCACTACACGGCCTGAATTCCGGTAGAAACCGCATCTATAGCCCTTTGGGTAGCGCTCTTTCGGTAGTTCACGAGCCTTCGGGAGGCAGGGGCTGGAGGTTCAAATCCTCTCACCCCGACCAGAATCACCAATTAAAAGGCGCCCTTTTCGGGCGCTTTTTAATTGGTGATCAGGATGGCTGAATAGGAACCGACGCAGGAGGTTCACAAATCGGCAGGAAAGCCGATTTGCACGCACGAGCTTGCGAGTGCGCCCGAAGGGCGAGCGCCATGGATGGCGCGAGTGAAATCCTCTTGCCATATAGAGGGAGGAATTGGAACCGAATCAGAGGTTCATCACAGCCGCTTCAGCGGCGAAACCGCGACGGCACGCAGTGCCGAGCGAAACCCTCTCACCCCGACCAGGAAATCAAAAGAGTCGCCGTGTAGCTGCTTCGTTATTCTGCAGCTGCCGCAGTTTCCGACGGCGGGTTCCAGTACAAACGGTACATCAGAATCAGCGATGCCAGCGGAAACGCCAACAGCAGGCACACACCCCAGATCCACTTCTCGCGTTTCGGCAATTCACTTTTAACCAGCAGCGCCACGACCACCACAATCAATGCCAGCGTGTAGACAGTGAGCACTGCAGTGGACAACGTGCCGGAACCCAATACCGCAGCCCACCAACCCATGTGGTCGGCAACAAACGGAAAGATCACCGCAAACGCTACCGCTAAACCCAGTTGCTTTCCCTTCATCTTATCGCCCCGTCTCTGTGTATGTGGCTACGCGCCGGATCAGAATATTCATTTCACTTTTCTTCCAGCCGATAGGCGGCAATTTGTCTAAAAACTCTGCTTTGAACTCGGGAGAGTTCATCAGTGCGTCGGCAACATCGTCTTTCGACGTGCCTTTAGCCATCTCTTCAGCGACCGCCGCAAACAGGATCTCCCAGAACTCGCGTTTCTCACGTACCGCATCGATAGGCCCTGTCGCCGGCTGGGCGAACATGCCTTTCTTGTTAAAGCCCAGCGCCAGATGACCACTAACGATGGTCTCAACACCCTCGCGCTCGGCAAGCTCTTCCACAGCGCGCAGGTACTGCACCATGTTGTACAGATAGCCTTCGGCCATCGTCGGGTTGTACTCCATCTCCCACCCGGTCGGGGCACTAGTGATATCGACAACGAACATGACGTTCGCCGGCTTGGCGATCATGACAGTCATGCAATCATCATGACTCGGCCCGAAGAAATACATATCCAGCGAATGCTGACCGAGTTCGATGCTGTAGCTATCGTCAAACACAATATCCGGAAGCACTACATCGGGGTGACGGGTTTCAGACATATTGCGCAGACACTCGCGCTGCGCCACAAACTGAGCGCCCTCGTCTTTCAGTAACTGCCCGCCCGAGGCATGGTCCCAATGGGAGTGGGAATAGGCGACGTACTTAACCGGTAAATCGGTAACATCGCTGATCGCCTCCCGCAGTGGACCCACCGCCTTCACATCCAGCGGGTCGGTTGCGATTACGCCGTCTTCGGTCACGATGAAAATATTACGGTACGGGCCGTAGCGGAACGCGTATAGACCATTGCCCAGGTCATCAGTCTGGATCAGTTCAATGCCGGGGATGAACTGCGCATTCACCGGCAGCGAAAGCAGCGACAACAGCAATAGTGTGCTTAGTATTCTCATCGGCCGATCCTGTATAACGAGTAGATCCGGCGCATCATCGTGCCTACATGCTCCTGATCAAATCCTTCATATTGTTCGAGCGCGCTCATGTCGGCCTTGCGCGGAATAGCCTGAGCCGGTGTGCGCTTCTTGTACTCCACCTCTACGATACGTAACAACGTGTCCCAGAAGACCCGCTGGTCGGTAACAAGGCTGACCGGGGCCAGCGGACCCGCGCCTTCAACTGTCACTGAACCCACCACCTGTTCCACGCCTTCAGCGGCAGCCAGCTCTTCAACCTGCACGAAAAACGGCACGATGTTGTGCAGGTAATAGTTAGCCAAGGTGGGGTCATCAGGAACCTTCGCCACCGGTGGTGTGACGAGCCCGTGAATAAACATGATATTGGCCGGCTTGGCGATGACTACAGAAAGACAGGTGCCGTAACTCTGACCAAAGTAATACAGCTCCAGAGTGGCATCACCTGCATCAAGCACAGTGTGATCGCTGTAGGTTTGCGTGGGCAGCGGTGTATCGGGGTGCGGTGTCGCTTCGAGATTCGTTTTGCAGTTTTCCTGTGCTACGAATTCGGTCTTGCGATTGGCCAGCTCCTTACCGCCGGGAACACGGTCGAAAAAAGAGTTGGTGTAGACCACATGGGTTACAGACTTGCGGGTAACCGACTTAATCGCCGCCTTGTAGTCTTTGGCCGCTGACTTGCTCAGAGGGTCGGTTGCAATAACCCCGTCATCACCAACCAGAAAGACACTTTGCTGACCCTCGTGCTGAAACAGATACAGGCCATCACCAAGATCAGTCGGCTCAGCATTGACGGGCAAAGCCAGACAGAGCCCTGCCAACGGAATCAATAAACTGCGTAATATTTTCATGGGAAAACACTACACCGAATACCCAATGAATCTGGCGGTCAATGGCACATTGTCTACCCTGTGGCAGCATGTCTGGCGCTCTACCTACACCTCACCCCGATACACACCCCACCCGGCTTTCACTGCTAGAATCAGCGCCCTGATTCTCACCCGGCCCGGCGCGGGGTAAACAACATTAAGGATTAACCGTGAGCAGTAACGCCTCCATTAAAACCACCCGTCGCAACCTCCTGCTTGGAGCTGCCGGTGCAGCCACTTTCGCCACTCTGACCGGTACTGCCAGCGCCCGCGCCCAGCGCTCCATCACTCCGGACTTCAGTGATCCGGTTGAAGCGCTGCGAGCTCACGTCAAACTTGTTGGCAGTCTGGGCAATGAGCAGATCGTCTCGTTCTATCGTCTGAACATCTATGCCGATCTGAACGAAGGCAACTTTGTACCCTTGTACACGATGAACAATCTGCTCATCGACAACTGGGAAAACAAAGGCAACAACCAGCATCAGATGATGAAGTACGAAGCGGGTTACTACACCGCCATCGACAGCTATGAACCCATCGATGCATTCAAGAATCCGGTCACGGGTGAAATGATTCCTATCCAGAACTTCCTGCTGGGCCCGGTGCCCCGCGGCTACAACCCGGACGGCTTTCAGGTGATGGGGTTCCACCCCAATCCGCTGCCGCTGGAAGTCATCGGCGGTCGCGTATTCCTGGCTACACAATCTATGGAAGAAATGCCGAGCTTCACCAAGCGCGGTGAAGTGCACTACATCAACTCGTTTGCCACCTACTCTGCATCGCTTGAAGATATGCAGAACCCTGACTTAGCTTCTGCGCCCATTCATGCCCAGCTGCAAAACAAAACCGAATGGGCTCCGTGGATGAAAATGGGCGAGCAGCCAGGCGGTACAGTGGTGCGTGGTTTCGGCAGCAAGATCGGCGGTCTGGACGACCTGCCCGACGGCATCATCAAAGAGTTTGAAAAACGTACGCCGCAGATTCTGGATACCGAAAACTGGAAAGGCTTTATGAGCGAGGCGGTGGACCCAGACGCCTGAGCGCCGGACAATAATCAGGCGTTATAGCGCTGAATCAGCAACCGTGCTGTATGCAGCACGGCTAAGGTATACAAACCAGCGATTACGTCATCGACCATGATAGCGGTGCCGAGCCCGAGGTGATTCTCGACGTAGTGAATCGGAAACGGCTTCCATATATCGAACAGGCGATACACCGCAAAACCGGCGAGAACCCACCGCCAGTCAGCAGGCAACTTAAACATCGCAACCAGAAAACCGACAATTTCATCGTAGACAATAAAGCCGGGGTCAACTGCGCCCACATCACGGGCCGTCTGACCACAGATAAAAACACCGGGAATAAATAACGCAACGACAATAGCCGCATAAACGACAGGTTTCAGCGAGGCCATGAACCAGAACAACACGACACCGATCAAGGTGCCGGCTGTGCCGGGCAAGCCCGGCATGAGCCCCGTGCCAAAGCCATACGCCAGAAAGTGAACCGGGTACTTCCACAGTGCATACTGCATCGGCACTTACCGGTTCTCTAAGCGGTTAAAGTCGAACAGACCATGCTCCACCGGTTCATCTTCGCGGAAAGCGGAATGGAACCGTTCGCTCTGGGCCCAGAAGCCAGCGTTCGTGCGACGCACACCATAGATATTGAGCAGCTCGGTATAGTCTGCTTCGGTACTCAGGTCGGTAACCCGCTCAACAAAATCACCAAGGTCTGCCTGATCAACGGTCAGAAACGCGTTCGGGTAAGCGCCGAGAAAGCCGTTAACAACCGTGAGCGTATCCTCTTCAGGTTCCAGCGAGTTGCCTTCACCAAACAGGGTGGTAATACTTAGCCGTGCCTTATTGCCGAGAATAGTCGCAAACTCGCTGCTATCTTCATCACGCACTTCTAGAAACGAAACCTGCGGCAGCAAAGCCAGCCCCGCACCTTTCAGATCATTGAGGCGCTCCAGTTCATCACGCACATAGTCGTCATCCATGGTTTCCAGACCGTACTTCTGCGGCAGAACCTGTGCCAGGCGCTCTTTCAGCATGCCGTACAACTCCAGTTTCTGCTGATCAGTCTTGTACTCGATCATGGGCACCAGATGGCTCTCAAAACGCGGCAGCGTCATAAACTCGGTCACTTCCTTCTCGGCACCGCGATACCAATAAGCGCGTTCTGCATCACGAACCTCCGGCGGCAGCATGTAGAGGAAAGCGAGCTCCCCTTCCATGCGTAGAAAGTCCATAAACAAGCGACTGAGAATCTGATGATCGACATTGTCGAAAACGTCATAACCCGCCACCAACAGATAGTGGATTTTTTCCAGCAGACCATAATCAATCACCCAAGCCGTTTTCGGCGACCGACCCACCAGCCCCTTCACCACCGTTGCACTATCGTTGTGCCGGAAAATTGTCAGCGATGCATTATCGTTCTCGCCGTTGCCATCCCAGATAAGATCAAGCGATACCTGAGTACCATCCGGGTCGGTAACGCGCTCTGTCAGATAGGCATCCGCCTGCGCAATCAACTCTTTCTGCTGACGGGCGTAACCACGCCAGCGCCCCAGAGCCAAACGGCTTTCCTTAGCTGCAGGCAATTCGATTTGGGTTTGCATGCCCGCCGTAAAATCCTGCATGTGATTGATCTTGCTGTTATCCGGATCAATAAAGAACACCCAGAAGTGGTCGTCGATCACGTTGAGCGCCACTTGTCCCCGACACACCGGCCCTTTAATAAAGTTCATGATGGTGAAGCGCGCTTCATCGAGCATAAAGCGGTAGCGGGACTCAACCGGCAACGCCTCAAAAGCCTTAAAGGGATTCGATGCCACCTGAGACGAGTAGGACGGCAACTCCGTAACCTCAAAATCGGTTTTCACGAAGAACTCTGTCCAACGCTCCATCCGCGCATCATCCAGCACATAGGGCATATGGGTTTTGGCGACAATTGCTTCGCGCTCTTCGACAAGACGGTAATAAACCCGTTCAACACCCGGGTCGTCATACGGCCGGTTGGTCGCGATGACCGACGGCTTCTCTCCGGGCGGCGTACTGGAGCGGATCAACTTAAAGAACCGGCGATTGTCCAGGTCCGGAAAGTAGAGGTGCGCAAGAAACAAGTGCTCGTAGATATAGCGATTCACCAGCTGCTCTTTGGGCGTATCGCCGTTCAGGAACGCTTCCCAGCGCGCCACTTCCTGTTGCACAGCCTCGGGTAACGGCGGCCGCTCTGTATAAACAGCGCCCTCTTCGAGCCACTGCAACAACACCGCCTGTTTCTCGGGCTCCAATCCCGGCAACGCATAGGGCATGCCCCACAGCGGGTGCTTGCTGGCGTATTTATCGAAGGTTTCGGGCTCTGCGCAGAACTGGTCACGATTCAGCTGCAGATCAAAACTGTCCGGCAGCAGATCGCCCCCGGGCAGCGGATTGGCTTCTTTCAGCTTGAGAATACGGTGCATGACACTGGCATCGCGAACAGCCTGCGGACTGTTCTCGTATTCATTCAGAACAGCAAAAAAGCCTTTTTCCCGCCATTCTGCGACCGTTTGCGCGTCCTCATACAGCCGGGTCGGGTCAATACGGTTCACGCGGGATTGTTTGTAAACCACAATCGGCGATGCACCGCGCTCAATACCTTCGATTGAGCCCAATTTCATCTGGCAGGGAGCGTCATAGCAAGCATGACATACAACGCAATTTTGCTCGAGCACCGGTTTTACGTCAGTCCAGTAATCCAACTGCCCTTCAGGTACGACTTCAACAATACGGTCCCGTGGCTCAGGTTCACCATAGCGTTGCTGCAACATCTGTCCTGCATACGATGCACAACCGGTCGCCACGACAATCAGCAACAACGCACTCTTACTCAAGCCCCTGAAGCGGAAGTGGCGGAAAGAACTTTTTAATTTAGACATACGGCTTCCAGATCGGTATTGCTGTATCTGCGATTGCATAAAGACAGACTGGAATCAAACTTGGCGAGGCATAGCTTTTAGCTGAACATCGGAGCCTTATCTAACACGGCAAAAAACCTGATTTGGTTTCGCATCAACAAGTCGACACTCCCGGTGGAATTTTTCAGCGGGCAACCTGCTACTTGGAGCCGTGCGACTCGGTCATTTTTTCCATGACCTGATCGATACTGAAACTCGCAGGCCTCTGGCGCGGCGGGAACTCCTGGAAAGTAGACAGGAATGCCGCAACATACTGCTGCGCCGGCACCAGGAAGAAGACCCTGTCGATCATCCAGTCGTAATAGGTATTGGACGTGACATGCGCTCGCTCGTAGGGGTCACGACGCAGGTTGGTGATCAACGGTACACGCAGCGGTGTCCAGGGTTCAATCCACGCGCGCAAGGTGTTGTATTCCTTTTGCTCCAGAAAGATAGCTTTCCAGTCGTCATACCGAAGCGCAGTCAGCTCGCCGGTATCTGCAAAATAGAATATTTCCCTGCGCGGACCCGTTTTTTCCTTGCCTGTCAGATGCGGCAGGAAGTTGTAGCCATCGAGATGCACCTTGTAGGTGCGGCCGATAGACCGTACACCGCCTTTTTTCAGACGCTCTTTAATATCCGGAGCGCCGGCAACCGCTAGGTAGGTCGGCAACCAGTCCATGTGATGCATGATCTCGTTCGAGACTGAACCGGCTTCAATCTTGCCGGGCCAGCGCACCATTGACGGCACGCGCCAGCCACCTTCCCAGTTGGTATTTTTCTCGCCGAAGAATGGCGAAGAAGCCGCATCGGGCCAGGTGTTCATATGCGGGCCGTTGTCTGTGGAGTAGTGCACGATGGTGTTGTCAGCAATACCGAGACGATCAAGCACCTCCAGTAACTGGCCCACATGCATGTCATGTTCAACCATCGCATCACTGTAGACATCCTGACCGGAAATACCGCGAACCTCGTCTTTAATGTGCGTGCGGAAATGCATACGCGTGCCATTCCACCAAACATAGAAGGGTTTGCCCTGCTTGTTCGCCCGTTCAATGAAGTCGATCGCCGCAGCAATAGTTTCTTCATCAATCGTTTCCATGCGCTTGCGGGTCAGCGGGCCGGTATCCTGAATCTTGCCGTCAGCAGATGACTTGATAACCCCGCGCGGACCGAACTGCTTGCGAAACTCGGGATCGGTCGGATAATCGGCATTCTCCGGTTCTTCTTCGGCGTTCAGGTGGTAAAGATTGCCCAGAAATTCATCGAATCCGTGGTTGGTCGGTAACATCTCATCCCGATCACCAAGATGGTTCTTACCGAACTGGCCGGTAACGTAACCGTAGGCCTTCAATAGGCCCGCAATAGTCGGATCTTCAACCTGCATACCCAGATCGGCGCCCGGCAACCCTACTTTTGACAGACCGGTACGGTACACACTCTGGCCCGTTATGTAGGACGAACGCCCTGCCGTGCACGACTGCTCACCGTAGTAATCGGTAAAAATCATGCCTTCTTTGGCAATACGATCAATGTTCGGTGTGCGATACCCCATCAGGCCCATGGTGTAGGCACTAATGTTGGACTGTCCGATATCGTCACCCCAGATCACCAGGATATTCGGTTTGTCCTGTGCTGTTGCCACACCACAAAATGCAAGTGCTGCAGCGGCAAACCAACCGTTTGTTGTTAGCACTTTTTCGCTCCTTAGACGCCTTGGCGCACTCTATGGTTCGAAACTCCTGCTGAAGATACGCAAAAGGGAAAAGCCATTCGCTCTTTTTGGCTCTCTATTCCGACACTACTACTGACAGAAAACGGACGCAACGAACTTACCGGTTTAACTATATCCTCCAATACAATGTGTAAGCTTTGTGTCGCACAGCAACACCTAAAGCGCATTCCGCGCGGCGGCGGCCAACGCAGTATTGGAAGACAAGGCGGGCTTACCGCCCTGCTTGAGTTGCTCCAGTGCAAACAAGGACGGCATTCCGGTACCGGAAATAAAGAACGCATCAACGTCACTGTCGAGCAAAGCATCAATATGCGGCTGAACATCGTTACGGCCGACCCCGTAAATCCGGTCAGTATTCTCCGAGCCTATATCCACCTGCCGCGACACTTTCACCTCAAACCCCTGACGCTGCCAGTAACTTACCGCAGGCTGATGCAACCAGTCGGGATACGGTGACAGCACTCCCAGACTGGCAACATTTTGCACCTTCAGCTGATCACGCACAGCATCCGCTGCGAGGATGACCGGTGCTGACAGATAGTCTTCCGCCTCCGCAACAGCCGCTGCCGACTGCTCGTCCGTCACCAGATACGATGAACCGGTGCAGGCAAACAGATAGGCATCCAAACGCAGCGTCGCGAAATCCCGCACCAACCCGGGCAGATTCAGCAAATACTCCTCCGCCCGCTGACGCGGATCCGGACTACCGCTGCGCAGGCGCATCGCGAAACATTCAGTGTCCGCCGGCAGCAGACGACGCAGTTCCGGCTCTACCGTAGGGTTAGCCTGAGGCGTGCCCACACCCAGCCAGCCGCCCTTGCCATACTCACGCTCTGATTTATTCATAGGCTGATAATAACCGGATTACCCCGGCGTGAGTGGCAACTGGGTATCATTAGCGGATGCAATCCGACGAACCTTTCGAAGTCCATGTGACCGTCTTAGCTGCAGACAACAATGCGGCAGATCTGCTGTGTGCAGAAACTCCGCTCAGCAAAACACTGATCAAAAAGGCTATGCGTAACGGCGCTGTCTGGCATACGCGAAAAGGTCACTCGCAACGACTCCGCAGAGCCAGCCGGACACTGCAACCGGGCGATGAACTGCACCTTTATTATGATGAACGCGTGCAAAGCGAGGTGCCTGCAGAACCTGAGCTGATTAAGGATGCCGGCGAGTATTCTGTTTGGCACAAACCGCGCGGCATGCGCTCGCAGGGCTCCAAATGGGGCGATCATTGCACCATCCAGCGCTGGGCCGAGACCCATCTGCAACCCGAACGTAACTCCTTCACTGTGCACCGGCTGGACATGGCCACGAACGGATTGATCATTGTCGCGCACAGCAAAGCGACGGCCGCTGCCTTCGCCAAACTGTTCCAGGACAGGGAGATAGAGAAACGCTATCGGGCGGTGGTTCATGGTGACCTGAGTTCGGCAGTTAAGCCGTTACGCATCGAAGAGCCTGTCGATGGAAAAACCGCGGTGAGCGAGGTGAGCTTTCTTGAGCTCGACAAAGCAAACAACCGATCGCTGGTAGATGTCGCTATCGAAACCGGTCGCAAGCATCAGATCAGGAAACATCTGTCCGGTATCGGTCAACCGATTGTCGGCGACCGCCTGTATGGCAGTGGCGAAGCTGATGGCGAAGATCTGCAGCTAACCGCCTGGCTGCTGCGCTTCACCTGTCCGGTTACTGGCGAGCCGGTTGAATTCAAACTGCCGGACTGGACCTGACTCAGGAAAAAGACACAAAAAAGCGTCCTGCAGAAACTCTCCGGAGAGTCCTGCAGGACGCCGCGCCTTATCTAACTTAAAGGCGTATCAGGGCTGGGGCGGCTCGGCGAAAGAGCCGTCTACAATCTCATCAACTTCAGTGGTAACCAAAATCTCGTCTACAAAACCGAAATCCTGCGGGTCCAGAGAGTCCGGATCGTAGTCATCAACCTCAACGTCGTCCAGATCTGGAGTACAAGTTAAAGCCAGACGATAATCTTCCGGTGCAAGCAGATAACCCACCTCATAGCCATACTCGAGACCATCCCAAGTCACCAGCGCTGAAGTCACTGCATCATCTGCACCATCGAAATCATCGGGTACAGTCGTGCCATCGGGGTCCTCAAATACATAGACCGATGCATTCTCATATACACCCTGATCCATCGTACAACGCTCATCGGACGCCAAAAGAGTGTCTGGAACAGCGCCCGAAATCCCACCAGTCTCAGTCGTATCAACAATTCGAATAGCGGGCTTCAACTTGTAGTTTGCAGCGCATGCCTCGTTATCAGACAACTTGCCCGGTGGCTGAGTGATCGACTTCTTCACATCAAAGTCCAGCGTGTAGTCCGACACGCCATTTGCAGTAACAGTAATTCCGCTAACGATCTTCAAACCGGTTTCTGAGCCGCTGGGGATATATAGCGAGCACTGGGTGCCGTCTTCGAACTCAATATACGAATCAATCACATTCTCTTCTGCCTCAACAAGCAAGCGAATCCAGTTGTATTCACCGGCCGGCAACTCTCCGGTAAAGACGACCTTCCGGTCCATCCCTGTCAAAGTAAGTAGATCGATGTAGCACAGCTCTGTGGAGACATCGTATGAATCACAATTAGCTTCGTCGACCGGCACCGGATCAAGTGCAGGACCATCTTTGGGCTTGATCTCTGCACCCTGAAACGCCACGACCACCTTCGCTGCGTTCTCGACCGGGGCGTCCGTCAGACCAACATTCAAAGTGCCAACGGAGGCACCACCGCCACCGCCACCGCCACCGCAGGCCGCAACAACCAAAGCAGCAGAAATCACAAGCACCCGGGACAAATTTATTCTTAACAACTTCATTAACAAAACCTTCTTTTAACTTCGCTACAAATAATTATAACCGCGCAAAGGGTTTTTTCTGTGAGGCTCATCCGAAGTTAAGTTAAAAACGGCTCAGCGATGCCGTAAGAAGCCTTCAAAGCAAATGGTGCCGCGCTAATGTTGCCCGTCGCCGTCGCGCACGCCGTCGTCATTGCGATCCAGCGCAATTCGCGTACCCCAGCCACGCGGCACAGCCGTAAGCGTAATAGCAGCACCCTGCTCTCTTATCTGTTCTACAGTCACGGCCTCATCACGCAACGAATCGCCGAGAAACGTGCCGTCGGGCTGCATCAGGTAGCCTTTCTGGCGACCATCGACAACCGTGCGCAATACCAGATCGGCATCACCGGCCTGCGCCCGTTCAACAAGCAGGCCCGCCCGCGCCATAAGTTGTGCACCGGAGTCGCTGCTCAGTGTGACCTGCTGACCCACAACGGGACGCAGATTGCTTTCATAGGCGAACAGGTACTGCTCCACCTCGCGGCGCTGCTTGTTGCCTTCCGGAAACTGGAACGCCGGATAGCTCATAAACCGTATCGTGGTATCGGCACCGCCATCATGCGTGAAGCCATATCCACGAATCTGTGCTCCCATATGATCGGTATCTTCAAGCAGCGTTGTTGATGCTGCCCGGCCGAACATACCGACCCGTTCATAGGTGTTCCGGTGATGGGGAATCTTGGTCAGACGGCCGCCGATAATATGTGTCAGGTCACCTTTGGTGCCGTAATAACCGCGGCGTTCACTCAGCACATGGCAACTACTGCAAGTGGTCATACCCATCACGCTTTTATAGTTCTGGAAGAAGTCTTTGCCCGCCGCCTGTTTCGGCGTTAAAGAGTTGTCGAGCGCCCGGATCGGATTGGGCGGCGGCACCATGCTCATGCTGTAAGCCACAAGCAGTTGCAACTGTGCTTCATTCAACGTCTCTTCCCGCCCCATCAGACTGACGAAGGCCTGATTGAACTTCGTCATGCCACCTGCGGTATCCAGAGGGTCGCCGCCGGGATCATTGCCGGCAGTGCGGTCGCCGCGCCAGTGCAATGGTCCGTGATTCTCCAGACCCCGCATCGTCTGCGTCAGCATCGGGCCTTTCATCGGATGAAACTTGGGACGCCCCCGCAGCGGCCCGATGACACGACTGGGGTTTTCTAGCATCGCTCCCATTGGATCACCGAGATCCCAAGCCAATTCATCCTTGTCGCCAGCAACATGACAACTGGCGCAGGATGACTCGCCGTTACCTGATGTAAGAGCGGCGTTGAAAAAAAACGGGCGGCCGGCGATAACGGCGTCCGGTTCCGGACTAAACAGTGGCAACACCTCATCGACAGTGTTCTTTTTGGTGTTAATTACCACGAGACTGTTATTGAAGCGGGTCAACGCATACAACTTGCCACGGGCTTCATCGAGAACCAGTCCCGCAGGACCGCCCGGCACAACAATCTGCTCGCTGCCCGCCGGATCGTATTGCCCTTTTGCCAGCCGCGCGGCATCTATTACCGCCACCTTGTCTGAACCTTTTGCAGCAACATAAGCAAGCTTGCCGTCGCCACTAAACTCAACGGCAACCGGCATCGACAGCGTCTTTTCCCTGACCGTCGCCGGTACCGGGAACTGCTCATAATTAATGTGGGTATTCAGATGGTGCGGACTTACTGCTCCTTGCTCCGGATCCACTACGGTAATGCGGGTTTCATGCAGATGCCCCTGCACCGTTGTGTACTCACGCTCGTCACTGCGCACACCCTCGAAGCGAACTTCATTAATAGCATCGGTGTTAGCAACAAACAGCTCGCCGGTGGCCGGATTGACCGCCATCGCATAAAGAATGGTGCCGACTGTAGCGAAACTGCGCGCCTCGTCCGCAGGCTTTAGCGCATTGATCTCGAACACATCGTAGTCGGGCAGATCGAGCTTAATGACATCGCTCCAGTCCCGGTCCAGCTCGTCCTTCCAGCCTTCGCCGTCCCACTTCACGATGATGCCAACCCCCGGCTGCCGAATACCTTCGACACTTTTATTCGGTGCCGGCAGTCCGCCCGGCGCTACCGGGCCGTCCGGTGCTGTTTCACAAGGTTTGGCATTGGCACCGCCACGACAAACCAGCACACGACCCACAATCGTCGTTTGGTTGCCCGACTTAAACACCCCTGCATATACGCGACTGCCATCGGGAGTGACCGCCAGCGGCCCGGGCGAATCGCCAAACAGCGGCTTCACCAGGATTGGTTTACCGCCGTCTTTGCCGGGTTTATCGGCATCAAATATCCAGATGTCTGCACGACCGATACCGGGCGTTGTCAGCTCGCCGGGATTATCGGGATCGGTGTAGGGGCTGTTCTGGCCGCGATGGGCTGCAGTTATAAATGCGTACCGGTTGTCCTTACCACCGAAAACAATGTCTCTGGGTTCATCGCCTACATATAAAGTCTGTTTGATCTGCGGCGGATTGACCGAGGTATCGACAATGCTGACCGAGTCGGACAGGTGATTCACCACCCACAGTTCGGAATCACTGCGCGCTGCAAGAGCCACGGGCTCCAGCCCGGTCATCACCTCACCTGCATGCACCGGCTTCTTGCCCGACAGGTCAAATATCTCGATACGATTGTCGGGTGTGTTCGCTACATATATATAGTCACCCGACAGTGACAGAGCCAGCGGCCGGAACTGATGGCTCTCAAAGTTCCGGTAACTATCTGCGCTATCGGCGCTGCTGGCCGCAGCCAATACTGCAGACGGCATTAGAGCAGCGATTGCAAAGCAGCGTGACAGGTATTTCAGCGAGGTGCTTATGTTCATCAGCTGAGTCTAAGGGAATGGGGAATTTACAAATGCAGGATGGTTCACAGTCTGTGCCCGGTCAGAAACGGTGCCGGATAAGAAGAATTGCAGCGCAGTATCGGAATTTTTTCCAACTTAAAAACCCCGATTCGCGCAAACAACCCGCCCTATCTGCTTCTCAACCTGTCATGACAGGTTTTTGCAAAAATTTAATAAACGAATTTCTATTTACCATAATTTTATTTCGCCGCGCTGCATCCCAATAAACCCGTAAGCATTATGTAAAGTGCCTGCTTTAGCCATCAAATACAGAGACTTGCACAGCAGTAAGCGGCAAGACATAAGAAAAAAACTGTGACACAGTTCACACAAGCGCATGTATGATCGCGCGCCGAAGCTAAATAAACGCAGCGCAAAAGACTGCAAACAAAGCGGCAAAAAGACCGCCAAAGCTTCGGAAAATGAACCGATGCACCAAACGAGAGGCATTAAGACCTCGGCCATCAAGAGCCATGGGCATCACACAAAAAGGCTGGCGCCAAAACGGGCCAGGAATTTTGAAAAAGCTATGCAGAGGGAAAACTGTGGAAGCGATCAAAAAAGAGTCAGTGCCTACTAGCTAGGCCACACTGTACATCTTGCGTTTCTGAACTTGCGTCGGACTGCCGTCCGCGTAATTGCTCACGATTTCGCTAATACCCCCAAGGACAGTTGCGTCCGGATTTTGTGGCTCCCCTATGCCTGAATCCGCTCGGTCCCCCTACTGATCCGTCCAGGGTATTACGGACGCGCCCGAAGTTTGGGCGCTCGTGAGCCCGCTCTTGCCCGATTCCGGTGATCCGGAATCGGGGTGCGGCGGAAACGCGATGATCTTTTTTGCTACCACGTAGATATCGACGTCATACCCGATGTCGGATATCGGCCTCCCCGGTTAATGAACCGGGTGACCCGGCCAACCCCCTACACAGCTCTTTCAGCACGAATTTCGTGTGCTTTTGCGTGACGTTTTTCATCCGCAAAAGCCGCAGAAGAAAACTGATTTTTGAACTGAAATTTTTGAGCTTAACGACCATTAAAAACACCTTGTGAGGGGAAAAATGAAAACAACTAATCTGATAGCTGCAAGCATTTTGTTCGCGCTCTTCAGTCTGCAAGGACAAGCAGCCTCCGTCACCAAATGCGGCACCGATGTGTGCTTCACCTACGACGATTCAACCCTGTTCGGTGATGCCAGCGTTGTTGGCAACAGCATCTTCTTTTTGCCAACCGACTTCATAGCCGAATCATTGAATGGTGGAGTCGACTCAACCAACACCACCCTGAATATCGAAGTAAACGCAATTACGGCGGGCTTCGACATGAGCCAGTTTCTGCTTCAGGAGCAGGGCGATTACTACCTTGATGGCGAAGGCGCTTCGGTCTCTGCCGGCGGCCTATTCGCTGTCACCAGCACTTCAAAAACCTGTCCTGACGGCGGATTTTTCCCATGCCGCATTGAACAGATTTTCAATGCTGACCCGATGACCACTCAGGGTGCTTTTGATGAATGGAGCGTTGCTGCGGCCATTGATCTCGCCAGCGAAGGCGATTGGGGCACCGACAGCTCAGTGATCATGACCATCGAAAACATCATCACAGCCACCACATTAAACGACGGCGAAGAAGCCTTTATTCAGAAGAAGATCGCCGGCGTAGGCATCACCGTTGTACCCGTACCTGCGGCCGTCTGGCTGCTGGGCTCGGCTCTGGGCGGACTGGGCTTTATGGGTCGCCGTAGAAAACAGAAGTGAATCAACAGAACCAAAAGCAACACTCACGGGCAGCCGCGAACTGCTCAAACGATTGATAGCGCGGAAAGACACAACAACTAAGAAACACAACAACCGATATCGATTTTGAGGGAAGCAACATGAAAACTTTAACGACTTTAGCCGCAGTAGGCGGCATGCTCCTAGGCGCCTCGGCCAACGCAGCAACCTTTGATTTTGTTGCCATGGCTGACAACCCCGGTGATGCGAATTACCAGGGTGAAAAAGGCTTCACAAGCTTCAGCGCCACCGTTGACGGCATCACTGTCACCGCCACCGGCACCGACACTGGCGATTTTTTGACCTATCTGGCCGACCCCGGCAGCTATGCAGGCGGATTGAATAACGAGTTCGCCTATCTCGACAAAAACACCGCCGGTCTGGGTGTTTGCACCGTGCTAACCACGAATGACCAGTGCAACCCGTCAAGCGATGACAACGCCACCGCCGACGAAGTTCTGATTCTGGACTTCGGCACAGAGGTAACCATTTCGGATCTGTTCTTCCGTGATGCGAACCACAACGCCATTAACTTCGGCTCAGGTGAAGACTTCTCGCTGTTCATTGATGGCGTTTTCGCCGGCATCTACCAGTACGGCAGTCCGCTGGTTGCCTCATTCACCGGCACCCAGTTCGCCTTTTCGGCTGATGACTTCAACGATGGCCGCTTTGTTGCCGACGGCGACGAGTTCTACATCAGCAACGTATCGGCTGTGCCGGTTCCTGCCGCCGTATGGCTGCTGGGTTCGGCTCTTGGTGGCCTTGGCTTTATGCGCCGCCGCAAATCTTTGTAACACCTGTAACAGAAGTAACAAAAAACAAAAAAATCTTTATAGAGGGAAGAAAAATGAAAACGACTACAAAAAGCTTAGCCTTAACGCTCCTTGCCACGTTCGGATTTACGGGCATGGCAAATGCTGCAACCACTTCGTATTTCCTGGACCAGTCCAATTCCATGCCCGATGGCGTGAACTACGCCAAGGTCACCCTGAGCGACGGCGCTGATGCCAGCAATGCCGAATATGTCGATGTAATGGTAGAAATTCTGGTTGATGCCTACCCGGGCAGTGCCGGCGCCAGCAACTTTGGCATGGACAAGTTCTACTTCAACTACAACAACGCGCTGACCGTTGATGTGGCCAACATTATTAATGTCGACCCCGCGAGCTGGGGCGTTAACGCCACCAAAAACGCTGGCGGTGGCTTCGGCTTCTTCGACTTCGAACTGAAAGGCGCTGGCAACAGCCGCACGATCGAACTGAGCTTCTCTATTGCCAATGTCGTTGGCGACACGATTGCTGATTACGCCATTGCAGATGCTGAAGGCATGTTCTTCGGCGCCCACGTAGGTGGCTTCGGTCGTGATGGCGAAATGAGCACGATCATTGCCGGCAACACACCTGTACCGGTACCGGCTGCGGTCTGGCTGCTTGGCTCGGCACTGGGTGGTCTTGGCTTCATGCGCCGCCGTAAAAGTTCTTAAGACAATTTAACAGCTTGACGGAATGCGCCTGCCGCAAAGAGGCGCATAACAACGCGAAGTTAACAGAGGGAGGGTCTGAAAAGACCTTAAACAAGAGGAACTACAATGAAAACAGTGAGTTTGTTTTTCGCCACTTTGGCTCTTGCCTTGACGGGTATGACAGCCAACGCGGCGTCGGTAACAAAGTGCGGCACTGACGTTTGTTTTACCTATGACGATTCGACGCTATTCGGCGACGCCAATGTCATCGGTAACAACATCTTCTTCCTGCCTACCACTTTCCTTGCCGAATCTTTGGATGGAGAAGGCGCGGTTTCAGCATTCGCCACACTGAATGTCGAAGTCGAAGCGATCACGCCCGGCTTCAACATGAACCAGTTCTTTTTGCAGGAGTCAGGCGACTACTTCCTGCAAGGCGAAGGGGCTTCGGTTTCAGCCGGCGGCATGTTTGCGGTTACCAGCCTGACTCAGACCTGCGGTGGATTTTTTCCCTGTCGCGAACAGGAAATCTTCAACGCGACCGGTATGACCACAGTTGGCTCGTTTGACGACTGGTCTATTAGCGCAGCGATTGACCTGACCAACAACGCGGCCTGGTCCGGCGATACCAAAGTCACGATGACTCTGGAAAACCGTCTCTCTGCAACAACGCTGAATACTGGCGAACAGGCCTTTATTCAGAAGAAGTTTGCCGGTGTCGGTATCACCGTGGTTCCGGTTCCTGCGGCCGTTTGGTTGCTGGGCTCCGCATTGGGTGGTCTGGCGTTCGTCGCTCGTCGTCGCAAACGCCTTGCCGTCTAAAGATGCAGGAAACATGGCCTGACGACAGGTCAATAGAGAAAACCAAAAACAATTATTAAAAGAACGGACAGAGGCCTCTGCCGAGGAGGAAGGGAGGCTTCTGTACAGCGACTACAGAGGGAAATGAAGTTGCAAAAGTTAGTGAGAAATGTAGTAAGCGCCATTGTGATCGGAACTGCGGTATCAACTCCCGCCAGCGCCTTCACAACGGGACCCGATCAATCTGAAGAGATTCTGCGTCTGGCGATCCAGACTGAAGAACGCGGCCTTAACCTGCCGGTATTCCACAACAAGCTGGAACGCTACCGGGAGTTTCGCCTCAGCGGTCAGCAGACCTTTTCAACCTCAAGTGCTCCATCTGCGGTGCCGGTTCCAGCAGCTGTATGGCTATTCGGCTCTGCGCTCGCAGGACTTGGCTATGTACGTCGTCGCCGCAACAAACCACTGAACAACGCTTCAACGGCGGAGGCTTGAATAGTGGCCACGTCTTACAAGGAAGTAAAAGAAAACCGCTCGATGATAGGTGCCGTACTCGCGATTGTGGTGTTTGCATTAATGCTTATGGCAGCACAGAACGCTGAAGCCACAGGTGTAGATGCACAAACGTGGTCCGGCGGCAGCCATAACCAGTGGCAGCACACCCGGGATTACGAGCAACTCAAACAGTTGCTGCACGAGAAGCTCGAGGGTTTTGAAGGTTTTGACCCGAAGCAGTTCGACTGGAACGAAATCGACTGGGAAGAGCTGAAGCAGTGGAAGCAAAGCCAGTTTGAAGACGCCGAATGGAAGAAGTTTCTGCATCAGGGCATGAACAAGTGGAATAAAGATGGTCATGACGACTGGAATGGAGACTGGAGTGACTATTGGGATAAAGATTGGGGCGATCACTGGAACAAGAAGTGGGGCAACGGTCACGGTGGTGGCAAGTGGAAGTGTCTCGATGACTTTGATTACGAAGACATCCACAACTACTCGGGCTTTGGCTATGACCATGACGAAGATTTCAGCCGCTGCAAAAAGCGCCTGAAAAAATGGAAGAAGAAATGGAAGCCGCATCATGGCGGTCCGAATCCGGTACCAGTACCGGCTGCGGTCTGGCTGTTCGGCTCGGCACTGGTTGGTCTGGCTGGCTGGCGTCGCAAACAAAAACTGAGCGGGGGAGTAGCTAAGTAACGATTCCCCTCATTTTTTCCCTCTGGGCGGGGCTTTGAGTCCCGGCGATAGCCAGATTTATCGCCCCGCCGCTTTTTTAGCTAAAGCAGCACAGACAGGGTTTAGAACGATTTCCCTCTGGGCGGGGCTTTGGGTCCCGGTGATAAACCAGATTTATCGCCCCGCCGCTTTTTTAGCTA
>Ga0070729_10001984_pt1 | contig 28281 bp, 22 predicted proteins | sample tdDd472_FD_66725 | JGI IMG/M metagenome (GOLD analysis project Ga0070729, IMG submission 66725) | Marine sediment microbial communities from the Atlantic coast under amendment with organic carbon and nitrate - tdDd47.2 | ecosystem: Environmental > Aquatic > Marine > Coastal > Sediment | place...
CTGGAAGAAAAACTGTTCAAGGCAATTTGTCTGCCGGAAGAAACAGCCCTGTTCGGTGAAACACCGGGACAACAGGCCAAACTGCTGTTCAGCGCCAAAGAAGCCATCTACAAATGTTTATGGCCATCGGTGCAGCGTTACATCGACTTTCTCGAAATGCAGGTGCACATCGATCACGAAGACCATACCTTCAGTGCCACACCACACACCGACAAATGCTCACCGGAACTGGTGGCCGCTATGCAGGGACGCTTTGTTGTCACCGACCAACTGGTAATGGCTTCCGCCTGGATTCAGGCATAGTTTTCATATCAAAGGAAAAGCCCGCCAACAAAAAACCCGGCTATGCCGGGCTTTTTTATGTCTCGGCTGTGAGTATCCCGGCAGGTACTACGACGGAGTCTTCTCAGGTTCCTGATCCGCATGCGGATTGACCGGCGGCTCGCCCTCTCTGCGGTACTCGTACCGGGCATGACGACGATCCTCACCACAACGACGTTCAGGACCGGCATAGTCCGGATCGGAATTCTGGCGGCGCTCCGAATGACGGAAATCCGGATGACTTGAAGGTGCGCGACGGCAAATAGAACGACGCAGGAAGGTCATCACACGCCACGCACGCATGATCATCCAGAAGTACAACAAGCCGCAGACCGTAAAGGCAGCAGCCATCCAGAAATCGGAAATACCCAGGTACATACCACCCAGGCCGACCACAACACCGGCGACCGCAAAGCCGGCCATGATGGCCACCGTCTCGCCGACACTGAAACCGGCCAGCAGGAAGATGTGATGCAAATGTTCTTTGTCGGCCTGGAACGGTGAACGACCATGCAGAATGCGGCGGGTCATCATGCTAACTGCATCGAAAATCGGCACCATCAGAAACCACAACGCAGCAGGTGGCGTAATCACGCGGATATCACCCTGCGACATGCTGATCGCCAGCCATGACAGTGTCAGACCAAGCAGCATACTTCCGGCGTCGCCCAGGAAGACCCAGGCCTTCTGACGCCAAACAGTGCGCATATTGAACAGCAGGAACCCGGCAACGGCCGCAGCCATCACGTTAATAAACGGGTTGTAGCCACCCCACATAACTGTCGCAATACCAAAGCCCAGCAGCGACACCAGCGACAAACTGCCACTCAGACCATCCAGGCCGTCACACATGTTGACCGCATTGATGATGCCGAGCACTGCAAAGACGGTGAACGGGATTGCAATAAACTTGGGAAGAATAACGGGCTCGCCACTGAAGCCGATGCGACCGAGGTCATACAGAATGACATCGGCGCCGAAACACATGATCAGCGCTGCAACAATCTGGGCACCGAAACGGTAATAAGCGGATAGATCCTTTCTGTCATCCCAGATACCGATAAGAATAATGACTGTCGCCGCCGCAAAATACGTAATGATCTGCTGCATGCCATAGGCACTGGGAGGAATAATGCGGGTGTGAATGAGCAGCGTGAAAGCCACTGAAAGAAATATTGCGACGCCTCCGATCAGAGGTATCTGACCGGTGTGACTCTTACGCGCGTTCGGCACATCAACCAGGCCAACATTAACGGCCAGTGGTCGCAGCAACACAATAAGCATTGCCGTCAGCAAAAACGCAAACATCGGATAGAGATACAAGTACTGCATTACTTCATTCCGACTCCAGTCTGTCCGAGTCTGATCTTCCGATCACGATCATTTGACTGTTGTCTTCCGATTCCTTCCTGAATCAGGCTGTGCCCGATTGCATCCATTCATTTATAAAGTAGCCCGGCTCATGCTTGTTCAACTTCTGCACCGGCGCATCCCGATGCTGCATTACCAGACCGGCTGCCACTATGACTCAGAACCTACCAAACGAGAGTGAACCGAGTCACAGCTTGACGACATAATGCCCATCATTCATATCAATGATAGACCGGCTCTAAGCCAGATGCATCAAGGCATTGCGGCACAGCGAAAAACTGTTTTATGTAAAATAGCGTTGCCCCGCAACAGCTTGATGCAGCGCAACCACCGCGACACGGGGCCGATATCCCATCCAACGAACGACGCTGGCGAAATTGACCGGAACACCCCACCTTCGCCCTTTTACAGAAACTTGAAGGGCCGATAGTGGTCTGAAAAATTAGCCTGAGAAACGACAGGTTGACGGGTACGGTGAGGTAGAAACGCACAAAAGTGCACTAAATAGTGGACTGAATTGGCAAAAATGCGCCCTGAATCAACCAAAACGCGCGGCCAGTCAGTACAATGCCTGTCAGAACAACAGTTGCAGCCTGCCCGGAACGCCGGCTGCGGTCAGACACTTAAGCTCAACAACTTAAGAGACAATTCGGACGACATGGAAAGCACAATGAAGAAAAGTCACCTCTTTGCCCGGATCTTTGCACTGGTCACCCTGATTCTGACCATGCAGACAGGTATCGCCATTGCTCAGGAAACGGTGCTCGATGCCAGCGACTCAAGCGCTGAAACCAAACTGGCAGCGGCCAAATTAGACCCGTACTTCATTAACCCCGGCGACATTCTCGGCATTTCCGTTTGGGGTGAAGATCAGTTACAGAAAGAAGTACTCGTGCGTCCCGACGGTCATTTCTCCATTCCGCTGGTAGGTGACATCTACGCAGCCGGCCGCACCGTTGATGAAATTCGCGTCGTCATCGAGGGACGCCTTAAAGAATACATCCCGAACGGTGTTGTTACTGTTTCGACGCTGCAAATTGGCGGCAACAAGGTTTACGTGATTGGTCAGGTAAACCGCCCCGGCGAGTTTCTGGTTAACCCCAGCGTTGACGTTATGCAGGCGCTGGCCATGGCCGGTGGCATGACGCCGTTTGCTGACACCAAAGACATCACCATTCTGCGTCGCCGTGGTCACGTACGGATGGCCATTCCGTTCAACTACAAAGACCTTGAGCGCGGCAAACGTCTGCAACAGAACGTCATCCTGCAACCCGGCGACGTCGTTGTCGTACCCTGATCATCTGACCTGATCAGCTAGTTCACATGTTCCAGCTCTCGCAAACCCGCCTGCGCAGACCGTTGTCGCGCACCGGTCTGCTGCTTACTGCAGCACTGACCAGCGTTCTGACCGGAGCGCCTGCCCACGCCGACCTGATTAACAATACGGCACGGGTCACGATGAGTTACTTCTATAACGACAACCCGACGCTGCGTCCGAAAGACTCACCGATCGCACCTGCTTCGACCTCAATCATCAGAGCCGATGCGCGTGCGGCTGTCGAATGGGGCACCGCGAGAACCTCTGCGTCACTTACAGGCAGGGTCAACCGGCCGTATTACACCAACCGCAGTAATTCCGATGCGGAGCAGACCAACTGGTACATCGACGGTGACGCGTCCTACAGCACCATTCTGAACACGTTCTCCGTTGCCGGTGGCTACAGCCAGTTAGGCGTATTGTCCGATGTAGTGGGTGAAGGTACCGATTTGCCCGGAGGTGGTGGCGGTTCCTCACTGAATGTTGACGACACAGTAACGAGAACAAGTGTGGTTCCGGCGTGGACCTGGACGATGACCGAGAAAGATTCTCTGCAAACGATCATCAACTACAACACCACCCGCTTCAAACTGGACAACACCGGTCGTGCTGACAACGACGGTGCCCAGATCAGCCTGAACTACTCGCGCATTATTAATCAGCGCTGGACGCTCGGCGGCACCGTCAGTTACAACCGCTTCGAATCGGAGCGTGACCTGCCCTTCGGCGTGCCTCCGATCGGGTCCATCAACACCAAGCTGTCGAGTAAAAGTACCGGCGCTTCAATCAACCTGTCGTATGCCTGGTCACCGCGCACCCAATTCAGCGGCCGCTTCGGACGCACGACTACTGATACCAAAACCATTAATACGCCGTCTGATCCGCAGATTCCGACTCTGGAAAACACCTTTATCGATGCGAAGAACAGTCTGTATGCGCTGACGCTGGACCATCAGGGAGAAATCACCCGCTGGAGTATCGCGGCAAGCCGTACCATTGTCCCGAACAACCAGGGTCAGGAAACCACCCGTAACCAGCTGACTGCCGACCTGGTGCGCCAGCTGAGCAAGATGATGTCATTCCGCTGGGATATCCTTGCCTACGACCAGATCGGCGTGAATGATAATCCGGAGAACCCGCGTAACGAATTCAGATACCTGGCCACTAACTTCGGCATCAGCTGGCGTATTTCACGTCCGCTCAGCTTTGCGGCGACGTACACCTACCGCTGGAACAATCTAACCTTCCGTTCGCCGGCAGGCACCAACCCGCCGTCGTTCAATACGACGGAAACCAAAGCCGATCTGCACCAGATCGGTTTCTCATTCACATATAAATGGGAGTAGTCAGGCCCTGACGGGGTCTGATCAGCGCTGTCCCGCGCTAGCCCTCAATCACCATTGAGGGGTCGGTGTACTCGTAGGTCCAGTTCAGGTTCGGACGAACCACGCCTTTGGGCTTACCTTCCCACCAGGAGTGACCGAAGCCTGTATTGCGCTCATCGGTGACGTTAAACGCCACAACATCCGGCTCACGGAACACCAGCTGCTGGCGGTTCATTGCACGCATCACTACACGCACATAGTGCGCACCTTCGGCGAGAAACTCGGCGGGAATCCAGGCCGTTGTGGTGTAGCGGCCGACTTCACGAGGAGTCGACTCAAACTGCTTATTGGAATCGGCAGACGAGAACAAATCAAGACCGGCGTCGGACACCAGCGTGATGTATGGACTGAGGTTGTGACCCGGCTCCAGCACATCAAAAGTCATTTGCACGCCAACGGCATGGCCGATGTCGATCGTACCGGCAGGAGCACCCTTTTCGTTGACGATTTTGACCGAACGCAATCGCGCTGAATCATCACCCGGTGCCTCTTCAATATCCGGCCATTCTCGTTCAGCCGCGCTGTTACCGCCGCGGGTCATATAGGTGTACACAACATCGCTGATCGGCGCATCCTGAATGAGACGCCCTTTCTCCATGTACAGACCGCGACGGCACAGCCGTGCCACAGCTGACATGTTGTGTGAAACGAACATCACGGTGCGGCCCTGCTTGCCGGCCTCACCCATCTGATTCAGACACTTGCGCTGGAACTCGGCATCACCCACTGCCAGTACTTCGTCGACGATCAGCAGATCCGGCTCCAGATGCGCCATCACGGCAAACGCCAGACGCACAGACATACCGCTGGAGTAGCGCTTAACCGGCGTATCAATAAATTTGCCGACGCCCGAAAACTCGACGATCTCATCGAACTTGGCATCCACCTCGCGCTTGCGCATTCCGAGAATGGTGCCGCTCATATAAATGTTTTCGCGACCGGTCAGCTCGGCATGAAAACCGGTACCCACTTCCAGCAGGCAGCTCACCCTGCCCCAGACACGCAAACGTCCTTTGGTGGGTGGTGTAATTCGGGAAACAACCTTCAGCAAAGTCGACTTACCGGCGCCGTTGGCACCGACCACGCCAATTACGTCACCCTGTTCAATATCGAATGACACATCGCGCAGAGCCCAGAGAATATCCTTGCTCTCGGTTTCTCCGGCCAGTTCGGCCGCGCTGAAGTTGTACAGCGAACGATACTTCCGCAGGTTCGCCATCGGCTTTAAGAAGAACTTCTGGAACGCGCCTGCATCGGTCTGCAAATCCTCACTGCTGCCGATACGGTACAGCTTGCTGACGTTCTCCAGTGACAGGGCTTTACTCATCAGATCACATCCACCACGACGCGCTCCATGCGCCGGAAATAGACCGCCCCGGTTACCACCAGAACAAACGAAACAATCAGACCGGAAATCAGCGAATCCCAGCGGATAAACATGTCCGGACTGGCGCCGCCCAGCAACGCTGAGCGATAGCCTTCAATAACACCAACGATCGGGTTCAGCACGTACCACCAGCGCATATCCTCAGGCACTTCATTGGATGCATAGAGTATGGGTGCGGTGTACATCAACATACGCATGAAGTAACCCATGATGATGCCGACGTCGCGGTAACGAATAGCCAGCGACGATAGCCACAAACCAAAGGCCAGCGGCACCATCATCATGTAGATGATCAACACGGGCAGCAGCCACATGTTTACCGTGGGAGTGACTTTGTAATAGAGCAGCACCGCAACAATAAGCACCAGCGAAATAACAAAGTTAACCATCATCGACAGGATCGGTGTCAGCGGAAAAATAACGCGCGGGAAATAAACCTTACCGAGCATCGCGGCGTTACCAATCAGACTGCCGCTGGCGGCAGCCATGGCGCCGCTCATGTAAGTCCACGGCACAATCGCTGCGGTAGAAAACAACAGGTACGGGAGACCGTCGGACTCGAGACCGACCAGGCCACCGAACACCAAAGTGAATACCAGAATCTGAATAGCGGGCTGCACGACCGCCCAGGCGAGACCACCGATACTCTGGGCGTAGGCGACTTTAATCGCACGCCAGACCATGAAGTACATCAGGTCACGGTAGTGACTGAGTTCACCGAGATCGACAAATCCCCACGACCGCGTCGAGTCGACTACGGTAACCGGGAGTTCCCCGGACTCATGAGACACATGAGACTCATCCGACATCTAAAAGTGATTCCTTTCATTACAAAGCATCGCCGCCTCAGCAATGGCGAAGGCGCGGTGCGACAAGCAGCGAAACATTCTAACTAAGCCCCCGCAGCTGTACAGACCGGACCCGGAGCAGATGCCCAAGCATCTCAGAGAGTCGCCTGCAAAGCCGTGAATAGCGCCACATATTGCCACTTCAGCGCCTTATAAGTAAGGAGAAATCATCGGGAATATCCTGCCATCTCTTACATAAGCTGGCAGTGCCGCGCTGGTTTCGGGTTTCTATCCGGTTTCATTTCGGTTTGCCGGCGCTGCTCAGCCCGAAAGGGCTCAGCCTGATTCGGGCCGGCCTATCGCCAGATAGCGGAAACCTTCTCTGGCCATCATGACCGGATCGTAAAGATTGCGACCGTCGATAATGACCGGCTCGCTCAGGCATTCCTTAACCAGGTCCAGATCCGGCGCACGGAATTCACGCCACTCGGTGACGATGACCAGAATGTCGGCACCCTTCACCGCCTCTTCAGCGCTGCCACACAAAACCAGATCGTCGCGCTCTCCGTAGATGCGACGGGTTTCATCCAAGGCCTCGGGGTCATAAGCACGAACGGTGCCTCCGTCCGCAAATGCCGCATCGATAAAGTTACGGCTGGGCGCTTCACGCATATCGTCGGTGTTCGGTTTGAACGACAAACCCCACAACGCAATTGTCCGTCCTTTCATGCTGCCGCCAAAGTATTCGCGCGCTTTCGCACCCAGCACATCTTTTTGCCGGTCGTTCACAGACTCAACCGCATTGAGCAGCTCGGCGTCATAACCGATAGACGCTGCCGTGGTCTTTAGCGCACGTACATCCTTGGGGAAGCAGGATCCGCCAAAACCGGCACCCGGATAAATAAACTCGTAACCGATACGGGGATCAGAACCGATACCGATGCGCACAGCTTCAACGTCCGCACCCAGTCGTTCCGCGAGATTGGCGATCTCGTTCATGAAACTGATTTTGGTTGCCAGCATTGCATTGGCGGCGTACTTAGTCAGTTCAGCTGAGCGCTCATCCATCACAATCATGCGAATGTGATTGCGGTTGAACGGCTCATACAAAGTAGTGAGCATTTCCCGGGCACGACGACTGTCGGTACCGATGATGATGCGGTCAGGCTTCATGAAGTCGGATACAGCTGCACCCTCTTTAAGAAACTCGGGGTTGGAAACCACATCGTATTCAAGACTATCGCCACGAGCCTCCAGCTCTGCGGCAATTGCGTCGCGGACTCTGGCAGCCGTACCTACGGGCACTGTGGATTTGTTGACCACCACTTTGTAACCCTGCATGTGGGTACCAATGGTCTTGGCTACGGCCAGCACGTACTGCATGTCGGCGGAACCATCTTCATCGGGCGGCGTACCAACGGCAATGAACTGGATATCACCATGGGCAACGCCTTCGGCAACATCTGACGTGAAGTTCAGACGCCCTTTGGCGAAGTTGCGCCGCACGATGTCGGCAAGACCCGGCTCGAAGATCGGGATTTCACCCTGCTTCAGCGCATCGATCTTGCCCTGATCAATGTCGACGCAAACAACATTGTTACCGGTCTCGGCGAGACAAGCGCCGGAAACCAGACCGACATAGCCGGTGCCGTGTACAGTAACTTTCATAACAATCGCATTCCGTCCGGATGGGCCCGTTCAGGGTTTCAGCATTTGCTTCAGTGTGGATGAGTGTAACCGCTGCACAGCCCTCATACCATCGGAGCTGCGGTGTTGAATGGTGGTAAACAGAGAGTTTCCGGGCGGCTTTTGCGGATTCAGGCCGGACTTTGAGCAGGACGCAACGCGGGCAGGCTAGCCTTCCTGCCAGTCACGAATCTGATTGACGATGCTGTCGCCCTCGGTAGACGCAATATCGTCACTTAACAACCCTTCATACTTGCCAGCCAGCGTCTTGCCGAGCTCCACGCCCCACTGGTCAAACGGGTTGATATCCCAGAACACGGACAAGGCGAAGACTTTGTGCTCGTAGAGCGCGATAAGCGATCCCAGCGCCACCGGATCCAAATCTTTCAGCAGCAAAATCACTGACGGGACATTGCCCGGCTGCACCCGGTGTTTCGCAATCTCGGAGTCACCGACGTCATTCACCGAACGCCCGCTTCTAAGTGCCTCGGCTTGCGCCAGCATGTTCGCCAGTGCGACCTGCTTGTGCTCCGCCAGTTCATCTTCGGTGCTCGCCACGCCGATAAAGTCGACAAACACTTTAAGAGTGCCCTGATGCAGTGCCTGCAAATACGAATGCTGGGCATTGGAACCATGCGTACCCCAGATCACCGGTACCGTCGCACTTTCGACCGGCTCACCATCGCGTTGCACCGACTTACCGAGACTCTCCATTTCCAACTGCTGCAGATACTCGGGGAAGTCCTGCAGACGCCGCTCATAGGGCAGCACTGCATGACTGTTCATTCTCAGAAAGTTGCGGTTCCACAATTCGATGAGCGCCAGCATCACAGGCAGGTTCTCTGCCCACGGCGCGTTGCGGAAATGATTGTCGATGGTGCGTGCGCCGGACAACAAATCGCGGAACGCCTCACTGCCGATCACTATTGCAGCCGCCAGTCCGACGGCAGACCAAACAGAGTAACGGCCACCTACCCAGTTCCACATCTCGAAGCGTGCATCGTCAGCAATACCGAACTCGTCCATTGCCTCCTGATTAACAGACACCGCCGCAAAGTGATCGGCTACTGCCTCTTCGGACAGCTGTTCTGCCAGCCACTCACGTGCAGCTTCGGCATTCAGCATGGTTTCCTGAGTAGAAAAACTTTTCGAGCAAACGACGAACAAGGTGGTCTCGGGGTCAACCTTGCTCAGAGTGCTAAGCAACTGCTGCCCGCCTGCGCCGGACACAAAGAAACAGTCGGGACTATTTTCATCGGCCAGGGCATCAGCAACCAGCATAGGCCCGAGATGGGAGCCACCGACACCGATATTCACAACCGTAGTGAATGCCTTACCGCTATGACCGGTTCGTTCACCGTTGCGGACATCGTCGGCAAAGGCCAGAAAATCATCGCGGACCCGGTCTACATCTTCCATGACCGATACATCATCAACAGCGAAGTCGGCATCGCTGTCTGCACGCAGGGCCATGTGCAAGGCTGCACGGTTTTCGGTGTTGTTGACGCGCTCGCCGCCGAACAGACCGGCTATACGGTGACCCAGACTGAATTCGTCCGGAAGCTTAAGGAGTTCATCAAGAGCATCGTCGTCGAGTAACTGACGCGAGTAATCCAGCACCATGTTGTGCCGAAGCAGCGAGAAGTTGTGATAGCGGTCGGAGTCAGCAGCAAACAGGTCATCGATGCGCCTGCCGCGCAACCTCCCTGCCTGTTTCTCCAGTTTCGCCCAACTGCTGGTTTTCACTACTGCTTCCTTGTCAGCACGCTGTCATGCTTTGCCGAACTATACCTTGTAAAAATCCCTGTACCACTCTACGAAGCGGGCAACACCCTCTTCAACCGGTGTCGCCGGCTGATAACCGGTGTCGTTCATTAAGTCGTCGACGTCGGCGTAGGTGTCCGGCACATCGCCCGGCTGCATCGGCAGCAGGTTCTTTTCGGCCTTCTTGCCCAGACAGTCTTCCAGCACTTCAATATAGCGCAGCAGTTCCACAGGCTGGCTGTTGCCTATGTTGTAGATACGATACGGCGCGAAGCTGGTACCCGGGTCCGGGTTCTCGGGCGACCAGTCAGGATTGGGTGCCGCAACATTATCGAGCGTCCGCAAAATTCCTTCGACGATGTCGTCGATGTAAGTGAAATCGCGGCGGTGATTGCCATAGTTGAATACATCAATCGGCTTGCCGGCGAGAATATCGCGCGTAAAAGAGAACAACGCCATATCCGGACGTCCCCACGGACCATACACCGTAAAGAAGCGCAAACCGGTAGTCGGAATGTCGTAGAGATTGGAATAGGTGTGCGCCATCAGTTCGTTGGCTTTCTTCGATGCCGCATACAGCGACAACGGGTGGTCAACGTTGTGATGGATCGAAAACGGCATAACCGTATTGGCGCCGTACACAGAACTGGAACTGGCGTACACCAGATGCTCTGTTTCGTTGTGACGGCAGCCTTCCAGAATATTGAGCGTGCCGATGATATTGCTGTCCATGTAGGCGCGCGGGTTTTCCAGCGAGTAGCGCACGCCCGCCTGTGCAGCCAGATGCACTACCCGGTCGGGCTTGTGCTCGGCAAATACCGCGGCAACCCCGTCGGCATCTTCAAGATCGAGTTTATGGAAACGATACCCGTCGCGAGCATCCAGGCGTTCGAGGCGGGCCAGCTTCAGATTAACGTCGTAGTAGTCGTTGACGTTATCGAGACCGATGACCTCGTCACCACGATCCAGTAACCGGTGAGCAACAAATGAGCCGATAAAACCGGCGGTTCCGGTAACCAGTACCTTCATGAGCATCCCCTCAAAACGTCCGACCAAAAAAGTCAGAACAGACGCGAATTTGTTATTAGCGATACTTTACCGCATTGGGTAACAGGAATCAGAGGCGGCCGTTCACTTCTTCAGGGGGCAACACATACTTGATGTCATAGACGACATGAATATCTTTGCCCAACGCATGCAGATCGGCCATCGACATTGCGCGGAACTCGTCATGCGCCACAGCGACCACGACTGCATCGTAAAGCCCCTTCGGCGGCATGTCCGTTTGCAGCTCAATGCCGTATTCCTCCTGCACGACCGCAGGATCCGCCCACGGGTCGTAGACATCAACCTGTGAACCGTAGGACGTAAACTCGTGCACCAGATCGGTCACACGGGTGTTGCGCACATCAGGACAGTTTTCTTTAAAAGTAATGCCCATAATCAGGATGCGCGCATCCGGCATGCTGATGCCGCGGGTTACCATCAACCGCACGACCTCAGAAGCAACATAGATACCCATGTTGTCGTTGATACGGCGACCCGCCAGGATCATTTCCGGGTGATACCCCACTTCCTGCGACTTGTGCGTCAGGTAATAGGGATCCACACCGATACAGTGACCACCGACCAGACCCGGACGGAAATTCAGGAAGTTCCATTTGGTGCCGGCTGCTTCCAAGACCTCCAGCGTATCGATGCCCATACGGTTAAAAATCAGCGACAGTTCGTTCACCAGTGCAATGTTCACATCGCGCTGCGTGTTCTCGATGACCTTGGCGGCTTCAGCAACACGAATACTGGATGCCTTATGGGTGCCGGCAGTAATGATCGTTGCGTACAGCGCATCAACGTAGTCTGCAATTTCCGGAGTGGAGCCTGAAGTCACCTTCATGATTTCCGGCAGGCGGTGGGCTTTATCGCCCGGGTTAATTCGTTCGGGGCTGTAGCCGGCGTAAAAATCTTCGTTAAAGGTCAGGCCGGATACTGCTTCGAGAATGGGCACACAATCATCTTCGGTCGCACCCGGATATACGGTCGACTCATAGATAACGATGTCGTCTTTCGCCAGAACTTTACCAACGGCTTCGCTGGCACGGCGCAGCGCTGTGATATCGGGGCGGTTAGCCGCATCAATCGGGGTGGGAACGGTGACAATGAATACATTGCAATCTGACAACGCTCCCATCGTATCGGCGAAACTCAATTGGTCGGCCGCTGCCAGCTCGTCGTCGCTGACTTCCAGTGTCTGGTCATGACCACCGCGCAACGCTGCGACACGGGCGGCATCAATATCAAAACCTACTGTCGGAAAAAACTTACTGAACTCTACAGCCAGTGGCAGGCCCACATAACCCAGACCCAGCACGGCTACTTTTGATTCTTCTACTGAACGCATGTCAGCCCATCACCCTCGATAATTCTTAGTCTTTCAGCCAGCTCCCCACCGGCGGCGGATAAATCCTGTACGGCATAAAGCCACAGATACGCCGAATATTCCACAGTGAAGCGACATTAACCGCGAGATAACTCACATTACTGTCAAATTGAGGGCGAAATCGGGCGGAATCCTGCTGCATTACACAGCAAAGACGGCCGCTACAGCAGGTAAATAGTGGCGAGCAGACCCGTAATGCTCATGGTGATGGTGTATGGCAGCGCCATCCAGACCATACGCCCGTAGGACAAACGCAGTAGCGGCGCAACGGCCGAAGTCAGCAGGAACAGGAAGGCTGCCTGACCGTTCGGAGTGGCCACACTTGGAATATTAGTACCGGTGTTAATCGCCACAGCCAGAACATCAAAATGTTCGCGGCTGATTTCACCGGCCATCAAGGCACTCTTCACTTCTGAAATATAGACGGTCGCGACAAACACGTTGTCACTGATCATCGACAGGATACCGTTAGCCATATAGAAAACCGGCCCCTGCACACTTTCATCCAGTGCGAACACGGCCTGAATCACCGGCTCAAACAGATGCTGTGTGTGAATGACAGAGACGATACCGAAAAACACCACCAACAGTGCGGTGAACGGCAGCGCTTCTTCAAAGGCATGGCCAATCTGATGTTCCGAGGTGATGCCGGTGAAGGCGGTCGCCAACACAATCACGGTCAGACCGATAATGCCGACCTCGGCCAGATGAAACGCCAAAGCAATAACCAGAAACACGGCCGTAATGGCCTGCACGATGAGCGCAGCCTTCTGCTTCTGGGTGCGACGCTCGGTCATGTGCTCGTCGTACTCTTCGAGCACCTTACGCACGGCTTCCGGCAACTTCGCTCCGTAACTGAACCACTTCAGTTTCTCGAGCAGCAAACAGGTCAGCAAACCAACAACCAGTACCGTCATCGTCACCGGTGCCATGCGCACGAAGAACTCGACAAATTCCCAGCCGGCCTCTTCTGCAATCAACAGGTTCTGTGGTTCACCCACCAGCGTTGTCACACCACCCAGAGCGGTGCCCACCGCTGCGTGCATCATCAGGCTGCGCAGGAAGGCGCGGAACTGCAGCAGGTCTTCGCGGTGGTACTCCTCAACTTGCCCGTCGTCCGACTGGTCATGACTGGTGTCGTAGTGCTTACCGGAAGCCACTTTGTGATAGATGGAATAGAAACCTTCTGCTACAGCAATAATAACTGCGGTAACCGTCAACGCATCGAGAAATGCCGACAACACTGCAGCCATTGCCGAGAACAGCAGCGACAAAAGCATTTTTGAACGAACACCGATCAGTACTTTGGTAAAGACGAACAGCAGCAGCTCTTTCAGGAAGAAGATGCCGGCAACCATGAACATGAGGAGCAGGATGACCGGGAAGTTGTGCAAAGTTTCTTCGTAAACCGACTCGGCCGTGGTCATACCCAGCACGATGGCTTGAATGGCCAACAAACCACCCGGCTGCAGCGGATAGCATTTCAATGCCATCGCCAGCGTGAAAATAAATTCCAGAATCAGGATCCAGCCGGTAATGAACGGGCCGACAGTAACCAACAACAGCGGGTTAGCCACCAGAAAACCGATGATGGTCCACTTGTACCAGGCGGGAGAGTTCCCAAGAAAATTGTCGACCAGAGCCGAAGACAGTGATTGCTGCATCGTCGTAACGGGCTTACGCCCTTATTCATCTTTTTAGTAGTACCGGAATGACGGCCGCTGCCAGCGCCCGCCTCTGCAAGGCGCAAATAATACAGGATTCGACAAACAAATAGCCTTCAAAATAGAGACTTAAACCACTATTCCGGTGCTTTTCGCCTGCGTATTTCTACGCAGAAGCCGATGTACAACCCGGAAGTGCTATTCAGGAGTCCTGCTTACGCCAGACGACGCCGTCGCCCGCTTTACCCGAAATCATATCCAGCTGAGCCTCGTGAGCTGCCAGATCATCGGTACTGGCACGGACCACCGCAAGCTCCAGCCCGTCGCGATCGATCATCTGCACAGCCGCTGCTGTTTCACCACCGACCGCTTCTTCAGCACCACCCAGATCCAGACCGGTCTGACCACCTGTCATCGCGAGATAAACATCCGCCAGCAGGCGCGCGTCGAGCAATGCGCCATGCAGATCACGATTGGAGTTGTCGACCTCGTAGCGTTTACACAGTGCATCAAGACTGTTGCGCTGACCCGGATGCATTTCTCTTGCCAGCAGCAACGTGTCGAGTACGGTGCAGTGTTCCTTTAGGCGGTCCTCACCGAAGCCAGCCCGCTCCAGTTCGTATTGCAGAAAACCCATATCGAACGGTGCGTTGTGAATGATCAACTCAGCGCCATCGACAAACTGCAGAAAATCATCGGCGACCTCGGCAAATTCGGGCTTGTCAGCCAGCATCTCATTTGAAATACCATGAACTTCCTGCGCAGCCTCATCGATTGCACGGTCGGGGCGAACATACTGATGAAATGTTTGCCGCGTATGCCGGCGGTTGATAATTTCCACGCAACCGATCTCGATGACCCGGTGGCCGTCGCGCCACTCCAGACCCGTTGTTTCTGTATCGAGAACGATTTGTCTCATCTCATCTGCTCCGCCATTAACTCTATTGAGAATTCTGTTGTGATTCAGACCTGCGCTGCTTCCAGCCCCTGATTGGCCAGCTCATCCGCCCGCTCATTGCCGGGATTACCTGCGTGCCCTTTGACCCAGCGCCATTCGATCTCGTGTTGCGCCGCCACCTCATCAAGGCGCCGCCACAGATCATCATTCTTTACCGGCTTTTTCGCAGCGGTTTTCCAGCCGCGCGCTTTCCAGTTTGCCAGCCACTCGGTAATGCCCTTCTGCACGTAAACCGAGTCGGTATACAGGACAACCGAGCATGGGCGGGTCAAAGCGGTTAATCCTTCGATCGCTGCCAACAACTCCATACGGTTGTTAGTGGTTTCGGACTCGCCACCGCATAGCTCTTTTTCCTTGCCTCCGGCCAGCAGCAATGCGCCCCAGCCGCCCGGCCCCGGATTGCCACGACAGGCACCGTCAGTGTAAATCTCTACTTTGCTCAAGTTCTTCTATTCCGGCTTATCTATTTCAGCAAACGGCAGGTTGGCAATATTGCGGGTAGTCGGGTTCACAAGTCCACCCACAAGCCTCGGCTTGCCAAACTTGCGGGGCTTTAACGGTGTCATGGCAGCGACTTCCTTGCGGGCCTCCATCAGATAGGCCGCGGCGGTAATCCGCCAGCGGCGCCAGCCACGCAAGTTCCGCATCACGCCCCGCTGTTCCGGCGCGCCACCTGCTAACTGACGCGACCACCAGCTCTGCTGAGATTGCGTTTCCATCGACGGGTCTGTTGCCACCACCCGGTCCACAGGTGCGGCCGGATGATAATAATGAACATCGTCTACGGTGAAGCCGAGCAGACTCAGCCAGTCAGAAAGACGGTGCTGACCGACAAGCTGCTGTACCCCCGGCAGAAAACCACCGTCGGACATCCTCTGCCTTGCGGCCCACCAACCCGGCGAATTAAAACCCAGCACGATTAACTTGCCATCGGGAATCAGAATACGGTCGATCTCACGCAGCAATTGATGCGGCTCTTTAACGGTTTCGAGGGTGTGCGGCAGGAGAACAGCATCGACACTGTCGTCAGCGATAGCCAACTGCTCCGGTCGTGACACCACGGTCACTCCTTCGACATGATGCGTACCGAACAGTCCTGTATTGCGGGTGCGGGCATTGGTCAGAAAGCGATCCGGCTCACCCCAGGTGCCTATTTGAAGCAGATAGTCGCCGAAGACCCGCTCGAGAGATGCGCGCACCATCCGCTCTTCCTCCCAGAGCAGACCGACACCTCGCGCTTCCTTCAGCCATTCCATTTGCCCGAATCTGTCCCCTAATGTGTCGTCTAAAGCTTCTTTCAACTATATGACAGCCGCGCGAAGCTTCCAACAATCACTTATTGCAAGTTAGAATAAGGCTTACAGGGCTATCTGAAGACAGCTTGAATCCATCCACGAAGGGAAGAACATGGGATTTCTCGAAGGGAAAAAATGCCTGATTGCCGGCCTGGCCAGCAAACGCTCAATCGCCTGGGGTATCGCGACGCAGATGCGCGAGCAAGGCGCTGAACTGGCGTTCACGTATCAGGGTGAAAAACTTGGCGAACGCGTCAAAGAAATGGCCTCCAGTCTGGGGTCGGACATTGTTATCCCGATGGATGTCTCGTCTGACGAAGAAATTGAAACCGCTTTCGCCGAACTGAAGAAACACTGGGATCAGCTGGATGCCATGGTGCATTCCATTGGCTTCGCCCCGCGTGAACAGCTCGACGGCAACTACCTCGACTGTGTCACCCGCGAAGGTTCAACCATCGCTCATGACATCTCGAGCTACAGCTTTGCGGCGATGGGTAAAGTAGCGCGTCACATGATGCCTCCGGGCAGCGCCATGCTGACCCTCAGCTACTTAGGCGCGATCCGTTCTATCCCGCAGTACAACGTGATGGGCCCTGCCAAAGCCAGTCTGGAAGCCAACGTACGTTTCATGGCGGCCGCCACCGGTGAACTCGGTATTCGTGTTAACGCCATCTCGGCCGGCCCGATTAAAACTCTGGCTGCCTCAGGTGTCGGCAACTTCCGCAAGATGCTGAACATGGGTGCTCAGGGTAACCCGATGAAGCGCAACATCACGATTGAGGAAGTCGGCAATGCAGCAGCTTTCCTCTGCTCCGACCTTGCCAGCGGCATTACCGGCGAAATCATGATGGTCGACAACGGCTACAGCACTGTAGGCACGCCTCAGGTCGGTTCTGAAGACGACTAATCCACAGTCTTGGAAACTAAAAAAGCCCGGCACTGCCGGGCTTTTTTGTGTCTGTATATTTTAGCCAGCCAACCTGGCTCTCAATCTCGCCAACTATCGTTCAATCTCATGGGTATCGCCTTCCAGGATACCCTTCTCGCCTTCCAGACGCGCCACGATCATCGCGCAGCAGGCATCACCCCAGACGTTCACACTGGTCCGCGCCATATCGAGTATGCGGTCAAACACAAACAGTACCGCAATGGCCTCTACAGGCAGCCCGATGACCGCAAGAATAATCGCGATTGCTACGAGGGAAGCGGAAGGAATACCTGCCACGCCGATCGACGTGACCAGCGCGACCACCACGATAATGAACTGGGTCGTAAAGCTGAGTTCCAGACCGTAAGCCTGAGCTAGGAAAAGGGCCGCGCTGCATTCGTACAACGCCGTGCCGTTCATATTTACAGTCGCGCCCAGCGGTAGCACGAAGCTGCTGATCCGGTTGGATACACCAGCCTCTTTCTCGACACACTCCATGGTCATCGGCAACGTGGCGGATGACGACGCTGTAGAAAACGCGGTCAGCAATGCCGGCGACATGATCTGCAGATATCGTTTGGGCGATACGCGGGCGAGCAATACCAGCAGTGCCGGCAGAGTCACCAATGCGTGTAACAAAAGTGCCAGTAACACACCGGCTGCAAATACCAGCAGCGGTCCTGCCGCATCGAAGCCGGTTTTCGCCACCACTCTGGCCACCAGACCGAACACACCGATGGGCGCAAACTTCATCACCCATTCGGTCATCTTCATCATGATCTGAAACACGCCGTTCCAGAACTTGAACAGGGGCTCCGCGTAATCATGTTCGATATGCGCCATGAAATAGCCGAACAGCAGACTGAAGACGATAATCCCCAGCATCTCGCCGTTCGCTGCGGCTTCCACAATGTTAGGTGGTACCGCGCGCAGGAAAATGTCGACGACGTCGCCCACGCCACGCCCTTCCACTTTCTCAGCGACTGCAGAGGTGTCCACTTCGAGCGCCAGCAGATCCCGCGCCGGCTCTCCGCCGACCACACCCGGCTGAATAACATTCATCACCAGCAGGCCGACCAGAATGGCAGCCAGTGTAGTGACCGAATAGAACAGGAAAGTCTTGCCGCCGATCGCACCAAGGTTTTTGCTGGTACCGATATTCGCAACACCGACAATGATCGATGAGGCAATCAACGGCACGATCAGCATTTTCAGCGCGTTGATAAACAGCGTGCCGACGAAGTCGAACACTGCATAAAAACGCAAACCGAACAGTGCGCCATCCTCACCTGCCAGAGTGCCGGCAATAGCCGCCAGCACGATGGCTATGAGAATCTGCCAGTGAAGTTTAAGGCGCATCAGCTAACGCAGTAAGCCGGACAAGGATGGCAGGCTTAAACGCCCGGAACGCCATCCTGCGACTGAACCAGATTTTCTTCGAGGATGCGGACCTTCGCATTGGCGCGCAGATACTCGATCAGCGCAGCCAGTTGTGACTGACCGACCAGCGAAGTCAGCTGACGCTTCTGTGCGTCGCGCAGGTCACGGGGAATGTCTTCAGGGCTACCCGGAATAACTTCATTGACCTGAACCACAGCCAGACCACCACCCGGCAGCTGTACGCTGTCTACAGACGGTGCACCGTCAGGACGTGGTGCGGAAAATACAGCAACGATGACCGGACGCGGAACATCCTGGCTACCACGCAGTACCGAGGCGGCACTAACAACTTCACCGCCGTTAGCACCGGCGGCGCCAACAAAAGACTCGCCGGCTGCCAACTGATTCAGCATCGCCTCACCGGCGAGCTGCGCCATGCGACCTGCTTCTTCGCCGGTCAGCTGAGCGCGAATACCATCACGCACGGCCTCAAGCGGCAGCTGTTCCGATTCGTTGTACTGGACCACACGGGCCACCAGTACATGTCCGGGCTCAATCTCAATCAACGGCGTGTTCTCACCGTCTTCCAGGACTTCCAGGCTATACAGCGTGTTCAGCAGCTCCGGACTGGCAGGCAGACCGGGCGCGCCACCGCGGGTCACTCCCGATACGGAAATCAGTTCAAGCCCCATGTCTTCAGCAACCGGCGCAAGACCATCAAGACTTTCGAGCGCAAGATCATCGAGCCGCTCACTGCTGTCATAGAACAGGTCTTCAGCCTCGTTGCGTGACACTTCTGCCAACAATGCATCACGCACGTCGGCCAAAGGACGCTCCGCACCCGGGCGAATTTCATCAAGACGAATCAGGTGATAACCGAACTCGGTTCTGACCGGCAGAGAAACCTGACCCTCGGACAGCTCAAACAATGCCGCTTCAAACTCGGCAACGAATACACCGGAGGTAGTCCAGCCCAGATCACCGCCATTGGCACCCGAACCGGGGTCGTCTGAAAACTCCTGCGCCAGAGCGGCAAAGTCTTCGCCTGCATTAATGCGTGACAAAAGATCATTGGCCAGCGACAACGCCTCGTCATCACTCGCCGCATCTGTGGAAATGAGGATATGACTTGAACGACGCTCTGTTTCACTGCGGAAACGATCAATATTCTCTTCGTAGTACTGTTGCAGGTCTTCTTCCGAGACTTCGATGCCGGCACTGATCTCTGCCAGACGCAGCTGCACAAACTCAACGTCAACAGACTCTTCTGTCATGAAGTTCACAGCATTCAGGTCATAGAACTCCTGAACAGCAGAATCATCAACAGCCACCTTGTCTTCAAAGGCCGTACCTTCGAACAGTACGTAATCGACATTGCGGCTCTCGCCTTCGAGCTCCAGGAAGCGACGGTAGTCGGACGGCGTCACGAATGCGGTACCTGCAATGGCAGCCTGAAACTGACGGGTTTCCAACGCACGGCGCTGCAACTCTTCAAAACGGCGCGGCGTCAGGCCCTGACTAAGAAGCAGTGCTTCATAGGTGTTCTGTGAGAACTCACCATCAACGATGAAAGCAGGAATGCTGCGAATCGACTGAGCCACCGCCTGATCGCTGATGCGATAGCCGGCGTCATCGACGTATTGAAGCAGCAAACGGTTATTGATAAGACCATCAAGCACACTGGCCGACAGCGAAGCGCGAATAATCTCGTTCGGCTCCTGCCCCGTCTCTTCTGAATAACGACGCAACTGACCGTCTAGTGCCTGCCGGTATTCGCCAACGGAAATCTTTTCACCATTCACATCGGCAACAACACTTTCCGGACTAACGCCGGAATCCATATTGCCGAACGACACTACCAGCGACAGTCCGATAATGCCGAGTACTGCGATTGCTACCCAACCGGTCAGACGATGTCTGATTGCTTCAAGCATAGCTGCTCCAAAACTCTTTCAATGTTTCTTTCGATATCTGCGCGCACAAACCCTGTACAACCCCGGCGCACCAGAAGTGCTGCGTATTGTAGCCTTATCAGCGCCCCCAGATAAGTTAGTTTTGATAAGTTAGTTTTTCCCTGCAGCGGGACGCATTTGAGACAAAAGAAAAGGGCTCAGTCTTTCGACTGAGCCCTTTCCCGTTAACAGATGGCGGAGCGGACGGGACTCGAACCCGCGACCCCCGGCGTGACAGGCCGGTATTCTAACCAACTGAACTACCGCTCCATCTGAAAAACTAATTGTCTGGTGGGTGCTGAGGGAGTCGAACCCCCGACCTACGCCTTGTAAGGGCGCCGCTCTACCAGCTGAGCTAAGCACCCGGGTAGAACCATCCACACATTCAAACTCTTTTTACTCAAAGAAATCGGCGCTAAAAAGCGCCGAGATCTTCGCGCTCAATCCCTGCAGAACTTCGGCTAAAGCCTAGGTTTTACGGGGCTTGGCGCCAGCTCAAAAGAGCCTGTATGCGCGAAAGGCGCGCTAGTTTACGGCATCCTTAAGAGCTTTACCAGCCTTAAATCCAGGAACTTTGCTGGCAGCAATCTGGATAGTTTCACCGGTGCGTGGATTGCGACCAGTACGGGCTGCACGCTGCTTAACAGTAAAAGTACCAAAGCCAACCAGAGAAACCTGGTTACCAGCTTTGAGCGCATCCGTAATAGAACCAATCACAGCATCTACCGCACGGCCAGCATCGGCCTTAGAAAGATTAGCTGCACCAGCAACTGCTTCGATCAAATCACCCTTGTTCATCAATCCACCTTTTTGTAAACGAGGTAAAAAAAATTCTCCCTAGTCGCTTCCCACCGCCATCTGCTCCCCGGGTTTTTAAACCCGTCGCAAGGGCCGTTCGAAGTGCACAGACCAGATCCAAAAAACAACAACAAATTCTTAGACCGAATCTTTACAGCTGCAAGCCAACTCTTGTGATGCCAGAAGTGCGCTAGCGACTACGCAATTCTTATACCTTGCGCGAAAATTAAATGTCAACAAACTTTCGACAAGGTTTTTCGCCAACCTCAATGTGGACGGACGTCTTTGCCCTCTTGCTCGCCCGTGCTGACCTCGTTTTTATCCTCAGTCAAAGTTTTGTTTTCGGGCTTCGGAACAGGCAAATGCTGGAGCGCCAGACCCAGCACTTCATCCATCCAACGTACAGGAACTATGTTTAGCTTCTCTTTGATGTTGTTCGGAATTTCTGCCAGGTCTTTCTCGTTGTCCTGGGGTATAACAACCGTCTGGATGCCACCCCTGTGAGCCGCCAGCAGCTTCTCTTTCAGGCCGCCGATGGGCAGTACTTCACCCCTCAGCGTGATCTCCCCGGTCATGGCCACATCTGCCTTCACCGGAATGCCCGAAATAGCCGAAATCAGGGCGGTACACATGCCAACTCCCGCACTGGGACCGTCCTTCGGCGTAGCCCCTTCGGGCACGTGAATGTGGATATCGAGCTTCTGATGGAAGTCAGGATCGATACCCAGCACACCCGCACGGCTGCGTACCACCGTGGTAGCCGCCTGGATAGATTCCTGCATTACATCGCCCAGCTGGCCGGTGTGAATGAGCTTGCCTTTACCCGGCACGACGGTGGCTTCGATAGTAAGCAGTTCACCACCGACTTCCGTCCATGCCAGACCGGTTACCTGACCGATCTGATCTTTCTCTTCCGCAAGACCGTAACGGTGGCGACGCACACCCAGATACTTGTCGAGATTTTCAGGCGTTACGAGAATCTGATCTTCCGTAGGCTCAAGCAACAATGACTTCACAACCTTACGACAGATCTTTGCGATCTCACGTTCAAGGTTACGCACACCGGCTTCGCGGGTGTAGTAGCGAATCACATCGATGATCGCGCCTTCGGTTACTTCAAGCTCCTCCGGTTTCAGACCATTCGCTTCCATCTGCTTCTGCAGCAGATAACGTTGGGCGATGTTGACCTTCTCGTCTTCGGTGTAACCCGGGATACGGATCACTTCCATGCGATCGAGCAACGGTGCCGGAATATTCAGTGAGTTCGCGGTACATACGAACATGACATCCGACAGATCGAAATCGACTTCAAGATAGTGATCGGCAAAGGTGGAGTTCTGTTCGGGATCAAGCACTTCCAGCAAGGCTGATGACGGGTCACCGCGGAAGTCCATCGACATCTTGTCGATTTCATCCAGCAACATCAACGGGTTACGCACACCCACTTTCGACAGGTTCTGCACGATCTTGCCCGGCATAGAACCGATGTAGGTGCGACGGTGGCCGCGGATCTCGGCTTCGTCACGCACGCCGCCTAAAGACATACGCACGAACTTACGGTTGGTCGAACGGGCGATGCTCTGACCCAGTGAGGTCTTGCCGACACCCGGAGGACCCACGAGGCACAGAATCGGGCCTTTGAGCTTACGCACGCGCTGCTGCACGGCGAGATACTCGAGGATGCGTTCTTTAACCTTCTCAAGACCGTAGTGATCTTCTTCGAGAATCGCTTCCGCTTTATCAAGCTTCTTCAGTACCCGGGTTTTCTTCTTCCAGGGCACCTTCACAATCCAGTCGATGTAGTTACGCACGACCGTGGCTTCGGCCGACATCGGCGACATCATCTTCAGTTTGTTCAGTTCGGAAACCGCGCGCTCTTTCGCGTCATCCGGCATGCCGGCGGCTTCGATCTTCTGCTCAAGCTCAACGATTTCGTTAGGCGCGTCTTCCATCTCGCCGAGTTCTTTCTGAATGGCCTTCATCTGCTCATTCAGGTAGTACTCGCGCTGACTCTTCTCCATCTGCTGCTTCACGCGACCACGGATACGCTTCTCGATCTGCAGCATGTCGATCTCGTTATCGATAAGGCTCATGACGTGCTCCAGACGGGCACGCACGCTATCGATTTCGAGGACTTTCTGTTTCTCGTCCAGTTTCAGAGACATATGAGCCGCAACGGTGTCGGCCAGACGGCCCGGCTGCTCAATACTGGACAGCGACGCCAGAATCTCGGGCGGCACTTTCTTGTTCAGTTTGACGTAGTTTTCGAACTGGGTGACCACAGCGCGTTTCAGACCGTCCAGCTCACGCGGCAGGTCTTCTTCGTCTTCTTCCAGCAGCTCGATGTCGGCTGAGAAGTACTCACCCGGATGGACAGCCTTTACGCGTGCCCGCGTGCCGCCCTCGACCAGCACCTTCACAGTGCCGTCCGGCAGTTTCAACAACTGCAAAATGGTGGCGACTGTGCCGATCTCATAAATATCATCAGCACCCGGCTCGTCGATATCTGCCTGCTTCTGGGCAACCAGCAGAATCTGCTTACCCGCATCCATAGCTTTATCCAAAGCCTGAATGGACTTCTCCCGCCCGACAAACAGCGGAATCACCATATGCGGATACACCACTACATCACGCAGCGGCAAAATCGGCATGTTCGACAAAGATTCCTGAATTGGCTCAGACACACAAACCTCCAATACTCAGCGGTCTCTGCAAGAAAACCCGTATTCATGCAGTTTCGCGACGAAGCTACTCTATCTATCTAGTAATAATTGAGTAGCGCAACAACAACCCGGTTAAACCGGTTAACCCTCGGCCTGAACGGCGAGGCCATAGCCCAAGACAGGCCTTCGCGATCAGGCGTTGTCCGATCCGGTCGGACGACGTTCTTCTTCGGCAACTACTTCAGGAGCAGTTTCCTCAGACTCATAGATGATATAGGGCTTAGTTTCCCCTGTTACAACCCCTTCATCCACAACAACCTTACTGACGTTCTCCATGCTAGGAAGATCGTACATGGTGTCGAGCAGCACACTTTCCATAATGGTCCGCAGGCCACGGGCACCGGTCTTACGTTCCATCGCACGTGCAGCAATTGCCCGGAGTGCATCCTCACGGAACTCCAGCTCAACACCTTCCATCTCAAACAGCTTCTTATACTGCTTGGTCAGTGCATTCTTCGGTTCGACCAGAATGGTCACCAGAGCCGACTCGTCCAGCTCTTCAAGTGTCGCAACAACCGGCAGACGACCGACAAACTCCGGGATCAGACCGTAGCGAACCAGATCTTCCGGCTCTACGTCGGCCAGCAGCTCACCCACTTTAAGGGTTTCATCCGACTCTTTGATCTCGGCCACGAAGCCAATACCGCCCTGGTTGCTGCGGTTGCGAATGATTTTCTCGAGACCGGCAAACGCGCCACCGCAAATAAACAGGATGTTTGAGGTATCAACCTGCAGGAACTCCTGCTGCGGGTGCTTTCTGCCACCCTGCGGCGGTACAGAGGCCACCGTGCCTTCGATGAGCTTCAGCAAGGCCTGCTGCACGCCCTCGCCCGATACGTCACGGGTGATAGACGGGTTGTCAGACTTGCGGGAAATCTTGTCGATCTCGTCGATGTAGACGATACCGGTCTGCGCTTTGTCGACGTCGTAGTCGCACTTCTGCAGCAGCTTCTGAATGATGTTCTCGACGTCTTCACCCACATAACCGGCTTCGGTCAGCGTGGTGGCGTCGGCAATGGTGAACGGTACGTTCAGGAGGCGGGCCAGCGTTTCGGCAAGCAGCGTCTTACCGCAACCGGTAGGACCGACCAGCAGGATGTTACTCTTGGCGAGTTCAATGTCCGACTTGTCGTTGCTCTTGGTGCCCAGACGTTTGTAGTGATTGTAGACGGCCACCGACAGCACCTTCTTGGCGCGCTTCTGGCCAATCACGTACTCATCGAGGACTTCGTTGATTTCCTGCGGTTTGGGCAGTGAGGTTTCGCCCTGCTCGCCGCGGTCTTCCAACTCTTCGCGAATGATGTCGTTGCAGAGCTCGACGCACTCATCACAGACGAAAACTGAGGGGCCGGCAATGAGTTTTCTTACTTCATGCTGGCTCTTTCCGCAGAAGGAGCAATAAAGCAGTTTGCCGTCGTCAGTCTTATCGCGTGTGTCGTCAGACATAGTTCACCTTTGCTTGCCCGGATAGCGTCATGCCCTCCGGCTAGACTCTTATATATCACGGCTTCGCAAAGCGGCGCAAAAAGAGTCTGAATAAGGGTTCAGACAGTGACCAAACCCTCTGATTTGTCGCATTGCCGACGCCTTTTAAGGCGTGGGACGGGTCATTCCTAATCAGTCACATTCTCTGTGACAACAGAATCACCACGACGTTCAAGCACGGTATCAATCAGACCGTATTCAACGGCCTGCTCGCCGCTCATGAAGTTATCCCGGTCAGTGTCCTGCAAAATGGTTTCCATCGACTGGCCGGTGTGACGGGACAGAATCTGGTTCAGACGTTCGCGGGTCTGCAGCACTTCTTTCGCGTGAATATCGATATCGGAGGCCTGACCCTGGAAGCCGGCCAGCGGCTGATGAATCATCATGCGTGAATGCGGCAGGCAGAAACGTTTGCCTTTGGTACCACCGGCCAGCAGCACAGCGCCCATGCTGGCTGCCTGACCGATGCAGATGGTGCTGACATCAGGCTTGATGAATTGCATCGTGTCGTAGATCGACAGACCGGCGCTTACAGAGCCGCCCGGCGAGTTGATGTACAGATGAATATCTTTGTCTGCATTTTCAGACTCAAGAAACAAAAGCTGTGCAACGATCAGATTCGCCATATGGTCTTCAACCGGACCTACCGCGAAAATCACACGCTCCTTCAACAGGCGCGAGTAAATGTCATAGGCCCGCTCGCCGCGTGCACTTTGTTCCACAACCATGGGCACCAGCCCAAGTGCTTTAGTTTCTGTCTGCATTCAGATCAGCCTCTTGTCAGTCCTGCTCTATTAAGATTCCATCAACTCGATGAAACCGAACTTCTTCTCGCTAAGCGTAGCCTTATCGGTGAGAAAGTCCATTACCTGCTCTTCCAGCACCATATTCTGGATCTGGCTCAGCAACTGCTGATTCTGCATGTACAGATCGCGCATTTCAGCAGAATTCGGGTAAGGCTTGCACAACTCGTCCACTTTTTCACTTACGCGGGTGGCGTCAGCCTGAATCTGGTTGTCGTTGATGATTTCAGACATCAACAGACTCAGACGAACCCGGCGCTCGGCCATTTCGGAAAACTCTTCGCGGGCAGGTGCCTGTGCTTCGTCGGTAATGCCCTGACGCTGCATCACATCCTGAATCATCGAGGTGATTTCCTGCTCGATCATCACTTTCGGCACTTCAATTTCGTTGGCATCAGCCACCTGATCAAGAATCTGCACTTTCAGCTTCTCGCGGATCTTGGTTTCAGACTGACGGTCCATGTTCTCTACGATGTCTTTACGCAGGTCTTCTTCAGCGCCGCTCTCGATACCAAAGCCCTTGATGAACTCTTCATCAACTTCCGGCAATTCCTGAGATTCGACTTTCTTACAGTTAATCTTAAAGACAGCTTTCTGGCCGGCAAGTTCTTCCGCCGGGTAGTCTTTCGGGAATTTAACTTTGATTTCTTTCTCTTCGCCGGCTTTCAGACCGTACAGACCTTTCTCAAAGTCTTCGATCATCTGCTTCTGGCCCAGTACGACAGGTACATCGGCGCCGGTACCGCCTTCGAATAGCTCACCTTTCAGCGAGCCTTCAAAGTCGATGGTGACCTGGTCGCCGTCTTCCGCGGCTTTTTCAACCTCGGTCCAGGCCGCGCGCTGCTTACGCAGGTTCTCAATCATGTCCTCAATGTCTTTGTCACCGATCTCCAGCAGCGGCTTCTCAAGCTTCAGCTTGTCGAGACCCTGAACTTCGATATCCGGATAAATTTCGAAGGTAGCTTTGTAGATCAGTGCACCGCCGTCTTCGAGCTCTTCGGTTTCGATCTGCGGGTTGCCAGCCGGGTTCAGGTTTTCCTGAGTGAGGGCTTCAACGTAGCTCGACTGCAGTACTTCGTTCAGTACTTCCTGGCGAACTTCGGCACCGTAGTGCTGCTGCACGACTTTCGCCGGAATTTTGCCGGGACGAAAACCTTTAATTTTCGCGGTCTTACCAACTTTAACGAGACGCGAAGCCACTTCTTGTTCAATGGTGTCCGCGGGCACTTCCACGCGAATACTACGTTCCAGTCCGTTAGAGGACTCTACAGAAACCTGCATGTTCTTTATCCTGTCTTAAATCTAAATTTATGTGTCGCAAACCGGAGTCACGTTCATTCCAGCTACGTTCCTTCCGGTCTGCTGAATAGCCTTTATTAGCGTGCATAATCGCCGGGACTAAGCTCCGGCCGGCAAATACCAGCCGCATGTATGACCTGTATACATGACCCGTATATTGGGTCGATCAGAAGCTATTTCAACCATATGCAATGGTGCGAAAGGAGAGACTCGAACTCTCACGGGTTGCCCCACTGGTACCTAAAACCAGCGCGTCTACCAATTCCGCCACTTTCGCGCAGCCGCCTCCGGCGAACAGCCGCGTATTATAGCGAACCGCCCGCCTGCTGCTTGCCGAATATCTGTCATACACGACAACCCCGCCTACAACACCGGGAAACCACATTAACTCGAGGGTCTTTGCGCTTTTTATTCAAAGACTTAGAATCTCTTTGCAATGCTTCTATATCGCAGCATACGCGTGGTTAACGCCGCGGGCCGAAGGCCAATCTGCCGGCTGTTGCCGCCAAACGCGCAAAATAGCCGCCTCCACGCCCTGC
>Ga0070729_10001986_pt1 | contig 28230 bp, 16 predicted proteins | sample tdDd472_FD_66725 | JGI IMG/M metagenome (GOLD analysis project Ga0070729, IMG submission 66725) | Marine sediment microbial communities from the Atlantic coast under amendment with organic carbon and nitrate - tdDd47.2 | ecosystem: Environmental > Aquatic > Marine > Coastal > Sediment | place...
AACGCACCGCGCCACCCACCCCCCACCGATCCAGCCCTCATCCGCCATCGAAGGGGATCCCGCCCCGCATCGACGACCCATCCCGCGCCGTGGTATCCTGAAGGCCCTGCGTCGCTCGGGTGGCTGCTCATGTCTTCTGCGCCCCCACAGACTCTCGAAGCGAACGCGCTCGAGCTGATCCGTGTCGAGCGCGACCGGCTTCGTGCAGAGAACGAGGCGCTGCGCGCGCGGGTTGCCCGGTCCGAGGAGCGCATCGGCCTGATCCAGGAGATCGGCGCGCTGCTCGGCCACGCCGTGCGCTTCGACGAGCTGCTCGAGCGCCTCGTCGATCGCATCCGGCGCATCATGGACGCCGAGCGCGCTGCGCTCTTCCTGTTCGACGAGGACCGCACGACGCTGTGGAGCCGGGTGGTTACCGGCGAGATGACCCGCGAGATCCGCTTGCGGGTCGGCGAGGGCATCGCCGGCTGGGTGGCCCTGAACGGCACGTCCGTGAACGTGAAGGACGCCTACCGGGACTCCCGCTTCACGACCCGGTACGACGAAGAGACCGGCTTTCGCACGACGAGCGTCCTGTGCCAGCCGATGCGCGACAAGACCGGGCGCATCGTCGGCGTCGTGCAGGTCCTCAACCGCCGCATCGGCTGGTTCACCGTCGACGATGAGGCGCTGCTCTCGGCGATCTCGAACACGGCGGCGATCGTGCTCGAGAACCAGCAGATGTACCTCGCCGAGATCGACCGCAACCTCGAGCTGCGCGAGGCCCGCGAGGCCCTCGAGCAGCAGGTGCAGCGGCTCGACACGCTCTACGAGCTCCAGGAGGCGGTCAGCCAGGTCGACGAGCCGGAGCAGGTCGTCGAGGCGATCGCCCGGGGCGCCGTCCGCGCGGTGCCGTCCCGCGGGTGCTGCGTGACCCTGGTCGACGGCGGCATTGTGTCCGAGTTCACCTGGGTCCGCGGGCCGGACGGCGAGTTCGACGCCGCCGAGCGGGACTGGGATCCGACCCTGCGGGACGAGGTCATCGCGTCCGGCTCGGCGCTGGTGTGCAACACGATGAGCTGCATGCCGCTGGCGGTCGCCCCGCCGGTGAACGACATCGAGACGCTGCCGCTGCCCGGGCTCGACGTGCAGTCCGTCTGCATCGCGCCGCTCGTGGTCAGCGGCCGCAGCATCGGGGCGATCGAGCTCGTGAACCGCCGGGGCGTCGACTCCGACGGGCGACGCACGTTCAGCGACGAGGACCGCAAGGTGCTCAAGCTGATCGCCGCCAAGATCTCGAGCGTCGTCGGTCGCATGCTCGCCCGGCGTCGTGAGCGCGTGCAGGACCGCCTGTCGGCGATCGGCCGCATGCTCAGCGGCATCGTGCACGACATCAAGACGCCGCTGACCATCGCGAGCGGCTACGTCCAGCTGATGGAGCGCATCGAAGACGCCGACAAGCGCCGCGTCTGGTCGCGCAAGGTCCGCGCCCAGTTCGAGCACCTCGACGGCATGATGCGCGAGGTGCTCGCGTACGCGCGCGGCGAGACCGAGCTGCTGATGCGCACCATCCACCTGCACGCCTTCGTGCAGGACCTCGAAGAGTGGCTGAAGCCGGAGCTCGTCGACCGGGGCATCGCCCTCGAGATCGAGGGGCGGTACCGCGGCGACGCACGGTTCGACGAGGGCAAGATCAAGCGCGTGCTCTTCAACCTCGCGCGAAACGCCCGCGAGGCGATGGGCGAATCCGGGCACTACCGCATCGTGTTCGACAGCGACGGCGACGACCTCGTCATCCGCTGCACCGACGACGGCCCGGGCATCCCCGAGGCGATCCGCGGCCGCCTCTTCGATGCGTTCGTCTCGACTCGCCAGGGCGGTAACTCGGGCCTCGGCCTGGCGATCGTCCGCAAGCTGATGGACGAGCACGGCGGGTCCGTCGACTTCGAGACCGAGGTCGGCGAGGGCACGACGTTCATCCTGCGGCTGCCCCTGCGCCTCGAAGAGTGCTCGCAGCTCGGCATCCGCCCGGGCGAAGACGAGGCGTCGTCGGACTCGGGCACCGCCGAGTAGCTGCCGCGCGGTTCAGTAGACGCCGCGCCGACTCAGTCCGGCGATTGCGCCGCGCGGGCCTCGATGGCGGCGATCGCTTCGGTCGCCCGGGCGCGCACCGCGTCGTCCTCGTCGCTGGACGCCACGGTCCGCAGCGTCGGCACCACCCGCGCGCTGCCGGCGCGGGCGAGGGCGTCGCAGGCGGCGGCGCGCACGGCGTCGTCGGGGTCGTCGAGGGCGTGGGTGAGGGTGCGGGCGAGGCGCGGGTCGACGACGCCGTCGCCGAGCGCCTGCACGATCTCGAGCCGCCGGTCGCGCGGGGTCTCGCCGTCGAGCTGGCCCGCCATGCGGTACAGCTCGCGCTCGAGCGACACGACGACCGCCTCGGCGTCTTCGGTGCGCCCGACGTCGGCGAGCAGCGACTGCAGCGCCACGTAGCCCCGGATCCACGCCGGGTCGATGCGGATGGCGCGCCGCAGGGCGTCCTCGGCTTCGACGAGCATCCCGGCGCCGAGAAACGCACGCCCGAGCACGTACTCGGACCGGGCGTCCGGCGGCGCGGACGCGCGCAGGTCGAGCAGGGCGTCGATCGCGTCGTCGTACCGCCCGGCGGCGTAGTGGATCTCGGCGAGCAGGCGCGTGCCCTCGATGCGCTCCGCGCTCGGGGTCGTCGTCGCGCGCAGGGTCTGCAGGGTGTCGACCGCGCCGGCTTCGTCGCCGCGCTGCCACGCGGCCACGCCGTCGGTCAGCAGGTCGCGCTGGCGCACAGTCGGCGCCTCGAGGCGGTCCGGTGGCGGCTGCTCGGCGCCGGACAGGCGCACGGGATCCCCCGCGCGCAGTGGGGCGCCGCCGTCGTCGGACCGACAGCCGAGGGTCGCGCCCCCGGCGAGGACCGCGACCGTGAAAAGGGCGGCCACGACGCGCCGCCGCTGGCCCCTCGCCGCCGTCACGGCAGCGGGGCGTCGACTTCGAAGAAGGTCCGCGCGTTGTACACGTGCACGAAGTCCTGCGCTTCGTCGGCGATGATCAGGCGCGGTCCACGGTCGGTGTCGACCTCGACCATGTCGCTGGTGCGCGAGCCGACGAGCAGCTGCAGGTTGTTGAAGTCGCGGTCCTGGAAGTTGCTGTCGACCGAGTACCGGATGCGGAAGTCCCGCTGCGCCGGGTCGTCGCCCGAGTTGATCTGCATCGTCAGGCCATAGAAGCCCGTCCACGGCTCGTTCTCGCGGGGGCGCGCGGCGCGCAGGTCGGCGTCACCCGCGAGCTCGCAGAACCCGCCGGAGTCGACCCACGGCGAGGTGTGGCCGAACGTGTCGTCACCGACGGCGATCCAGCTGCCACCGGCACGGATCTCGACGTCGAACGGCGCGTCGTAGCACGACGCCGGCGGCAGCGTGGTCGGCAGCGGCGGGTCGAACGAGGCGGCGTCGGGCACCGGCGCGATGCGGACCGCACCGGGGCGCACGGCGATGACCTCGTACTCGAGCGGGCCGATCGTCGCGTCGGTGTTCTGGGCCGAGGCGACGGCGAAGGGCGCGCACGCCGGGTCGTCGACCTCGCCGGCGGACAGGCGCCGGATGATCATGCGGTCACCGTCGACGACGCCGGATGCGCACAGGTCTGCCGCGCCGCTGCACGCCTCGGGGCAGATGCGGCAGACGTGGTACCGGTCCTCGCACAGGTCGGCGCCGGCCGAGCACAGCTCGCGCGCCTCGGGGCAGTCGTCGAAGTTGAGCCCGAGGGTGCAGACGTTGGCCTCGACCTCGCACGGGTCGGCGCCGAGGATCTCGACCCAGCCGTCGTCGCCGAAGATCGCGTCGTCGCGGTCCGTGCCGGGCAGCACGCCCTCGTAGATCATGTCCCAGTCGTCGTCGCCGGTCGCGTAGTCCCACGGCAGGTCGACGAGGAACTCGTCCAGCGGGCGGGCGAACCCGTCGCCGTCGTTCGGGACGTTCGTGTACCCGAGGCGGCGGGGCAGCGATCCGAACGCGTCGCCGTCCTCGAGGGCGTACGTCGTCGCGTCGGCGGTCGCGAGGTCGGGGTTCAACAGCTCGGGCTGCGGCAACCGGTCGTCGTCGCACTCGATGTCGAGCTCGTTGTAGGCGTTCAGCGCCTCACGCGGCACGTCGCAGTTCACGCCGTCGACCTCGGCGAGGGCGGTGATGACGTCACGGCGCTGAAAGCGGTCGATGACCTCGGTGTCGAGGGCCGCGCCGTTCGCGTCGAGCAGCGTCCACGTGCGATCGAGGTCGAACGTGTAGGTCACGCCGCTCGTCGTCGCGACGTGGATGACGCGCTCGACGAGCTGCATCGAGCGCTCGTCCTCGTCGATCGGCACGTCGTTGACGAGCTCGGACGCGACGATGGCGACGGGCAGGGCGCGCCGGATGGACAGCCCGGGCGTCGAGCGCCACGGGATCAGCGCGTGCGGGTCGACCTGCGCGCTGTTCGTGAGGTCGTACACGAGCAGCTGCAGCCCGCTGACGTCGACGACGACGAGGTAGTCGCCGGCTTCGGTCAGGGTCAGCAGATCGGGCTCGGTCGGGACGGGCGCCGACTCGGAGTCGGACGACGGGCCGAAGCAGTCCGGGTCGTCGGGCCAGTCGGTGAGCCCGTCGTCGTCGTTGTCTTCGCCGTCCGCGCACCGGGGGGCGCTGCGCACGGCGGGCGAGGTGCCGTCGTCGGTGCCGCGCTCGAACTCCGAGGTGCCGCCGCTCTGGCAGGCCGGGTCGTCGGCGTCGATGAGCCCGTCGAAGTCGTCGTCGAAGCCGTTCGTGCACGCTTCGTCGTCGGCCCGCGGCCCCTCGCGGCGCTGGTCCGCGCGAAAGCAGTCCGGGTCATCGGCGTCGACGATCCCGTCGCCGTCGTCGTCGACGCCGTTCGAGCACGCCGAGAGCGCCTCGGTCGGCAGCACGTAGCCGGCCTCGTCGTCGGACGCCGAGAAGCACTGGGGGTCGTCGCCGTCGGCCACGCCGTCGCCGTCGTTGTCGAGGCCGTCGGCGCACTCGGGGGCGGCCGCGAGGCGCTGCACGACACACGCGCTGCCGCCGCAGACGTCGGCGAGGCGCGGCTCGAAGAGCCCGATCACCGCGACGTCGTCGCGACCGCGGCGGGTCACGTAGGCGCTGCCGTCGTCACCGAGCGCCACGTTCAGCGGCGGGGCGTCGAGGCGCAGGGACGCGAGGGTCTCGAGCTGCACGACCGGCGCGCAGTCGGACGCCACGCGACCGACCTCACCGCCACAGGTCACGGTGACCCGGGCCGAGGCGATCTCGCGCGTCGCGCCGAACCACCAGACGAGGATGTCGTCGTGGCCCTCGAGTCCGCCGATGGGGGCGTCGAGAGCGAGGTGGTCGATCGTCTGCCCGTCGAGCTCGATGGGCACCGGGCGGGCGTAGGCGATGTCGATGAACGCCAGCCCCGGCTCGGCTTCGCTGCCGACAGCGACGATCGCCGGGTGGGCGACGGACGCGAGGGCGCTCGGGCCCTTCGGCACGATGAGGCCGTTGCTGCCGGGGATGGACGCGTCGAGGTCGATGAACCGCGGGTCGCGCAGGTCCATGTCGACGATGAGCACCTGTTCGGAGTCCGCGTTCGCCACGGCCACCCGCGAGAACGCGGCGTCCGGATCGACCGTGCCGTCGTCGCCGGTGCAGGCGTCGATCGCTTCGACGCGGGTCTGCGCCGGGGCGGTCGCGGTGGCGGGGGACTCGGTGACCACGCAGAACCGGTCACCGGCGAGCGCCGACGGCGACGCGGTGGCCGACGCGGGCGCGGGCTCGGTGCGGGCACAGGCGGCGCCGGCGATCGAGAGCGCGGCGGCGGCGAGTACGAGGCGACGCATCATTCGCCTCCAATGCGGGTCACGACCTGTCGAAAGGTCGAGCTGGTCGGGTCGAGGTCGATGCCGACGATCGCGTCTTCGCCGAACAGGGCGACCCACAGGCGCTGGTTGCGCGTCGGGTCCCAGGCCATGGCGAACGGGTCGTCGCCGACCGGGATGGTCGCCAGCAGGGCGCCGGTCGCGCCGTCGACGGCGGCGACTTCGCCGGTCGTGGCGAGGGTCGTGTACAGCACCTCGACGCCGTCCTCTTCGACGACCACGAGGTCCGACGGGCCGCCTTCGAGCGACCAGCGCGCGACGGTGCGGGCCCGCGGCGTGCCGGTGGCGTCGAGCGAGACGTCGAGGCGGGTGATCCCCGACGGGCCACGGTGCGTGAGCCAGGCGACCGGCTCCACCGTCGACACGGCGACGTCGCGCACTTCGCTGCGCGGCGTGCGGTTCGGCAGGCTCACCCGGCGGGTCTCGACGAAGCCGGCGACCTCGTCGTCGGCGTCGTGGTACCAGGTGACGACCGACAGGCGGTTCGAGAATCGGCCCGCGACGAGCAGGTCGTCCGCGGTGAGCTGGACCATCGTGTTCGGCCCACCGGGGAACTCCGCCCGACGGACCCGTGCGGTCTCGCGGTTGCCGTCGCGGACCGTCACGAAGGTGAGCTCGTCGCCGAGGCTGGCGACCGCCACGGCGCGCAGGTCGGCCCCGCCGCCGTCGCTGTCCCGGGTCCACCGGTCGACCTCGATGACGTCGTACGGGTCGGCCCCCATCGGGCGCTCCACGGCGCACGCGCTGCCGTCGTTCGGGCGCGTCGCGCCGGGGCAGGTCGGCCGCCCCTCGGCGTCGAGGTCGAACATGTACAGCGCGTTGTCGCCGCGGGTCACGGCGTACAGCGCGTCCGGCGCAGCCGGGTCGCCGCCGAAGTTCATCCGGGCGCCGAACGAGGCGACGCGCCACGTGTCGTCCGACAGGATCTCGCCGGTGTCCGTGTCGATGACCGACAGGAGCCCACCGTCCTCGGTGCGCGACGTCCCGTCGAAGTTCGAGCTCAACACGTAGAGGTACCGACCGTCCGGATGCACGAGCAGCCCGACAGGCTGATCGATCGTGTCCAGCTCGGGGACCGGGCCCTCGTACACGGCACAACCGGCCAGTGAGAGGACGCCGACGACGGCGGCAATTGCGAGGCGTTTCGTCATCACCCGCGGCTCACTAGCAGGACGACCGAGCCCCGGCAACTCGGATCGGGTCGAGAGTGGGTTCGGCTCACGAGGTCGGCTCGCGCTCCTGTCGGATGGCCGCCTGCGCCGCAGAGAGCCGCGCGATCGGCACACGGTACGGGCTGCAGCTCACGTAGTCGACCACGCCGCGTTGCAACCACGCCACGCTGCGCGGCTCGCCGCCGTGCTCGCCGCAGATGCCGACCTTGATGCCCGGGCGCGCCCCGCGGGCGTTCGCGCAGGCGATCTTGATCATCGAGCCCACGCCCTTCGTGTCGAGCACGACGAACGGGTCGTGCTCGAGCAGCCCCGCGGCGATGTACGCGGGCAGGAACCCGCTCGCGTCGTCCCGCGACAGCCCGTACGTGGTCTGCGTCAGGTCGTTCGTGCCGAAGCTGATGAACTCGGCGTGCTCGGCGATCTCGTCGGCCGTCACGCAGGCCCGCGGCAGCTCGATCATCGTGCCGATCGGGATCGTTCGCAGCACCGCCGCGTCCGCGCCGTACTCGTTGTCGCGCACGGCCTCGATGCGGTCGCGCATCGCCTTGAGCTCGGCGGTGTGGGCGACGAGCGGGATCATGATCTCGGGCTGCGGGTCGAGCCCGCGGGCCCGCGCGGCCAGCGTCGCGTCGAAGATCGCCCGGGCCTGCATCTCGTACAGCTCCGGCGTCGTCACGCCGAGCCGCACGCCACGATGGCCGAGCATCGGGTTGGACTCGTGCAGGGTGGCGATCGTGCGCCGGACGGCGTCGACGCCGATGTCGAAGCGGCGGGCGATCTCTTCGATGTCCGCGTCGCGCTCGGGCAGGAATTCGTGCAGCGGCGGGTCGAGCAGCCGGATGGTCACCGGGTGGCCGGACATCGCCTCGAAGATGGCCTCGAAGTCCCCCTGCTGCAGCGGTCGCAGCCCGGCGAGCGCCTTCGCCCGCTGGCTGGCCGTCGTCGCGAGGATCATCGCCCGCATCGCGTGGATGCGGTCGCCTTCGAAGAACATGTGCTCGGTGCGCACGAGCCCGATGCCCTCGGCGCCGAGCCGGCGCGCGGTCGCCGCGTCCGGGCCGGTGTCGGCGTTCGTGCGGACGCCGATCGTGCGGCGGTCGTCCGCCCACGACATCAGCCGCTCGAACGCCGGCGTGAGCTGGGCCTCGACGAGGGTGACCTCGCCGATGATGACCTCGCCGGTCGTGCCGTCGACCGAGAGCACGTCCTCGGGGCCGAACGTGCGCCCGCCGATGCGCATCGTGCGGGCGTCCGCGTCGATGACGCACTGGCCGCAGCCGACGACGCAGCACGTGCCCATCTGGCGCGCGACCACGGCGGCGTGCGACGTCATGCCGCCGCGGGCGGTGAGGATCGCCGCGGCGACCTTCATGCCCTTGATGTCCTCGGGGCTCGTCTCGTTGCGGACGAGGATGACGCTCTCGCCGGCTTCGGACCGCGCCTCGGCCTCTTCGGCGGTGAAGGCGAGGGCGCCGGTCGCCGCGCCCGGGCTCGCGGGCAGGCCCTTCGCGATCACCTCGTGCGCGCCGTCGCGATCGATGCGCGGGTGCAGCAGAGCGTCGATCCGGTCGGGGTCGACGCGCAGCAGGGCGTCGTCGCGATGAATCAGCCCCTCGTCGGCCATCTCGACCGCGATGCGGACCTCGGCGGCGGCGGTGCGCTTGCCGACGCGGGTCTGCAGGATCCACACGTCGCCGCGCTGGATCGTGAACTCGAGGTCCTGCATGTCGAGGTAGTGCCGCTCGAGCGTCTTCTGGATCGCGTCGAGCTTCGCGAACGCCTCGGGCATCGCCGACTCGAGGCTCGGCAGGTCGCCGTCCGTGCCGGTCAGCGGCTGGGGCGTGCGGATGCCGGCGACGACGTCCTCGCCCTGCGCGTTCGGCAGCCACTCGCCATAGAACACGTGCTCGCCAGTCGACGGGTCGCGGGTGAACGCGACGCCGGTGGCGCAGTCGTCGCCCATGTTGCCGAACACCATCGCCTGGACGTTCACCGCGGTGCCCCACGCGTCCGGGATGTCGTTCATCCGCCGGTACTCGATGGCGCGGTTGTTGTTCCACGACGCGAACACCGCGCGGATCGCCATCGCGAGCTGGTCGGCCGGCGCTTCGGGGAAGGGCACGTCGCTGCGCTCGCGGATCAGCGCCTTGTAGGCGCCGACGAGCGACTTCAGGTGGTCGGCCGAGAGGTCGGCGTCGCTCTGGTCCGGGCGCAACCCGGCCGCGCGGCGCGCCGCGACGAGCTCCTCTTCGAAATAGAAGTGGTGCACGCCGAGGACGACGTCGCCGAACATCTGCACGAAGCGGCGGTACGAGTCCCACGCGAAGCGCGGGTCGCCGGTGCGCGCCGCGAGCCCCTCGACGGTCTCGTCGTTGAGCCCGACGTTCAGGATGGTGTCCATCATGCCCGGCATCGACTGCCGCGCGCCGGACCGTACCGAGACGAGCAGGGGGTTCTCAGCGTCGCCGAACGACGCGCCGAGGATCGACTCGACGCGGCCGAGGGCGGCGTCGATCTCGGCCTGGACGCCCTCGGGCAGAGCGCCACCGTGTTTCTGCCACGCGAGGCAGACCTCGGTGGTGATCGTGAACCCGGGGGGCACGGGGATGCCGATGCGGGTCATCTCCGCGAGACCGGCGCCCTTGCCGCCGAGCAGCGGCTTCATCGAGCCGTCGCCGTCGGCCGTGCCGGCCCCGAATCCATATACGCGCTTCGCCATCGTCACCCTCGGGGGTCGTCCGGGGTCACGCCGTGGCCTGAATCCGCGAGATGTCGGCGAAGCGATTGAAGAGCGCTCGCACGCGGGCCAGCAGAGTCAGGCGGTTGGCGCGGACATCCGGGTCGTCGGTGTTCACCATCACGTCGTCGAAGAAGGCGTCGATCGGGCCCTTGAGGCCGATCAGACACGCAGCCACGGCCTCGTCGTCGCCCGCGTCGAGCGCCGTGTCGACCTTGGTCGCGGCAGCCTCGACCGCGGCGTGAAGCCCGGCCTCGGCCCCATCATCGAGGCGCGCGGTGTCGATGTCGAACGTGTTGGCTGTGAGCAGGCCTGCGAAGGCGCCGCCTTCGTCGACCGCCTTGCGGACAATGTTCACCACGCGCTTGAACGCAGCAGCGAGTGGCTCGAAATCGGCATTGTCGCGCATGCGGGCCACGACCTCGACCCGGCGGGGGGCCGCCGGCATGTCGTCGAGGGTCACGGACACGACGGCGTCGACGACGTCGGTCGGGGCGTCGGCGGCGAGCAGCGCGCGCAGGCGGCCCTGCACGAATCCGACGATGTCTTCGGCGACGGCGTCGGCGTCGAACGCCACCGCGTCGGGCAGCCCGGCGAGGGCCGCGTCGACGAGGGCGCGCAGGTCGAAGCGCAGGCCGTGGTGCAGCGCCGTGCGGACGATGCCGAGGGCCGCGCGCCGCAGGGCGTACGGGTCGGCGCTGCCGCTGGGTACGAGCCCGATGGCGAAGCATCCGGCGATGGCGTCGAGCTTGTCGGCGAGCGCCACGAGCACACCGGCGGGGGTCGCCGCCGGATCGTCCGACGCGCCCCGCGGCTGGTAGTGCGCCTCGATGGCCTCGGCGACGGCGGGGGTCTCGCCCTCGGCGGTCGCGTAGTACCGGCCCATCGTGCCCTGCAGCTCGGGGAACTCGTAGACCATGCCGGTCACGAGGTCGGCCTTGCACAGGTGCGCGGCGCGGGCGGCCGTCGCGGCGACGTCGGCGTCCCCGGGGTAGAGCGCCTCGGCGAGCGGCCCGACCAGCGCCTCGATGCGACTGACGCGGTCGAGCACCGAGCCGAGCTGGTCGATGTACGTCACGCGCCCGAGCTCGGGCACGCGGGCGGCAAGGCCCTTCTTCGCGTCTTCGCGATAGAAGAACCGGGCGTCTTCGAGACGAGCCCGCAGCACGCGCAGGTTGCCGGCGACGACGACGCTCGGGTCGGGGACCTCCATGTTCGAGACGAACACGAAGTGGTTCGACAGCTCGCCCGGCGCCTTCTCGACGGCGAAGTACTTCTGGTGGCTCGCCATCGACATGACGAGCACCTCACGGGGCACCTCGAGCAGCTCTTCGTCGAAGGTGCCAAGCAGGGGCACGGGCCATTCGACGAGGTGTACGACCTCGTCGAGCAGGTCCTCGTCCTCGATCGGGGTGAGGCCCTCGGCGAGCACGAGCGCGCGGACGCGCTCCCGGATCGCCTCGCGGCGCTCGTCGACGTCGGCAAACACCTTCGCCTCGCGCAGCTTCGCTTCGTAGCCCTCAGGCGACGGGAGCTCGATCGGATCGGGCGCCATGAACCGGTGCCCGCGGGTCGTGCGGCCGGCGTCGCGGCCGCCGAACGACACGGGCAGCACGTCCTCGCCGAGCAGCGCGACGATCCACATCACCGGGCGCGAGAACGCGTCGGTGCCCCAGCCCCAGCGCATCGAGCGCTTCCACGGGATGGCGCCGAACGCGCTGTTCAGCAGCTCGGTGAGGATCTCGGCGGCCGGGCGCCCCTCGTGGGTCACGACGGCGGCGACGTACTCGCCCTTCGGCGTCTCGACGCGGATCAGCGCGGACGGGTCGACGCCCTTGCCGCGGGCAAAGCCCTGCGCGGCGCGGGTCGGGTTGCCGTCGGCGTCGAACGCGGCCTTCGCGCTCGGGCCGGTGACCGTCTCCTGCACCGTCTCGGCGGTGGCGGCGACGTCGTCGACAATGACGGCCAGGCGCCGCGGCGTCCCGAGGGTGCGCACCGTGCCGATCGTCAGCCGGTGCTCGGCGGCGCCGTCGGTGAGGTGCTTCGCGAGGGTCGCGAGGGCCATGTCGAGCTCGCCGGCGGGCAGCTCTTCGACTCCGATTTCGAACAGCAGCTTCATGCGTCGGCTCCGTCGTCGGCAGGCGTCACGAACTCCGCGCGGCGCGCCTCGTCCCGCAGCATCGGGTATCCCATCTCTTCGCGCTTCACGACGTACGCCTCGGCGGCGCGGCGGGCCATGCGGCGCACGCGACCGATGTACTTCTGCCGCTCGGTGACCGAGATGGCCCCGCGGGCGTCGAGCACGTTGAACAGGTGCGAGCACTTCAGGCAGTGGTCGTACCCGGGCAGGATCAGCCCCTTGTCGAGCAGCCGCAGCCCCTCGGCCTCGTTCTCGTCGAAGTGGCGCGAGAGCATCGCGACGTCGGCTTCGTCGAAGTTGTAGTGGCTGAACTCGACCTCGCCCTGCAGGTGCACGTCGGCATAGCTGACGCCCTCGGTCCACTGCAGGTCGACGAAGGTCTCGACGTTCTGCAGGTACATGCAGATGCGCTCGAGGCCGTACGTGAGCTCCGCCGGGATCGGGCGCAGCGTGATGCCGCCGACCTGCTGGAACCACGTGAACTGCGTGATCTCCATGCCGTCCATCCAGACCTCCCAGCCGAGGCCCCAGGCGCCCTGCGACGGGGCCTCCCAGTTGTCCTCGACGAGGCGGATGTCGTGCTTCGACGGGTCGATGCCCACCGCGCGCAGCGAGCCGAGGTACAGATCGACGACGTCGTCCGGGCTCGGCTTCAGGATGACCTGAAACTGGTAGTACGCGCCCCAGCGGTTCGGGTTCTCGCCGTAGCGGCCGTCCGCCGGGCGGCGGCAGGGCTCGACGTAGGCGACATTGAACGGCTCGGGACCCAGCGCGCGAAGGAAGGTCGCCGGGTTGAACGTACCGGCGCCTTTCTCGAGGTCGTACGGCTGCTGGATGATGCAGCCGTGGTCGGCCCAGTAGCGCTGCAGGGTCAGGATCAGGTCCTGGAAGTACACGTCGGTCCTCCGTGAACGGCCGCGCGAGGCGGGCTCGCGCGCGATGCCGCGCCGGGGTAGCACCGGCACACGGGGGGGTCAACGCCGGGTCTGCGGCGATCGAGCCCCTCGAGACGGGCGCCTGCAGCGCGCTCCGCCGGGGCAGGGTGGGCGACCTCGCACGATCGCGGGTGTGCCATATCACACGGATTGGTGGCGCATCGGGCGCTGTCGCACGGTGTTGGCATTACGGTGCCGGCATCACTGCGATCGAATGCAGCGGACCCCGGCGCGCATCCCGCGGGCCCCCCGGAGCGCCGCGCGGACGGGCGTCCCGGGCGGTTCGGTGACGATGCGCGTCGGCGGCCGGCCCGGATCGCCAGACTGGCCCGGGGTTTGCTTCTACAGACCAGCAGACACGACACGGGGTGCGGTTTGCGCAACCCCGAAATGCAAACGCCGGATCCTGCCATGAACGCTGCCATCGAATTCGTCCGCCACCTCGAGACGCCGGGCATCGACATCGGTGCAGCCCACCGCGATGCCCTGGTCGCCGCGTCGCGCCAGTACAACGCGACGTACTCGATCCCGGCGAGCGCGCAGGCGTCCACCGACGCCCTCACGACGTACCTCGCGCACCTGCGGCACATCGCGCCCCTCGACGCCGAGCTGCAGCAGTCCCTCGCCGAGCTGTACCACGAGACGCACCACCCCGAGGCGGCGCAGGCGCTCGTCCTGTCGAACCTGCGCCTCGTCGTGAAGATCGCCCGCGAGATGCGCTGGCGCCGTGCGTCCCTCATGGAGCTCGTCCAGCAGGGCAACGTCGGGCTGTCCGAGGCCGTCCTGCGCTTTGACCCGACGCGCCAGGTGAAGTTCTCGTCGTACGCCAGCTACTGGATCCGCGCGATGATCTACAGCTACCTGATGAACATGACGCAGGTGGTGAAGGTCGGCAACACGCGGGCGGGGCGTAAGCTGTTCTACAACCTGAACAAAGCGCGTCGCGAGCTCATCGCCAGCGGCATCGAGAGCCCGACCGCCGAGGACATCGCCGACCACCTCTGTGTCGAGGCCCGCGAGGTCGAGCGCGTCGCGCAGATCCTCGACGGCGAGGCTGCCTCCCTCGACGCGCCGGTCGCCGGCACCGAGTCCGCGCGCCTCGGCGACTTCCTCGCCGACGACCGGGACCACGCCCCGGACGTGCTCGTCGAGACGCAGGACGTCGACGCCCTCGTGCAGGGCGTGTTCGACCGGTTCCGCGCGTCAATCCACGACAGCCGCGAGACCGCGATCTGGGACGAGCGCCTCGTCGCCGAGGATCCGATGACGCTCCAGGACCTGGGCGCACGTTTCGGTGTGTCGCGCGAAAGGGTGCGACAGATTGAAACACGGCTGAAGCAGCGCTTCCGCCGGATGTGGCTCCGCGAAGCCGGCCACGACGCCGCCGACGAGGTGCTCGCGCACGCCGCCGGCGCCTGAAGGCCCGCGCGGCCGCCGAGCCCTCGGCCGCCGAATCTGCGACCCGACCGGCGCCTCGCTGCGAGTCAGCGGGGCACGCCTGCATCTGCGCCGCCGATCCCCGCGTCGCCGCCCAGCCCGGTGTCGGCGGTGAGGCCGTGCTCGATCGTCGCGTTGTTGCGGCACGTGCCGGGCTCGTTCGGCGCCGTGATGTCGCAGAACTGGTTGGACGCGCAGTTCACGTCGCTCAGGCAGCCGATGCGGCACTCGGTGAACACGGGATCGTCGCAGTACTGCCCCGGGTGGCACCACACCTCTTCGTTCGCGAACTCACCGCAGTACGTGTACCCGCGGGCCGCCGTGGCGGTGGGCTCGTCGTCGATGAAGAAGCACGCCGTCGACGCGAGCGACAGCAGCGCAGCGACACAGGCGAGGGGCAGGGCACGGGCTCGAAACATCCGGAATCTCCACGTCGGGACGGGACCCCTTGGACGCCGCGCGGCCCGTCGCATTCACCGCCGCGTGCCGTCGCTGACGGATCCGAGGCCCACGCGCGCGAGCGCGCCACGATCGAGGGTTGACCCCTGGGGATCGGTGCGACAGGCTGCCCGCCCGGCACCAGGGCCCAGCAACAGGGCCCGGCACGGGGCCCGGTAACAGGACCTGGCGCCACCTCGCGCCTGCCCCCCGCGGTCCTCGGCCGACTGCCGCCAGGACGCCCTTCGAGACGCACCACGCGACGCACCACGAGACGCACCATGAGCGCCGTCGACTACAAGGCCACGATCCGCCTGCCGAACACCGGGTTCCCCATGCGTGGGAACCTCGCTCAGCGCGAGCCCGACGCGGTGGCGCACTGGCGCGAGATCGGCCTGTACGAGCGCCTGCTCGCCCAGCGCGCCGACGCGCCCCGGTTCGTCTTTCACGACGGCCCGCCCTACGCGAACGGCGACATCCACCACGGCCACGCCCTCAACAAGACCCTGAAGGACATCGTCGTGAAGTTCCGGCTGATGTCGGGCTACCACACGACGCACGTGCCCGGCTGGGACTGCCACGGGCTGCCGATCGAGCTGAAGGTCGACAAGGAGCTCGGCAAGGCGAAGCGCGACCTGTCGACAGTCGAGTTCCGCACGAAGTGCCGCGAGTACGCCGACCGCTGGGTGAAGACGCAGTCCGACAGCTTCGAGCGCCTGCTCGTGCTCGCGGACTTCGACCGCCCGTACCGCACGATGGACTACGACTACGAGGCGTCCATCGTCCGCGTGCTCGGCGAGCTCATGGACGGCGGCTTTCTGTTCAAGGGCCTCAAGCCGGTCCACTGGTCCTGGTCGGCGGTGACGTCCCTCGCCGAGGCCGAGGTCGAGTACGACCGCTACGTCGCGCCGAGCGTGTACGTGCAGTTCGCGTTCGAGGCGCCGCCGGCGTGGCTCGCTGAGAAGGCCGGCGGCCGCGCGGTGGACGTCGTCATCTGGACGACGACCCCGTGGACCCTGCCGTCGAACCTCGCGATCGTGCTGAACCCGGCGCTGGACTACCAGCTGCTCGCCCTCGACGACGAGCGCGCGATCATCCTCGCCGAGGGGCTGAAGGCCGAGGTCTTCGAGAAGTGTGGGCTCGACGACCTCGAGGTGCTGCACACCTTCGCCGGGCGCGAGCTCGTCGGCGAGGTGGACGACAGGGACCCGCCGCGCCCCACGACGCGCCACCCGTTCATCGACCGCGACAGCGTCCTGCTGCCCGCCGACTACGTTACCCTCGAGCAGGGTACCGGCTGCGTCCACACCGCGCCGGGCCACGGTGCAGACGACTTCAACACCGGCCGAAAGTACGGCATCGGCGTGGTCGCGCCGGTCGACCGGTACGGCAAGTACACGAGCGAGGTGCCCGACTACGAGGGCATGCACGTGTTCAAGGCGAACCCGCTGATCGCCCAGCGCCTCGCCGACACCGGCCGCCTGCTCAACCAGCCCGGCGACACCTACGTCGTCGACCGCTATCCGCACTGCTGGCGGACGAAGAAGCCGCTGATCTTCCGCGCGACGGAGCAGTGGTTCGTCGGCGTCGATCACGCCGAACTGCGGCAGAACGCGCTCCAGGCGATCCGCGACACCGAGTGGGTGCCGCACTGGGGCGAGAACCGCATCCGCGGCATGATGGAGACGCGGCCGGACTGGAACATCAGCCGCCAGCGCGTCTGGGGCGTGCCGATCACCGCGTTCGAGTGCGGCGCGTGCCACGAGCACGTCGTCGACGGCGCGGTCGCTCGGCACGTGGCCGCGATGGTCGAGACCGAGGGCTGTGACGTGTGGTGGACCCACGCGCCGCAGGACCTCGTGCCCGACGGCTACGCCTGCCCGCACTGCGGCGCCGCGGCGGACGGATTCCAGAAGGTCGACGACATCCTCGACGTCTGGTTCGACTCCGGCGTGTCGTGGGCCGCGGTGATGCGGGATCGCGAGGGGCAGGGCGGTCAGGCCGACCTCTACCTCGAGGGCTCCGACCAGCACCGCGGCTGGTTCCACACCTCGCTGCTGACCTCGGTCGCGACGCAGGGTCACGCGCCGTACAAGACGGTCCTGACCCACGGCTTTGTCGTCGACGACAAGGGCGCGAAGTACTCGAAGTCGAGCCCGAACTTCGAGCCGCTGTCGAAGATGCTCGACGTGTACGGCGCCGACATCCTGCGTCTGTGGGTCGCGATGGTCGACTACCGGTCGGACATGACCCTGTCGCCGGCGAACCTCAAGCAGGCGGCGGGCGCGTACCGCAAGATCCGAAACACGCTGCGCTTTCTGCTCGGCAACCTCTCGGACTTCTCGCTCGACGCCGTGCCTTCGGTGCGGGCCGAGGTCACGACGGTCACCGACGCCCCCGCGGCCATCGAGCTCACCGACCTCGACCGCTGGGCGCTGTCGCGGACGGCGGAGTTCGTCGATCGCGTCCGCGAGGCCTATCTCGCGTACGAGTTCCACGGCGTGTTTCACGCGACGCTCGAGTTCTGCAACGAGCACCTCAGCACGGTGTACCTCGATGCGCTGAAGGACCGCATGTACTGCGACGCCGAAGGCGACCCCCGCCGTCGGGGCGCGCAGTTCGTGATGTACGAGGCGGCGCGGGCGCTGGCGCAGGCCATCGCGCCGGTGCTCAGCTTCACCGCCAACGAGGCGTGGGGCTACCTGCGCGACGAGGCGCGGGACCCCGAGACCGTGTTCGAGGCCGGGTTCCCCGAGGTGCCGGACGCCTGGTCCGACGCGGCGGTGGACGCCACCCTCGCGTGGAAGCTCGCCCTGCGCTCGCGGGTGTCCGAGCAGATCGAGGCGCGCCGCCCGAAGAAGAAGGGCGAGCGTGAGCCCGGCCAGATCGGCTCGTCGCAGGAGGCGGTCGTCACCCTGACCGCCACCGGTGACGCCCTCGCGCGCCTCCAGGCCGCGAAGGACGCGCTCACCGAGCTGCTGATCGTGTCGCGCATCGACCTCGTCGATGGCGCCGCCGCCGACGAGAGCGGCGTCGACGTCGCCGTGGCGCCGAGCGAAGCCGCCCGCTGCCCGCGGTGCTGGAACGCCCGCGCCGACATCGGCACGAACGCGGAATGGCCCGACCTGTGCGGGCGTTGCGCGTCCGTGGTGTCCGTGCTCGACCTGTCCGGCTCCGCCGGCGAATGACTCGCCGCGCGGCCGCCGCGTGACCGTCGGGGGCCGGGTCTGCGCTTGACGCGCACGCCCGCGCCGCCTACCCGACGCCGACTGTTCGAACCGCCCGTCTCGCCCCCCCCGGCTCGAGGAGCCGATGAACCGCTACGTCCTCTTCGCCATCATCGTGGTGGTCTCCGTGGTCGCCGACATCGGCACCAAGCTGTGGGCCGAGAACAATCTCGCGTCCCGCAGCACCCGCTGGGAGCATCCCATCGAGCTCGTCGTCACCGACGCGCAGGACGGGTTGATCCTCGAGGAGTGGATCGAGGAGCAGTTCGGCATCGATCCCGACGACGAGACCCGCGCGGGCAACGTGCACTCGATCTACCAGCGGCTCGAAGGCGACACGCTCAACGGCCCGCTGCCCCAGCACTTCGAGGTGGACGCCGGCGACGAGCTCGTCGTGCATCACCGCCAGATGACGGTCGTGCCGGGCTTCTGGAACCACGTCTACGTGCAGAACTTCGGCGCCGCGTGGGGCATGTTCTCCGAGAAGAACGAGTCGTTCCGGCGGCCGTTCTTCCTCATCGTGTCCATCGTCGCCGTCCTCGTCGTGTTCAGCCTCTATCGCGGGCTGCGCGAGGACCAGCGGATGATGCAGGTGGCGCTCTCGCTCATCGTCGGCGGCGCGCTCGGCAACTTCATCGACCGGGTCCGGTACGGCTACGTCGTCGACTTCATCGACTGGTACATCACGACCGGCGGGCAGGAGAAACACTGGCCGACGTTCAACATCGCCGACGTCTGGATCACGATCGGCGTCGTGCTGATGGCGATCCAGATCCTCTTCTTCGACGGCCTCGAGCCGAACGAAGAAGCGGATGACGACGCCTCGACCGACGACGCTGCGGCCGACGCCGCCAGCGCCTGAATCTGCCATGGCCCCCTGGTTCTTCGACCTGATCGGCGTCGACGCCAGCGGGGCGACCTTCGAGCTCGTGTTCTGGGCGCTCTGCATGGCCGCGGCGGTCGGGCTCGGCTGGCGCGAACGCGTCGCCGGCCGCGCGCTGTCCGAGACCTGGGTCACCTGGGGTGTCGCCATCCTCGGCGGTGCGTTCTCGGCCGTGGCGTTCGCGCGTGTCGCGACGACCGACTGGCTCTTCTTCGGCGCCGAAGGGCTGATGCTGCCCACGTACGGCGTCGCCATGGCCACCGGGTTCGGCCTCGGCCTGTACCTGACGTACCGCGACGTGAAGCGGTCGCCGACCGGCTTTCTGCCGGTCCAGATCATCGACCTCGCGTTCGTCGTCATGATCGCCGGACTCGCCGGCGCCCGCATCCTGTACATGCTCACCGAGGTGCCGGTCTTCGTCGACCTGTGCACCGAGGGCGGCGACTGCCTCGCGGCCCTGCGGTTCTGGGAGGGCGGGCTCGTGTTCTATGGCGGCGTCATCGGCGGCCTGCTCGGCGGCTGGTGGTGGTGCTGGAAGAACGACGTCGACTTCTTCGGCGCCGCCGACGCCTCGATGCCCTACCTCTCGCTCGGCCACGCCATCGGGCGCCTCGGCTGCATCGCCGTCGGCTGCTGCTTCGGCCGCGAGTGCCCCACCGAGATGGGCATCACGTACCCGCCCGGGTCCGGGGCGTACGACGCGCACTTCGCCGCCGCCGACGTCGCCGGCCAGCACGCGCTGATCGAGGCGGGCCACAGCCACCCGGTGTACCCGGTGCAGCTCTACGAATCGTGGGGCGAGTGGGTCATCTTCGTGCTGCTCGCGCTGCTCGTGCGGCCGCGGCGCCGGTATGTCGGCCAGATCACGGTGCTTTGGCTGGCGATGTACGGCATGCTGCGCGTCATCACCGAGGTGTTTCGTGGCGACAGCGTGCGCGGCTTCGTGCTCGAGCTGCCCATCCCCGCGGTGAACGCGTGGCTCGGGCTGCCGGCGACCGAACCGATCCTGCTCTCGACGAGCCAGCTCATCGGCTTCGCGATGATGGCGGCGGCCGCCGGGCTCGCCGTCGTGTTGCGCCGCCGCGCGAAGGCGATGGGCTGACAGATCCGGTCGACACGCGCCGGGATGCCCGCCATAGTCGCGCATCATCCGACCGTCGAACCCGACCGGGGACCCCATGCGCTTCGCTCCTGTCGTCGTGATCCTGTTCGTTGCTGCCCTCGGCGCCGCCTGCGGTGGCGGTGACACGGCCGGCACACCGCAGCCCGACATCAGCCTCTTCGACACCGGTGGGGACGCCGGCGACGCGTCCGGGGACGTCGACGATGGGCCCGACCTCGCGCCGTGCAGCGACAACACGGACTGCCGCGGTGGCGAGGTGTGCCGCGAGGGCTTCTGCCGCGAGGCGTGCGCCGAGGACGACCCGTGCCAGGGCGAGCTGCCCGCGTGCGACGAGGCCCTCGGGTACTGCGTCGAATGCGCCGAAGACCTCGATTGCGCCGGCGGCGAGCGATGCTCGGCCGGCGAATGCGTCGAGGTCGAGTGCACCTCGGACGCCGACTGCGCCGGCGGATTCCGCTGCGACGACCAGATCTGCGTGTCGATCGACGAGCTCGTCTGCGAACCCGGCGCGTCGGACTGCTCGGACGATGGGCTCGCCGTCATCCGCTGCTCGCGCGACGGCACGAGCGAGACGACCGAGGCCTGCGCTGCGGACGAGGTCTGCGTCGCGTCCGGCGGCGCGGCGTCCTGCGAGACGCAGCTCTGCGGCGCCGACGAGATCGGTTGCGTCGACGCCGAGACCCGCTTCGCCTGCGACGAGACCGGCACGATCCGCGACGAGTTCGCCTGCGCGGACGGTGAGCGCTGCATCGCCGGCGCCTGCCGCTCGGCGAGCTGCACCCCCGGCGAGGTGTACTGCGACGGCAACGCGGTCGTGACCTGCGGCGACGACGGCGGCGTGGCCGGCGTCGAGCCCTGCGCCGGCGCCGCGGGTTGCGCGGACTCGGCGGCCGGCTGTGCCTGCGTCGAGGGCGCCTGCGAGCCGCGCATCTGCCGCCCCGGCGAAGGGCGCTGCGTCGGCAACCAGATCCAGCGCTGCGGCGACGACGGCGTCTGGATGGACCTCGTCGACTGCCGCCGCGGGCGCAGCTGCGTCGAGGGCACGTGCGTCGACGACGACTGCGAACCCGGCACCGAGACCTGCTCGGGCGACGTGATCCTCGGCTGTGGCGACGCCGGCTGGGCGCCCCTCGAGGACTGCGCCGACGACGGCGGCATCTGCCTCGAGGATGGCACGGTGGCCTGCTTCGACGCGGTGTGCACCCCCGACACCGCGAGCTGTTCGGAGGCCCGCGACGCGACCCTGCTCTGCGACGCGTTCGGGCGCACCGAGACCCGCGTCGACTGCGCCACCGGCACCGTCTGCGACCGCGGCGTGTGCGTCGGTCAGGTGTGCACCCCCGGCGGCGACCCGGAGTGCGCCGAAGACGGCTCCGTCGTCCTCTGCGACCGGTGGGGGCTCGGCTACGTGCTCTCCGACGCCTGCGACGGCGAGGGCGAGGTCTGCGTCGCCGGCCGCTGCGAGCGCTCGATCTGCGAGCCCGGCGACGTGCGCTGCGACGGCGACGACCTGCTCGTCTGTGACCCGGACGGGCGGGGCGAAACCGTCACCGACTGCGGCGCCTCGGGCGGCACCTGCGACCCCCTCGAAGGCGAATGCGTCGAGCTCGTCTGCGAGCCGAGCGCGACGTACTGCGACCTCGGCGACGTGTTTTCGTGCGACGCGGCCGGCACCCGCGCGACCCGCGTGCGGTCGTGCATGGGCGCCGGGTGCGAAGACGGCGCCTGCGTCGGCGACGCCTGCCCCCTCGACGAGATCACCTGCTCGGTCATCGGCGGCCCGTCGGGGATCGGCGGCGTCATTGCCGAGTCCGGCGACACCGTCGTCTGCACGCCCACGGGGCCCGGCGGCACCGCCGGTCGGTCGTTCACCTGGCAGCGCCTGAGCGAGCCCGACACGTCCACCGGGACGCCGTCGTTCGTCGACACCGCCGAGCTGCGGTTCACGCCGCTCGCCTTCGGTCGGTACCTGTACCGCGTGCGGACGGACGGGTGCGCCGCGGCGACCGTGGTCATCACCGTCACCGCCGACGCGGGGCTCACGATCGAGCTCGTCTGGGACACGCCCGGTGACCCGAACCCGACGGACACCGGCTCGGGCGCGGGCGCCGACCTCGACCTGCACCTGCGCACGTCCGAGGGCTGCTGGGGCGACCGCACGTGGGACTGCCACTGGCGCAACGAGAACCCGAACTGGGGCAACCCGGCGTCCGCGGACGACGACCCGAACCTCGCCCTCGACGACAGCGACGGCGTGGGCCCGGAGATCATCGAGTTCGACGGGCTCGTGGCCGACGAGACCTACGAGATCGGCGTCGAGTACTACAACGACCACGGCTATGGCCCGTCGACCGCGACGGTGCGCGTCTACTCCGGCGGCGTGCTCGTGTTCGACGCCGTGCGCGAGATGCCGACCCGCGGCCAGTTCTGGACGGTCGCCACCCTCGACGGACGCACCGGCGCCGTCGACGCGGTCGACGACCTCGATCCCACCGCGCCGTCCTGCGACTGAAGCAGCGCGCCCGGGCGGACGCATGCGGGGGCCTGCCTGGCCGCGCGCGCGGCGAGCGGCGTCGTTCGTCCGCGCGGTCCCGTCCGGCTCGGCCTCTCTGATTCGTGCCCTCATCACTCCCGTTGACCGATGTCCGAACGGATGACTCCGACCCCGCCCCGTCTGCTCCTTCTGCTCGGCGGGGGCCTTCTCACGGCCTCGTCCCTTCTCGCGTGCGGCGACGGCGCGGCGACGCCCGAATGCTCGAGCGACGACGACTGTCTGACCGGCGCGGTCTGTGAGAGCGGGGCCTGTGTGCCCGAGGCGGACACCGGGGGCGGGACGGATGGCGGCGACGCCGATGCGGGCGACGCAGGCGGAGCGGATGCGCAGGACGCGGACGCTGCCGATGTCGAGGGCCCGGACGCCGACGCGGACGCAGACGCGGGACCGGTCGACACGGGCGTGGATGCAGACGGCGGCTCCGACGCCGACAGCGGCGCCGACGCCGACAGTGGCTCCGATGCAGGCGCCGACGCCGACGCGACCGACGCCGAGGACGTCTGCGGCGACCGCATCCGAGGCATCACCGAGGGCTGCGACGACGGCAACACCGACGCGGACGACGGCTGCAGCGCCGACTGCGCCATCGAGAGCGGGTATCGCTGCCCGACCGTCGGCGAGCTGTGTGAGGCCATCGTCTGCGGCGACGGGCGCATCGAGACCCCCGAGACCTGCGATGACGGGAATGGGACCAGCGGCGACGGCTGCTCGGAGGCATGCGAGCTCGAGGAGGGGTGGCGATGCCCCTTCGCGGATGCGCCGTGTCGCGCCGCGCGGTGCGGGGACTCGCGGGTCGTCGACGACGAGGAGTGCGATGACGGCAACGGCGACGACGACGACGGCTGCAGCTCGAGCTGCGTCATCGAGAGCGGCTTCGTGTGTGCGGCGGGCGGGCCCTGCTCGGCCACGACCTGCGGCGACGGCGTCGTCGAGGGCACCGAATCGTGTGACGACGGCAACACCGAGATCGGGGACGGATGTACGCCGGCCTGCGAGCTCGAGCCCGACTGTGCGGGCGGTACGTGCGAGGCTACGTGCGGCGACGGCCGGATCTTCGGAGACGAGGCGTGTGACGACGGCAACGTCCGCGACGGCGACGGGTGTTCGTCGACCTGCGAGGTGGAAGACGGCTTCGCCTGCACCGACGTCGATGCCGACGCCGCAGGGCGCGCGCTGCCCGTCGTGTACCGGGACCTGCGGGCGTCGCACCCCGACACCCAGCGAGGGGGATCTGCAGAGACCGGCATGGTGGAGGACACGCTCGATGCCGACGGGCTCCCCGTCCCTGTCGTCACCTCGGCGAACCTGACCACGGCCGCCAACTTCCGCGACTGGTACGTCGACACCGCCGAGAACCAGACCGTGGCGAGCACTCTGGTGCTCCCCACGCAACCGGACGGCAGCTGGTCGTTCGCGAGCGACTCGTTCTTCCCGCTGGACGGGCAGGGCTGGAGCGCGCTCGGCGAGCCGAGCGCGTTCGATTGCACCGGGACGCCGCACAACTTCCACTTCACGACCGAGACGCGCTTCTGGGCCGAGTACGACCCGACCGCGCCCATCTCGATCCAGTTTCGCGGCGACGACGACGCGTGGGTGTTCGTCAATGGCCGGCTGGCGATCGACCTGGGTGGGGTTCACCCCCCGTTGGCCGGCGGCCTCACCCTGGATCCGAGCACAGAGGAGTCGTTCGGGTTTGCAGAGGGCGACATCCTCGAAGTCGCCGTGTTTCACGCCGAGCGACAGACCTGCGCGTCGAACTTCGCGCTGATCCTCAACGGCGGTGGCGCCGTCCGGAGCTCGTGCGAGGGCACCTGCGGCGACGGCGTCGTGACCCGGGGCGAGGTCTGCGACGACGGCGAGAACACCGGGCTCTACGGCAGCTGCACGGCCGACTGCCTCGCGTTCGGGCCTCGCTGCGGCGATGGCGTGGTGCAGGACGAGCTCGAGGCGTGCGACGACGGCGCAGACGCCGGGCTCTACGAGGGCTGCAACCCCGACTGCACCCTCGGCCCGCGCTGCGGCGACGGCATCCGTCAGCCCGAGCACGAGGCGTGCGACGCCGGCGACGAGAACGGCGGGCCGCTCTGCACAGAGGAGTGCACGCTGCCCGAGGGCTGAACGCTCCCCGCGCGACGGGGCGGGCGCGCCCGGGCGGACGCATGCGGGGGCCTGCCGGGCTCCGACGCGCGCCGGTGCTGCAAGGGGCACCGGCGCGGGCGTCGAGGCTACACGCGGTCGATCAGCCGAGGGCCTGATCGAGGTCCGCGAGCAGGTCGTCGATGTCTTCGATGCCGACGCTGAGGCGGATCAGGCCGTCCGAGATGCCCAGCTGCGCGCGGATGTCGGCGGGCACGCTGGCGTGGGTCATGATCGCCGGGTGCTCGATGAGGCTCTCGACGCCGCCGAGGGACTCGGCGAGGGCGAAGAGGTGCGTGCGCTCGAGCAGGGTGCGGGCCGCGTCGAGCCCACCTGCGAGCACGGCGGTCACCATGCCGCCGCCGCCGAGCATCTGGCGCTTCGCGAGCTCGACCTGCGGGTGGCTGTCGTGCCACGGGTACACGACCTTCTCGATGGCCGGGTGGTCGTCGAGGAACTTCACGACGGCCTGCGCGCCGCGCTCGTGCGCCCGCATGCGAACGCCGAGGGTCTTGAGGCCGCGCAGGACGAGGAAGCTGTCCATCGGGCCCTGCACCGCGCCGGCGCTGTTCTGGATGAAGTAGATCGCGTTGGCGAGCTCTTCGTCGTTCGTCGCGATGGCGCCGCCGACCACGTCGCTGTGGCCGTTCAGGTACTTCGTCGTCGAGTGCACGACGACGTCGGCGCCGAGGCTCAGCGGCTGCTGAAACACCGGCGTCGCGAACGTGTTGTCGACCGCGACCTTCACGCCCTTCGCATGGGCGCGCTCGCAGATCGCGGCGATGTCGACGAGCTTGAGCAGCGGGTTCGTCGGCGTCTCGAGCCAGACGAGCTTCGTCTTGTCGGTCAGCGCGCCTTCGAGGGCGTCGGGATCGGTGAGGTCGACGAAGGTGAACTGGATGCCGTGGCGCGACAGGACCTTCGTGAACAGGCGGTACGTGCCGCCGTACAGGTCGTCCATCGCGACCACGTGGTCGCCGGCGTTCAGGGTCTGCAGCACCGTCGTGGTCGCCGCGCAGCCGGACGCGAACGCCGCGCCGTACGTCGCGCCCTCGAGGGCGGCGATGCACTGTTCGAGCGCCGTGCGGGTCGGGTTCTTCGTGCGGCTGTATTCGTATCCGGTGTGCACGCCGGGCGAGGACTGCACGTACGTCGACGTCAGGTACACCGGCGTCATGATGGCGCCGGTCGTGGGATCCGGCTCCTGGCCGGCGTGGATCGCGAGCGTATCGAGCTTCATGAAGTGCCCCATGTGATGGAGATCTCGTGCGGGAGCAGGTCCCGCGGCGAGCGGTGATAGTGCAGCGGCGAGTAGTACAGAAAGTTCGAGACCCGCGAGGTGTAGAGGCACGCGTAGGTCTCGACCTGCTCGCCGAAGATGCTGTGTTCGTTGCCCTGCTTGAACAGGGGGCCCCACACCGGGTGAAACCCGGTCTCGACCTCGTCCTCGAGCGCGCGGCTCTTCGCGATGAGGTCCTTGCGCTTGCGGTTCATGCGGTCGGCGTTGCGCCGCACCTGCCGCAGCGTGTCTTCGAGCTCGGCGCGCTCGGCGTCCGAGAGCGCTTCGAGCCCGTTCTCGCCGTCCTGGCCGAGGCGGGTCAGCAGGTCGGTCTCGAAGCTGATCGAGTCGCGCATGCGCTGCAGCTCGATCTCGACGGCGTTCCACTCGCGGATGCGGTCCCGCAGCGCGCGCGACTGGCGCAGCTCGAGCTCGACCTCGGGGACGATCATGCAGGTGCGCCAGCCCGAGTCGCGGCGCGACCGCAGGATGTCGCCGTAGATGTGGTCGCCGATGTAGAGGACCTCGTCGCGCCCCAGCCCGATCGACTTCTCGAAGTCGACCAGGTTGCCGTGCTGGTACACGATGCCCCGCTGCAGGTCGCCGCGCTCTTCGCCGATGACCTGGTGGGCGTCGTTGAGCCGCAAGAACGGCGCGCGGTGGCGAAAGAACCGCGGCTTCGACGCGCCGGTGATGATGACGTCGAAGTACGCGCGCCAGTCCGGGTAGTCGGCGTGGCGCCCGTCGAGCAGAAAGCGCATCACCACGTCGGTGTACGGCGCGTAGCTGTTCGTCATCAAGAAGAGCTTCTTGCCCGCCGAGCGGAACCGGTGCAGCGCGAGCGCGAGCTCGGGGTCCGGGTAGATGTACCGCTCGGGGTCCGCCATGATCTCGGCCTTGAGGCTGCCGTCGGCGTGGATCGAGTCGACCACCTCGCGGACCTCGGTGGCGATGCGATCGAAGTCCGGCGCGCGCCCGGCCTGCAGCTCGTGGTCGACGACCGCCGAGAAGATGTACGCCTCGGGCAGCTCGAAGAGCGTGTCGAGCAGGGCGTACCGGCTGTGGCTGAGGTTCGGCGGGTCCTTGCGGTACGGCTCGAGCGCCTCCGCAGGCAGCGTCGACAGCCCGTGCACCCCGCGGGTGACGTGCCGAAAGCTGTCCATCTTGAGCAGGTAGCCGGTCTTCTTGTCGATCACGAGGCCGCGGATCGCGAAGTCCGGGTCGAACGGGATCGCCCCGATCTCGTCGGGGTAGTCGAACCGCTCGACGAGCCGGCTGCACGTCAGCTCGTGCACCAGGGCGTCCAGCACCTCGCGGCGATAGATCGCGAGGGTGTAGTCCATGTCGAAGCCGATCCAGTGCACCCGCGACATGGCGAGGTCGCGGTTCGCGTAGATCTGGCGGTACCGGTCTTGATCGACGCGGCGCTTGAGCCGCTCCAGGATGTCGACGCGCGAGGGCATGGGGCTCCGACGGGCTGGCGTGCGCTCGGGGTATCGCGCGCCACCGTCGGGGCGTCAACGCGTGTGGCTGACGCGGCGCGGCGGCGATGGCGTGCGCAGCGAATGCGATCCCCGCTGCATCGGTTATGGTGGCATCTGTCCCGAACCGGAGCCCGCCGTGCGCCTCTCGCCCCTCTTCGCCCTCGTCGTCGTCGCCGTGACGTCGTCCGTGGCGCTCGCCCAGAGCACCGACCCGCCGGACCCGCTGTGGACGGACGGCGGTGAAGGGCGGTTCGGCCCCGACGACCCGATCACCTTCGGGGCCTTTCGCGAGCTCGCCGCGGCGGCGTCCCCCGGGGTCGTGCGGCTGCGGGTGCGCATCGAGTCCGGCGGCGGGCTCATGCCCGGGCGCGAGCTGGGGCAGGGCGAGGGCAGCGGCTTCGTGATCCACGAGGACGGCTACGTCGTCACCAACGCCCATGTCGTCGAAGACGCGCGGCAGATCGAGGTGGAGTTCGCCGACGGGCGGTCGTTCGAGGCCGAGCTGATCGGCGCGGACGAGCGCACGGACCTCGCGCTGGTGCGGGTGCAGAGCGACGAGCCGCTGCCGATCGTGGCGCTCGGTGATTCAGAATCGCTGCGTGCGGGGGACTGGGTCGTCGCCATCGGCGCGCCGTTCGGCCTCGAGACCTCGGTGACGGCGGGGATCGTCTCGGCGCTCGGGCGCACCAACCAGGCCCCCGAGGGGCGCGAGCTGTACGAGGACTTCATCCAGCCCGACGCGCCGATCAACCCGGGCAACTCCGGCGGGCC
>Ga0070729_10001989_pt1 | contig 28153 bp, 26 predicted proteins | sample tdDd472_FD_66725 | JGI IMG/M metagenome (GOLD analysis project Ga0070729, IMG submission 66725) | Marine sediment microbial communities from the Atlantic coast under amendment with organic carbon and nitrate - tdDd47.2 | ecosystem: Environmental > Aquatic > Marine > Coastal > Sediment | place...
TGCCCCAAAATATATACCGGTGCATCTTGAGCATAAAATGGTTGGGATTTCATTAATAAAGAACAGTTTGTTTTGTTGAAGATGGCAAACATTGGAAAAGAGGAAATTCCCAATCGGTTTATATATTGTATCCTGACCAAATAATACCGCGGCGAAATTAAGCATATTCCACAATATCAGAAGAGTGGCGAGTAACATCAGCAGTATAATACGCTTGTTCATTTAATAAAAGAGTAGATTAGAATATTTTTTTCTGTAAGCAGATAAAGTTTATTCCTGAGAAACTTTACATCCCGGATTAGAATTTCCGAAAAATCTTTTTTAGATATACGATTTTCCCTCAGATCGTAAAATGTAAGAGTACTTTTAGAAATAGCAATAAAGCCATTTTGATAAATCTGCAATTTTGTCGGTTTCTCGGATAGCTTAAATTTATTAAGTCCTGTACCAAACTGATCATACATGAAAACTTCTTTGCCTTCTGCCACAAAGATGTTGCCACGGGAATCGGTGATAAAATCGGCAGGGGTATTTAATTGGTATTCGCCGGCATCATAAGAGCCGATACTGAGGAGAAAATCACCGTTAAGATTGTATTTCAGGATACGATTATTTTCGGAATCGAGAATATATAAATCCCCCAATCCGGAAATTGCTGCTGCTGAAGGATAGCGGAATTTGTAATCTTCATTTTCATACCTGTGAGTTTTGAATTCGGAAAGAAAATTAAGGTCTTTGTCAAAAATTTGGATACGGTCATTATTTTTATCTGCGACAAGCACCTGAAGTGTGTTCACAAAAATATCTGAAATTTCATCAAACGAACTTTCAGACCATCCATAACCGCCAATAGTTTTGAGTGTATTCCCGAGGGTATCTAGCTTAATCACCTCGTTTCCATCAGCGACAAAAACTCCCGCCGAGGCGTTGATATCGAGACAAACCGGCTGCCTGAAGCTTCCTATTTTACCGGAAAGTTCAAAATTTTGTGCTAAATGAGAAATTGAAGAAACGAGTAAAAAAAATAGTATTTTCCTGAACATGGATTATTGTCAAATTTTAATTAGAGAATATTATTAATTATTTGGAATAATATCTAAATTTACCGAAATATAGTAATAAAAATTAAAGCGGATTGAAAGGTTTTTAGTTATGACCATTCTTGAAGAATTGTATGAAAGTGTTAAACATTTACTCGGGGAAGGAAATCCGGGTATGAGTGAAAAAGATTTAACGGAAACTTCAGCGAAGATTGTTTATTACGTCTTCGCAAAGTTTAATAATTTCGAAAATATTTTAAAAGGCTTCAGGCAGGAAATAAATACTTTATATGGTGATAAATTTGTTGAGCATATTAAAACAAATTTACCTGAAGTCGAAGAACAAATATTGGCAACCACACCTGAACAATTTGATAAGTGGTTTGAGCAGTTTTAATTTCGGGGTACAGATGAGGAAAATATTAGTTATTTCATTATTGTTATTAAGTTTTAATGTATGGGCACAGAATGATTCAGTGAGTGTTAGAATTATTGTTAATACGGAAACACCAGTGGATAGCGGGTTTGTATATGTGGCAGGTAATCAGCCGCAATTGGGCGGGTGGCATCCGGGAAGAGCGGCTTTACACCGTGTGGATAACCTTAAATGGGAACTCGAGTGTAAATTTAAGGAAGGAACCGCGATTGAGTTCAAGTTTACCCGCGGTGTATGGGAAGCAGAGGCTGTTGACTCAAATAATAATATACCGGCAAATTATTCTTTAACTGCAATTAATGATACTATATTAGAATATAATATACACGCATGGCGTGATGAAGTTGAAAATATTGAGGTATTCGAGGGTCAAATTACAGGGAAAGTGGAATATTTGAGAAATTTACAATATGATGTTCTACTTCCAAGGGATGTGATAATCTGGCTGCCGCCAGGATATGACAGCTCCAATGAACGATATCCTGTTCTATACATGCACGACGGGCAAAACATGGTAGACCCTGCAACTACACCTTTCGGAGTTGACTGGCAGATTGATGAAGCCGCGGACTCGCTGATAAGGTCAGGAGAAATAAATCCGTTTATTATGGTGGGGGTTTACAATTCACGGACACGCAACAGCGACTACCGTAATTGTGATACCGGATTTGTTTATGTTAAATTTCTTGCAGAGGTGCTTAAACCTAAAATTGATTCGTTATACAGAACAAAACCAGAACCGGAGTATACATTTAACGGCGGCTCTTCGATGGGTGGGATTATAAGTCTGATGGTTGCCTGGGAACGAAGCGATGTTTTCGGGGGTGCGCTATGTTTTTCACCGGCATTTAAAATTTCCAGAATAGATTATGTTACACCGGTTTCACAATATTCCGGTAAGAAAAAAAATCTGAAGTTGTTTATTGCCAATGGTGGTATCGAACTTGAAGCAAGACTACAACCCGGAATTGATGAAATGGTCGCCACTCTTAAAGGAAAAGGTTTTGTTGAAGGTGAAAATTTGATGTATAAAAAATACCCGGAGGACAGGCACACCGAGAGTGACTGGGCAAAAAGAATACCCGAGGCGTTGAATTTTATATTTGGGAAGAGAAAATGAAAATATTTGTGGCATCATTAAATCCGGTAAAAATTGAGTCGACAAAGGCTGCATTGGCAGCATTCCTGAATGATTTTGAAGTATCTGGTGTAAATACGGAATCCGGGGTAAGTGACCAACCTTTTGACGAAGAAACTTATCGCGGCGCAGAAAACCGGGTAGATTATATTCTGGATAATTATACGATTGCAAGCAATGATTATGCTGTTGGAATTGAAGGAGGTATATTTTCCACTCACGGGCGATATATAGCTAAAGGTATAGTATGTATAGGTAACGGGAGCGGTTTGAAATATTTCGGGGAATCTGCCGGATTTGAGTTACCTGAGAGGGTGATGGAAAAGATTAAGGGCGGACTTGAACTCGGTGAAGTAATTGATTCATTAACCGGCGAAGAACACACGAAACAAAAGGGTGGCGCGATAGGACATCTTTCGGGAGGGAAACTTGATCGGAATGGATTGTACAGTATGGGTATTATAACGGCTTTTGTGCCTTTTATAAATAAAAAACTATATATGGTGTAAAATGATAATAACTGGTAAACAGGTAATTTTGAGGGAAACCTCACCGGATGACCCATTATTAACCGGATTAGTTGAAGATGCCGATTACCTTTCGAGCATGTCTGAGGTACGACTTTATCCCCCCAATATGCCCACACAGATAACATTCAGGGTAGAGTTTCAGAAAGAAGTGGTAGGAGAAATTAAACTTAAAAGCATAAGATGGTTTAACAGAAAAGCAGAGCTGAGTATTTTGATTTCTCCAAAAGTGCAAGGGAAAGGGTACGGGCGTGATGCACTGAGAGCGACTGTACGTTATTCCTTCGAGAAGATGAACCTGCACCGGCTGGAGGCGGAAGTAATAGAATATAACAAGACCTCAAGACTGCTGCTTGAGGAATACGGATTTGTGCAGGAAGGAAGGCTGCGTGAGGCAAAATTTTCCGGTGGAAAATATTATGATATACTCAGGTACAGCCTTCTTTCAAACGAATATTTTCAGATAAAGAATAACGATTAGCCGGCTTTTTCCATTTTTGTCAATAAGCTTTGAAATTTTGTTTCGAAAAGAGACTTTAAAGCTGTAACATCTTCCTCTGGTAATTCTATAATATCCGTAGTATTTGCAATAACCTGCTCGGGCGTTTTTATTCCGGGTATAATCGTGGAAATCCCTGGTAAGCTAAGTATAAAACTGAGCGCCAGACCGGTTTTACTAATGTTGTGCTTCCGTGCGAAATCCCAAACTTCTTCAAGTGCATCGAGAGAATCTGAAAGCAAAGATTCGTTCAGCCTGCCAAAACGATGATCATCTTTCGCAAAAGTAGAATTTTTATTAAATTTTCCGGTGAGCAAACCAAACTGAAGGGGCATTCTGGCAATAACACCGTAATTATTCGACCGGGCATTGTCTAAAATTGGCATTGCTTTCTGGTTTAGAATATTCATCACAAGCTGAAAACCATTCCCAATTTTATTGTTAATCATATACTCAGCCTCGGGAAAAGGATCAAATGTGATAAGAGAGAGCCCCCAATATCTTATTTTTCCCTGGGCTTTGAGAGTTTCCATGGCATCGGCGCATTGCTCATTCTCAAAATGACGGATGCGTGCTGAATGAAGCTGATAATAATCAATTGTATCGCGTTTAAGTCTTTTTAATGAAGCTTCACAACCTTCAATAATATGTTTCTGCGTATAATCGAGCATCGGTTCACCCGATTCCGGGTGCTGCACGTGTCCAACTTTTGAAGCAATAATTACATCCCCGGAATTACCAAACACATCGCCAATAAGTTTTTCGCTATGCCCCAAGCCGTAAAAATCGGCAGTATCGTAAAAAGTAATACCGGAATCAAAAGCCTTTTTTAATGCTTCAATTGAAACTTTATCATCAACTTTGCCCCAACCTATGGGGGTTTTACCGGCGATTGCCGGTCCACCGATGCCCCAGGCACCAAAACCAATTTCGCTGACTGTTAAATCAGTGTTACCAAATTTTCTGTAATTCATAAGCCATTTATTTTGTGAATATTCGTGGTACAATTTTTAGAAGATTTATTATACCTTTAACTTTTTCATCAACATTTCGTGAATAAAGGAAAGCCAACAATCCTTTTAACCCGTCATAAACCCGTTTGTTAAAAGGATGCCACCAAAGATTATTTTTTACACCGGGAAGAATATCTTTAATTATTACCTGAGGTTGAGTCATTTCATCAAACCCGAGTTTACCGTGAGTTCTTCCAATACCGGATTGTTTGAAGCCACCCCACGGGGTTTCTGCTAACCCGTGACTCATCAGGTGATCGTTGATCATAACGGCACCTGCTTTTATTTGCGAGGCGATTTCGTTGGCGAAAGAATTTGATCTTGACCAAACGGAAGCTGTTAAACCCAGGTAAGAATCGTTGGCGAGTGTTATCGCATCTTTATAGTCGCTAAATTTCATAACTCCCACCACAGGTCCGAATGTTTCGTCTTTCATCACGAGCATCTCGTGATTAACATTGGTGAGAACAACTGCCGGATGAAAATTTTGCCCTGTTTCAGGTATCCCGGATTTAGCAAATATTTCCGCACCTTTAGAAACAGCTTCGGCGATATGTTCCCGAACGGTGTTAAGCTGGCGGTCTGTAGTGAGGCTTCCTATATCGCAATTAAAATTGGAATCGATTCCGACACGTAGATTTTCAATTTCGAATTTGAGATAGTTCATGAACTTGTCATAAATCTTTTCATGAACATAAATCCGTTCAACACCTCCGCATGATTGCCCGGCATTTTGGAAGCCTGCCCACAAAGCGCCTTTTGCGGCACGGTAGGGGTCGGCATCGTGGCAGACAATCATCGGGTCATTTCCGCCGAGTTCGAGGCTTAGCGGGGTTAAACGTTCTGATGCTTTTTTCATTAAAATTTTGCCAACTGCAACGGAGCCTGTGAAGAATAATTTATCAACCCCTGCATCTATAAAGGCATCCCCTGCAATTTTTCCCGGCAGATTAACGTAGTTGAAAATATAATCAGGAAGTTGAGCAGACTCTATCGCTTCTTTGAGAATTAATCCGGTAAGCTGGGTTTCGCTGGCAGTTTTAAGAATTACAGCGTTGCCGGCGAGAAGAGACATTATAATTTCAGAGAAAGGGATAGAGAAGGGGTAATTCCACGGGGAAATAATTCCAGTAACACCAAAAGCACGCCTGTGCAGCCGGGAGCGTTTATTCACAAGCATTATATTCCCGGTACCTGTGGAGTGTGGTTTTAAAAACTTTTTTGCATTTTTACAATAGTAGGTTACAGCCATAGCCGAAGCTACAACTTCTGTAGCAAGCGCGTCTGTTCGGGTTTTGCCGTTATCGTTTGAGATTATTTCGGCAATACGATCAACGTTGTTTATAAGAAAATCACGGATTTTTAATATTTTTTTGACCCGTTCAGCAAGTGGAGTCTTTTCCCAGACAGGTTGAGCGAATTTGGCTTTTTCAACCAGATCGAATACTTCTTCAACCGAGTTCAAGGGGGATACACCAATTTTTTCCCCGGTTGAAGGGTTAAAGATTTCAGTAAATTCAAGATTAATGTCAGCCATCTATTTTCGTCCTTTAAATTCACTCATTGAATCCTGAATGCCGAAAATATCGGCAACAAAATCAAATATTTTAACCGGCAGAATTCTTAGCAGAAAAGTTGAATAAACCATCGGGGGCATTATAAGCCGGGGTTTTTGTTTAGCAATAGCCCTGACAATTTTATGCGCTACTTTTTCCGGCTTAAGAATTGGGAGTAAAAGAGGGAAACGTGTTTTTACACCATCAAACATTCCGGTGTTGATAAAGTAAGGGCAAACGAGCGTGGTTTTTATTTTAGTTTTGTTTTTTTTGAACTCGGAACGAAGAGATTCATCAAATCCAACAACTGCAAATTTACTTGCTGAATAATCTGCGAGACCGGTCACGCCTACAAGTCCTGCCGCTGATGATATTGTAACAATATGCCCGAACCCTTCCTTTAGCATACCCGGAAGAAATGCTTTCACGGTATAAAAATGGGCGAGAGTATTTACTTTGAAAGTAAGTTCGATCTCGTTTTCAGAACAATCGGAAAAGGGTTTCCCAGTAACGAAACCGGCATTGTTAATAAGGATGTCAATATAGCGATGTTTGGCAAGAGTAGCTTCGGCATTTTCTTTTATGTCATTCTTATCAGAAAGATCACAGTTGAAAAAAGTTGCAGTAATGCCGGCATTTTCAAATCGTTGGCGGGCAAGACTGATATTATTATCATTATTATCCCAGATAATGATATTACCGCCAAGTTTAGCCATGTATTCAGCCATGAGCAAGCCAATACCACCGGCTCCCCCGGTAATGAGGATGTTCCTGTCTTCAAAGTATGTCATAAGGTGAATTTATCCTTCATCTTCTATATTAACAAGTTGATTAACCGAAAGCATGTTGAAGATATTTTCGTCTTCTTCCGGAGTTTCGAGGTAATCCTGCAGTTGAAGGATACACCATGTTTTATCAATATTATTAGCTTCTGCAACGAATTTTAGCCAATTAAGGGCGAAAAGGTGAAGATTTTTATCGGCAAATCCAATTTTGATGGCATCGCGGACAAAAGCCCTGGCGGCTGCCTGATTCAAAAATTTTGGTGGTGATTCGAGTACAAACTTGTTGGAGTATAAACGCTCAATGGCATTTTTACAGTAGTTGTTCTCGATATTTAAAACTTTACAAAGTTCAGAGACCAGTTCGGCTTCTTTATCTGAAATTTTCCGGTTTCTTGCAATGAGAGTCAATAATCCGTTAAAATAACTCTCTCTATCAGCCGGATTAAAAGTTACCCCGCTTCCATAAGTTGTTCCTTTGTTTTATAATTCAATATAACAGAAAGTAAAATATAATCAACTTCAAACTATATTGTCACTCATATAGCAGCCTTCATTCTCAAACTCAATCTCGATAGTAACGTGTTCGATATCAAAATCTTTAACGGTATTTTTGATATTAAGCTTAATATCAAGAATTTGTTCTGAAGATGCAGCATCATCAACCACGGCATGAACAGACATAACATGGTTTTCACCATCGAGTGACCAGATGTGAATATGGTGTAAAGATTTTACCCCTGATATGCGGTTTAGTTCCGTTTCAATTTTTTTAAGACTTATTTCTGTGGGCACTCCCTGCAAGAAGAGATAGGCAGTTGCTTTAAGGTTTTTCACAACGTTATAAAGAACGTAAAGAGTTATCAAACCGGATAATATGGGGTCAAGTATGTAAAAATCGGTAAAAAGTAAAACAATACTAACTACAAGAACAGCAGCCCAACCGAGAATATCTTCAATGAGGTGCCACGAAACAACTTTTTCATTAAGAGATTTAGCGCCTTTTAGTTTAAGTACTGCCACACTGTTTATTGTAATACCCAGAACTGCAAAAGCCATCATGCCGGGGGCGCTGGTAACTTCCGGATTTAGCATCCGGGGAATAGCCTCGGATAATACAAAAATTGAACCTACGACAAGAATTACACTATTTATTAAAGCTCCTAGGAGGGAAAACCTTTTATAACCAAAACTAAATTTTTCATCGCTGCCAGTACGTGCCTTTTTCTGCAGGTACCATGCAGTTGCAATGGCAAGCGAATCGCCGAAATCATGAAGGGCATCGGAGAGAATTGCCACGCTGTTGGTAAGTATTCCGCCAAAAATTTCCAGGATAGAAAAAAATAAATTTAGGAAAAAAGCTGTCCGCAAATTATCAGAGTGGCTTGAGTGTGAATGGTCATGCGCGTGATTATGCAAGATAAATCTCCGGTGTTTGGAATTTCATTTAACCATTATATATACAAAATTGTCGGGCGGATTTCAACAATATTAACTGAATGTTAAGTCTTATTAAAATTCAAGAAATATGGAACATAATGGTGCAAGTGCCGTCAAAATGCGTATGAATTAGAGAAATATTTCTCAATATGACTGTTGAAATTTAATTTAATTATATAATACAAGGGTAAAATTAATGAAAGCAAAACATTTTTTAATGCTGATGCTGCTAATTATACAATCAGTATTAATAGGGCAAAAAAGTAATACCGTAACAATGAGTGGATTTGTTCATGACAAGTCCACGGGTGAGGCGCTTATTGGGGCAAACGTTTTTATCAAAGAGCTAAGTTTCGGGGGCAGCTCGAACATAAGTGGTTATTTTGTAATCCCCAATATTCCAAAGGGTAAATACACGCTGGTATGCAGTTACATCGGATTCCGAACTTACTCGCAAACATTCGAGCTTGATAAAGATTGCGATGGCTGTATAAAAATTGAAATGGAACCCGCAACGCTTCAAACAGAAGAAGTTGTAGTTTCAGCAGATTCTATTGATACTATCGAAAAATTATTCGTGAAACCGGTTTCGAAAATTAATCTCACACCTTCGCAGATTAACCAGATACCTAAAGTTGTTGAGGCAGATTTATTACGTGCGCTTCAAACGATGCCGGGGATCGTGTCGCTATCAGACTTCTCATCCGCTTTGTATATCAGGGGAGGGACTCCAGACCAGAACCTTTATTTAATTGATGGAACCGATGTTTACAACCCTGAGCATGCTTTTGGTATTTTTTCCACGTTCAATACGAATGCCATTAAAAAAGTTGAGGTTTCGAAAGGCGGGTTTGGTGCTGAGTACGGCGGAAGATTATCATCTGTTCTTGATGTAACTAATCTGGATGGAAACAGGAATAATTTCGAGGGGATATTTAATCTTAGTCTGCTTTCTGCTTCAACTACATTGCAGATGCCGATCGGTTCGCTTGGATCTGTTTCGGGATCATTCCGGAGAACTTATATTGACCAGACACTTGCCAAGGCAATTGATGATTTGCCTGATTATTATTTTTACGATGGTAACCTTAAAGGGTTTTTTGATCTTGGAAAAAAAGACAAATTAAGTTTCAGCTTATTTAACAGCAAAGATAATTTGGATTTTCAGTTGGATAAAGATGCCGCGGAATCACTAAGATTTTTATACAACTGGGGTAACACTACAGCAAGTGTGAATTGGAAACATATTTTCAACTCAAAACTTTTCGCGAGTTTCTGGTTAACAGGCAGCAGGTTCCAATCTGAATTTAATCTGGAAGCAATCAGGTTGTATGAGGAAAACTATTTAAGCGATTACGCAATGAAGGCAGCGCTTGAATATTATGCATCTACAGAGCTAACCTTTAAATTTGGTGCCGAACAAAAAATATTGCACGAGAGATATGATCAATCCAATGATCAGCAGAGAATTTTTGTTGAAAGCAACCGACAATTAACTACAGCTTACGCGAGTGCTTCCTGGAAACCACTCCCGGTTTGGGATATCGAGGGTGGAATGAGAATGAATTATTTTAATACAGATACAACATTTTTTAATATAGAGCCCCGTTTTTCCATTAAATACAGGCTCACTGAAAACTCAAATCTTAAATTTGCCACGGGTTATTATCACCAGTATTTGAACAGGCTTCAGAGACTTTTCTTCTCGAGCATCTGGGTAACAGCGAACAAGTACAATAAAGAATCGAGCGCGAGTCACTTTATCCTCGGTTACCAGAGGGCACTTGGCAAAGGAATTGAATTTGAGGTAGAAACCTATTATAAGAAATACTTTAATATCTATCAGTATAATGAGCACGTCGGAACGGATATTAAACCGTCATATCATGAGGAAAACGGCAGACCTGTTTATTCTTCAACGGAAAATGTGTTTAATAATGGCGATGGTAATTCTTATGGTGTTGAGTTTTTGTTAAGAAAAGATGATGGTGCATTTACAGGCTGGATTTCATATTCGCTATCGAGAACAGAATATGAATTTGATTCCAAAAATCAGGGGAACTCGTTTATTCCTCGGCACGACAGGAATCATGTAGTGAATGGTGTTCTGAACATGGACCTGGGGAATGTGATGAATGAGTTATATGGTGAGAAATTTGAGACATCCGACAGTAAATGGACGATGGGAATAAGTTTTGTGTATGCATCGGGTCAGCCGATTACTGTTCCGGGTTCTGCTTATTATATGAATACTCTCCCGGATTGGAGTAATCTTACAGGAACAAACGAGAGTACACCCGGTTACGCTTTATATCCTACAACCATCAACAGCTACAGACTTCCTGACTACATCCGCATGGATGTGAGTGTAACATACGAAAAAGATTACGGCAGCTGGAGTATTGCGCCTTATTTACAAATATTTAATATCGGCAACCGAAGCAATACCTGGTTTATTCAGTACAATGAAGAGTTTGTTGACGGCAGCATAAAACAGGAGATTGATAAAGTTAATATGCTTCCGCTTTTGCCGAGTTTAGGTGTTACAATTAAATTTTAATGTGAAATTGAGGATAAAATGAAAAATATATTGTTATTTATAAGTGGGCTTGTTTTACTCGCCGCATGCGGCGACCCGGCAGTGGATGTACTTTCTGTTGAATATGATGCAAAAATTACCGTTGAGGGTTATGTTTACCCCGGTGAACAAATTAAAGATATTATACTTACTAGAAATTTCAGGTTGGAACAGCCTATCGATACCTCGAAAATTATTTTGTTGCCCACGGAAAATGAGGTGGTTGCTTCAATTAATGGTACACCTTTGATGTTTGACCCTGTTAGTTTGACTTACTATTCAAATTTAACCGCTGACTATAATACTTCATACGAGTTGGTAGTGAAGGCAAAAATTGAAGGCAGACAACTTGAAACCAGTTCTGTTACTACAACACCCGCACCCGGGTTTGATCTGGTGCAGAACAATCTTGGTGATGTGGTTTACAGGTCGCAACCATTAGAATTTGGTTTTAAAACATCTCCGGGCACGGATTTTTACGCTTTTTCAATCAGGGCAGATAACCCGACACTTGAAAACTTTATCTATGATAACCCTTATATTCCTAATTTAGAGCGAAAGGATGTTGAAGATTCATTTAACGAATACAGGTACCAATATAATTTGTTATTGAATGTAGACTCCTATTCTTCTGTTCCGCTTGAGTATGAAATTCTGGGGCTGGATACATGGTTTTACACAAGTTATACGGTGATTGTGTACGCCGGAGACAGGAATTTCAAGGATTATTTACTTACGGCAAAGGACGTCCAACAGCCGGATGGAAATTTTGTTGAACCTAAATTTCATTTCTCGGGAGATGGGATTGGTATTTTTGGTTCAGCAATAAGGGATACACTTACTTTTAATCTTTTGCCGCAGAATTAGGCAAAAAAACGTACTTTAATTCCTCCCCTTTTGTAGAGGGGAGGATGTTAAAATATCATTTCGTTTATGAGTTTAATATCTTCTCGTAATATTCTTCATACTGTGGAATAACTTTATCTTTTTCAAAAGCTGAAACAGCACGTTCTCTTGATTTTGCAGAAAATTTTAAAAATTTTCTTTCGTTGTTAAAAAGTGATACGGCATATTTCGCCATCCTGTCAACATCGCCAATTTCAGCAATGTAACCGGTTTCGTTGTGTAAAATTAGTTCGGGCAAACCGCCCACGCTGGAACTTATAACAGGAATTCCGCAGGACATGGCTTCAAGCGCCGCGAGTCCGAAACTTTCAGATTGTGAAGGCATGAGGAATAAATCTGAAGCCCCGAAAATATCTACCAATCCATCCTGTTTACCCAGGAATATAACATCTTTCTGCAATCCTAAATCGCGCGCTAAACGCTCACATTCAGAACGATCAGGCCCGTCACCCACGAGTAATAACTTCGCCGGAACTTCTTCTTTTATTTTATGCAAAATTCTGATAGTATCCGGTACTCGTTTTACTTTACGGAAGTTTGATGTATGTACAAGAATTTTCTCACCGTTGGGTGCAATATGTTTCCTGAAGTTTTCATTTTTGACAGGCTTAAAAACATCGGTATCAACGAAATTGTGGATAACGTTAATATCTTTATCAATGTGATAGTTTGTGAGGGTTTTTTCGCTTAAGAAGCGTGAGACAGCAGTTACTCCGTCACTCTCTTCAATGGAAAATTTTACAAGGGGAAGAAATGAAGGTTCAAGTCCAACCAGGGTAATATCAGTTCCGTGAAGTGTAGTTATCATTTTCACGTTGATCCCTTTTTTTCGTAATATCTGCTGGGCGAGGTAGCCGCTTACTGCATGTGGAATAGCGTAATGAACATGCAGCAGGTCGAGATTTTCATATTCGATAACCTCAATCATCTTGCTTGCCAGAGAGAGTGAATAAAGTTGATACTCAAAAAGCGGGTAGCTGCTCAGTTCAACTTCGTGATAGTAGATATTCTCGTAAAACTGACTTAACCTCGTGGGAAGAGCGTAGCTGATAAAATGAACTGAATGCCCCTTGTCGGCGAGAGCTTTTCCTAACTCTGTAGCGACAACTCCGCTACCACCATATGTGGGGTAACATGTTATGCCTATTTTCATAAAATCTTTGTTTTTTTAGCCGGATTAACTTTTATTGAATTATTATACATCTTAATTTAGGTAAAAAATATTTCCCGTTTTATTACTTTGTTTAGGATATCTCTTTATGAAATTGTTAATTGCGGGTCATTCCGCGTTAGATACCATTATAACCGGAGATAAAGTTACAAGTTCCCCCGGTGGTATTATATACAACGTATTGGGGGTGGTTGCTTGTTCAAAATCTGATGATAATATTTTTCTGCTTACGGGACTCGATAAAAGTGCAAGTGAATTTGCGGAAGTATTTACAAATTGTAATCTGGAATTTTCAAGTGAGATCGAATCCGTTATCAGGGTTGAATTAACATTGTTTGAGGATAAAGAGCGGGAAGAAAAGTATCTTTACATGCCGGGGCCGTTAGGCTTTCCGCCGTTCGATAAGCTGAATGATTTTAACGGGATATTGCTCAATTTTATTTCCGGAAATGATTTTACACTTTTGGATGTTGAGGCAATCAGGAAAAATTATTCGGGAATAATGTATGCTGATATTCATTCACTTTCGAGAGGAATTAACGAGGAAGGAGAGAGAGAGTTCCGTTTAATACCGGAAATCAGCAGATGGTTGAAGTGTTTTGATGTAGTACAGGTGAATGAAAACGAATTATTTACCTTGTCGTGTTATAAAAGGGAAAGAGAGATAGCTCAATATGTTTTGGAACATGGTGTGAAAATCTTGATCGTGACTAAAGGTGAGCTTGGTGCAGGGGCATATTATTTATCAGAAGATGAGTTAGAATATATCTTTGTCTCAGCCGAAAAAGTTGAAGTAAATAATAGAGTTGGATGCGGTGATATATTTGGTGCATTCTTCTTTTATTATTATGTTGAAGGCAAAAATATATTGCAAGCCTTAAAAAATGGAATTGAAGGTGCCGGGAAAATTGTTGAATATTCGCCCGGGAGTGCATTTAGCGAAATAATTGAAAAATTGAAGTGATATGAGAAAAAAAAGAATATTTATCACAGGTTCCAACGGAATGTTAGGGCAACGTTTAGTTGAGTTTTATAATAAGAATAACAAGTTTGAACTGCTTTGTGTTTCCTATGAGGATTCATCTTACCTGCCTGATATAAACTATTCCAAGCTTGATCTTACTGATAAAAAAAGTGTTAAGAAGATAGTGCTCGATTTTTACCCTGATGTTATTATTAACACCGCAGCTTACACCAACGTGGATAAGTGCGAAACCGAGAAGGAAGCAGCTTATAATACAAACGTTAATGCTGTGGAATATCTGGCCAAGTACGGGAAAATTACTCAATCGAAAGTAATACACATCTCAACGGATTATGTGTTTGACGGAACTGAAGGTCCTTACAACGAACGAGAAAGACCAGAGCCAATTGGATATTACGGCCGAACAAAACTTGCCGGTGAAAATGCACTTATCTCCAGTGGAGTAAATTATGCAATAATACGTACGAATGTTCTGTATGGGTGCTCAAAATTTGGAAGAGCGGATTTTGTAAAGTGGGTTGTAAACTCTCTGAAGGAGGGGAAACAGATTAAAATTGTGAATGACCAAATCAATAACCCTACATTTATAGATGATCTCGTGATTGGCATTTCCAAAGTAATTGAATTTGATAAAACAGGTATTTATAATATAGCCGGTCCGGAGTTTCTAAACAGGTTCGAGTTTACTAAAAAAATTGCAGATTATTTCGGGCTGGATAAAACATTGATTTCGGAAATTACCACGGCAGAATTAAATCAGGTGGCACCTCGTCCATTGAAATCAGGACTTATAATCTTGAAGGCAGAAACCGAACTGGGGTATAAGCCACATTCAATAGAGGAAACCTTTAAGCTGATGCAAAAAGAATTGGGTCTTTAACTTACAGGAGAAATAAACTGATGAATAAAACTGTATGGCTGTTTTTATTTTTAAGTTTTATTTGTTTTGCACAAAAAAAAGAATTGAAGTTTGATGAAATATTTAATAATCCGGACTTTATTTCACCCACTTACTCGCAGGTTCAATGGATAAAAGGGGGAGATGAGTTCACAATCCTTAAATATGAAGCGAACACGGGGAAAAACCATATTTACAGATGGGATGCCGCCAGCAAGAGGGAGATGGATTTTCTGGGTGGTGAAAAAGTGGCTGCCCGTTTACAAAACTCAAATGCTGATATAGAATGGTATGAATGGTCGGCAGACGAAAAATATATAGTATTAACAACTTACCTAATGCCACGATATTCCAAACCGGGGGGTGACATCCTGGTTTACGATGTGGAAAATGATTACTGGCATGTTCTTCCTGAAGGTGAAAACAAACAGTGGGTACCGGGTTTTACCACAGATTCTAAAAACCTGATATTTGTTAAAAATGACAACTTGTGGATATATAATCTTGAATCTACAAAAGAGAAACAATTAACATTCGACGGGGATGGTACCGTAATCAACGGGCATTTTGACTGGGTTTATCAGGAAGAACTTTCTGCTGTAAGGGGGTGGGTATCTTCGGATGACGGTGCGCATCTTGCCTTCTGGCGATTTGACCAGAAATATGTACCCGAAGTGCAAATCGCAAAGTGGGATTCGCTTTATTTTAATTTTATGAATATTCCATATTCAAAAGCCGGTGGTGAAAATTCGCTTATGAACGTTGGAGTGATAGACCTCTTTTCAGGAGATATCAAATGGATTGAGTTTGAGAGTAATGAAGAGTTTTATATACCCAAGATTAAAGCTGTGGCAGGTACGCCTTTTTTTGCTATTCAAAAAATTAACCGAATTCAGAATGAACTTGACTTGCTTTTTTACAACAGCAAGTTTGATGAAATGTTTAATGTTATTCACGAAAAAACTGACGGGTGGATTAAAACAGACGACAACCTGAAATTTCTCGAAAACTCGAAAATGTTTACCTGGACATCTGAACGGGATGGATACAATCATATATATTTGTACGATTATCAGGGAAATCTTAAAAAGCACCTTGATATTGGTTCGAGAGAAGTAAAAGAAATCAAGGCTGTTGATGAATCCAGAAAAAAGATATACTTCACGGCAAATAAACGTGGTACAATTTTTCAGGATTTGTACGCTGTTGATTTTTCGGGGGATAATGTTAAACGGCTGACCGAACCGAAGGGGAATCACGATACCGACCTGGGTGATAACCCAAAATATTTTATTGATACATACAACAGTGCTCACAGGCTGGGTTTGGTGACTTTATCAAATATCACGGGTGAAAAACTTTATACGCTCAAAGGGAGTGAAGAAAATATCCTGGAGAGTTATAATATCAGCAGCCCCGAGTTTATTAGTTTCAGCACTGCCGATGGTGTGGGGATAAATTTAATGGTTATTAAGTCGTATGATTTTAACCCGGATAAAAAATATCCAATGCTTATTTATAATTATAGTGGTCCCGGTTCACAAATCGTGCAGGATCGCTGGGGCGGAATGTCGATGTTATGGCATTATTATCTCGCGAACCAGGGGTATATTGTATTGTATGTTGATAACAGGGGTACAGGTGGCAGGGGCACCAAATTTAAACATGTAGTTTATAAAAACCTGGGCACGTATGAAGTAAATGATCTTGCAGAGGCAGCAAAATATATGGTATCACTTGGTTATGTTGATGAAAACAGAATTGGTATCTGGGGCTGGAGTTACGGAGGGTACGTTTCTTCACTAAGTTTGGCAAAAAAGCCTGATGTATATAAAATGGCGGTTTCAGTTGCACCGGTGACCGACTGGCATTTTTATGATAATATTTATACAGAACGTTACATGTCACTTCCATCATTAAATGAGGAAGGGTATAAAAAAGCGGCAGTACTAACATACGCGGAAAATATCAAGGGTGATTTGTTGCTTATTCATGGAACGGCAGATGATAATGTTCATTTGCAGAATTCGATAAAGCTTTCTGAAAAATTGATCGAGGCCGGTGTTCAATTCAGGACGTTTTATTATCCGGGGAAAAATCATTCAATTTATGGTGGGAATACCAGGCATCATTTATTTAAAATGATTACTGATTTTGTGCTCGAGAAGTTGTAAGCGATAAATAAAAAAAATGAGTTGAAGGCTGATCAAAATCTTTGGTCAGCCTTTTATTTTATAGAAACAAGAGGGCTACTCCGGCAACAGCAATGAAAGACCCGGTAATAGCTTTCCAGCTAAGTTCTTCTTTGTAATAATATTTGGATATCGGCAGCATTAAGATTGGCATCGTCGCGATAATCGTTGCTGCAATACCCACCTTTGTATGGGCAACCGCCAAAAGCGATGCTGTAATACCAAGGTACGGGCCCAGGATAGAAGCCCAAATAGTGTGTTTGAAAGCAACGGGATCCGCCTTGAATACACGAATAGGATTTCTAATTTTTCTGAACAATCTAGCAAAAATATAAAGTACAATTGTTGAGGTAGATATCCTGATGAATGCTGCAACAAATTCATCGAGAGGACCAATGTAAAAAGCCTCTTTCGCAAATATAAGTCCTACTGCCTGACCGGTAGCAGCGAGCACACCGAACACAATTCCGATAAAGTTAAAGGTTTTTTTCTTTCCCGGTTTGCCCCTATCCAGAATTACCAAAGCTACCCCTGAAAGAGTGATGATAATACCCAGAACACTCGTGAATGAAAGGACTTCATCGAGAAAAATAAAAGCGAGTAATGCCGAAATTGGCGGGACGAGTGACATTAAAAGCATTCCCAGCCGTGCGCCGATGTGTTCAAGTGCTTTCAGGAGGAAAGTATCGCCCGCGATCAAGCCGATAAAGCCGGAAATAATCAGGTTGTAATATTGGGCGGCTGTAAGATCGAATGAGGCACCGATAATAACAATTGTAATGATAAGATAAAATGAGGCAAAAAACATTCTGGCAATATTAACAAGTACTGACCCTACCCTGAGAGTTGCTTCGGTGAGTGAGATACTGTTGAATGACCAGAGTAATGCTGCTGCTAATGCAGCAAATTCACCTAAAAAAGGCATAATTTATATCCGCGATTTTTTTAAGTGGTAAAGATATGTATTAAGTTATCGCAAATAAAATTATTTGAAAACTTTTATTGATTCGGGTTGGTCGTAATAATTTTTTTTGACGTAAACTACTTCCATACGAGGTGATACTTTTTTCTTTTTAGAGCGGATACGCTGCTGATCTGTCTTGCTTTTAAGAGAATCATCGGGTTTTGAGATTTTTATAACGGGATTTGTAAACTCTCTTCTCGCATCGGTAAGTGTAATTCTTTCGGCAAAATCTACAGATTTTCTCTTGCCGGAATCTGTTGAAGTATTTCGAGTTGTAGGGGAAGATGAAGTATGTTTTGTTGCGGAGTAATGACTTCCATTGCCATCGAGTGAATGTACTTTATCACCACGAGTAGAAGTTTTTTTGCTCAAAGCTATTTTTTCTTTTTCACCTTTGAGTTTTTTCTCATCGTTTGCCTTTTCAGAGGCTAATTTTCTATCTGCAAGGGCTTTCTCTTCCTTAGTCTGTTTTCTTTTCCCGGTAATTAAAGAAAAAAGATAGGTTAAAATAATAACAGCCACCGTTACGGCTATTAAAATTTTAAGAAGCACTACCAAAATTGACATTATATCATCCATACCACAATCCCTAGTCGAAAATCTGATCTCAATATATGTATTGTGCTGCTGGTCACATTACAAGAATAATATGATTAATTTGTAGCATATTTTGTGACACGGTAATAATTCCTATTAGATTGATGATATAATGATTGGCAGTTGAAAAAAATGAATATCCGGCAGAGGCGTTCTGGAGGGTGTAACTTTTAGAAAGTACCTCTTGCCGGATATTTAATTACCTTAGAAGTTCATTACTGCTTTTATGAATAAATTTCTTCCCGGTTCGTAAGTGTTAATACCACGGTAAGTAGATAAATGAGTTTTATAAAGCCTGTCAAAAATATTTTCTACACCGGCGTAAATGTTAAAGGAAACAATATTAAGATTTATTGGTGCTGAGTTCAGAGAAAAATCGTAAATAGCATATCCGCCTGTATTTGCTTCTCCTGCTGCCGTGTTTTTTTGATTAGAAACGAACCTGCCGGTAAAATCAAATCCGAAAATACCGCCAAGCAGTGGAGATTTAATTCCGATAAGAGAATTCAGCGGGGGGATCCGGGGCAGGTCTTCATCATTACCTGTATCAACTCCGCGAACGTAAGAAAGATTCGCATAGAATGTAAAATCTGAAGGAAGGGCAAATTCCGTGGCTATATCATAACCATAAAACATGGCTGTTCCAACATTTTGTTTCCTGTAGAGATTATCGGTATTGTCATATTCATCAACTACAAGATTTAGAATTCTGTTGATAAAACCGTTAATTTTAAATGTAACGCCTTTGTTCCAGATTCTCATCCCAAGATCAAAAAACTGGCTTTCTTCCGGTTTTAAATCGGGATTACCAAGATAGGTTTGACCCAACAACTGGAGAAATTGATATCTTTCTTCCAGATTTGGTGAGCGGAATGATCTGGCAAGGTTTAAAGTAAGATCAAACTCTTTTGTTACATTATACATTATCGCGAGGTTTCCACCCCATGAACGATTGATAACATTGTAAGACTTATAAGATGCAAGGGGATCGATGTTCGGGTTATCATTTCGAATTCCTTTTACATCAATATATAGCGGGTTATTAACACTATCATTTTTGACATCGATATAATCAATCCGGGCGCCCAATCTCACGTGTAGCTTGTTTTCTAAAAACGAGATATCATTCTGGAAGAATATCCCGGCATTGCGGTATTTAGAATCGGGAACCGGTTTTTCATAAATTTTCGTGTCGGTTGGTAATACATGACGGGTTCTTAAACCATTATATTCCCGTTCCCACATATCAACACCGGCAGTAATGATATTGTTTTTTGCAATTTCCCAATATGTTGAAAACATAGCACCATGCATGATGTGGTCTGCACCTGGTGTAACAATAGCATTGGGGTTTGGGATAAGTTCAACATTACGTGTTATCAGTTGGTAAAAATATTTTGCAGAGACTTGTCTAAGTGAGGGGAATAAATCCCTGACGCTATACTCTGCTGAAATCATATCTCTATCGGCATCGATATATCGTGCAGTAGCTGATCCCGGGAATGGTTCACCACCGGGGATACCCACATCGGAAGCCTTAAATTGCTGGAATTTAATTTTAAGTTCATGTTTCTCATGAGGTTTAACACCAAGTTCGGCGCTAATATTTTTATCCCGGAAGCTGCTGTTTGGAAGTACTCCATCGGGAGTTTCAATATCTGTGGCTGTTCTCTTGGAAAAACTTAAATGAGCATACCAGTCCTGGTTAGCGGCGTTGAGTGCTATATTGTTATTGTTGCCTTTATTAACACTGTTGTAGCTGCCGGAAATAGCACCACCAAACTTGTATCCATCATTGTAGTAGCCGGATTTTGTGATGATGTTGACAACCCCGCCCATTGCGCCGGTGCCGTAAAGGCTTGATGTACCGCCTTTAATAACTTCAACCCGTTCAATATCTTCGGGATTAATCAATGACATTCCTGCAGAGACAGCAGTGGAAGTTTCAACACGATTGCCATCAATCAATAACACAAGATTCTGTTTACTAAGTCCGCGTATGTTAAGGTCTGTTGCCCAAATACCGTCTTTGCCCATTGTTACACCGGGTTGTTTTTCCACGAGTTCGGCGAGAGTATTGGGGGTTGCGGCACGGAACTCTTCTTCCTGGATAACTTCGAGCGGGATTGCTTCCTCGCGCAAAGTTTTCGAGAAGCGTGTACCGGATATCATTACTTCACCCATTCTCACAGGTGAAGGTTTTAACTCTATATCAAGATTGATTGTTTTTTCATCGGCAGAAAACGAAACTTCTCTTGTTACTGATTCGTATCCGAGGTGGGTAATTGTAATTTTATATTTTCCAAATTGTATATCGTTGATAAAATAATAACCGGCAAGATTGGTAGCTGCACCAAGCATTGTATTCTCAATTGAAATATTGGCTCCGGTAACAGGAGAGCTATCTGAAGTTATTCTTCCCTTCAAAGTGCCGGTTTGTGCAATGGAAAGACCTGTAAAGAAAAGCAAAATAAACAAAGCTGGAATTTTTTTCATTTCGACCTCTTTTTAAGATTAAATTTTTAGATTAGCAGATTTTACTTTTACATTTTTTAACTGTCCAAGTTTACCGCTAAGTGCACCAAGCTCATCCGAGGTGGCTTTTACAATAATAAAGATCACGGAAGTATCACTTTCGGGAACGGGATATCCTACCCGTAAAGTAATTTTATCAGAAAATTGATGAAGGAGCTCACCAACAGAACGAAAACTTTCTCCTCTTTCAAATATTGTAATTGTAACCGTGTGGTAGCTTGTCTGCATTTTTTTAATTTTCCGGGAGAGAGGTATATGCGGATGTATAACCGATTTGCTTCCTCCCCTAAATGTTAGATAATTCCTACATTTCAGGTAAAGTTATTTAATTTTATTCTACCCTTGCCATTACAATGATGCCATGGCGCAGGTTATAGATGACCGGATGTTTTTATCCGACACTCGTTAAATAAATAAAAATTTCTCGATTAAGCAAGTAAAATTTAATTGTCTTATCTTGCATTTACTTTTTAATTGCATACTTAGAACAATGTTTGATAAATGACAGAGTAAGAATGAGAAATATATTAATTCTTTTAGCAACTGCTACAATGCTGTTTTCACAAAATACCCCCGTTGTAAAAATAAGTTTCTTGAGTGAGGACATGGCTTCCGGATCATATAACCTTTATCTTGGGATTGATCCAACAGCGACTGATGGTCTTGATCGTACACTTGGGGAAGCTGAATTGCCGCCCTTACCTCCATCGGGGGTATTTGATGCCAGATTTGTTTTCCCTGACGGATTGATTTCTTCACTACAGGATTATCGTACCGGTGATGGTGATTTTACTGGTACTCATGTGTATAATGTAAGCTGGCAATTAGGGAGCAATTCGCCGGGATTTTCACTCTCCTGGCATTTACCCGATGGTGTTACCATGCACGTGACAGACCCTTTTGGTGGAATTTTAGTCAATAATGATTACGGGAGCGGGATAAACCAGATTTTTATTGCCGGAACTTCATTGAATAAGCTTGTGCTTGAAGTTAAGTATGATCAGGTTAATTCATTATTCTCGCATGAAGCACCGGATAATATAAAACTGGAGCAAAATTTCCCAAATCCTTTTAACAGCAGTACCAACATAAATTATTTTGTGAATGAGGCATCACTTATCCGGCTGGCAATTTATGATACTCTGGGCTCAGAGGTGGCATTATTGTACGAAGGGGAACAAAACCCGGGTGATTATAATTTCAGGTTTGATGCCGCACAATACGGTTTAGCTGCCGGGGTTTATTATTATGTTATGAAAGCTTTTAATTCAAAAGGTAATGAGGTATTTAAGGATAGTAAAAAAATTATATACCTGAAATAAAAATTGCAAACACTACCGGGAGGTTAAATTATAACACTCCCGGCATGAAATAATTATTTTACAAGTAGCATCTTGCGCGTCTGAATAAAACTACCTGCATTTATTGTATAGAAATAGATACCACTGGAAAGCCCGAAGGCATCAAAGCTGACTTCATACGTACCTGCCGGCATTTCTTCGTTGACCAAATTGGCAATCTCGGAACCAAGAATATCAAAAACTTTTAATGATACCATCGAGTTCTCTTTCAACTGATATTTAATAATGGTTGACGGGTTAAAAGGATTAGGATGGTTCTGGAACAGCCTGTAGTTATCAGGCGAAAGATTACTTTCCTCCACTATGGTAACCTCTGCATCAGTTTGGATATCATCAAAAAATACATATCCACCGAAGTTACCGGAAGTTGTTTTTTCAACGATAATAGATTTAAACTTTACATCACCGGAAATACCAATCGCGGAGAGATTGACATTGAACATTTTCCAGCCGGCAAAATTGAGTGTATCGGCAATAACGACCTGAGAAGATGAGTTAATTTCAAATTCATATTTAATAACATTATTACTCAAATCCCCAAAAACCCAGATACCGAATGTATTTGAATTATCCCCGATGTTGTATGATGTTGCCGGGGAAACATATACTGCTCCGCCTTCGGCAGAAAACTCGTATTCAAGTTCCATGGATTTACTTCCCGCGAAGAGAGGCTCGCTTGTCAGGGCAATTGAAGTATGATCGGGGTTGTAATCGTGGCTTGAGCTATTTGCAGAAGGTTGCACCCAGTCTGAAATGGTTTCCAGACCATCGAGGAGGTTTCCGGTAAAGTAGTCTTCGGCGCTGGTAGTGAAATTCATAACTACATCTTCCTGAAGCTTGTAACCGGCCATATCCTGAATACCGGCTTTGAATACTGCTTTATAGGCGGAATTTGGTTCTAACTCATTTTTAGGTTCATACCGGATGTAAGAGGATAAATCACCATGAACAATCTGTACATTTTTAACGGAAAGTTTTGTATCGTTCCAATCGTATAACATAACCCGATTAGCAAGTGATGATTGTAAGATGGGGGCGTCAAAAGTAATTCTTATCTGTACGTAAGTTGTTACATCCACATCCCCGGGTTGCGGGTATATTTCTGTATAGTTAAGGCTATTTCTTGTACCGGTTGTAAAGTTAATGTTATATTCATTTTCTAAACTATATCCATAAATACTCCTTGCCGTGGTATCAAATGAAATAGTGTATTGTGTTAAAACATCAAGTGGTTCTTCAGGTGAAATTGAGAGAGTTCGTTTATCCGCACTCCATGAAAAATTAACAGCTGCATCAGGAGAAAGAGTAAACGCATTTTGAGTTAATTCGGCATTCATCTCGCGGCTGAAACTGATGGAGTAAGGACCGATGGTAGGAATATCAACTGCACCCTCTTGAGGGGAAGAAGCGGTGATGTATGGTGGAATAGTAACGTCAAAGGCCATCATCACATCTGCAAATTTTGTTATTCCGGCGGTTACTGTAACCGTGGTGCTATCGGCCTGGTATTCATCGCGTTCAAATTTAAGAGTGTAAGAACCCGGAGCAAGACTATCGAAAAAATAAAAACCATTATTTTTAGAATCTGTCACATAAGTCTTATTCCCGGGATTGAGTGTAACAGTAACTCCGTTGAGGGGGAGTTTCGGGTCATTTGTTGCCGGAATGGCGTAATATGAAACGCCCTCGGAAGGGTCCCTGATGATACCGGCGAGAATACCTGTCTGGTAATCCGGTTGATTATAAAAGTCCAGAAATGATCTTGCAATCGCGAAAGACTCGTGTTTTTTATACTCCATGTTCATTAAACGCCAGGATTCGGGTATATAATCGTGGAAAGAACCTTCAGAGAGTGTACCCGGCATGGTAAGGTTTCTTAAAACGCCTAGTCCGGATGTACTGCCATAAAAATCCCAGTCGCCGCGTGCATTAATGAAACTGTAAGTCCAGTAACCCCTGTTGGCATCATAAATTTTTTGCCATAAAATCTGAGCCATTGTCTTAGCAGTTGGATAGACGGGTTGATTGTCGTACCCACGAAAAAGAACGAGGGTGTAATTAGTCTGGGCATCGTAGGCATTAGAATGAATCGATTGAAAATAATCGGCATTAAACTGGTTTGCGAGTTGAGCAATCACGGATAAAGGTAGATCGTCGGAAGTATTGTTTGTAGTACGGCTGATTCCCACAGTTGCACCGAGATCTGTCAACATATCATAAAGTTTTAGTCCTTTATCGAGATTAGAAACTGATTCCCAGAACCCGGTGGCTGCAATAAAACGGTCGTTGCTATCGTAACCGCCATGGCCGGGATTAATATAAATCCTATATCCGGCTAGACTTTGAGCTAAGCTCAGGCTGGTGAGTACCAGCAATAATAATAGAACTTTTTTCATTTATTCCCCCTGACTAATTTTTATTTCAGAAACAAAAATTTCACCTTCTGTGGTATTATAAACAATATGTTTACCATCGGGTGACCAGGAAGGATAGAGTTCTATCCGGTCGTTAGTATTAGTAATGCGGTATTCGGCAGAGCCGTCAACGCTTTTAACCATAATATCGGAAGACAATAATTTATGGCCATCATCGTAATCCTGCATGAAGACGATAAAATTACCATCGGGTGACCATTTTGGTGCGTTAGCATACCCTATTTCACCGAGAATATTGCCTGCAATATCGGAAATGAAAGTTCCTTTACCCGGAACAGTAAATAGAATTTTATCTTTTGCAGGTGATAATGAACCCCAGATATAATGGTTCTGACCGAGTGGTTTGAGGTTTGTTTGTTTGCCATTTGCAACAAGAACCATATCATAACCCTGCATCAACAAGGCGATATCGTTGTTTGTTTTATTTACTGCATTACCTTCCTCACGAAGTTGGGAGTTCTCAAAAAAGAGTAACTTTCCTGATTCGAGTGGAGCCGGGGGAGTGATATTTCTCAAATTTGCCGCGATTACGTTTCTTTCGCCAGAAAGGAAATCGTATTGTACGATAGAGGAGAATTTCTTGCCTGAAACAAAATCATCCGCGCGGAATAGTACTTCTGTTCCGTTTGGTGCAAATGCGTAATCATATCCGGCACCGTAATTATCGCTAATCCGGCCAAGTTTTTCGGAAGAGAAATCGTAAGACCATAGCCCGATATAGCTTTCAGAAGAAAAGAACAATAGTTTAGAATCAGGAGAAAAAGAAGCGTGAGCAAACTTTCCTTCCAGATTTATTTTATTTTCATTTAATACCGTTATTTCCTGCGCGGTGATTATTGAAAATAAAATTGTTAAAAAGATTAGAGTAAATTTGTACATGGTCGCTCCAGTTAATAAAATATCTACCCCTAAAATTAGCAATTCTGCAACTAATTTGACAGGATAAACGGAGGTACCATGTTATGTATCAAAATATTGTTTTTGTTACATATCCGGAATAAGTGTTCTCAGAATGTTTCAAGAGTAATTCTTCTTCAAGTCTGGCGCGCTTAATATACAACGGCAGCTCTAAAAAAAGAGTGAAAATAAGTAAAAATGGATTACTAAGTGCGATTGCCGCGAAAATATTACCTGCTACCTGTCCGAAGTATTGAGGGTGGCGAAGATACTTATAGGGACCATTGGATATAATGGGGTGATTTTTGAATATCATAATTTCTTGCGTGTAGGTTTTCCCCAGTGCTTTTGCCGAGCTGTATTGAAGTTTACTCATAAGGGCGAAACCCACGAGTGAAGTGATCCGCAATATCGAATCATCGAAAGGGAATGGGAGCTTGCCGATACCAAAAACCGCGATAAGTTGTAAAACAATGATCATCGCACTAATGTTAGGCGGGACATTTTGTAAGTAGGATTTGGGTTTACTTATCAATGCAATGCTTTTTGTTGTAACGCTTCTTTTTATTTCGCCCATATTTTGAGCGAAACCCCAGAATAAAATGGCTGCAAAAATTATGTTATAAGGTTCCATTGTAAATATTCTTTCATTGTTAGTAAAATTACATGTAAGAATTGCTTCTATTTACCCTGCCTGATTTTGTTACTCTTGGAATTCAGGAGTGTTTTACCTGTTTTCCCCAGTTAGCATAATGTTTGAACTTATTCTCACAAGAGTATATAAACAATTATGATACCAGAATGAGTACAGGACAAATGTTAATGACTTTGGGAGCCATCACATTGCTGATGATTATCATCTTCAGGGTGAATAGCGGGTTCCTTACAACGAATGAGATATTACATGATAATAAGTATGGCATATTGGCGGTATCAATCGCAACCTCGATAATAGAAGAAGCAAAAGGGAGAGCTTTTGATTCATATACCGCCTCGAATCCGGCCGTTTCCACGAGTCAATTAACATCTGTAGGACCGGGATATGGTGAGGTTTATCCGGATTTTAATGATTTTGATGATTACGACGGGCTCGATATAATAGACTCAACTCTTGCGTCGGCTCAATTCCGAATACAATGTGAAGTTGATTATGTGAACGCGAATGATCCTGACAACCCGGTTACACCAACACGCACATGGCATAAAAGGATTATGGTAACGGTTACGAGTCCGTTTATGAATGACACGGTGAGGTTATCATCGGTTTATAGTTACTTTTATTTCAGGTGAATTATGGGATTTAGTTCATTAATTGATATTGTAGGCTCGAGTATTATCGGCGGAATGTTACTACTTATGTTGTTCAACATTAACGACAGCGCCACGGAAAATTCGTATACATACATGAGTGAATTGACTGTTCAGGAAGCGTTGGTTGAGGTAGTTGCGTTGATAGAATTTGATTTTAGGAAAATAGGATATTGTAGTGACTGGACAAAAATACCTGATCCTACAAGGGCGATTTTGGCCGCGGGCGCAAACTCGATAAGTTTTATCACCGATACTGACAATAACGGTATTGTTGATACATTGAGGTATTACCTGGGTGCTACCAGCGAGCTAACCCAGACACCAAACCCCAGGGACAGGTACCTTTACAGGGTAATAAATTCTGAAGCAGCTATCGGTGCGAATCTTGGAATTACACAATTTGATCTGGAATATTTCGATGCATTGGGAAACCCAATAAACCTGCCAATAACACAGCCATCTGAAATATTCACCATGAGAATTAGTGTAACAGTTGAAAACATCGCGGCTTATGATGAAAATTATTCAAATGCCTTTTGGAGGCAGATTCGTTTGGCCGCAAGAAACTTGAGGAACAGATAATGGGCGGAAGAGCAGCAATATTACTTGTATTAGGTTTTAGCGCGATTTTTTTGGCAATGGGGAATAATTTGTTAAGATTCTCGGGAAGATCAGCGGATAATTTTGTTGACTATTACCGTGAGACGCTTGCCTATAATATCGCCGTGAGTGGTGCGAATATGGCATCGAATGAGATCTACATTGATAAAACCTGGATGACAGGCTATAGTAATATAAATTTTGATGGGGGTACCATTGATGTAAATATCGATACTGTTGGTGAATTAAAGCAGATCACATCAACCGGAAGTTATGACGGGATAAGTCATAC
>Ga0070729_10001990_pt1 | contig 28149 bp, 22 predicted proteins | sample tdDd472_FD_66725 | JGI IMG/M metagenome (GOLD analysis project Ga0070729, IMG submission 66725) | Marine sediment microbial communities from the Atlantic coast under amendment with organic carbon and nitrate - tdDd47.2 | ecosystem: Environmental > Aquatic > Marine > Coastal > Sediment | place...
TACTATTCATCAATACGATTTTGACTGTGGGCACGTCTTTGCATTCCTTCAGAAATATGGATTGGAGAAGGAGTATAAGGTGAATATTGAAGTAAATCATGCCATTTTAGCAGGGCATACTTTCGCTCATGAAGTGGCTTATGCCTTTGCAGCTGATATTTTTGGAAGTATCGATGCGAACGAGGGCGATTATTTACGCGGGTGGGATACAGATCAGTTCCCCCTACATATCCCTGAATATACGCACGTTCTCTATCTAATGCTTCAAAATGGTGGATTTACGTCTGGAGGTTTCAATTTTGATACAAAACTCCGCCGACAAAGTATCGATCTAGAGGACCTTTTTCATGCGCATATATTAGGTATGGATACCTTGGCTCGAGCATTGGAAAATGCTGTGCAGCTCATAGAGAATAAGCAGCTTTCATCTCCGCTCGAAGAGCGGTACACCGGATGGAGCTCCTCATTTGGACAGAAAGTTGGGTCTGCCTCCTCCTTTGAGGAGTTGGCCTCTCTAGGGATGAATGTAGATCCACGCCCAAAATCGGGGAAACAAGAGTATCTTGAAGGAATGCTCAATAACAATCTCAGGTCCTGATCTTTTAATATAAAACGTAATTACTGCTTTTTTAATAATTTAAATCAAAGCGCTGTTTTATATTTATAATTTGATTGTGTTTATTAAAATTAAATTATAGACTCAAGTTTAAGAGGATATAGTAAGGCTTGAGGCTTATGGAGCAGGAGAATAAAAAAGGTCTGTGTGGCTGTTGCCCATTCTGGACCATGTGGATCAGACCACGAGAAACCATTCGAAAAATTGTTGATGAAAAACCGAAATCAGGGTTTTGGTGGCTGTCCCTTCTCTATGGGATAAACTTCATGTTCTTCCTTTCTCAGGTGTTTTATCTAGGAAGAGATCTGCCTTTATGGGGGATAATTGTAGGTTCGCTCGTTCTAGCAACACCTGTCGGTGCTATACTCATTACTTTGTACTCAGTACTCGTCTTGTGGCTTGGAAAGCTTATTAAAGGTGGTGGAAACTATCTTCAAGTGCGGGCAGCTGTGACTTGGTCCGTTGTCACGAACATTGTCAATGTGATCGTCTGGATAGTCTATATTATCATGTATGGAAGCTTGGTATTTCTTCCTTCCTTCCACGTTATGCAGTTTACTGGTGTAGCGGCCATAATAATTACCATTTGCGGATGGGCAACACTTGTTGCCAGTATCTGGAGCATAGTCATCCTTGTTCAAGCGTTAGGGGAAGTTCAAGGCTTCTCTGCATGGATGGGATTGTTGAATGTCGTTTTAGCCTCTGTAGCTGTGACGGTCATTTATTACCTTATAGGATTAATAATACAATATGCTGTCTACTAGGCATAAGAGGGGGAATCAATGAAAGGGTTATTTTCAGCAGCTGCGTGCTTAATGCTGCTCTCAGCACCTGCAATGATGGATGCAAATCCAGCGCACGCTAAAGTAGTAAATGGGGGTGATGTCCTTTCACAGTGGAAAGATTTTCACTCAGTTGGTGGAAAGTGTTCAATATCTTTACCAGATAATCCAGAGCACGTAAGACAACTACTACCGATGCCAGAAGAAGGGTATAACCTTCAATATGATGTATATGTTTCGGCATTCGAGAAAAAAGCTGTCTACATGATGCTTATCGCTCAGTATCCGCCGCATGTTGATGAACGTTATGCTGATCAAGGGCTTGAAAGTTTTTTAAATGGTATTCTTTCACAGAATCCAAAAAACAAACTGATTTTTGCAGACATTACTGAAGTACAAGGTCACAAAGCACTCGATTTCTTTATCGAAACATCTGGTGTGTTCTTTAAAGGAAGAGCTGTGATGGCTGATAACAACTTGTACCTACTTGCAATGGAATGTGAGAGCAATAACTATATTGAGATCCATTACAACTATTTTATTAACTCGTTTAAATTGTTGAAGTAATCATGACCGTCTTTATCGTGCTCGTGTTTGTGCAGCTTCTTTTCACTTGGTCGATGCTTGGGGTAACTGCCTTTTCTCAGATTGTGCACTACCCACTCTATCAACAGATCAAAGAGGGATTTGTTCAGTATGAAAAATCTCACTTGCGAAGAGCTGGATCGCTCGTTGGTCCAATCATGCTGCTTGAAGCAATCACCGCGATATTTCTTGTGGGCTTTGCATCACAAGGGCCGGTTGCTCGACTGACTGTTATCAACTTGATACTTCTCATTTTTATTTGGTTAACGACGTTTCTGCTGAGTGTATACCAGCATCAACGATTGAGTGTGCGTTTTTCAAAACAAGTACTTCACGAGTTGATATCGTCGAATTGGATTAATGCAATTTTGTGGTTAGCCAAGGGCGTGGTGCTGACAAGCATTCTTTGGCTGATGCTCAAAGCGTAAATTTTTTTACTCCTCCGTACCCGCGACCGACGCTCCTTGGAGCGTCGGTTTTTCATTCACGTCAATAGTGATACAGATTCTTTTCCTCCGACCATTCTGAGAAGCTCTGCTTTTTTCATGGAGTCGGGAAGAAGAGTGATAGAGGCTGTCGCGTTGGTTTTTTTCACAACAATGTGGTGATCAGCTTTCGCTGCTACTTGAGGAAAATGGGTAATGGTTAGGAGTTGCTGCGCTTCAGCAGCTTGCCGTAAAAGGTCGGCAACCACATTTGCAGTCTCTCCGCCAATATTTGAGTCAATCTCATCAAAAATCAGCGTTGGAGTTGATTGCTTTGTCGCAATATGGGCTTTAATAGCGAGCAAAATACGAGAGAGCTCACCACCAGATGCGACTTGACGGATCGAAGAGCGGTTTTTCCCTCGAACAAGATCGAATGAAACAACATCTTGTCCTGTTTTCTTCCATTCCTCTTTCGAGAGGGCTATCTCAAAACAGGCATCTTCCATTCTCAACATTTGAAGCGTTTTAGAAGTGAGTGTACTCAGCGTCTTACTTGCATTTTCCCTTGCTGCAGTGAGCTCATTCGCAGCTTTTTCCAGTACCCTTTCTGCTTCTTTAATGAGCGATTTTTGCGTGTCTATTAACTTTTCCCGGTCTTGAACGAGTGCGATACGCTCTACAATATTTTGGTATGACTCATTGATATCCTCGTAGGAAATGCCGTGTTTACGCTTAAAAGTTGAGAGAAAGTGGGTCAGCTCTTCCAATCGGGAAAATTCTTCGGCATCGAAATTAAGTGAATCAAGGTACTGCTCTCCAAGTGTGGCAGCTTCATCGATTTCAAGCATAGCCGTTTGAAGGTGAGAAGTTAATGGAGCAAGAGAAGCGTCTTTTTCGGAACATTTTTCAACGAGGCGGGACATTGAGTGGAGTTCATTCGTGATACGCTCTTTCAGGGTTACGACAACTTGGGAAAGCGACTCGGCTATTTCCTCCGCATGGGAGTATTTTTCATGCAGCAAAAGTTGTTCTTCTATATTGAGGGTATGGACATTGTGCTTTTCTAACTCTTCTTGCTGCCACACTAGGTTTTCGAGAGATTCTGGTTCATTGTGTTCAAGTTGGTGAAGTTTCGCTATATGGGCAAGATAGGTTGTATATGCGTTTGTATATCTCTCCAAGATTTTCTTATGTTGTCCAAAGGTATCGAGAAGACGGCGCTGGTATTCAGAAGAGAGGAGTTGTTTTCCTGCATGTTGATCCACTATTTCAACGAGCTGAGCACCAAGTCGCTCAAGGATCAATATATTTGCATTTTGTGAATTGATGAAGAGGCGGGATCGTCCATCCTTAGGAATTATTCGTTTAATGAGGAGCCATTCTTCCTTATCAAAAAGGATGCCTGCATCATCAAGTATTTCGTGAATTTGACGTTGATTTTCGATATTAAATGCGGCTTCGATGGTTGCGCAATCTGCATCATCATGTACCGAGTTTTGGGGCGGTTTTTCTCCAAGAAGTAGTTTGAGGGCTTTTAAGATAACTGTCTTTCCGGCGCCTGATTCACCTGTGATACAGTGCAGGCCCTCGCCGAAGGATACATCTGCTTGGAGCACGTGAAGGAAGTTTTCAATTCGCAAAAACTGAAGCATACACTAGACCACTTCATTGTATGTTTTAAAATGTGTTTTGCACACAGTAGGCAAAAGAGCCGGATCTTTCGATCCGATTCGCCTTGCCACTTGTTTGACTATCGAAGATGCACCCTTAGGAAGTGGAAATCCGAAAGGAGCGCTTAATTTTTCGAGGCCGTCAAGGAAGGCTGCTCGGGAAAGGATAGAGGCCGCAGCGATAACGATATCGGCTTCACCCTTGTGTTGCTGTTGGAGTTCAATCGCTTCATTTTTACGAGCGAGTGCTGATGCTACCAGCCGTTCATCCCCAAATTGGTCAATGGTTGCAAACATACAGCCCGTTTTTTGAGAAAGGGCATCGATTACAGTTGCGTGAGCCCAGGCGAGCATCCTGTTAAGGTTACCGAACTTCGAGTAGAGCTCATTATATTTTTCTGGTCGAAGAACAAGTGTTTCATACACAGTACACGCTTTGATTTTTTTTGCGAGTATGTGGGCTTTACCATCCGAAAGGGTTTTACTGTCTTTAATCCCATCTTCTAAAAGAAGTCGAATTGATCCCTCATCGGCATAGACAGCTGAGACGCACAAAGGGCCGAAAAAATCTCCCTTTCCTGCTTCATCCACCCCAATACGAGGGGTGAAATCGACCGTCGCTTCCGGGTGGGTGTATTCGATAGATCCTAGGATTTGGGGTTCGAGATAAAATTCGATGAATTCATCTTTTGCCTTTCCCTGGACAGTGAGTTTTCCCGATTCATACAAAGTTACAGTGATTCCTTCCCGTTTTGCTTGAAAGACAGTGTACGGAGGGATTGAGAGGGAAAATCCTTGATCGAGGACGAGATCTTTCAATGGTAAAAATTTGTCCTCAGAAATTTTTGTAGAAAAACATGCTGGCTTACTCATAGGGGTAAGCGTATCACGGGGCAGAGTTTCTAAAAAAGCAATAATTTTCCTTTCATGAAACACCCTTGATGAGGTGTAATGGGGAAATAAATGTTTGTTTGGGAAGTGGTATGAACACAGAGATGAAAAAAATTGGGGAGCTCTTCGAACTTAAAAGAAAAGAAAAGAGCCTTACCCTAAAAGATGTTGAGAATGCAACCTCAATACGTTCTTCGTATTTAGAGGCAATTGAAAAAGGGGAAGTTGAGAAGTTTCTTTCTACAGTGTATTTCCTTGGATTTATCAGACAATATGCGACCTATCTTGAAATAGATGTTGAAACGCTTATGAGCCAACACCCTGAACTTTTCCAACGAAAAGAAGAAAAACATGATTTTGCATATGGCATTGGAACACTTGAAGTTCGCGGTAGTATGGGTGGAGGAGTGAAGTGGCTTCCAAACCTAATTTACGGTGGAGCGTTTGTTGCAATTTTAGTTGCTGCCTATTACTTTGCAAAATTTGTTGGTGTCTTGTAAGGTGGCGAAGTAAACATTTAACCTGATAGCGGAGCTATGGATAAACGAATACTTGGTGATTATACTCTTCTTAATAAACTTGGAAAAGGAACGCTTGGTGAGACTTACCTTGCGGAGCACCGGTTTATTAAGAAGCGATTTGTCGTAAAAATCCTCCCAAATGAGTTGTCTCAAGATGAGGAATTTGTCTCCCGTTTTGAGTCGCACATTTCATCTCTCTCCTCATTAGATCACCCAAATATTGTTAAAGTACATAACGTTTCGTTCAGCGATGGGTGTTACTACGTGGTTTCAGACTACATTGAAAATGAGCGGGGGGAAGGAGAGAACTTATCTGAGTATTTGCAAAATTCACGGAAATCACTCCGGGAAGATGAAGTACTTGATTTTCTCGAACAAATCGCGTCTGCGATGCAATATGCTCACCAGCAAAAAGTACATGGTTATCAACTCACACACCGCAACTTGAAGCTTAATAACATTATTGTGAAAGAGGTAGATGGGCGTCCTCGCCCCTATATTACCGATTTTGGCATTGCGATGCTGATTGGTGAAGCGCATATTCTAACTTCTATGTATAAGCATTTAGCTGAGCTTGTTGGTGTGGATAGAAATGTCAATGATTCGATTGCGACAAATACACATCAGTTCTTTAGCGGCTCATTTGATCATGGGAAGCTGTCTAGGCTCCATTTTTCATTTTACCAGTCGTATGCCTTTATGGCGCCTGAACAAAGAATCTTTAGGGGTGTACAACACACTTCTTCAGCAGATGTCTATGCATTTGGAGTACTCGCATATTTTCTTATTATGCGTAGCTTTCCTGAAGGGTATTTCCCACTTCCATCCGAGATACGAAGTGACTTTACCCTAGATTGGGATGCGCTTTTTAAGACTGCATTGCAGCCAAGTCCTGCTAAGAGACCTCATTCCCCACTAGAATCACTAGAAGGGCTTAAGCGTAGCAAAAGAGTACTTCAACAAAGCACTCATGTTACCCAAGAAGAGCAAAAAAGAAGCTACCAGTCTACATTCGACGCGGCTGCGCAGAATCATCCTCCTGTATACCCGTATACACCACCTCAGAAAGTACCATCGCAGCAAGCTGATATGTTTCAAGCTCCACCTCCTGCACCGCGTGAGCCGGAGCGTCCACCGTTACCTACAGGTGTAAAATATATGTCACAGCCTGAGAAAGTAGCGCCCATGCAACAACAGCCACAATCGCATATGCAGCCTCAGACACAGATGATGCATACACAGACCGCTACGATGCAAGAGGTAAAAGCAAATCCTGAAATGCTCTCACAAGTTTCAAGAATGGTGCAAGAAGAGCATAAGCCACATCCAGTGCTCAATCCACCAGAAATAGAGCGTCCTGTATACGATCCAGATCCGGGCAAAGTATTCCAAATGGAAACAACGGTTGCTCCGTATAAACCTGAAGAAAAGCAAATCAAGAATGTTGAACCAATCCTAACCGAAATGGTAGTTGTGAAAGGTGGTGAGTTTTCTCGGGGATCAAATGGGGGAGTACGAGATGAGCGTCCCCGGCACAAGATTTGGTTAGCTGACTACGCTCTGGATATTCACCCTGTAACGAACGAGCAGTTTGTTCGATTCCTAGAGGCGATGGGCGGAGAGAAAGACTCAAATAACAACGACATTCTAAAACTGCGAGAATCTCGTATTAAGCGAATGAGTGGAGAGTACACAATTGAGGCTGGATACTCAAAGCATCCAGTTATCGGGATCACATGGTATGGAGCGACAGCCTATGCTAAATGGGTGGGAAAAAGACTGCCTACAGAAGCAGAATTTGAGATTGCTTCAAGAGGTGGGCTTGTCGATGCCACATTCCCAACTGGGGATGATATTGATCGGTCACAAGCGAACTTTTTCAGCTCTGATACAGCGCCTGTTTTAAGTTATCCATCAAACGGATATGGACTCTATGACATGGTTGGAAATGTCTACGAATGGTGTGAAGATTGGTACGGATACGATTACTACGAAGATTCACAACAAGAGCCAGAAAATCCAAAAGGTCCTGCGCAAGGTGTCTATCGAGTTCTTCGAGGTGGATGCTGGAAAAGTCTAAAAGAAGATTTGCGTTGTGCTCATAGACATAGAAACAATCCGGCAACAGTTAATTCGACCTATGGATTTCGCTGCTGCGCTGACGTTGTTCGCTCATGAAGTCAATCCTCTTTGTCTGCAGGGGAAATATCTGTCGGTCTCCGGCTATGCACGCACTCCTTGAAGATAAGCTCAAGAAGGAATCCATCACCGGTTGGTATGTTGATAGCTGTGGGACGGAAGAATCATTTGCAGGAGCTTTCGTTGATCAAAAGGTGTCACGTGAACTCAAAAAAAGAGGGATAGACTTTTCACATACAGCCCGCCCTTTTGAGCCTTCTGACTATTCAACTTTTGATTATATTTTTGTGATTTCCTGGCAAATGGCAAACGAATTACGAGATCGAGCACCAGATGGAATGAAAGAAAAGATTCTACCAGCAAGTCACTTCGTAAAAAATGGGAAAGATCAGCCTATCCCAGACCCCTATTCTAGAACAGAAAATGGCGTGCAAGAGGTTATTACCTTTATTGATACCTGTGTAGAAGGGATTTTTGAGACACTTATCAAGCCCCACGTCTCCCGATAGTAAGTCAACACCCATAATTAAAGAAAAGACATGACGCTCTTTCAGTTTTCATAAAAAGTCTATGACGGTATAGTATCCTTCAATAGAATGAGGTCTTTGTTATGAAACTATATCTTTCTCAGCCAAGAGGCTTTTGCGCTGGAGTAGTCCGAGCTATAGAAACAGTAGAAAAGGCATTAGAGCTTTGGGGAGCCCCAATCTACGTTAAACACCACATCGTACATAATATGCATGTTGTGAGACGTCTAGAAAAGATGGGTGCTGTTTTCATTGAAGACTTAGACGATGTTCCAGAGGGTTCTCGGATCATTTATTCTGCGCATGGAATCCCTCCATCTGTGAGAGAGCATGCAAAACGACGTAACCTTATCGAAATTGATGCTTCATGCGGGCTTGTCATACGGGTTCATTCAGCTGCCAAACGGTATGCTGAAAAGGGGTACCACATTCTTTTAATCGGACACAAAAACCACGTTGAAGTGATTGGAACTGCAGGTCACGTGCCAAATAACTGCACAATCGTTGAGGCTCCAAAAGATGTGGAAGCGCTTTCGTTTCCAGAAGGACAAAAGCTGTTTTACGTAACACAGACAACGCTTAGCCTTGATGATGTAAAGGAAATTACTGAAGCACTTCATAAAAAATTCCCACAAGTGGAAACGCTCCCTAGTTCTTCAATATGCTATGCGACGACGAATCGGCAGATGGCATTACGTGAAATTACTGATGAAGTTGATTTGGTTCTCGTTGTGGGTGATACGTCGAGTTCAAACTCAAATCGACTCTGTGAAGTGGCAAAAAAACGGGGAATCCCGGCATATCTTATCAACAACCCATCTGAAATCGAAACCTCATGGCTAGACGGAGTGACCAACATTGGCCTTACTGCTGGTGCATCTACTCCTGAAGATGTTGTACAAGGGTGTATCGAACACTTAAAAGAACTTGGTGTTAAAGAGACCGAGGAAGTTGAATACAAGAAAGAAGATGTCTTTTTCCAGCTTCCAAAGCAGGTGCAAGCAGCTTCTGTTTAACGATCTTACAGACGCCTGATATTTTCTGAGTTTTCAAAAAGAGGCTAAAATAGTTCACTCTTTTGTTATACATTAATTTTTCTTGCCTATCACGTAGAAAATTTGGTATTAAATTTTTTTAATCCAAAAGTAGTTGTATGGCAAAAATTGCACAGATTGATAGAGGTTCACTGAAACGTACGCTTGGTGTTGCAGACCTCTTCGCACTGGGATATGGAGATCTCGGATCCTCAATATATTATGCTCTTGGAATTACAGCTTTTTACGCGCTTGGAGCAACGCCCCTCGCACTCGCATGTGCAGGTGCCGTCTTTTCTTGTACGGCATTAACGTATGCTGAAATGACATCAATTTCGAGAGATCCGGGAGGATCGGCTTTCTTCACAAGAATGGCTTTTAACGACCTCATTTCGTTTATTGCTGGTTGGGGGCTTCTTCTCGATTATATTGTGACCATCGCTATTTCCTCTTATGCCGTTGCACCTTATCTTAGCTATTTTTTTGGACCCCTTAAAGAAACAGAAGCTAAAATCGTTTTTACACTCTGTGTGATACTTGTGCTGTTCATCATTAACCTCTTTGGAACGAAGCACTCAACACGGATTAGTTGGATATTAACGCTGCTTACCGTTGCCACCCAAATAGTCATTATTGCAATCGGTGCATATTTCCTCCTAAATCTTCCTGAGGTTGCAGAACACTTGAAGATTAACATTAAGGGATCTCTTTGGTCGCCAACATGGCCAGATTTTTGGAAGGGAGTAGCGATGGCAATGGTTGCGTATACCGGTATTGAATCGATGACTCAGTTAACGAGGGAGGCTAAAACTCCTTCAAAGACAGTCCCTCGCGCTATTCTCCTTGCAATGAGTATTCTTTTACTGATGTACTTTGGGGTTTCTACCGTTGCTCTCTCAGCAATGACACCGCAAGAACTCAGCACAACGTACCTCGATGATCCTATCTCAGGTATCGTTGCTGCCCTCCCATTTGGAGGATCTTTTCTAGGTGGATGGGTAGGAATACTTGCCGCGATCATCCTCTTTGTTGCTGCAAATGCTGGGCTGATCGGAGCATCTCGTCTCTGCTTTAATATGAGTGAATATTACCAAATTCCTCGGGTTATGTATAGACTCCATCCACGGTACAAAACACCCTATGTCTCCTTAGCTACGTTTGGTGGTCTTGCTGCGATAATTGTGATATGGAGTGGGGGAAAGCTGGCATTTCTAGCTGACCTCTATAACTTCGGCGCAATGCTAGCCTTTACCTCAGCGCACCTTTCGCTACTTATGCTACGGATAAAAAAGCCAAATATCAAAAGACCATTCAAGGTGCCGCTGAATATTCGATTTGGTCAGTATCAGATTCCTATTCCTACGGTCTTAGGAGGACTCGCGACATTTTCAACGTGGATACTAGTTATCATTACCAAGCCAGACGGAAGGTATCTGGGATTTGCATGGCTCGCGCTCGGACTGGCAATGTACTATTTCTATCGAAAAAAACACAAAATTGGCCCTACATCACAAGTTGAGATTAAAAAAGTCCGTATTCCAGAATTTAAAAAAGAAGCGTATTCCCATATTTTGGTGCCAACTCGTGGGGGATCAAAAACAGACACCATCCAACTCGCTTGTGAAATTGCGCGGATCCATAAGGCTGATGTGACTGCACTCCATATCATTGATGTTCCATTTTCTCTCCCTCTTGGAGATCCCGATGAACAGCGTACCGTTGAAGGAGATATCATTCTTCAACAAGCTGAAGCAGTTGGTCGCGAATTTAACATTCCAATGAACCTCAAAATAGTCTATGCCCGTGGCGTCGACAGGGCAATTTTAGAACTGGTAGAAACAGGTAAATACGACCTGCTTGTTATGGGTGGACATATTGGTATCACGGGACAAACACACGGGCTGGGCACTGTTACTGAAGAGATCCTTCGGGAATCAAAAATACCAGTTTGGGTATCCTTTGGCAGAGGTGCTTCAATTCAGACAGTTTCAAGGACGTGATGTGTAGTAGCCCTTTTGGGAAGGGTTGGAATTGAACTAATCAATTGTTTTGTATACTCATGTTGCGGATTTTCAAAAAGCGCAGACGAGCTATTTTCTTCAACAATCGCCCCATTATACATAACAGCAATCTTATGAGAGATATACTTTACGACAGCAAGGTTATGAGAGATGAAAATATATGACAGTCCAAGTTCCTCTTGTAGTTGTAGGAGAAGTTGAAGTATTTGTGCTTGGATTGAGACATCAAGTGCTGTTGTTGGTTCATCACAAATAATGCATTCCGGGTTAGAAACGAGCGCACGCGCAATACTGATCCGCTGCCTTTGTCCTCCCGAAAACTCGGAGGGATATCTATTTTTCCTGAGGGGATTCAAGCCGACTTTTAGTAATGCTTCATCAATACGGTCTTTTCGTTCATTTTTTTGGAATTTTCCAATATCAAGGGGTTCCGCAATAATATCTGAAACCGTCATACGAGGATTTAACGAAGCAAATGGATCTTGAAAGATATACTGAATCTTCATCCGGTCAGCTTGTGTGATAGGCGCATCATTATAGAGAATCTCACCACTAGTTGCAGGAAATAATCCCATGATTACTTTACCGAATGTCGTTTTGCCCGATCCTGATTCTCCAACAATTCCGAGCGTTTCTTTCTTACGTAATGAGAGTGAGACATTGTCGAGAGCAACCTGTTTTCTCCCAAATTTGCTAAACGTTTTCGAAAGGTTTTTTGTTTCTAAGAGATTGGAGGTCATTGAAGCATCTCCTGTACTTTCGGCTGGTGTAGATGGCATGAAACCTTATGTGCACCTTCAGTAGCAGCTAATTCTGGTGGGATTTCCTTACAAAGGTCAATCGATTTGTGGCATCTTGGATAAAAAGGGCAGCCCTTTTCGTGTTTTGTGAGCTGTGGCGGTTTTCCCTCAATCGGATTAAGCGGCTGTGTTTGGTCGAGTGTTGGTATAGAATCGAGTAGACGCTGGGTGTAGGGGTGTTTTGGGTCTGCGAACAGTTCTTCAACCGGTGCGTCCTCAACGATGCAACCACCGTACATCACAATAACTCGAGTGCAAATCTGAGAGACCACACCCAAATCATGCGTAATGAGGAGTATGCTCGTTTGGAGGGAAAGTAACAAATCGAGGATCTGTTTTTGAATGGTAACATCAAGTGCGGTCGTTGGTTCATCGGCAATCAATAACTGAGGGTGACACATCATTGCGATGGCGATCATTACTCGCTGTCGCATTCCACCACTTAACTCATGGGGGTACATCATAAATCGATGCTCTGGGTTATCTATCCCTACTTTGGAAAGGAGGTCAAGCGCCCTTTCGATTGCTGTCGACCGTTGAATATATTTATCGTGATGAAGAACCCCTTCGATGAGCTGTTCTCCCACTCTCATGGTTGGGTTTAATGATGACATTGGGTCTTGAAAGATCATACTGATTTCATTACCCCGAATAGCGTTTATTTCCTTTTCAGAAAGAGAAAGTAAGTCAATACCGTTAAAAAACACATCACCAGTCGGAGTCGAGGAATACCTCTGGTCATTGAGTCGCAGGATAGATTTTGCGAGGGCCGTTTTTCCCGAGCCGGACTCACCGACAATACCTACAATTTCTCCCTTTTCCTGTGAAAAGGTCACACCTCGAACAGCATGGACCGAACCGTCACGTCCAGCAAAAAACGTGTGGAGTTTTCGAACTGCTAAAAGTGGATCCGTCATCGTAACCTCGGGTCAAAAGCATCCCTAATTCCATCTCCTAGAAGATTGAAAGCAAGCATCGTAACGCAGATAAAGCTCGATGGAAAGAAGAGGCGCCAAGGGAAATAATGCGCTGAATAGAGCCCGTCACTTGCCATGGTTCCCCAGCTAGCAACTGGAGCTTGTACGCCTAGTCCTAAAAAGCTTAAAAACGTTTCAGAAAAAATTGCAGCAGGTATCGTAAAGGTAAGTGTGGTAATAATCGATCCAATAATATTTGGAATAAGGTGCTTTCTCATTATCCAAAAAGATGATGCGCCGAACATTTGCGCAGCGAGTACATACTCTCTATTCTTCACCTTGAGGACTTGTCCTCGAGTGATACGGGCCATATTTATCCATCCCGTAATCCCAAGTGCAAGGATAATGGTAAAGATACCATTCCCAAAAATCATCATGAGTAGAATGATGATAATCAAATTTGGAAGCGAGTGGAAAATATCAACGAGTCTCATCATGACTTCGTCAACCTTTCCGCCACAGTATCCTGCGATCGTTCCATAAATCATACCAATAACAACATCAAGGAGCGCTGCAGTGATTCCTACGAAAAGGGATATCCGAGCTCCCCACCACACACGTACAAAAATGTCCCGGCCAAGCTCATCTGTTCCGAACAAATGGGCAGCACACGGTGCCATATTCTTACTTTTCAGTACCGTTTCATAGTAGGTATAGGATGAAAGAAATGGAACGACAATCGCACCGATAATCAAAGCAACGAGTGTGACAAGAGAAAACATCGCAGCTTTATTTCGAAATAACTTTCGAAACCCCTCTTTCCAAAAAGCAGGGAGCCTATTTTCGATATCGGAAAGGCGAGTAAAGTAGGGCGCCATTGCCTTAGATGGTGATTTCATCGCTCCTCCTTCATCAAGCTAATACGAGGATCAAGGAGAGGATATATCAAATCAACGAGGAGCACTGAGAGGAGAAGAAAAAAACTATAAAATATCGTTACACCCATTATGACCGTATAGTCTCGGTTTGTAATGCTAATCACGAACCAATTACCAAGACCGGGTATACCAAAGATTTTTTCGATAATAAAGCTTCCTGTCAATATTGAACTTGCAAGCGGTCCAATATATGTTACGACCGGAAGAATACTATTCTTCAAGAGATGTCTCAAAATGATACCCATCGTCGAAATACCCTTTGCCTTTGCACAAATGACAAAATCTTCCTCAAGCACATCGAGGACGTTCGCCCTTGTTAAACGAGCAATATATGCCATCGGAAGTGCTGCAAGAGAGATTGCAGGTAAAACAGAGTGCATAAATGTTCCCCAACGAGCAACGGGAAAGAGGTTCAATTTCAAAGCGAGAAAATACTGAAGTCCCGATGCCAAGATAAAATTTGGGGTGGAAATGAGAGCAACGGCCCCGATCATTGCGAGTGTATCAATCCATTTCCCTCTATTGATCGCTGAAAAAATCCCGAGAAATACACCACCGCCAACGGCAAGGCATAGCGCTTCAAAACCAAGCATAAAAGAGAAAGGAAAACTATCTGCAATAATCGATACAACAGAGCGCCCTTCATATTTAAAAGAGGGACCAAGGTCACCTTGAAGAAGGTTCCAAATATACTGAAAGTACTGGGTTATCAGGGGCTTATCGAGTCCGTAGTACCTTTTGAGCCCAAGCATTATCTCTTCTGGAATCGCTTGTTCTTGCAAAAATGGATCACCTGGGAGGGCATGCATTAGGAAAAAAGTGAGCGTAATCACACACAAAAGAGAGAGAAAAAATAAACTTATTTTTTTTACAAAATACCGATAGAGCACCTCTGTGCCGCTCCACGTTCAATAATCGGCCTACAAAAATACCAGACTTGAGGTGTTGTTGGCAAATATCGATTTCAGTCCCTATCGAGCTTCGAACCCTGAACCTTCGAGGATTCCGGCGAGTGCCGGCTCGATTCCCTCTTCTGTAATTCCAATGGGAAGTAAGAGGGTGTTAAAGCAGGTTTGAACACGAACTGGAGGAGCACCTTGAGCATCAGGCTCAGGGCGATAGCACCTGATTTTGATCATTTGTCCTGGTGATAATGCTGTATTGCCAGTAACTGATTTTAGGAATTTGATTCGCCACTTTTCATCTGACCTTTCAAGAACTGCCTCGAGGCCTCTTGTTACGGTTTGCGCCCAGTTTCTTTCTGGAACATCTCTCACATTAAAAGAGATTGATAAAGCTTGTTTAAGCATTTCTTTAGTGACAGATGAACCAAGAAGAGCTTTTCCTATCGCTTTCGGATTTTCAGTAGCTTTTATAGTTTCTTTAAATGTTGGCCTTGCTCCGATGTAAAAGGCCCGCGCCATTTCTAGGTATTCATCGATTGTTGCATTTGCTATCTGAAGTGCTTTTTTGGAATCCTCCTCAAAAAGAAGGTCCATCCATTCTTGAACCGCTTGTTCATCATGCGGTCTCAGCACTGCATTTCGCATGATCGCATGGTCGGGATTGATTTCTGCAAGCAATATGGCCACTTGTTGTCTCAATGAGCAGCCTGCATTGGGATCGGATGCACCAGCTCCTGATACAGCTCCTCCTCCCAACAATCTTTCAGGAGCGCTTTGATTACTATCGAATGTTCCATTCGAAACAAGTTTTACAAGCTTAAAGAACTCTGGTGAAAATATTTCTCCCGTAACAAGCTTGTCCCTTCGTACCAGGTTTTTTTCAAAGAGAAGAGAAAACATTCTTCCGAGGTACATCATCACCTGGGTATCTTCAGGCCTCGTTTTTCGGGGAAGACCTTCATGAGAAGTCGGTATGTGCTGCTTCTTTTGTAATGCAGTAAAAAGGGTTGAGATAAATTGCTTAGTAGGTCCACCTGCATCAAGCACTTCTGAGTCAATAATACTAAACCGTGATGGAAAATCCATGAAGCAACATTCATGGAGATACACTTCAGGGTTTTCTTCAACTTGATCCCAAGTAAGCATCATATTGGATGGTTCCTCTTCCTCTAGGATACCATCCTGCCGGATTTGGTCGGGGCTAAGGTCTACTCTACGTTCTATATCAGCATCTTGTGCGTAATTTCGAAGAGCTTGCAGGACTGAATCGCGTGTAGCATGTGGTAAAGGACCTAGCCTATTCAGTTCATCGAACCCTGAATAGAGGGTATTTCGAGCACAAGTAAGTAGTAATTGAGTGCGGTCACGCTCAAGAAGCGCTCTTCCCTGAAGCAGCCCTTTAACATTACTATCACCTGCATACTTTCTTGATGCAGTTGCGATGTACTGCAGAAGATGAGGGTAGTAAATTTGAACTTTATCCGTAAGAAGGTTGAACGTATGTTCAGCGAGGCAAGTCTTAATAGCCTTCTCTATGATTTCATCGAGGAATACATCTGAATCTGGATTGATCTTAGAGAGAAGGAACCCAGCAAATCGCTCATCTGATGCATCTATTGAGAACAATAGTAACTGATAATATTGGTACTGATCGAGAGCTCTTCCATCTTCAAACAATAGCTTGAATACATCGAAGTTTTTCAAAGAAATAGCAGTTCGAGCGCAGTATTCAAGTGTTAAAGTATCGTTCGATAATGGCTTCAATACTTCTCGAAGAAGTAAACGTTTATCATTTTTAATGGCTGCATGGAGCCGTGCTGGAAGGGAGTCTTCTGTTTCCGAAATCCCTGCAATCATGAAAAGCACTTGTACTTCTCTTGAACACCTCGGTAAAAGTGAACGGAGGTATTTTCTGGCTAATAAGCTCTCTTCGGTTAGCAGTGGTTCAAGCTCAGAGACGTCTCCCTCTGTGACAATGTTTTTAATAACCTTAGAGGTGAGTTTTTTCATCTCATCGTGGTCTGAACCCAGTTTACGGTAATAGAAACACATCGTTTCTGTAGATACTCCACCTCGAAGGGTCGCAACACCTTTCTCAGTTGCATGAATAATATATACGGAGTAATAAAAGATGTTTTTCTCTTCCTCTGAAAGCCTTGAAAACCGTTCTCTTGGCGTCCCACTCTCATCTGAGTTGAAAAAGTACTCAAGAGAATCCAAAGCATTTTCAAGTTCTCTTGACTCGAGTTTACACTTTCGTAGTTCAGTACATGCCAGTTCTAGCTGTTGAAATGCATCAGGTGATTGAGTGACCACATGTTCCCCATACTGTGGATCAGTAATCGTTTTTTTCCCTCTCTCGATAACTTTTTCTGAAAAGCGCTCTAGGATAACTTTTCGGAATTCATGGGGAAGGAAAAGGTGTGCCTCAGCAAGAGCAGTATTAGTACTTGATTCATCAGAAGCAATCTCAAGAAATTTTGAAAGCGATGTATGTATTTCTTGTAAGGTTTTTTTAGGCGGAGAGCTTGGCCTCACAGGAGGAGACTCTGGTCGATGGGGCGCTCCAAAAAAACTTCCCGCTACCTGACTGACGCCGAACGTGCTACTTCCTGTTGAATGAGAAGGTCTATCATGATAATATTCGAATAGAGCGGATGCCCTTTCCATCCCTCCTAATCGACTGAAAGGTGTCGTCATTTAGATGCCTTTTCCTTCTTCAAATTTTTTTAAATCATTAAATGTGTCGTGCTTCATCTCAAACATACTTCCTTATGCCATCTCATAGTCTGTTGGGTTTACAATAGCATGGTCAATAAGGTTAAAAAGAACCCGATCCGTCATGCCGTCAACGTAAGGAATTTCTATCCTGTTAAAGCAGGCTCTGATTACAACTAGTCCAGCTTCTGAACGAATAACTCCTATTTCCACTTTTGTGCCCGGTGCCAGTCTTTTGTTTCCAAGGACCGCAAAGGCAAATTGCTCTCTTTGCTCCGGTGTCGAAGTTCGTATCCATCGTTGAACACCATGGAGTAATTCATCTGGTGTGCCTGGTATTCTTTCTAATGAATTACACAAATCATCGACGCTTAATTCAGCGCCTTGTAACTCTACAGCGGCTTGAGCTGCTGTATCAGAAGATGTTTCGATAGAAGTCGCTAACTCTCCTTTAAGTCCTTCTCTGAATGCTTGTGCTGCACGTATATATCGCTGGATAAGTTCATTTGCTTCGTCGAGCGCTTCTTGAGCATTATCACACCCCATAGCTTCAGCATACCTGTCAAGCGCATCACCAGTTATCTTACCCGCAGCTACATCGACTGTTTGTTCTAGATCTGGACTTATTTGCTTAAGCAACTCAAGAAATGGCTTTATATCGACTTCCTCAGAACCTGCAGCTCCACCTCCGGCAGCAGCGCCGGTAGTGCTATCCTCATCAGAAAGCAGCTTTACGAGGGGAAAAAAGGCTGGATCGAATACGTTTCCGATTAAAATCTTATCCGTTCTCGATTTATTTCGCTCATAAAGTGTACTACAAACAGTTGCGAAATTTCTCCAAACTGATTCGTGTTCAGAAGAAAGGACTGTTGGAAGACCAGAAGTAGAAACAGAAAGCTTTCTTTTTTCGAGTAGTGCCTCAACTAGCACTGTGATAATTTGCTTACTTAAACCACCCACGTCGATAGCCTGACATCGTTCGAGACGAATTCTGCTTGGATAGATTTTTGCCATTTGCTGAAGCAAAACATGCGGATATTCTTGAACTATATCAAATCTGGTTAATAAGTGATCTTCAGGGATGTCAATTGATAGTACGCCGCCAACACGAGCAGGCAGAAGAAGATCACGAATCGCTTTCGCATTTTCTCCCCTTGCATACCTTATTGCGCGGTCACGGATCACTATCGGTAGTCTATAGGGCATACGCTGCATTAACCATTCGATAGCAAATAACGCATCATAATGACTAAAGTTTAAAAGACACCTTCCAAAATCTGTTTGGCTGAGAGTGAGAAACTCAGGCACTAAGTAATCGAATGCATCTAAGACTATCTCTTTATCAAAATCACAATTTACGATAGTTGAAAACAGAGTATGTGTACATACAGTGTCCCAAGGAAACCATGATGGAATTGATCGAAGGATAGGAATAAGACTCTTTCCTCCATCATATTTTGAAAGAGCTTCAAATAGATGTATTAAATCGTCCTTATTGGCGAGGGGGAGTTTCTTTAAGATAAATGATATAGTTTTTGGTGACCTCGATTGTATTGCAGCAAGTCTGAAACCCTTTATCACACCTTCTCTACGAACTCTTTCAAGATATGAGGGATTTTGATAGTCATCTTCACTCATAAATCGATCATCTGTGATAGGGATTCCATATTTGTCTATTATTAACCGGGCAACATCAAGACGATTTTCTCGCAAAGCGTTTAGTAAAATTTCACGTTGTGTATAGGTGGAATTCCCTTCAGAACCTATGAAAATACTATCAATGTGCTCGGGTGATGCAATGTACTTGTGAGTTTCGATGAAAGCTTTCGTTCGAATAGAGGTGTTACACTGCTCATTTGCAAGTAGGGACATAGTGATTCCAAAACATTTTTGCTGTGCATAGCGCATCGCCATAACATTAGCTGCGGAGTGATAGCAATATCGCCGCAGTTCTGGGTCATCTCGAAGTCTGGTGATATTTTCCTGGATAAAGCGAGCGCCAAATAGTATCCCGTCTTTATCTTTGCAAATAGCTAGCCCTCGTTCTATTGCATGCACATTGTAAACAACCTTTGCAATGAAACTGCGGGGAGCATTCCATTCTGAATGGAGCAGCGCCGTAAGTTCGGTGGCTTGTATCAGGGGATTGAGTTGTTCTATCGATTTATAGAAGTGTAGTTTTGCGAGTGCATCATCAAAAATATGCGATCCTTTTTCTAATTCTTTTTCTCCATACTCTGGATCGGTTATTGTCGCTTCACCAGCGGTTTTTACCTGATGCCAATAAACTCTTCCTTCGATTTCATTTTTGAAGCGTGCTGGAAGGTTATCGTAAGTAGCCAGAAGATCCTCTTTTGAGCTCTTCGGATCGTTCATAAGACGTTTAAAGGCTTCCACAGAAGGATCAGGCTTTATTTTAACTTTTAGTGGACTTGGGGGAGCTACGGCTTGGCTTGAGCCTCCAGCTCCTGACGCGGCACCTCCGCCACCACCAGGGGGAACTCCATCGAATGCTGGGTGAGCAGCCTCGGCTTCTGCATCGCTTGGAAATGGGATTTCACTTCTAGCGCCTGCAGCACCATGACTGGCAGGATCCTCTGGAAGAGGATCAGTTTGCTGTCCAGCAGCAGCCTGCTGGGACACATCTTGTGGTCCAGTCGATGGACCTAATGGGGGAATTGACATCTCTGGCTCCTTGAGTCTTTATATGGCAATAATTATACCATACTATTTAATTATTGTAATAATGTAATGTTTTGAATTTTTTTTTTATTTATTAATAATTAGTGAGTTGTGTAATTCAAATACCCCTCCTGTCTGCCTCATTTTCGGGCTTGATTTCGCCTGGGGGCTATTTAGGAGGGAAACAAATTGCTTTGTCAAAAGCTGCCATTGTGATAGAAACTGGGTAAAAAAGTTTTTTGGAGTTCATAAGCTATGTCCCGAACAGATATCGAAAAAATTCTTGAGAAAGATGCAAAGGATCTTCTTACCCATACCTGTAAGACTATTTCAAAAGAGCGACTGCACATCCCAAACAAGAACTGGGTTGATCAGATTTTTGGACCAAGTGATCGTAATATCAGAGTGCTCTCTAGTTTGCAGGATATCTTTAGTCATGGACGACTAGGTGGGTCTGGATATGTTTCTATTCTGCCGGTTGACCAAGGAATTGAGCATACAGCAGGTGCATCGTTTGCTCCAAACCCAGATTATTTTGATGGAGAGAATATTATTAAGCTCGCGATTGAGGGTGGATGTAATGCTGTTGCAACGACATCTGGTGTCCTTGGTTCTGTTGCTCGCAGGTATGCACACAAAATTCCATTCATTTTAAAGCTTAACCATAACGAGCTACTTACCTATCCAAACACATATGACCAGATTCATTTTGCGAGTGTAAAACAAGCATATGAAATGGGATGTAAAGCTGTAGGAGCAACTATTTATTTCGGTTCGGCTGAATCAAATAGACAAATTGTTGAAATTGCTGAAGCTTTTGAAATGGCGCATGAACTAGGAATGTGTACTATCCTATGGTGTTACCTCCGTAACAGTGATTTTAAAACGCCGGATGAAGATTTCCATACAGCAGCTGATTTGACAGGCCAAGCGAACCATCTCGGTGTTACTATTCAAGCAGATATCATTAAACAGAAGCTTCCAACAACTGATGGCGGGTTTAAAGCGCTTAAGTTTGGTAAGCAGACTGAAAAGATGTATACAGAGCTTTCTTCAGATCACCCAATTGATCTTTGTAGATATCAAGTAGCAAACTGCTACATGGGCCGAATGGGCCTCATTAATTCAGGTGGTGCATCTGGAAAGAACGACCTGAAAGAAGCTGTGAAGACTGCGGTTATCAATAAGCGAGCTGGTGGTATGGGGCTTATTTCTGGAAGAAAAGCGTTCCAAAAGCCACTAAAAGATGGCGTTGAGCTCCTCAACGCTATCCAAGATGTTTATCTTTCGAAAGAAATTACAATAGCATAATGTATATGAGGGCATTCTTTTTAGAATGCCCTTATTTTTCCCATGGGAAGGGATGTTTAGCAGGAGGAACGGTTGATTGATCGTCCGCTAGATCTCCAAGAATCCCAAAGATGTTTCCATAAACGTTATCTGACTTCTTCCCTTGTTCACGGGCAACTATGAATGCAATCTTAGCAAGGGCTGCTGCTTTGTCAATTTTGGCACCATTGATTGGACCCTTAAACGGTACTTGCATGACATAGTCTGGTGGTAATGGCAGACCGAGCGCTTTTCGTAGACTTTGGGAGGTGAGGCCAAGGGTCATATTGACATATTCTCGAACGAGATCGACATTTCCCCAGACAGCAATTTCATATGTTCTATCGAAAAGGATTTCTGTTCGTCCGATATACATCGATCCATCAACAATAGAGAAATCAAGCGGTGCAAACCAAAGGTGGATTGTACTGGGGCGTTTTTTTATTTCGAAAATATCACCAACAAGGGTTGGGTTTCCAGAATCACGTACGATAATTTGGCCTAGATCAAGTTGGCCATATCCAATACGACTTTGCGCAATAGAGAAAGGGGAGAGAGGGATAGCAAATCCTCGTGGAGAAATAGTAAGCGTAATCGGTTTTTCAATAGAAAGCGCATCGACAGATACAGAACCGAGAAGGGCGTGACTAAGTTTTGGTGTCATGACAATAATTGCTGTCATCGGCTTTTGAAGATAGGCAGTCCCTTTTTCAATAGAAGAATCAATTTGTGCGCGGAAGTATGGAGAGTGTACATCCATAGTCAAAGGGCCTCTTCCATCTTTTACTGCAGCTCTCATAGTCATAGAGAGCGTCGGACCAAAGAGTGCTGAAGGAGGAAGCGCAGCTGAACCACTAGTTGCTAACAGCGCGTCAAAAAGTGACGAGGGCATAGTTGAGATATCTCCCTTGACCTGCATATCTGCATGTTCAAGTGATACTCTGCCGTTTGGAAGTGTGTAGTCGTCCAAGGTGCCGGAAAAAGCTACTTTCCCCTTTTTATTTTCTTTTGACGATCCCGCAACATCAGAATGGAGATTGAAGGAGAGCGGCGATGTTTTTGACTTTCTGTTAAGGGATGAGGAAAGCTTTGATAATCCAACTTGTTCTTTCGTTCGTGAATCGACAAAGTGCATCGAAGGAATCTCTACAGAAACAGTGATAGCAGAAGGAGATAAGAAGGTGCTTTGCGTTGGAAAAAACCGGTTTTTAGAAAAAGGAAACGTGTACGTATCAAAAGCGATGTGGATGGATGATGGTGTCGTTAGTCTCATTCGGCTTGATTGTGCTACAATTGAGGCGTATCCAGCTGGTGTAAGCGACCAATCGATAACACTACCCCCACGTAGTTCATACATATCTCCTGTTCTTTTTAATGAAAAAGAGCCCGAAAGGAGCGGCGCTTTTAGCTTTACCTTCGCAGTATCGCAGTAGTCTGCTCCTTCTAGTGAAGCCGAAATATCAGCGACATCGCCGAGTAGCGACACATACGAGTCTTGTGGGTCAAGCAGCGTATCAATAACGTTGACAGGGAGAGAATCACCAGTCACTGAGATCGATGTGCTTTTGCCAGTTCCCACCTTGCACTCAATCGTACCCTTTCCAGTTTTTCCGCGTAGGGTATATGTATTGCTACTCCCTAAGCTAAAGGTTGTATCGAGATTCATTACCGAGGTTGGAAAGAGGAGCTGCTGCGTTTCAAAGGTTATTTCTCTTGTCTGCATAAACCCTTGGGCAGAAAAGGTGTTTTTATCGACTTTTAAGGATGAAATAGCCACTTTCCAAGGCGTTGTTTCACGAATAATGGGAGCATCAGTAGAAAGGCGAGAGATGTTTCCATTGATTAATTGGATTGCTGGATCAACGGTAAACGTCGCATCTTTTGTAAATCGGAAGGTATTGTTGATGAAGTCACCCTCAATATTTCCAGAAAGATGGGTATTCTCTACGTTCAGCACAAGGTTTGTTATATCACGATTTTCAGCATTGAGTTCCCCTGAAAAGGTGATTGGTAGGGTTGAGGGTATAAGTGCCTGTAAAAACCCTTGTGTGTTGTACTGCAGCTGGGTAGATCCTTTAAATACTATCGAGGTAAAAGAGGCTGCGTGCACATCGATAGTAGCACCCCGTACCTTGTATTTATGGGTTTCATATTCCCCTTGGAATGGCGCGAATGAAAATGACCCATCTCCAGCAATCTCTTCGAGATTATTCGGATTAATAGTTAATGCATTGACTGTTCCATTCACTTGTATTGGAGAAAATTGTGGTGGGATAAGGCTATCAGGTGTTTGATAGTTAACTGTAAATGGAGAACGTAACTTGAGTATTCCTTGTGATATAAATGAAAATGGGGATGTTTTACATGCTGATGTTGAGAGTTCACCGCTCAGTTCTTTTCCAGTATACGTGACACTTCCACTCCCATATTGACCGAGGTAGGTTTCAAGAGGATAACCTGAAAGGGTAGAGAGTAATTGGAGAGGAAGTTGTTGTGTATGAAGTTGAAGTTTTTCAATTTTTTGTGCGCTAAAGGGGTATTGAATAGTTGCATCCCCAAAAAGTGTTGAAAGTACTTTTTTATCGTAATCGCCTTCTATTTTTCCGGAGAGAGTAACAGCAGACTCTAATGAATCACTCTTTATTGAGACGTCACACTCTTGCAAATAGTAGGGGTGGGGGTGTTCTGAAAAACTAATTTTCCCGCTACTCGTTTGTAATGAAGTAGTCAAAGCACTTTTTTTCCAATTGAACCTGTGGTTTTGTATAGGAACGACGAGCCGCTCTATTGATGATCCAAAATGGATGGGGCTTTCAAGTGAAAGATCCCACTGTTTTATGAGAGGGTTGAGTAGTGATGGATGGAGAACTCCAGAGAGCGATGCAGGCCTACTTAAAGCAAAAAGACCTTCGGTCATTCGTACGTTTATATCTCCATTGAGATTCGATGAATACGGCTTACACGAAATAAGTATTTCATCTCCTTGCTTGTCCCCTCGTAGATCAAGCGAGATGTATTCTCCAAAAAGAGAATCCGGAATTTCTGTATATTCTGGTAGTGCAAGGGAAGTAAGAGCTGTTAGAACTTCTGTCGGCAGTCGATTAATCGAACACTGCAGTGAAAATGGAGTGCTTTTTGAGAAAATCGGGGAGCCAATATTGGCAGCGATAGCGACATTTCCCTTGCCGCTTTTCGATGAGCTCTCCCCATTCATATACAGTTCTGTTTTGCTTTTATTCGTAACAAATGAAACTTTTTGTGCAGCAAATTGTACGTTCGTTCTTTTTTCAATAATTCGAAAAGAGTCGATTTGGAAATCACCCTGGATTGCACCTGAAGAAGAAGGTCCTTCTTTTGGCGTTCCATCAAGGACGATTAAGAGTTGTTTAATCGTTGTTTTAGCGAAATTCTGGGAAAGGAACTGAAAAAAAGAGCTAGAAGATGTTATTTCAAGAAACTGTGTCGTTGAACCTGAGGTGACAAGGTCTAGAGATTTAATTTCCTGAGGTGAACTCCAAGAGAAGGATGGGGCTCTTATCTCTACTTTCCGTTCACTATTTGAAAGGTACCAGTTTAGGAATGATGTTCCGAATGAACTGGAGAGAATGCCCGGTAAAAAAGCAAAGAGAAGTGCAAGGCATACAAGGGGAGTAATCCACCAAAGTCTTTTCATTTTTTCCTCAATAAATAGTGATAAAATACAGCAAGTGTTTTCATGTCGTTGATGCGGCCTTCATCAATCGCTTTTTGAACGTCTTGCTCGGTCATTTCAATGATTTCTATGTCTTCTGTTTCATCACCATCAAGCTTACTTGGAATGAGCTCTTCTGCAAGGTATACAAAAAGCCTTTCATTTGTGAAGCCTGGTGTGGTGATAAGTTCTAGAAACGGCGTTACTTTTTTCGGTTTGTAGCCGATCTCTTCCTGACACTCACGGATAGCGGCTGCCATCCGATCCTCACCGTCTTCGAGTACACCCGCAGGGAGTTCGATGGTTCGTTCTTTAATCGCTTGTCTCCATTGTGAAACAAGAAGAATGGTACCTGCATTGGTAATTGGAAGAAGCACGACCGCTCCTTTATGTTCCACAACATCGTAGGTGTGTTCTTTTCCTTCGACTAGGACTGTTTCTGAATATAAATCAATAATTCGCCCATGATGAAGGAGCGATTTGTTCAAAAGAGTATGTTCTTTCATAAATCCTGAGAGTAGACTTTTCATGTCTTTTTGTAAAAAAGATTGACATTTCAACGGTCCCCTTGTACGAAAAAAGAAAGACCTCACGTTGGCAATTTTTAGGAACGAGCATGAATAGCAAGAGAAAAAAAACAATTTTGCACTTATCAAACATCGGATACATCATCGGATGTGTGACGCTGTATATCTTCTCTCTCGCTGTTATTTTTCTCTCTGTGGGAAACATTTTTAGCGAAATCTATGAAGGTTCGTTTACAGTATACAAACTCCTCGATGAAGTGGCACTTGTGGTATTTTCGATCGCGGTGATTGATGTTGCAAAATTTCTCATGGTGGAAGAAGTACTCAAAGATAAAGAGCACAGAGATCCAGTTGAAATGAGAAAAACACTGACTGAGTTTGGGGTCATTATCGCAACCGCTCTCTCTCTCGAAGGGCTTGTTCTCACAATCGAGACAGCGAAGAGTGATGTTACAAAAATGCTCTATCCGATGTCACTGCTTGTGACAGCGATATTTTTTATTGTAGCAATTGGCGTTTATCAAAAGCTCAATAAATCAGCGGAAGGGTAGTCTCAGTCCTCTGAAACAACTCTTTTTGCTTCAAATGATTGTAGAAACTCAGGAAGGATTTTCTCTGCAGCTTCTTGGTTGTCTTTGTCGTATTCGATTTCAATTTTGTAAAGACGGGTATCAAGCAAGATAAGTGCACCTTTAACGAGGTTGTCTCCTTTACTCATTGTAAATTCGAGAGCTGGTAATTGGTTTTTGAACTTTACGACATTTTTAGAATGAATATCTGCTTTCGACAGGTGTTTTGAAATCAGTTTTAAAGCACCTTTCAATACGAGACTAGGGCTCCATTTTAGAATGCTTGATGGCAGCGTTGTATAGCTGATTGAAAACGTGATGTTTTCTTCAGGTGAGCAGGTATACTCTTGGTAGTCGAGAGCTTCTTCACTATTTGGGATTGGGATATCTTTTGAGTTATGCTCTGGTTTAGAAGGGAAATTGATGATGAAGTCACTATTCGGCGATGCGAAATGCTTCCACTTGAGGAGTGATCCTGATGGAAGGGTAAGGTTTTCAATGCTTGTAAACATTGGGGTATGTCTTTCTACCACAGATTCCTCTAGGTGGCTGAATGAATACGGAAGAACGAGTCCAGTAAGAGAAAAGAGGGAAAGTGTAATCGCAATAACCCCTACAATCCGATCTTTAGGCTCTGCTTCCGCAACAACGTTCCATGAAAACTTCTTATGCTTTTTGAAAAACGTGATCTCTTTGTAGATGAAATACAGCTGAGCAAAGGGAATACATGCTGTGTATAAAAAGATGCAGAAGGAGAGCGATCGAATAAGTGATTCTCTATAAGAGAGGCGTCTTCCGCTCTTATGGAATATTCGAAGGCCGAGAAGTGATTTTCCTGGTGTGGTGGCAAATTTCGAAATCATCAGAGCTTCAAGAGGTGCGAAGAGAACAGGAATAGCGAGGAAAAAGAGAGCGAGGCCTAAATCAGAAAAAAACCATGGAGAGAGTGCTACAATTAGTAGTGTGACTAGAGAAATACTCGAATAGTCAATCAATCGTGCAACAATTCTTTTAAATAAACACTTTATACCTTTCATAAATACTCCGCCCCTTTACTAAACATATATTATACATGAATTAGGATGGAACGGCAACCCGAGTAAAAATTTTACTAATACTTTTTAGGGCTAATCCCCGGAGTCTCAGGGATAATAAAAATACAAATTACATAGACAATCGGGACCGCACCGAAAGAGAAAAGGGTTGCGACAACAAAGAGTATTCTCAAAATATTTGCATCTATCTTAAAAAATGTTCCAAGCCCCCCACAGACACCGGCCAGTTTTCGGTCCTTTTTGGAGCGGTAGAGCTTGCGACCCTGAGGCTCAATGTATGCCTTTGGCCCTTCTGGCAAGAGGAGCCAGAGGATGATATATATCGCAAGTACGGGAAGAAAGAGGGTAAAAAGTGCTATGATAGCAAAAAGAAGTCGAATAATGGTCGCATCAATACCAAAATAGACCGCAAGTCCGCCACAGACCCCGCCTAATTTTCTATTCCAGCGATCTTTAAATAACTTCTTCATATCCACTACTTATACTAAATGGATTATAAAATCGCTACACCAATGCGATTTTGTGCTCGAATGTGAACGGTTTCCCTGTGCTTGGATGCGTGAAGGAGAGCTTGTAGGCATGAAGCATCATTCGTTTTGGCCCTTCCGGTGCACCATACTGTGTATCACCTAAAATTGGGTGTCCTAGGTGGGAGAGAGAAATCCTAATTTGGTGTTTTTTGCCTGTTTCTAGACGGCATTCGAGAAGAGAGGTATTTCTGTATTCTTTGATAACTCGATAATGGGTGATAGCTTCTTTACCATCTCGTTCAACAATTCGCATTGTGAGGTCTTTATTCTCAAG
>Ga0070729_10001992_pt1 | contig 28133 bp, 21 predicted proteins | sample tdDd472_FD_66725 | JGI IMG/M metagenome (GOLD analysis project Ga0070729, IMG submission 66725) | Marine sediment microbial communities from the Atlantic coast under amendment with organic carbon and nitrate - tdDd47.2 | ecosystem: Environmental > Aquatic > Marine > Coastal > Sediment | place...
CCGTTTGATCACAACTATATAGCTCTGGTGCCTGTTGAAGGCGAGGTGCTGTCTGATCTGCAACGCAAGATTCCCGAAGTAAAGGATGTGGTTGTTACGCCCAACATGACTTACATCGTGCAGCTCAGCGTTGATGGCGCGTCTAAGCCGCACGCAGAATTTGGTAAATATATTTTGCATGCTGTTTGGGGCTCAGCGGGTCGTTGGGGCCGTACAGCGAAGATCGTGATTGTGGTTGGTCCCGATGTTGATCCTTACGATATGGATTCTATTGAGTGGGCCATCGCGACACGTGTGATGCCGGCGACCGATATCATTATTAATGAATCCGGTCAGGCTTTTGTGCTCGATCCTTCAGCGCCAAAAGGTCATCACGGCTTCCCGGTTACCGGTTCTCAGATGGGCATCGACGCCACCATTAAAGTGCCGGAGCGCTTCAGTGAATATCAGGAAGTCAGTTATCCGGAACGCAGTATGGTGGATTCAGTAGCTGAAAAACTGAAAGACATCATCTAGCAGGTGTAATTGAAAGGGTCGGCATTGCCGGCCCTTTTTTTATTCCCCTAATATTCTCTGATGAAGATTTGTGTATACGGTTTAGGTGCGATTGGTAGCTTGCTCGCTGCCAGGTTGTCAGCTACTGACCATGAGTTGATTTGCATCGCGCGCGGCGCAACCTTGTCGGTGATTGAGGAACAGGGGCTCTCATTTACATCGGCCGGTGAAACCCGGCGGATCGATCTGAATTGCACAGATGACCCGGCAACTGCGGGTATTCAGGATGTGGTTTTCCTAACACTCAAAGCTTACTCGCTGCCTGCTATAGCCGAATCTCTTGAACCTTTACTCGGCCCGGATACCGTTGTTGTGACGCTGTGTAACGGGCTGCCATGGTGGTATCACCACGGCCGCAGCGAAACAGCGAATCCTGAGCCGGTTAAAGCTGTCGACCCGGCAGGTGATGTCTGGCGTTGTGTTGGTGCAGAAAAAGCTTTGGGCTGCGTTGTTTATCCTGCCGCACGGGTCGATGCGCCCGGTGTGGTATCGCATATTTCCGGCGACAAATTTTCGTTAGGCGAGCCCGATGGCAGCAGCAGCGACCGCATTTTTGCCGTTGCAGATGTGTTGCGAAAGGCGGGTTTTGAAGTGTCGGTCTCTGACGATCTGCGTGCGGAGATATGGTTCAAGCTGATGGCAAACGCGGCATACAACCCGTTGAGTTTGCTCACCGGAAAGACGCTTGGCGACATGTTTGATGACCCGGCGACTTATCAGTTAATTATTGATGTGATGGCTGAGGTGTCTCTGGTTGCAGAAAGTGAAGGTTACAAGCTTGCGCTGACTCCGGAACAGTTGGTTGACGCGACCAGACCATTCGCAGCACACAAAACATCTATGTTGCTGGATTTTGAGGCGGTTAAAAGGGTTGAGTTGGATGCGCTAGTAGGTGCTGTGCAGGAAGTGGCTCAGAATAATGGCGTGTTCATTCCGGCACTTGATACGCTGCAGGCACTTGCAGCCAGCAAGGCCTCTGCCGCAGGATGTTATCCATGAGCGACGGGCTAACCATTACCGACAAAATTATCCGTAAGGCAACCGGGCTGGATGACCTGCGCCCGGGACAGATAGTGACCTGCAACGTTGATCTCGCGTTGTTGCTCGATTCCGGTGGGCCGCGTCGGATCTGGCCGCGCCTGAAAGAACTTAATGCCGGCGTCTGGGATCCGGACAAGATCGTATTGTGTACCGATCATTTTGTGCCGGCAGTGGATGCCGCATCGGCAGCAATTCTTAAACTTACCCGTGATTTTGCTGAAGAGTTCGGCATTAAGAACTTTTTTGATATGCAGGGCATCGGTCATTTGATGCTTGCCGAACACGGCTTGTTACAACCGGGCATGTTTACGGTCGGGGGTGATTCGCACTCAAGCATGGGTGGCGCCTTCGGTTGTTATATGTCGGGCTTCGGTGCCATTGAAATGACGGGCGTCACCGTCACCGGTCAGATCTGGTTGCCTGTGCCTGAGACCATTCGTATTAACTGGAACGGTAGTTTTAATACCGGTGTATCCGCGAAAGATGTGATGCTTAAGTTGTGCCGTGAACTGGGCATGAACAACTCAGGGAAGGTGCTCGAATTCGGTGGCGATACCGTGCGTGGCATGGATATGCAGGAGCGCGGTACGTTGTGCAATATGGCCGCCGAGATTGGTGCCGAAACCGGTATCGTTGAACCGGATGCAGTCACTCTCGATGCGTTGCAGGCGGCTGGCAGGCCGGTGGGACCGGAAGCTTTGGAGTGGCGCAGTGATACCGATGCGGTGTATGCCGATGTAATAGAGTTTGCGGCGGATGATCTGGAGCCCCAGGTGGCGGCGCCGCATACGCCGTCTAATTCCGCAGCAGTGAATGAATTTAGCGGTGTAAAAATTGATCAGGCATACGTTGGTTCATGCGTCGGCGCTAAGCACAGTGATCTTTCGATGCTCGCAGAAGTATTACGCGGCCGGAAAGTCAGTAAAGGTACGAGACTGTTAGTTGCGCCGGCATCGAATCGTGTCATGACCGCTGCGGCGGCCGATGGCACATTGGCGGCAATTACAGAGGCTGGAGCGATCATGATGCCTACGGGTTGTGGTGCCTGTGCCGCACTGGGTGCCGGAGTGTTGGCGGAGGATGAAGTGTGCATCTCAACCACTAACCGTAACTTTAAAGGGCGTATGGGTTCGAATGAGGCCAGCGTTTATCTTGGGTCACCGTATTCAGTGGCAGCCGCGGCAGTGGCCGGTGAGATTACCGACCCCCGTGAGTTTTTGCCTGCTGACAAAGGTGAGCCGGCATGAGCGGTAAGGCCTGGGTATACGGAGACAACGTCAATACAGATGTCATGGCGCCGGGTTTGTACTTTAAAGACTCGATGGAGGTCATGGCAGCGCATTGTCTTGAAGCCATAGACCCTGAGTTTGCGCCGAATGTGCAGCCGGGCGATATCGTTGTTGGCGCTGAGAACTTTGGTGTGGGTTCAGCCCGCGAGCAAGCAGCTCTGGCATTTGCTTATCATAAGATCGGCGCAATATTGGCGGGCTCGTACGGCCGGATTTTTTATCGTAATGCGCTTAACTTTGGTGTGCCGGTTTTAGTTTTCCCGGAATATGCGGATATCAACAAGGGCGACGAACTTATTGTGGATGCCGTTGCCGGAACAGTTGAGAATGTCACTCAGGGTAAAAGCTATTCGGTAGAGCCTTTGCCCGGGTTTCTTTTGGATATGATTCATGCGGGTGGTCTGATGCCCTGGTTGCACCGGCGTCTGCAGCAGCAATCTGACGCCGGTTAGTATTTTTTAAAGACTATTTTGTGAGTTAAAGAAATGAGTCCAGCAGCAAAATTGCGAGCCGCTCTGAATAACGACCGGCCCGTTCTCGCTCCCGGCGTCTATGATGCATTGACAGCATTGCTGGTCGAGCAAGCCGGTTTCCAATGTGCCTACGTGAGTGGTGCCAGCGTGTCATTCACCAAGCTGGGCCGACCCGATCTCGGACTTACGACAATGTCGGAAGTCGCAGAAACTATCGGCAATATGCGCGAACGGACTGAGATACCTTTGGTTGTCGATGCCGACACCGGTTTTGGTAATGCACTGAATGTGAAGCGCACCGTTAAGTTGTTCGAGCGTGTTGGTGCATCGGGTATACAACTGGAAGACCAGACGTTGCCTAAACGATGCGGGCACTTGTCGGGTAAGACTCTGGTTTCAACGTGCGAGATGACCGGCAAAATTAAAGCGGCGCTTGATGCCCGTGTTGATGCCGACACTGTCATTGTTGCGCGCACGGATGCATTGGCTGTCGAAGGCATTGATGCAGCTCTTGATCGCGCCGAGACCTATATTGAAGCAGGCGCAGATATGCTGTTCGTTGAGGCACCGGCCGATGAGGCGCAATTGCGTCAGGTATCAGACCGGCTTGCGGCCAAAGTCCCGCTGTTAGTGAATATGGTCGAAGGAGGCCGGACGCCGCTGATGCCGGTAGATAAGCTGGGGGAGTTGGGTTTTAGCCTGATTATCTATCCCGGAGCCATGGTGCGGGTTGTGGCTAAGGCGGCTACTGACTACCTGAATGTGCTAAATACGGATGGCACAACGCTGAACATGCTCGACAATATGTACGACTTCAGCCAGATTATGGAGCTTGTCGGCTTGAGTGAGATGGTTGAAGACGGTCAGAAGTATTCTGAGGATATACAGAGTGCGACTGAGCATTCTAATTACAACAAGAGTTGATTCGTATCAGGTTTGATAAGGGTTGGTTTTTTGGGATTTAACGATGAATGACAATGCAGTTAAAGGTCCGTTGACCGAAGATCAGGTTAAGCAGTTTCGTGAGCAGGGTTATTTGGTCGTGCCCGGTTTGTTTACGCCTGAAGAAATGGTACCGATTACCGGGTGGGTGAACGAGGTTGAGAACTGGCCTGAAACCGCTGGCAAGTGGATGATGTATTTTGAAGAGACCGGCGATAAGCGCCTGTTGAACCGCATCGAGAATGTGCTGCCTTATCACGAGAAATTTATGGCTCTGGCTGTCGGCGATAAGATGCAGGGTGCCTGCGGCCAGCTATTTGGTGAGCCTGCGGTGCTGTTTAAAGACAAAATTAATTTTAAAAAGGCCGGCGGCGGTGGTTTTGAATCGCATCAGGATGTACAAGCCGGTTGGGCAACCTATGCAGACTTGCATATTACCTGCTTAATTACTGTCGATAAGACCACGGTCGAAAACGGCTGTCTTGAAATGGTCGGAGGTTTCCACAATAAGGGCCTGCTGGGCGATGAGTGGGTGCCACTGGACGATAATGCAGTTGAGATGGAGTACGTGAAGGTTGAGGCGGAGCCCGGCGATGCCGTGTTCTTTGACTCTTATGCGCCGCACCGTTCGGGCCCCAATAATACTGACCAGTCGCGCCGTGTGCTTTATTACACTTATAACGCAGAGTCGCAGGGTAAGCACTTTGAGCAGTATTACATCGACAAGCGTAAGAGCTACCCGCCCGATATTGAGCGTGAAGACGGCAAAGAATACCGCTATCGTGTGTAGCGACCACTTAAAAGGCTTTCTATTCAGAAAGCCTTTTTTATTACGGGTCTTTTTAAGTGTGCCGCGCGCCGGACTCCGGTAAACTGTGCGCATGAAACGTACAACACAATTTAGGCAACTGCTTAATTCCCCGGACCTTGAGTTCCTTCTTGAGGCGCATAACGGCATTACTGCAAAGATCGGCGAAGAAGCGGGGTTTAAAGCTCTGTGGGCGGGCGGCTTGTGCATGTCGGCCCAATACGGTGTTCGTGATAGCAATGAAGCCAGTTGGACTCAGGTTCTCGAAATGCTGGAGTTTATGGCTGATGCCACGACGCTGCCGATCCTACTTGATGGCGATACCGGTTATGGCAACTTCAACAATGTACGCAGATTGGTGAATAAGCTTGAGCAGCGAAACATTGCTGCTGTTTGTATTGAAGACAAGTTGTTTCCTAAAACCAATAGTTTTATCGATGGCAACAAGCAGGAGCTTGCCGACATCGATGAGTTTTGTAGTCGTATTAAGGCGGGTAAGGACGCTCAGTCTGATGATGATTTTTGCATCATCACCCGTGTAGAGGCATTCATTGCAGGCTGGGGCTTGAGCGAGGCGATGAAGCGAGCCGAGGCTTATCATGAAGCCGGTTCAGACGGCATTCTGATTCACAGTGCGTTGCGTGACCCCAGTGAAGTGTTGGCGTTTAAAAAGGAATGGGCCGACCGTTCACCGGTGGTTATCGTACCGACGAAATATTACTCAACACCTACCGATGTGTTTCGCGAGGCGGGCTTCTCGCTTGCGATATGGGCTAACCATATGTTGCGCGCAGCCATTGTGGCTTATCAGGAAACGGCAGAAACGCTGGCACGTGAAGAGTCGTTGTTGCCCATCGAAGATAAAGTGGTTCCGGTAAAAGAGATTTTCCGTTTGCAGGGCGCCTCTGAGCTGCAGGAAGCGGAAGAGCGCTACCTGCCCAAAACCGGCGATAGCGCTAAAGTTGTTGTTCTTGCGGCGACCCGGGGCGTGGCTCTGGGCGAACTGACAGAGAACAAACCGAAAGCGATGGTCGATATTCAGGGGCAGCCACTGCTCGCCCATATCGTGTCGGCCTATAACGCTGCCGGTATGAAAAATATTTCCGTGGTTCGCGGCTATCTTGCAGAAAAAATGAATCTGCCTTCCTTGAATTACGTTAATAACGACGATTACGCCGACACCGGTGAGTTGGTTTCTTTAAATAAAGCTTTGCAGGCGGACACCGAAGATGATGGTGACCTGTTCGTGTCTTTCGGTGATGTGATCTTTAAGCGTTACATTCTCGAACAGCTCGCAGAACCTGAAGAAGACTTTGTTATTGCGGTAGACACCAATTGGCAGGAATCAGTAAACCGTAATCGTGCTGCTGACTACGTCAGTTGCACCGAGCCGTATTCACGGCAGGTGTTTAATCAGCGAATTTTGTTGACCGCTGCCGGCGAAGACATTCCGGATAGCGATGTGAATGGTGAGTGGACAGGTTTGTTGCGCGTGTCTGAAAGCGCATTGCCGCGTTTTCGTGCGAAAGTTGCTGCAATGGCTGACGACAATGCAAACGTTAAAGCCAAACTGCATCACCTGCTGTCGGCACTTGCGGCGGATGGTGAGTCGATTCGTGTGGTTTACACCACCGGTCACTGGCTTGATATAGATACTCTTGACGACCTGGTTGCTGCCGGTAGTTTTTCCTGAAGCGCGCAATATGTTTGAGCCGCTAACTTTCTGAGGAGAGTGCCATGATCGAGGCGAAAAGCTTTATCGAGGCCGCCCGTAACTCCGGTTTTAATCTGTATACCGGAGTGCCCTGTTCGTATCTGAAGCCTTTTATCAACTACGTTATTGATTCACCCGACCTGCGCTATGTGGGTGCAGCAAATGAGGGCGAAGCTGTTGCCATCGGAGCGGGCGCACGATTGGGCGGCGAACAGGCTGTTGTCATGTTTCAGAATTCAGGGCTGGGAAATGCGGTGAGTCCGCTGACCTCCCTGACCTATACGTTTCAGTTGCCGGTGCTGTTGATACCGACCCTGCGTGGCGAGCCTGGTGGTGCGCCGGATGAGCCGCAGCATGAGTTGATGGGGCAGATCACAACCGAGTTACTTGAGTTGATGCGGGTGGCCTGGGAGTTCTTTCCGGTCGAAGACGATCAGATTCAGCCGGCACTGGATCGCGCATTAACCTACATGAGCGAAACCAATCGTCCTTATGCACTTGTCATGCGCAAAGGTAGCGTCAGTCCTGTGAAGCTGAAATCTTCAGCTGCGGAACTTGCGATCGAAGGGCCCGTTATTGAGCCGGCTGTTGCACAGGCCAGTCGCCGTGATGCGCTTGAGGCGGTGCGAAACATTGCCGGAGATAACGACCTGATCATTGCCTCTACCGGTTATACCGGACGTGAGCTTTTCGCATTGGGTGATACGGACAATCAGTTGTATATGGTCGGATCCATGGGCTGTGTTTCTACACTGGGTCTTGGTCTGGCGATCGCTCAGCCCGAGCGGCGGGTGTTTGTGATCGACGGTGACGGTGCTGCGCTGATGCGCATGGGTGCCATGGCTACAGTGGGTTATGAACGTCCTTCTAATCTGACTCATGTGCTGCTCGACAACGGCTTGCACGAATCTACCGGTGGCCAGGCGACAGTAGCGCGGTCCGTCGACTTCTGCAGCATTGCCCGCGGTTGCGGTTATCCGCAGATTGCCAGTGTGGCCAGTCCCGCTGAGTTGCAACAGGTCATAACTGACAATGCCGGCGGTTTAAGTTTTATTCATGTGCCGACACTTCCTGGTGTGCCCGATGACTTACCGCGGCCCGACATTACACCTCAGCAGGTGGCGCGACGTTTGCAGGGATTTATTTCAGGGTATGAGCCTAATCCGCAGGCACTGTTGTAACGGATGACCGAGATGAAACGAGAAGTATTGTTAAACCCCGGGCCGGTTACTCTGAGTGACCGCGTGCGTGAAGCTTTAACCCGGGGTGACTGGTGTCATCGTGAGCCGGAGTTTGCTGCGCTCATGCAGTCAATCAATAGTCGTTTGACGAAAATCTACGCTGAAACTGCGGACGGTTTTGCAGCAGCAACGTTAACCGGTTCCGGTACATCGGCCGTTGAAGGCATGATTCAGAGTTTTGCGCCGCGCGAGGCTAAGACCTTAGTTGTGTCGAACGGGGTTTACGGAGAGCGTGTCGCAGCAATGCTGGATATGCAGAATAAGCCTTATGTATGCACAGACGGTGAGTGGCTTGAAGCGATTGATATGAGCCGTGTGACAGCTCTATTGGAAGAGCATCCTGATGTTACGACGGTGGTTTCTGTTCAGCACGAAACAACCACCGGACGCCTCAATGATTTGAGCGAACTGGGCGAGTTATGCAAGGCCCGGGGGCTTACATTGCTGCTGGATTGTGTGAGCAGTTTCGGTTGCGAAGCCATTGAGTTTGATGCATGGAACGTCGGCGCTGTCGCCGCTACCGCAAACAAATGCCTGCACTCGGTGCCGGCGCTGTCATTTGTTTTGGCGCGGAACGAATTGTGGAAACAGCCGTCGCAGGCCTGCAGTGTGTATCTCGATCTGCATAGTTATCAAAAGGCGCAGTACGACACAGGTTTTTCACCGTTTACGCAGTCGGTGCAACCGGCCTTTGCTCTCGATGCGGCCCTGGATGAATTGCAGGAGCAGGGTGGTTGGCAACAACGTGGTGAAAGTTATCGCGGTCGGGCAGCACAGATTGCTGCAACTCTTGAAGGCTGCGGTGTAAAGACCTTGCTGCCCAAGCAGGAGTACTCATCGGTTTTATGGACGTGGTTGCTGCCGGAAGGTTGGACTTATGAGCGACTGCACGACCGCTTAAAGACTGAAGGCTTTGTGATTTACGCGGGTCAGGGCAATCTGGCAAGCAGTGTTTTCCGGATCGCACACATGGGCGATATTGATTCCGACATGGATCGTTTGTGTGAGCTTTTGAAAGAGGCTTTCTCCTGATGGCTGCCGTTGATCTGGCTGTGATCCTGGCTGCCGGTATGGGCACCCGTTTACGTGCATCGCATTCAGGCATGCCGAAGGGTTTTCTGAAGATAGGCGATGAACCGATTATTCAGGAATCCGTTGAGCGACTCCGCAAGGCGGGTGTTCGCCAGATAATTATTGTCACCGGTTACTACTCCGAATTTTACGAAGAGCTGGCTCTTACGAACACTGATATCAGCACCGTTCATAACGACCACTTCGCTGATTCGGGAAGCATGTATTCACTGTGGTGTGCGCGTGATCGTATCGACCGCGGTTTCCTGTTGCTGGAATCTGATTTGGTATATGAGCAGCGGGCGCTAACGGTGTTGCAAGAGGGCCCTGAGGCGGCGGTTTTGTTGTCAGGCCCGACACATGCGGGCGACGAAGTGTATGTCGAGACAGAGGGTGAAGGTGAAAACTGTCATCTTTACAGCATGTCCAAAGATGCCGATGCGCTGGGTGCGGATCCGAGTGGTGAGTTGGTGGGGATTAGCCGTATCTCGCCGGAGCTGTTCCGCTATATGCGCGAATATTCTGAAATGGAATTTCATGCAGAGAATTTGCATGTGTCTTATGAGGAGGACGCACTCGTGCATGCCGGCAGACAGATGCCGGTAGTGTGTCCGGTAGTTGAAGATTTGCTGTGGGGCGAGATTGATGATCCGTCACATCTGGAAAGGGTAAAGAACACGGTTTATCCAATGATCCGCTGACAAGTGGTGTGGTCGCCATTCAGGTTGACCGGAAATGACATGGAATGACCGAATTAGCAGGCCTTTTTAACGGCTTCTGCTGTAAAATCTGCAAGCAATCAGATCCTTCGAGGTAATGGAATAATGAAAACACGTGATTTAACCGTTGCGGTTTTGCTGGCGACAGCTGGCTTTGCCCAGCCGGCCTTTGCCTATCTCGATCCGAGTACCGGCAGCATGATTGTCTCGGCTATTTTGGGCATTCTGGCCTCCGTAGGTCTGGCGCTTAAAACTTACTGGTATCGGGTTAAGAACTTCTTTGGCGGTAATAAGGGTGCTCAGCCTGAAGCTTCTGTGCAGCAGAAGTCTGCTGAAACCGGCGAGGGTCGGGAGAAGCCCGAATAAACGGTCTTTCCTGAGGCGTTCAGGACATATCAGGCCCTATTGATTACAATCCACCTGTCGGGTTTCCGGCCGGTGGATTTTTTGTATCTGCAGGCTGCTGCTCCGGCAGTCCGGACCGGATTCGTTAGAAAACACCTTAGCGGGGAACAGCATGTTGCAGGGTCTTAAGCACTGGCAGGCGTCACGTGCGTTTAAAGCGATACCGCGGGAAGAGCGGCGCATTGTTATCTACGCCGAAAGCGGACAGGACTGGCATCACTTTAAGCCGGTTATCGAATACCTGACGGATCAGCTGAACGAGACGGTGCTGTACGTTACCTCAACCGCAGACGATCCTGCGTTGACCATAGACCACCCGAAACTCCGGGCTTTTAATATCGGTAGCGGTGCGATCAGAACCGCATTTTTTCAGTGGCTGGATGCTGACGTCATGGTAATGACGATGGTCGATTTGCATAACCTTCAGTTAAAGCGTTCGGTGAACCCGGTGTACTACACCTTTATGTTTCACTCGTTGATTAGCATGCATATGGCTGATCATGAGAACACTTACGATCACTATGACGCGATTCTGTGTGCCGGCCCTCATCACAAGCTCGAAGCCCGCAAGCGGGAAGCAATGGCAGATTTGCCGGAGAAGGATTTATTTGAGCACGGGTATCACCGTTTAGAAGAGCTTATGGCTGAACGTCGTGATCCAGCTCCGGTTGAGGATGGAGTGCATGTGTTGCTCGCGCCCTCCTGGGGTGACGAATGCATCCTCAATGTGTGCGGCGTTGAAATAACGGGCGCTTTGCTGGAGGCAGGCTTTAAGGTGACGGTGCGGCCGCACTTTCAGACGCGCTGGATCACGCCCGAAGTTATTGATGCGATATCGGATAAGTACGGTGACCATTCCAATTTCTCTTTGATTGAGCAAATGGGAGAGAACGACTCGCTGTTTGACTCCCATGTCATGATTACCGACTGGTCCGGCGCAGGTATGGACTACGCGCTGGGACTGGAGAAGCCTGTGCTCTATATTGATGTGCCGGTTAAGTCACGCAATGACACATGGCCTGAACTGGGTCTGGAGCCTTTCGAGATTTTTATTCGCGATAAGATTGGCAAGGTTCTGGCAACAGATCAGTTCGACAGGATTGGTGACGAGATACGCGAGCTGGTGAAGAATCCGGGGGCGTATAAGAGCAATGTGGCGGCTATCCGCGATGAATGGGTTTTTAATGTCGGTCATAGTAGTGAGGCTGCGGCAAAAGCGATTCAGCAGATGGTAGTGAGAGCGGCAGAAAAACGTAGCGCGGACGGTTAATCAATATGAGTGAACAGCAAAGACCTGAGCCATTGCCGGCGAGCGTGTCACGCGGTGCGTTACTGCGGTGGACAGGTTGGTTCGGCATCACTAATGCGTTGCTGTTTGCATTGGTAGGTAGTCGGTATTTATTCGCCTATGTATGGTCGGAAGACCTGCTGGCGAATGCCTATATTCTTTTGACAACGGTCAGTCAGTTTGCGCTGCTCGGAACGTTGCCGTTATTTCTGCTCGCTTTGCCATTTATATTGCTGTTCCCACGCAGACGGCTGATTTCCGCGACAGGTATTTTGTTTGGTGCTCTCGGCATCACGTTGCTAGTGCTCGATACGACTATATACGAGCAGTATCGCTATCATATGAGCGCGCTAACGGTAGCCATTTTTGAAACCTCTACCTGGATTTTGGCGGTTGTTACCTTTTTCTCCGTATTGGGCTTTCAGCTCATGTTGGCGGGCATAGTCTGGCGAAAAGTGCTGGCCAAAAAGCAGGGGCGCCCCGGTATTTGGTTGAGCCTTGGTCTGGTTGCTTGTGTGTTGTTAAGTCAGTCCATTCACATTTGGGCGGATGCAACCTCCTATGTATCTGTCACCCAGTTTACGCGTGTGCTGCCGCTTTATTATCCAATGAAGGCTAAGCGCCGGCTCGTAAAAATGGGGTGGCTGGATGAGGCTGAAATGGAACGCCTGCGTGAAGTGAATGCAGCGCGGGCACCTGCAGCCGGGCAGTTGAACTATCCGGTTAATCCGATGGTGTGTAATGCAGGGGCCCGGCCATTACCAAACATACTGTTTGTGGTTGTGGACGCTATGCGTCGCGATCAGTTGACCCCGGAACTGACGCCCCGCATTTTAGATTTTGCAAAAGACTCGTTGGATTTTCAGAATCATTACAGCGGTGGTAATTCTTCCCGTATGGGTTACTTCTCGATGTTTTACGGCTTGCCTAGTACGTATTGGCAGGCTTTCTATAACTCGCAGCAGCAGCCTGTACTGATGGAGCAAGTGCTTGAGAATGACTTTGCAATGTTTCTATCAAGCGCGGTTGGTTTTGGTAGCCCCTCACAAATTGACCGCACGGTTTTCTCCGGCGTTAAAGGTGGTTTGACCGGCACCCCGGGGGACAATGATGCGGAAAAGAATGCGGCTGTTTCGGTCGAGTGGCAAGAATGGCTCGGCAGCTACAATCAAAGCAGACCTTTTTTCAGCTTTTTGTATTTTGATCCGGGTTCCAGCGGGGATTCGACCGGAAGTTTCGACGACGCAGGCCTGAGCAAGGCTGAGAAAGTCCGTGCGGGATACCTGCGAAGCATGCAGTTTATCGATGTTGAGGTAGGCAAAGTGTTGGATGCGTTGCAGGCGTCCGGCCGTGCTGACAACACCATTGTGGTGCTGGCTAGTGATCATGGCTATGAATTTGATGAGAATGATCTCGGCTATATTGGCCATGCCAGTAATTTCAGCCGTTGGCAGTTGGTATCGAATCTGATGATTCGCTGGCCGGGAAAAAATGCAGAGATCATCGAACATAGAACAGCGCACCAGGATCTTCCGGCGACATTGTTGGAAGAAGTGTTTGCTTGCGAGAACCCTGCATCGGATTATTCGAGCGGCAGCAGCCTGTTTTCCGGAGAAAGTTGGGACTGGATTATTGCCGGTAGCTACAATGCTCATGCAATTGTGCAGCCGGATCGTTTTGTTGTGACCTATCCGGGTGGCTTAATGGAAGTGCTGGGAGAAGACTACCGTCCCCGTAAGGGTTTAGGTGTTGACGGTGATGTAACTCAGGATGTGATGAAAGAAATGCGGCGGTTTTATAAGTAATGCGATTATTTTGGTTAGCTTTGGTTGGGCTGGTATCGGGGACTGTTCAGGCTGAGACCTACATTGTAGGTGCTCAGAAAATGGAGTTCGGCCAGACCGGCGGCGCCCCGTTAAGCTGGGTCAGTTGCGTTGAAGATTGCCGGAGCGGTGAAGAGCGAAACGCTGAATGGTTTGGTAACGATGACGGTTCTATGCAGTGGGCGGTGCCCGATGATAGTGCTGCTACCACCGAACTCCGCAATACTGAATTTGCAGTGACTGCCAGCAATGATGGTGATGCTACGCTCCTGATAGCGCGCTCTTTGTCCGATGTGGCGGGCGGCCCGGTAACAATTCAGTATCGTTTGCCCGGGCAGGGGCACAGTGTCGATATTTCGGTTTCTTCAGCTGTTCCGCTACGGCTTGAACTGGCCACGGGCGAGTCGCTCGTGCCTGAGCAGTTGGCCGGCTTTGGTGAGATGTATAGCACCGTTCGTAGTGTGTTGTTTTTTGACGGTGATATTGAGCATTTCGAGTTCGATGAGGCACCTGAAGTAATCCGCACTCCCGAGACCGGCAGCTGGTTTGGTGTGCGTAATCGATACTGGTTATGGTTTGCTCATACGGGCGCGAATACCGGGGTTATGGCATCTGAGTCAGATGTAAACCGTCCGGTGATTGCCATAGATGTAACCGAAGGCAAAATCAGCTTGTATAGCGGCCCTACTGAACTGCAGGCGCTGCGTGCGGCCGGTTCGGGCGAGTTAAGCGGTGTCTTGTTTGCCGCCATCTGGGACTGGCTACGGGCGATCAGTTTCGGTTTGATGTATTTGTTGAATTGGTTGTACGGACTGGTAGGTAACTACGGCATTGCTATCGTGTTGCTGTCGCTGACAGTCAAGATACTGATGCATCCGCTGACGATAATCGCAGAACGCTGGCAGGCCCAGGTTAATGTCATTACCAGTGCCATGAAGCCGCAGTTGGACGCAATCAAACAGAACTATAAAGGTGAAGAGGCTCACAACAAGGTTCTGGCAGTCTACAAAGAGCACAATGTCACGCCCTTCTACACGCTGCGGAGTTTGTTCGGCTTTCTGATTCAGATCCCGATCTTCATTGGTGCATTCGATATGTTGGCCGAGAATTTTGTGCTGGGTCAGGCATCGTTCTTATGGATTAGCGATTTGGCTAAGCCCGATAACTTTGCGGCGCTGCCATTTACATTGCCGTTCTTCGGTGGTTATCTGAACCTGTTGCCGTTCGCGATGACTGTGCTGACGATTTTATCCGCGATAGTTCAGGAAGAAGCCGATCTGACGCCGGATCTTATGAAGCAACAGCGCCTGAAATTGTTTGCGATGGCCGGAATATTCTTCCTATTGTTCTACACATTTCCTGCAGGCATGGTGCTGTACTGGACAGCCAATAATCTGTTCCATTTGCTGAAGATTTTGCCGGCGCGGTTGATGAATCGCGGAAAAGAGTGAATTCTTTGATGGAATCAAGCGTTTAGCTTGTAATACCAGCACAATTTGTCACAATGCAGTCTGTCGCTAATCTTGAGTAGAACCCCGGTGCACCCGCAGGGATGCGGTGGCTGTGGAGCAGGGTATTGGTAGATCACAGTTCGACATTAACTGGGCTGCAACGAGCCCTGAATGGCTCCCGCACCTCCGGGGGTATGGATGTCGTATACACCAAGATTGCGGTCGACTTTCAAAACCTCCAGCGTGAGACAGCCGCCGAAACTATAGAGCAGGGCCTGGCCGGGATCGTTGAAGGCACCGGTGCCGGTTCCGCCGTTCTTGCACTGCTGGATGCCGATAGTGATTTGTTCGAGTGTGTTCATGTGTCCCACTCCGGTTTCTCTGCCGCAAATCCTAAACAGTTCGAAGGCGAAAGCATCAAGCAATGGCCTTGGCTGAAGAAAAAATTAAATCATCTGAGTCTGCTCGAAATTCGTGACACGCTTGCCCCGCCCGCGGGCGCTGAGGCCGAGTTCGCCCGCTTATCTGATCTGAATATTGCCTCAATGCTACTGATCGGTTTTTCCGTTCGGGGTCGTCTGGCCGGCTATCTGGGTCTTTGTTACGGTCAGGCTCACGAGCAGATTGATGTTGAGCATCAGTTGTTACTTAAGTTGCTGGGCTCCAGTTTTTCGTCCGGGCTTGAGCGTCTTTGGAGTAACCGCGAGATCGAAGATGCCGCCGAGCGTCGTTCGCTGGTAACACTCACTGCCAACGATGGCCTGTGGGACTTCGATGCTTTTAATAATTACATTGAGTATTCACCTCAATGGAAAGTCATCATGGGTTATACCGATGATGTCATTCACGAGGAGCCGCCCGAGTGGCGTCGCTTGATTCATCAGGATGATCTGGCCCGTGTGCAGATTGGCTTACGCGAACACATCGCCGGCGGCAATAATGTATTTGAAAGTGTGCACCGGATGCGTCGTTACGATGGCGAATGGCGTTGGGTGAAGTCACGCGCTAAAGCCTTAACCGATGAAAATGGTCGTTTACGCCGTATTGTGGGCGTTGAAACCGATATCACCGAGCAGAAGGTCTATGAAGAGGCTTTGTTCCGTGAGAAAGAGAGCGCGCAGATTACGCTGCAATCGATTGGTGACGGCGTTGTTACTACCGATGAAAACTGTGTAGTCGAGTACCTGAACCCGGTTGCTCAGGAGTTGACGGGGTGGAAGATCGACGACGCTATTGGGCGTAACCTCGATGAAGTATTCCGTGGTTTCCATGAAGAGACTTGCGAGCCTCTCGAAAACCCTTTGCATCAGGCGATGGACCGCAATCGTTCAATTAAGTCGGTGCGTCCGAGCTTGCTGATTCGTCGCGATGGCAATGAGATTTATATTGAAAGCACCGCCTCACCCATTCGTGATGATCGTGCCAATGTCACTGGTGGCGTACTTGTATTTCATGATGTGAGTGAAGCGCGTGAGTTGAACCGACGTCTTAGTTATCACGCCAGCCATGATTTGCTAACAGGCTTGGTGAATCGCCGTGAGTTTGAGTTGCGCATGGATCGTGCTCTGAAGAGCGCCCGTGCCAATGAGGCCTCTTATGCGTTGTGTTATATCGATCTGGATCGATTCAAAATTGTTAACGATACCTGCGGTCATGGTGCCGGTGACTCGTTGCTCGGTCAGATTGGCGCGTTGCTTAAAGCCAAGATTCGCTGGCGGGACAGTCTGGCCCGCCTGGGTGGTGATGAATTCGGTGTTTTGCTGGAAGCATGCACGATGGAAGAGGCTGTACGTGCGGCCGAAGATTTTGTTAAGGCTATCCAGGAGTTTAAGTTTACCTGGGAAGATCGTAGCTTCACGCTGACAGCCAGTGTTGGTGTAGTGCCGATTACGCCGGAAAACGAGAATGCAGCGTCTCTGTTGACGGTGGCCGACAGCGCTTGTGCGGCTGCGAAAGAAGCGGGTCGCAACCGTGTTTACACTTACCAGGAAAACGACATCGATATGATGCGTCGCCGCCGCGAGATTCAGTGGGCAGCGCGTATTAACAATGCTCTCGAAGAAGGGCGATTCGAATTATTCCGTCAGACGATTCTGCCGCTGAATGTGGATGAATCCGGTGAGCACTATGAGTTGCTCCTGAGAATGCGTGATGAAGCCGGTGCACTGGTTTCACCCGAGTTGTTTATTACTGCTGCCGAGCGCTACGGCATTATGCCGAACGTTGACCGCTGGGTTGTTGAGAATGCGCTGAATTGGCTGGTGTCTGAAGCCGACGAGCGTGACCGCCTGGAGATGTGCTCGATAAACCTGTCGGGTCAAAGCTTCACCGACGATAAATTTTTGCCGTTTGTTATTGATCAGTTCCGTCGCAGCGGTATCGACGCATCCAAAATCTGTTTTGAAATTACCGAGACTGCGGCCATCGCCAGTTACGCGCAGGCCAGCCGCTTTATCAATGCATTGAAAGAGCTTGGCTGTTTGTTTGCGCTGGATGATTTCGGTACCGGCCTGTCATCTTTCGGTTATCTCAAGCATTTCCCCGTTGACTACCTGAAGATTGACGGCAGCTTTGTGAAAGAGATGCTGCACGACCCGATTGACCGGGAGATGGTGCGTTCGATCAATGAGATTGGCCACCTGACCGGCAAGAAAACAATTGCCGAATTTGCCGAGAACAACGAGATTATTACCATGCTGAAGGGTATGGGTATTGATTACGCTCAGGGTTACGGCGTGTCAGAGCCTAAGCGCATACTACGCGCGCAAAATGTGGAATATAACGACTAGGCAGTTCTGCCGGTTGCAGTCGTTCAGCCGTTTACGACAACGAGAAGCGCATCGACAGATCTATGGCCTTGATGTCTTTAGTCAGGCTGCCGATAGATATGAAATCGACACCGCATTGGGCAATGCCTTTGACAGTATCTTTATTGACGCCACCGGAGGCCTCCAGCGTTATATCGGCTGCAATCCGGTCGCGTAGTGCAACCGCTTCGATCAGCTGTTCATTGGAAAAGTTATCGAGTAGCAAGCGGTCGGCCTTTGCATTCATGGCCTGTTCGGCTTCATCAATGTCTTCTACTTCCACTTCTACCAAAACCTGATCACTGACCTCACGGGCCGTCAGCACTGCGGCAGCGATACCGCCGGCTGCAATGATGTGGTTTTCTTTGATGAGGATGGCGTCGTAGAGACCGATACGGTGATTGGCAGCTCCGCCAATCTGGACCGCGTATTTTTGGGCAATGCGTAAGCCCGGAATCGTTTTTCGGGTATCAAGAATCGTGGCGTTGGTGTCGGCTACCAAAGCGGAATATCCGGCTGCCGAGGTGGCTACAGCTGAGAGCAATTGTAAAAAGTTTAGTGCGCTACGCTCGCCGGTGAGTATTGGTCTGGCAGACCCTGTAACGGTGCAGACGGTTTGGTCTGCTTCTACCTGCTGGCCTTCCCCAACATGCCACTCGACCTCTACGCTGCTATCGACCAGCCTGAAGACCTCGTTAAACCAGGGCTGGCCACAGATAACGGCTGCTTCGCGTGAGATTACCGTGGCAACGGCTGTCTGGTCGGCAGGCACCAGATTGGCAGTCAGGTCACCGGTACCGACATCTTCGAGTAGCGCTGTTTGCGCATCGATTTCAACAGGGAGTTCGTAGTTCATAACCGAGGATTATAGTGTCTCTTTGCGTTGGCTGCTCGGCCTTTAGTGGTGCTGAAACGGATATACAGTGCGGTGTTACGGTATTGGCAATAAAAAAGGCCCGGTAGAACCGGGCCTTTTTTATTCTTTGGTTTGTGCACCGATTACATAAAGTAACCGTGATGTGCGCCAACCATGCTCATCAGCATCGGGATAGACAGCAGGGTGTTGGTGCGTGATGCCATTAAGGCAATGCTTTTTGCGCTAGCAATTTGTTCCGGACTGGCTTCAACTAAGCCGAGTACTTTTTTCTGGTTTGGCCAGATTAGAATCCAGACGTTGAACAGCATGATGCTGCCCATATAAGCACCTAAGCCAAGCGTCATGCCGTAAACTGATCCACTACTGTTGGCGGAAGCATTTGCACCTAGTGTGAAAGCATTGATCAAGTCACCATTTACCATTAGGTAAAAAGCGCCACTTAACCAGGTCACCAAGGCCGCCCAACGGAACCACAGCAGCGCTCTTGGGGCAACGTATTTAGTTATACCGCCACCGCCAGGGCCGCCTTCATCGCCCGCAGCTTGTGCCAAAGCTTGAACTTGCACAAAGTTGAAGTAATACAGTAAGCCAATCCAAGTGATACCGGCTGCCACATGTGTCCAGATTGTTAGTGAGTTTCTTAATGCGCTATCGGCTGGAAAGGATAAATCCGTAACCAGTGCGATAATTAAGGTTATTACTACGCCTGAGATAATTGTTCCCCAGGCACTCTTTAATGGATTCATCTTTCATCCCCCGAAAGGTTAAAATAGCGCCGAGGCGCAACAGTCCAAAACCCGCTTTTGGAATACCCGTGGAAGGATAGGGGAGCGCAGGACATAATTCAATGCAGCGAAACCAATCTGCCCTTTTGAGCGAATACTAGGCAGTCATTAAAGCTTTACGGTATAACGCCATGTCTCAACAACCCGCACATACACGCCCTATGTCGCCTTGCGTCAGCATCTGCACGATGGATGACAACGGTCAATGCATGGGTTGCCGCAGAACAGTGGATGAGATCAGAAATTGGGCCAAAATGTCGCCTGAGGCTCAGTGGGAGATGGTTGAAGCATTGCGGCAACGCCCGGTATATGCGCTCGATTAAGTGACTTTCGGCCGGCTGGTTGCCCGTTTATCGAGCTCGTTTGCAAAAGTTATTCCTGTTCCGGTCTCATTCAATTAGAATAATTCTCACTTCATCAGCTACTTTCAGGAACACCTTCTGTGTCAAATTCAGCACCTATTACCGAGCGCATTGAAGCTCAGTTAAACGAGTTCCCCGTACTTTTGTATATGAAAGGTACTCCCGATTTTCCTCAATGCGGTTTTTCTTCGCAGGTTGTGAACGCATTGAAACAATGCTCGCAGCGATTTGCTTATGTGAATATTCTTGAGGATCCTGAGCTACGTCAGGGACTGAAGGATCATTCAAACTGGCCGACTTTCCCACAGCTGTATATCAAAGGTGAGCTGATTGGCGGTGCCGATATTGTGAGCCAGATGTTTGAATCCGGTGAACTGCAGAAAGAGCTCGAAGCAGACTAGAGCAGTCTGTTATTTAGTTTTAAAAGCCACCCCTTTAGCGGGTGGCTTTTTCGTAAATCGGTTTGAAGGTGTTGACGATTTTGCAGAACAGTTCTGCAGTTTGTTCTGCGTCATATAACGCCGAGTGGGCTGAGGCCGAGTCCCATTTCATATTTGCCGCATCTGCCATTCTGGCTAACACAGTCTGTCCGTAAGCTATACCGCCCAGTGTTGCTGTATCAAACACGCTGAACGGATGAAACGGATTGCGTTTGATGGCCGTGCGTTCAACTGCAGCATTCAGAAACCCCAGGTCAAAATGGGCATTGTGAGCCACCATGATGGCCCGGTTGCAATCCACTTCTTTGAGTTGCGTGCGAATCTCGCGAAAGATCCGTTGCAGGGCGTCTTTCTCGGGGATGGCGGGCCGCAATGGGTGGTCGGGGTCGATACCATTAACTTCCAGCGATGCGGGTTCGATATTCGCGCCTTCAAACGGCGTTACATGGAATCGCTGACTCGAAATAGGTTGCAGGTGACCGGCGTCGTCAAAATCAACAAGGACCGCTGCGATCTCAAGCAGTGCATCGGTGCTGCTGTTGAAGCCGCCGGTTTCCAAGTCGACGACAACAGGCATAAAGCCCCGGAAGCGGGTTTTCATTGTTTGCATGATTACTTCTTCAGTTGCTTGAGTACGTTTTTGTCAAGAATCAGATTAAGCGCATAACGTACGCCGAAGCCGGTCGGTCCTGACGGCACCTGGGCCAAACCACCCTTACGCGCTGCCGCACTTAAGTCCATATGTATCCATGCAGACTTTTCGGGCACGAAGCGCTGCAGAAAACGCGCGGCTTGAATATGGTCTCCGCCACCTGCGGCGGCACACTGTAATACATCAGCCACTCCGGATTTCAGGTCTTCATCAAAATCTTCATTCATCGGGAACGGCCAGACCCGTTCACCACTGTCACGGCCGGCCTCAATCATTAGTGAATTGAGCTTCTCGCGGTTGGTGAACACGCCGCTGTAGCGCTCGGTGAGGGCGCTGACACAGGTTCCGGTGAGTGTCGCAAAGTCCATCATCAGTGCCGGTTTTTTCTTGCCGGCCAGTGCCAATGTGTCGGCGAGTGCCATGCGGCCTTCTGCATCGGTGTGTATAACTTCGATGGTCGTACCGTTGGATGCAGTAACGACGTCACGGGACTTGTAGGCGGTAGCGCTGATGCGATTCTCTGTGATCGCAAGCCAGCAATCGGCTGCAATAGGGGCTTTGAGCCGTGTAAGCGCAAGCAGTGTGCCTAACGCTACAGCACTGCCGTTCATGTCTTCGTGCATATCCAGCATGGCTTTGAAGGGCTTGAGGTTGGTTCCGCCTGTATCGAAGATGATGCCTTTGCCGATCAATGACAAATCCGGTGAGCTGGTTTTCTTGCCGGGTCGATAGCGCAACACCGCAATTCCGGCATCAGACTTTTTGTTTCCCTGACTGACAGCCAGAAAGGCGCCGGCTTTTGCTTTTTTAAGCTCTGCTTCATTCATGAAGTGCATCTGCCAGCCGTTCTCCTTGGCCAGCGCCTGAATAATTTTCCGGTACTCGCCGGTATTCAGTTTGTTAGGTGGCAAAGCGGTAAGCCATCGAGCCAGGTTAAGTGCATCTGCTTCAGCAATAGCTCGTTTGATCATTTTGCTATTGCGTTTGCCGAAGATTGTGAGCTTCTTGAGTGGGGCAGACGTCTTTTTACCACTCTGGAAGGCAGGCATTGCGAAGTCGACAGCGAGTGTTGCCAGAATGATGGCTTCTTGTAGTTGAGAGTTCTGCAGTTCGGAAAAACCGGCAGTTATGATTGCCAGCGACTTTGGTTTTGTCGATAGCGCTTCGGTTACCAGAGTCCTTGCCCGCGTTAATAGTGAAAAAGTATCGGGCCATTCGCTACTGCCGAGTGACGCCAGCACGACACCCGAGTGATTTTTGTTACTGAGGTGTCCGCGCAAAATACGGCTGCTGCTGCCCGGAAGTCGCTTAAACAGGGTTTTTAGGCGATTTGCATCGGGGATGCTTTTCCAGGTCCGCGCATTTGCCTTTTCCGGGATCAGAATCAACACTTGCTCAAAGCTTTCCAGGCTGGCTCCTGAAGGCTGTGCAAATGTTTGAGTTACACGGATTTTTTGTGATTCCGGAAGATATTTGGACATAGTGTGCGCGCTTGACCGATGAGGTGAAAACAGGATGATACCCGACTCTGATGTCTACTAGCCTTTAAACTCGCGTTACCTGCGAAAAATTCCGGTCGACGTAGCCAGAAAAGCCGCTAACCGTGAGATAATGCGGGGCTAAGATACGTCCGGTCGCTGGTCGGGCCTCGCCATATTAATAAATGAGTTACTTGTGACTGAATTTAACCGCTTTGATGATCTCGACGCTCAGGAAACCAGTGAGTGGCTTGAATCTATTGATTCTGTATTGCAGGCGCACGGCCCTGAACGTGCCCATTTTCTGCTCGAGCGCATGATTGATCATGCCCGTCGCTCAGGGGCTTATTTGCCATACAGCCCCAACACCGCATATCTCAATACTATTCCCCTGAGTCAGCAGCCGGGTTATCCGGGCGACCGCTCTATTGAGCGTCGGCTCGAAGCCTATATTCGCTGGAATGCCATGGCTATGGTTGTCGGTGCGAATCGTGTGAGTTCGGAGTACGGTGGTCATATCGCCAGTTATGCTTCCTCGGCAACATTGTATGAAGTCGGTTTTAATCACTTCTGGCGTGCCGGTGACGAAGAAAACCGCGGCGATCTTGTTTTTATTCAGGGCCATTCGTCTCCCGGTATTTATGCCCGGGCCTATCTTGAAGGCCGTTTGACTGAAGATGATCTGAATTTATTCCGTCAGGAAGTGGGGGGCAAAGGTTTATCTTCTTATCCTCACCCCTGGCTGATGCCTGACTTCTGGCAGTTCCCTACCGTATCGATGGGCTTGGGTCCGATGATGGCAATTTATCAGGCGCGCTTTATGCGCTACCTGGAACACCGCGGCATTACCGAATCAACCGACCGTAAGGTCTGGGCATTTCTCGGTGACGGCGAGATGGATGAGCCGGAATCAATGGGTGCGTTGACGATGCCGGTCCGCGAGAAACTCGACAATCTGGTGTTTGTTGTTAACTGTAACCTGCAGCGTCTCGATGGCCCGGTGCGCGGTAACGGCAAGATTATTCAAGAGCTTGAGGCCGCATTTTTGGGTGCCGGCTGGAACGTAGTTAAGGTGCTTTGGGGCTCCCGTTGGGATCCTTTGTTAGAGAAAGACACTCAGGGCTTGTTGAGACGCCTGATGGAAGAATGTGTCGATGGCGAGTATCAGAACTTTAAAGCCATGGGCGGCGACTACGTTCGTGAGAATTTCTTCGGTAAGTATCCTGAACTGAAAGAAATGGTTGCCAACATGTCAGACGAAGAGATCTGGAGTCTGAACCGTGGTGGCCTTGATCATCTGAAGGTGTTCGCAGCCTACGACAAAGCCATGAAGTCCGATGGGCGTCCGACAGTGATTCTGGCGAAGACGATTAAGGGCTTCGGCATGGGTGAGGCCGGTGAAGGTAAGATGACCGCGCACCAGACTAAGAAACTCGATGTTGATGATCTGCGTGCCTTCCGTGACCGATTCAATATTCCGGTTGAAGATGCCGACCTTGAGCGCTTGCCTTATTGCAAACCCGATAAAGACAGTGAGTTGCTCAAGTATTTGCATGAGCGCCGTAAGGAACTAAACGGGTTCCTGCCATCGCGTATTGCTAAAGCGGACAAGCTCGAGATTCCGGATTTAAGTTATTTCGAGCAGCAATTAGCGAGTACCGGCGAGCGTGAGATTTCCACCACGATGGCTTTGGTTCGCATGCTGACTAAGCTGGTTAAAGATAAGAAGATCGGCAAAAACATCGTGCCGATCGTGCCGGATGAAGCGCGTACTTTTGGTATGGAAGGCATGTTCCGTCAGGTTGCTATCTATTCCTCAGCGGGTCAGTTGTACACGCCGCAGGATTCAGAGCAGTTGATGTATTACCGCGAGGACAAGAAGGGCCAGATCCTCGAAGAGGGTATTAATGAAGGCGGCGCTTTCTGTTCGTGGATTGCCGCCGGTACATCGTATGCCAATCACGGTGTGCCGATGATTCCGTTCTACATTTACTATTCAATGTTCGGTTTCCAGCGTATTGGTGACTTTGCCTGGGCTGCCGGTGATATGCAGGCGCGCGGCTTTTTGATTGGCGGTACTGCTGGTCGCACCACGCTCGCCGGCGAAGGCTTGCAGCATCAGGATGGCCACAGTCATTTGCTGAGCTCAACAATTCCTAATTGTGTGTCTTATGACCCCACATACTCATACGAACTGGCCGTCATCGTTCAGGATGGCTTGCGTCGTATGTATCAGGAGCAGGAGAACGTTTTCTATTACGTCACTACGATGAATGAAAACTATGTTCATCCTGCCATGCCTGAAGGTGCCGAAGAGGGCATCCTCAAGGGCATGTACAAATTAACCGAAGGTGGCAACGGCAAGCACAAAGTTCAATTGTTTGGTGCCGGTACCATTTTGCGTCAGGTTGAAGAAGCGGCCCGTGTGCTTGAGAGTGATTACGGTATTTCTGCCGATGTCTGGAGTGTGCCGAGTTTCAGCGAATTGCGTCGTGAAGGCATGGATGTTGAACGCTGGAATATCCGCCATCCTGAACAGGAAGCGCGTAAGTCATATGTAGCGCAATGTCTGGAAGGTGCCGAAGGCCCGTTTATTGCAGCGACCGATTACATGCGTTTGGTACCTGACCAGATTCGTGAATGGGTGCCCGGCAAGTATGTTTGTCTGGGTACTGACGGTTTCGGTCGCAGTGACGGTCGCCGTGCGCTGCGCGACTTCTTTGAAGTGAATACAGCAAATATTGTGTTGGCGACATTGAAAACGTTGGCTGACGAAGAAAAAATTGAAATGTCTGTCGTTACCGAAGCTATTGCTAAGTTCGGTATCGACCCTGAGAAACCTAACCCGGTGACTTGCTAATGAGTAAAACTCTGGAAGTACGTGTTCCTGATATTGGTGATTTTTCCGATGTGGAAATCGTCGAGGTTCTGGTCAGTGAAGGTGATTCACTGGATGCAGAAGATACGCTAATCACGCTTGAAACTGATAAAGCAGCGATGGATGTTCCCGCTCCGGCAGCGGGTACCGTGAAGTCCATGAATGTGGCTTTGGGCGGTAAAGTGTCCGAAGGCGATGTCGTGTTGGTTATGGAAGTGGATGAATCAGCTGCCGCTGACGAGCCCGCTGATTCTGCGCCCGCTAAGCAGGAGAAGGCAGCACCTGTCGCTGCGGCACCTGCAGCTACTCAGGCTGCAGTTCAGACTCCGCCTCCAGTGCCGCAGGCAGCATCGGGCACCTTGCCAGCGATCAATGAAGCAGGCTTTGCCAAAGCGCACGCCAGTCCTTCTATTCGTAAATTGGCCCGCGAACTGGGCGTTAATCTGGGGCAGGTAAATGGCTCCGGTGCGAAAGGACGCATTCTGGAAACAGATGTTAAGGCCTTTGTTAAAGCTGTAATGACCGGCCAGCTCAATCTGGGTGGCGGCGGTTCTGCACTGCCTGAATTGCCAAAAGTGGATTTTGCCAAATTCGGTGAGATTGAGGTTAAACCGCTTGGCCGTATTCAGAAGATATCAGGGCCGCGTTTGCATGCGAGCTGGGTCAACATTCCCCATGTTACGCAGAACGATGAAGCCGACATCACCGATATGGAAGCCAAGCGTAAGGAAATGAAAGCATTGGCTGCTGAGAAGGGCGTCAAGCTGACTCCATTGGCATTCACTATTCGTGCAGCAGTTTTGGCTCTGCAGGAATTCCCGCTCTTCAACACTTCAATGGGCGAAGATCAGAAGAGTCTGGTTTATAAAAACTACATCAACATTGGTTTCGCTGCTGACACACCAAACGGCCTGATGGTTCCTGTTATTCATAATGCCGAAGAGAAAGATATTTTTGATCTGGCAAAAGACCTTGGCGAGCTCAGTGCGGCTGCCCGCGATGGCAAACTCGGTATCGATAAGATGCAGGGCGGAACCTTTACCGTTTCAAGCCTTGGCGGCATCGGTGGCACTAACTTTACGCCGATCATTAACCCGCCGGAGGTTGCCATTCTGGGTGTTGGTCGCTCGAAGATGACGCCGGTTTGGGATGGCAGTGAGTTTGCACCCAGAAATATCATGCCCATGTCGTTGTCTTATGATCACCGTGTTGTTGACGGTGCCAACGGCGTTCGGTTTACCACTTTCCTCAGTCAGACTCTGGCTGATGTCGATAAGCTTCTGTAGGCGGGCATCATGGCTGAAGAATTGAAGGTACACGTACCCGACATTGGCGACTTTTCCGGTGTTGATATCATTGAGGTCCATGTGGCCGCGGGTGATTCTGTTAGCGCTGAAGACTCGCTGATTACTTTGGAAACAGAGAAGGCCGCTATGGACGTGCCGGCTCCTGCCGACGGTGTTATTAAAGCAATGCACGTGGAAAATGGCGGCAAGGTTTCTGAAGGCGATCTTATTGTGACGCTTGAAGTTGAAGCGTCAGAGGCCGCGGCTGATGAACCGGAGAAAGAGGCTGCTCCTGCAGCTGAAAAGCCCTCCATTGCCGCTGCTGTTGCCGGTTCTTATTCCGGTCAGGTTGATGCTGAAACTCAATTGCTGGTGCTCGGTGCCGGCCCCGGTGGTTATACGGCAGCTTTTCGTGCCGCTGACTTAGGCATGGAAGTGACTCTGATCGAGCGCTGGCCGGTATTGGGCGGTGTTTGCCTGAATGTTGGTTGTATTCCTTCGAAAGCCCTGTTGCATGCTGCGGCGGTTATTGAAGAAGCTGACTCTATGGCCGAGCACGGCGTAAAGTTTGGCAAGCCTGAGGTTGATCTCGATGCTTTGCGCGGCTGGAAGGAAAAAGTCGTTGGTCGTTTGACCGGCGGACTGTCCGGGCTGGCTAAGCAACGCAAAGTGAATGTTGTGAATGGTGTGGGTGAGTTTTTGTCACCTAACCATGTGAAAGTAACCAGTGATGACGGTGATACCGTTATTGCTTTCCAGCAGTGCATTATTGCAGCGGGTTCTGAGCCCGCCAGACTGCCATGGCCGGAAGATGATCGCATTATCGACTCTACCGGCGCGCTTGCGCTGGCAGATATTCCGAAGTCTATGTTGGTTGTGGGCGGCGGTATTATCGGTCTGGAGATGGCAACGGTATATCAGGCGTTAGGCGTTGATATCTCGGTGGTCGAGATGACTGATCAGTTGTTCCCCGGGTGTGATCCTGATTTGGTTCGCCCACTCGAGAAACGAATTAAGAAACAATACAAGTCAATCATGAAAGGCACGATGGTAACGGCTGTCGAGCCTGTGTCTGACGGCATTAAGGTGACTTTCGAGGGTAAGAATGCACCGGACGAACCGGTCATCTACGACAAGGTTTTGTCTGCGGTAGGTCGTCGCGCCAACGGTGACAAGATTGCGGCCGATAAAGCCGGTGTCGAAGTAACTGACCGCGCGATCATTCCTGTCGATAAGCAGATGCGCACCAATGTGCCGCATATTTTTGCTATCGGTGACATCGTTGGTGACCCGATGCTTGCCCACAAGGCCACCCATGAAGCGAAAGTGGCTGCAGAAGCGGCGAATGGCGAGAAGAGCTTCTTTGATGCCCGCGTTATTCCGTCTGTAGCGTATACAGACCCTGAGGTGGCATGGGTTGGTGTGACCGAGACCCAGGCTAAGGCTGACGGTATTAAAGTCGAGAAGGCTGTATTCCCCTGGGCTGCCAGTGGGCGGTCTTTGGCTTTGGGTCGTGATGAAGGTTTCACCAAGGTGCTGTTTGATCCTGCGACCGATAAGGTTTTGGGTGCCGGTATTGTTGGTACTAACGCAGGTGAGTTGATCGCTGAAGTGACGTTGGCCATCGAGATGGATTGTGACGCTACAGATATTGGTGCAACGATTCATCCGCATCCGACATTGTCTGAATCAGTCGCAATGGCTGCCGAGGCCTTTGAAGGGACTTTGACCGACCTTTATATGCCTAA
>Ga0070729_10001996_pt1 | contig 28111 bp, 27 predicted proteins | sample tdDd472_FD_66725 | JGI IMG/M metagenome (GOLD analysis project Ga0070729, IMG submission 66725) | Marine sediment microbial communities from the Atlantic coast under amendment with organic carbon and nitrate - tdDd47.2 | ecosystem: Environmental > Aquatic > Marine > Coastal > Sediment | place...
GAGCTGGCGGATCCGCCTTCCGACGCTTCCGGATGCGCGAATTCCTCGCGGTCGCTCGCGATGCTTCAGCGGTGAGGCCAAAACGGCACATGCCCAGCCGCCTCAGCGGCTGACGTCGGCGGCCGGCGAGTTGGCGATCATTGCTCCAGAAGGAGCGTTCAGCCCTCCGCGGATGCGGAAGGCGATCGCGCTACTTTTTCGCCATCGACCCAACGCCGTCAGGCGCTGGGCCAGCAACACCGCAAGTGCATCCGCCGGCTTTCCCGTCTCAACGCCGTCAGGCGTTGAACCAGCAACATCGGTACATGGCTCCGCCGCGCACGCGGCGGAGATCAGCGCCGGCGGAATGGCGATCATGGCCCCAGAAGGAGCACTCAGCCCTCCGCGTACGCGGAGGGCGATCGCGCTACTTCTTCGCCATGATCATGTGCATCCGCCGGCCTTCCATGTGCGCCGGCTTCTGCACCTTCGCGACGTCGTCGAGCAACAGGACCACCCGCTTGAGGAGGTCTGTGCCGAGGTCCGTGCGAGCGAGCTCGCGACCACGGAAGATCACCGTGAATTGCACGGTGTCGCCGTCGGCCAGGAACTCCTTGGCGCGGTTGGTCTTGTACTCAAGGTCGCCCTTTTCCGTCTTGGGACGGAGGCGAATGCCCTTGAGCTTGTTCACGGGCTTCTTGTGTTCCCGTGCCTTCTTCTTCTGTTCGTACTTGAACTTGCCGAAGTCGAGAATACGACACACGGGCGGACGCGCATCCGCGGCCACCTCCACAAGGTCCAGTTCGGCATCCTGCGCCATACGCAGGGCCTCCGGGACCGGGAAAACACCGATCTGGTCACCGTTTTCGCCGATGACTCGTACCTCGCGGGCACGAATGCGTTCGTTAACACGCGGACCGCGAGCGCGGGTCTGCTTGGAGTGATGCGGGCGCCTGGGAATCTCTAGTACCTCTTTAAGTGGACTGGTTGACCGCACGACCGCGCGAGCGGTGCAACATGCGGAGTTCTTCAATGACTTCATTTACGGCGCGAGCGCCGTGGTCCTCGCCGTCGAGCGTGCGCACGGCGACCGAATCGGCCTCCGCTTCGCGATCACCCACCACGAGGAGATAGGGAATTTTGCGGCCGATGGAGTCGCGAATCTTCGCGCCGATCTTGTCGCCGCGCCGGTCGACCTCGACGCGCAGGCCGGCCTCAAGCATGCGCTTCTGGACCGCGTCGCAGTACTCCAGCGACTTGTCCGTGATCGGCAACAGGATCGCCTGGACGGGCGCCATCCACACCGGAAGCTTGCCGGCGTAGTGCTCGACGATGATGCCGAGCATGCGCTCCATCGACCCGACGATCGCACGGTGGATCATGACCGGCGTGTGCCGATCGCCGTCCGGCCCCACATATTCCAGGCCGAATCGCTTCGGCATCTGGAAGTCGAGCTGGATCGTGCCGCACTGCCAGTCGCGACCAATGCTGTCGGTCAGCACGATATCGATCTTGGGGCCGTAAAACGCGCCGTCCCCCGGATTGAGTTCGTAGGGGTGGCCGGACTTGTCGAGCGCCGATTGAAGCGACGCCTCGGCTCGGTCCCAGAGCTCTTCCGCCCCCATCCGATCTTCCGGACGGGTGGACAGATACATCTTGATGCCGTCTTCCTCGAAGCCGAGGGCCTCGTAGACGACGCGCAGCATGTCGAGGCAGTCGAGGACTTCGTCTTCGATCTGCTCCGGCATGCAGTAGACGTGCGCATCATCCTGGACGAAGCCGCGCACGCGGAACAGGCCGTGGAGCACGCCCGAAAGCTCGTAGCGATGCACGAGACCGAATTCGGCCATGCGCATCGGAAGCTCCTTGTAGGAGCGCAGCGTCGTGCCATAGATCAGACAGCAGCCGGGGCAGTTCATGGGCTTGACGGCGTACTGACGCTCGTCCTTCTCCACGAAGTACATGTTGTCCCGGTAGTGGTCGTAGTGGCCCGACTTCTTCCACAGCTCGTCGGTCATGATGAGCGGCGTGCGGACTTCCTTGTAGCCGCGACCGAGCAACTCTTCGCGAACGAGGCCTTCGACCTCGCGCCACAGCGTGGTGCCGCCTTCGTGCCAGAAGGGGAAGCCCGGCGCCTCCTCGTGGAAGCTGAAGAGGTTGAGCTGCGGCCCAAGCTTGCGGTGGTCGCGCTTCTTCGCCTCCTCGAGCATCGCGAGGTATTCGTCGAGGTCAGCCTGGCTTTTGAACGCCGTGCCGTGAATGCGCTGCATCGGCAGCCCGGCAGCGTCCCCGCGCCAGTACGCGCCCGAAGCGCTCAGCACCTTGAAGGCGGGGATGTTCCCGAACCCCTTCACGTGCGGACCGCGGCACATGTCGCTGAAGCGATCCCCGTTCTTGTAGAACGAGATCGACTCCCCCGCCGCGACCAGCTCCCGCATGTACTCGGCCTTGAGCTTGTAGCCCAGGCGCTCGAGTTCCGCGGTGGCCTCCTCGGTCTCCATTTCCACGCGTTCGAAGGGCAAGCCCTGCTTGGCGATCTGGCGCATCTTCTTCTCGATACGCGCGAGGTCTTCCGGCGTGAACGGATCGTCCACGACGAAGTCGTAGTAGAAGCCGTTGTCGGTCGGCGGGCCGAATCCGAGCTGAGCGTCGGGGAACAGCTCCTGCACCGCAGCGGCCAGCAGATGCGCGGCGCTGTGGCGCACGATGCGGATCGCGTCGTCGCTCTTCTTGGTGATGAAGTTGACGGAGCCGTCCTCGCGGACGCGCTGCTCGAGCGCGGTCAGCTCACCGTTCCAGTAAGCACCGATGGCGGCGCGCTGAAGACCGGGACCGATCTTGAGGGCGACGTCCGAAAGGGTGGAATCTCGCTCGACCTCGACGGCATTGCCGTCGGGGAGCGTCACGCGCAGGAGGGGGCTCATGAGGAAGGAACGAACATGGGCGCGAACACTATACCACTCCGTCCGACGGGTTCGACTCCCCAGTCGGCGGTGACTCGGCCAGACCCAGCCCCAGCTCCACCAGTTGCTCCGGCTCGACGGGCGACGGCGAGTCGCTCATCAGGTCGACGGCACGGCTCGTCTTGGGGAAGGCGATGACCTCGCGGATCGACTCCTCGCCACACAGCAGCATGGCGATGCGGTCGAGACCGAGCGCGATTCCGCCGTGCGGGGGCGCCCCGAACTTCAGGACGTCGAGCAGGAAACCGAAGCGCTCCTGGGCGAATTCCGGCGTCAGCCCCATCGCCTTGAAGACCCGCTGCTGCAGGTCGGGGCGGTGGATCCGGATCGAACCGCTGCCCAATTCCACGCCATTCAGCACCGGATCGTAGGCTCGCGCCCGCACCGCGGCGGGGTCGCTCTCCAGCTTGTCCCAGTCCTCTTCCACGGGCATGGTGAACGGATGGTGCGCCGGCTCCATGGCGCCGTCATCGCCCTCGTGGAACATCGGGAAGTCGACAACGAAGCAGGCCGCGAAGCTGTTCTCCGGGATCAGGTTGTCGGCGGTCGCTACGGCGGCGCGGACGGTCCCCAGCGAGAAGGCGACGACGTCGAGGTTCGGGTCCGCCACGAACAGGAGCAGGTCCCCCTCTTCCGCGGCCATCTCCCCCACCAACGCTCCGTCGCCGAAGAACTTCGAAATGGGACCACTCGCTCCATCGGCGGTCACCTTCATCCACGCGAGCCCCTTGGCCCCGTGCGGCTTGGCGGCCTCCTGGAAGCCCTCGATGTCCTTGCGGGAGAACTTGGCGCCTCCCGGGACGCGGATGCCGCGAACAGCTCCGCCGCCCTCAAGCGCGCCCGTGAACACCTTGAAGTCGGATCCGCGGACCGCCTCGGAGACGTCCTGGATCTCAAGGCCGTAGCGTAGATCGGGCTTGTCGCTGCCGTACTTGAGCAGCGCCTCGGAGTACGGGATGCGGCGCCACGGACGCGGGAGCACGGTCGGGTGCGCGGCGACCTCGGCCACGAGCATCGAGATGACCTCCTCGATCGGGCCGAGGATGTCCTCCTGCTCGACGAACGACATTTCGAGGTCGAGTTGCGTGAACTCCGGCTGGCGGTCGGCGCGCAGGTCTTCGTCGCGGAAACAGCGCGCGAGCTGGTAGTAGCGGTCGAAGCCGGCGCACATCAGGATCTGCTTGTAGATCTGCGGCGCCTGCGGGAGCGCGTAAAAGGTGCCGGTGTGCAGGCGGCTCGGCACGATGTAGTCGCGCGAGCCTTCCGGCGTCGCCTTGGCGAGGATCGGCGTTTCGATGTCGACGAAGCCGAGCGCGTCGAAGAAGTTGCGGACGCGCCGGTTCATTTCGTGGCGGCGCAGGATGTTGTCGCGCACGCCCTCACGGCGCAGGTCGAGCGGCCGGTGCTTCAGGCGCACCTCGTCGCTGACTTCTTCGTTGCCGTCGATCGGGAACGGCGGCGTCGGCGATTCGGACAGCACGGCAATCGTCGAGGCGATCACCTCGACGCCGCCGGTCGCGAGCTTGTCGTTGCGCGCGCCCTCGGGGCGCACCACCACTTCGCCCTCGATCTGCACGGAAAACTCCGGTCGGAGCCCCTGCGCAACCTCGTGGGCGGCCGCGTTGTCTTCCTGGCTGATGCTGACCTGCGTCAGGCCGTAGCGGTCGCGCAGATCGAAGAAGACGAGGCCGCCCTGGTCGCGGCGACGGTGAACCCATCCGGCGAGCGTCACGCGCTGGCCGGCATGGTCGGCGCGCAGGTCGCCGCAGGTGTGGGTACGAAGTCCGGTGGAATGCACTGAGTTATGAACCGTTCTAGCCGCGAAAGGTGCGGTACCGGAACGATAAACAGGGGGGAGCCGGGGGGCTAGGAACCGGCGCGGGGCAGCGTCCCCCGTCTTCCCGCGGGCTGCGGCCCTACTTGCTGGAGACGATGGGCGCGTCTTCCGCGGTCTGCCACGGAACCTCGGGCCACCAGCGCCGGGGCGGAGCGGGAGCCAGCGGGTCCACGCTTTCGCCCGGCATCGGTGTGACGATCGTGGTGGCCGCGGCCCTGGCCGCGACCAGTGCGCGTTCGATCGGCTCGGTCCATCCGTGCGGGGCGAGGGTGAATAGCCCCCAGTGCACGGGCAGATACACCTTCCCGCGCAGCATCTGGTGTGCCTCGATCGCCTGCTCCGGGCCCAAGTGAACATCGGCCCATGCCGCGTTGTACGCCCCTCCGTCGAGCATCGTGATGTCGAACGGGCCGAGGCGCCTCCCGATCTCTGCGAAGCCGGGAAACATGCTCGTGTCCCCGGAGTAAAAGACGCGGCGCTTCGTTCCGACGAAAGCAAACCCGCACCACAAGGTGGCCTGACGATCGAGCACCCCGCGTCCCGAAAAGTGTCGCGCGGGAGTCGCGAAGACTTCGACGTCGCCGAACTTGCGGCTCTCCCACCAGTCCATGGCGATGATGCGCTCGGCGGGTATGCCCCAATACTCGAGGTGCGCGCCCACCCCCAACGGCACCAGGAACACCGTGTCCCAATCGCGCATCTTCACGATGGTCGGGTAGTCGAGATGATCGTAGTGATCGTGGGAGATCAAGACGGCGTCCACGCTCGGCAGATCCTCCAGTGCCAGCACGGGCGGATACCAGCGCTGGGGACCGAAGAACTTGGAGGGCGATGCACGTCCGCCCCACACCGGATCCGTCAGGAACCGTCGCCCCTCAATTTCGACGAGAAGAATCGAGTGGCCGAACCAGGTCACGCGCACCCCGGATTCAGGCGGAGTCTCGAAGCGGTTCGGGTCGATGGGCGTGCGTGCCACTTCGACCTCTGGCGCCTCGTGGCCGCTGAGGTCGGCGGCCGCGCGCATCGCGTCCCAAAAGCTCATGCGCGCCCGGGGCGTGTTGATAAAGATGCCCTCGTTCGAACTCCACTGGGGCGACGCGTGCACCCGCACGAGACGTTCGCCACGCGGCCGCTTTCCCATCGCGGGCCAAGCATCGACCCCGATGACGGTGGCCGCAACCACCAGGGCAAGCAGCACGGTACGCAGAGCAGCTCCGACGAATCGTCGGCCGCGCGGGACGCCTAGACGGCGTAAGACGGCGTTCCCGACCGGAGACGGCTCCTCCCGCTGCCGGAGCATGGCGCGACCAAGCGCGTACGCACGAATCCCGAGCAAGGGGACGAGCCGAAGCAGCACTCCCACCGTCAACCGCGCAAGCAGGCGCGGGCGGAGCGGATAGATGTAGCCGGGCCGCACGGAGACGCTGTTGGCGTTCGCCTCTGCGACAACCTGCTCCGCCTCCGCCTTGACGCGCGCCCACATCATGCGTGACCCGGGATGTGCACCCGCACCCGAGAGGAGGACGAATCGTGCATCCGGACTCTGCGCTGCCAGTTCCCTCGCCGCGGCCCCCGCGAACCCGCAGTGCACGCGCCGATACGCCGCCTCCTCCGGGAGCTGGCGCACGGAGACACCCAGACAGAACAGGCAGGCATCCACATCGCGAAACTGATCGCGGATCGCAGACAGTTCTTCGAACTCCGCGCACATCACCTCGACGAGCTTGGCGTGCCGATAGCCGAGCGGGCGTCGCGTCACGGCACGGACTTCGGCGACGGAGTCGTCATCGAGGGCAGCCTGGACGGCACCGGAGCCCGCGGTGCCCGTCGACCCGAAAATGAGGATGGTCTGCATCTTGATCGCGAACTCCTGCGCGTCGTTGGGGATACTCGCGCCAGGGTGCGCCAGCAGTGGCGCAGCTAGCGGAAGCGGATGCGCCAGCCGCCCACGCAGATGTCGTTCTGCGCTTCGCTGCGCATGTCCTCAACGCCAAGGCGCGCCGAATCGCACTGGTCCGCGCCGTGTCGATCTGCGGGGTAGCGCCCCCCATCGGTGCGTGCGTCCCAACCTGTCGGCGCCAGGACGCAGCCGCTAGACACCAGCAACGCGGCGATCCCGAGAGCACGCAACCACGCCGTTGAAAACCTCACACCGCCAGCCTATCACTTCGTCCCGAGCATGCGCCTATCGCATGGCGCGATAGGCGTAACCACGGCGCAGCACGGTAGATACTCGCGCCAAGGTGCGGCAGTCGTGACGCACCTGCGCGCGGGTGTCGTGACGCGCGAAAAAAATGGCAGCGAAGCGAACCTCCGCACACCCCAGCGGTTTACACGCACGAACACATGAGCGTCTCCGCATCCAACTCCGTCCGGCTCGGCACTCGGCCCCCGGTCTTTCGTAGTTGGTGACTTGGCCGTTGGTCCGGCCAAGCGCCAATGGCCAACGACAGACCGGGACGCCGAGTGCCCTTTTCGTGGTCGAAGACGATTCGCGGCGATGGCCCGCGCTATTTCGTCACGACTTCGGACTCGTGACTGATTTCGCAGATCGTCGAGTCCAGGCATCCGACCCAAACTCGCTGCCCTGCGACGGCAAGCGCCCGCGCACCACCGACGATCGAAATCGAGTCCATTGCGGCGCGTCGCTCCACGTCCCAGCAGTGCAGACGCGAGTCGGATCCGATGCTGTAGAGCCAGCGGCCATGCGCGCTCCATCGCACCACCGAGCTCGCTTCGCAGGGGGTTTCCAACACCCGCCCTCGGCCGGAGCCATCGAGCCTCCAGACATGGATGACGCCGCGCCGCCCCCCGTCGGCAGCGAGCGACGTACCGTCCGGTGAAAACGCGAGGGTGCGCACCGAGCGGCCTACCGTCCCGAGAACGTTCTCGACCGATCCGTCCTGGACGCTGCATACGTGAATCGCGCTCCCGTCGCCCGCCAACGCGATGCGGGTTTGATCCGGCGACAGCGTCATGCGGCGGATGGCGACGTTCGGCAACTTCCATTCCCGAATTCGTTCTGCCTGGTGGAACTCCCAAACCCTCACCACACCGTTGGTGGCGACGGCGAGACAGGTTCCAGCCTCGTCGAGGAACGACACTCCGCAGTACGGGACCGACGCCGCGGGCATCCGGTTCAGGAGGCTCCCATCTGCCGTCCGCCAAACGGCAACTGTTCGATCCGCGCCTGCCGTCGCGGCGAGCGACCCATCGGGCGACAGGCCCACCGCACCGATGTGCTGCTCACGCGCTTCATCCCACCGATCGTGCGCGATCCGGGCGAGCAGCTTCCCGGTGGAGCGATCCCGAATGTCGGCCCCCTCGTCGGTGCCCACAAGGACCACGGACGCCGATTCGTTTGTCGCCAGGTCGCGCACGCTCCCGGCGCGCGATGCCAAGGGTGGCAGCTCCGCGCCGGTCGCCGCATCCCAACGCCGAAGCGCACCGTCACGCTTGCCCCCCGACGCAATCCACGCTCCCCCCGGACCGAATGCCGTCGCGTGCGCCGTCCCTAAAGGCACGACCGAGCGTGAACTTTCCTCGCCCGTCGCGCGATCCCAGACAGAGATCAGACCCGCCTCGCTCAGCGAAGCGATCCGCAACCCATCTTCGGAGTACTGCAAGTCCAGCAGCGCTTCGCCGCTACCAGCGAGACTTGATGGCGCCGCGCCGCCCCGTGCCGACATGCGCTGAATCGGCCCCTTGATCGTGCCTACCGCGAACGCCTTGCCGTCCGCCGACACCGCGACCGGCCCCCAGAATCCGTCGAGGTCGCGGATCGGTGCGGCGTACCAGGGCGGCGAGCGAACGCGATCCAGCTCGCGGCGCGCAGGTACGTCGTACACGACGGCGCAGTCATCGGGCCCGGCGGACACGACTCGCGAACCGTCGCCAACGAACTCCGCACTCCATGCACCACGCTCGTCGTGTGGACGGTACCGGTGAAGGAGAGTTCCGGCATCGGAATCCCAGATCCCTATGCCGCGTTCTCCTGCAGTCGCAAGCCGCCCGCCGCTCTGGTCGAACCGCAGCGACGCAGTGGTGTTGTCCCCCGCCGACCAAACTTGAAGCGGCTTGCCCGTTGCGCGGCTCCAAGTCCGGATCGATCCGGATTCATCCATCGTGGCGACGCGTCCCGTCGCAGCCACGGCAACCAGGCGAATGGTGTGGGTACCGACATCGAAAGCCCGAACGATCTGTCCCGAATCGACAGACCAGATCGCTGCGACTCCCTGCCTCGAAACGGTGACAATCGACTCCCCATCGGGCGCCACGGCCAAGTCGAGAATCGCGCTCGCACTGCGGCCACTACGATCGCCCCACTCCTCCACCTGGCGCAGGATCCCATGCCCCGTCTGAACCGGGCTCGGCTCGGGCTCGATCTCGACGGGAGGACGCGACTCGTCTTCCGCACACGCGGCAGCGAACACCGCTCCAACCACGATCCCGATCCAACGCACCTTGCCAGTCTAAGGCGAGACGCGTGGTGTGCGACGACTAGTCTCCCAGACCGCTGCCCTTGAGTTCGCTGATGCGACTGATCACGTAGTTCGAGTCGATCGTGATGCGGCCGGCTTCTTCGGGTGCATTGAAGGAGATCGTCTCGAGTAGGCGCTCGAGCACCATGTGCAGGCGGCGTGCGCCCAAGTTGGCGTCCTCGAGGTTGATGCGCTCGGCCAACGCCGCGATCTCCTCGACGCCGTCCTGCGTGAACTCGAGATCCACGCCGTCGGTCTCCAACAGCGCCTCATACTGGCGGGTCAACGAAGACTCCGGCTCGGTCAGGATGCGCACGAAGTCATCACCGCTCAACGGCTGCAGCGTGACCGCGAGCGGGAAGCGGCCCTGAAGCTCCGGCATCAGATCCTCCACGGCGGCGTCATGGAACGCACCCGCCGCGATGAAGAGCACATGGTTCGTGCTCACGGGGCCGTGTCGGGTCTGCACGGTGCAGCCTTCGACCAACGGCAGGAGGTCGCGCTGGACACCGCCGCGCGAAACATCCGGCCCACCGCTTCCGCCCGCCGCGATCACCTTGTCCAGTTCATCCAGGAACACGATGCCGGACTCTTCCGTGCGGCGGATCGCTTCGCGCACGACGATTTCCTTGTCGAGCAGCCGACCCGCTTCGCGCTCGACCAACGCCTCGCGAGCGCGCGCAACCGTCATCGTGCGGTCGACGACACGCGGCGGCGCGACACGATCGAGGAAGCCCTCCATGTCGATGCCCATCTGCTCCACCCCCATGGCGGAGAAGACATCGGTGTTCGTGTTGGTCTTCTGCTCCAGCGAGATCTGGATGCGCTCCTCGTCGAGCTCGCCCGCCCGGAACTTGCGACGCAGTTCCGCGCGCTGGCGCTCCCTCTCCTCGCGCTCCTCATCCTCGATGGCGAAGTCCTCTCCCATCATCGCGTCGAGCACGGCCTCTTCCGCCGACTCGCCCGCCACTCCGAGAACACGCTGCTCCTCTTCGGCCTGCACCATCGACACGCTGATCTCGACCAGGTCACGCGCAATCGTCTCGACGTCGCGGCCGAAGTAGCCGACCTCGGTGTACTTGGTCGCTTCGACCTTCAGGAACGGCGCCGCAAGCAAGCCGGCAAGACGTCGCGCCAACTCGGTCTTTCCGACGCCGGTCGGGCCGGCGAGGATGATGTTCTTCGGAAGTACGTCGGCCGCGAGCTTCGGATCGAGCTTCTGGCGGCGAAGACGATTGCGGAGCGCGATGCCGATGACGCGCTTGGCATCGCCCTGGCCGACGACGAAACGATCGAGATAGGCGACGACTTGGCGGGGTGTGAGGGAGTCCATGGTTGGTTCGCGGCAAGTCTAAGCGAACCGGGCGCGTTCGGGAGCGCGCCGCTACTCTTCAGGCAGCGCCGTTTGGGACTTCTTCTCTTCGAGCGCGCGGATCTGCGCCTGCATCTTCTCGAGGTCGGCTTTCAGGCGCGTGATCTCGGCGCGCTCGGTTTTCAGCTCTGCGGCCAGTCGCACGGTCTCGGCGCGCGCGGCGGCGAGTGCCTTCTCGGCGGACTGTCGATCGCGCTCCGCGGCCGCCTGCTCGCGTTCGACTTTCGCGAGTTCCCCGCGCAGTTCGTCGTATTCGGCGTAGGCCTCTTCGCGCTGCTGCTGAATCGCGAGCAGCCTCGCGGACAGCGCATCCGCCTGCCGCTTGCGCTTCTCGTACCGGGCGAGGAGGTCCTCATGCCGGATGCGCTCGTTCCCTTCCTTGAAGCGGACGGTCTCCAGCTCCAGCAGGTTCAAGTCGCTGGTCGCGCACCCTGCCATGCAAGCCAGCACACAGAGAACTACTCGCGAAAGACCCGGTCCCATGCCTCCAATTTTGCCGCTCGTCCGCACGCCGTCCACATCCATTCCATCGGCAATCCGCGCGCTTCACCGCGCAATCGCCTCGAATTCCCCCGCAAATCTGGAAATTCCGCGCCTCAGGGGGACAATCCCGCCCACCATGGAACGCACCCTCCTGCTCATCAAGCCCGACGGCCTCCAGCGTGGCCTCGCCGGCCGCATCCTCTCTCGCTTCGAAGAGAAAGGCCTCAAGATCGCCGGCCTCAAGGTCATGCAGATGACCCCCGAGATCGCCGCCAAGCACTACGCCCCGCACGTGGAAAAGCCGTTCTACGCGGGCCTGGTCAAGTACATGACCTCCGCCCCGATCATCGCCGCCGTCATCGAAGGCCCCCGCGCCATCGACTCGATGCGCAAGCTGATGGGCGCCACCTTCGGCTGGAAGGCCGAGCCGGGCACCATCCGCGGCGACTTCTCCAACTCGACTGCCTACAACCTGGTTCACGGTTCCGATTCGCCCGAGGCAGCCGCCGCGGAGATCGCCCTGTACTTCAACGACAACGAGATCGTCGAGTACGAGCGCTCCCTCGACAGCTGGCTCATCAGCGAAGACGACAGCTAAGGGGTAACGTGGCTGCCATGGCAGCACATCGAAACACGCGCGGCGTCGGCTGGGTCGGCGGCTGCCTGATCGTCTTCGTGATCGGAGTCGTCGCGCTCGGCGGGCTCGGCTTCCTCGGGTTCCAGAAGGCGATGTCGCAGGCTTCCGAGGAGATCGCCGCGCAGCTCCACGACCACCCGGTGATTCTTCAGCACATCGGGGAGATCACCGAGGTCGAGCAGCAACTCACCAAGGGTCCCGAGCACCTCACCACCAAGCAGATCGAGAACGGCTGGTGGCTCTGGTCGATTCAGGGCAGCAAGGGATCCGGGCTGCTCAAGGTGCAGATGATCACGGACGAGGAAGCCAACACTGCGTTCAAAATCGTGGACGGCGAGCTGCTCATGGGCGAAGAAAGCTTCCCTCTGTTCAAGAAGAAGGAAGGGCTGGGGAAACCGGAAAAGCCCACGGTCCCGGAAAAGCCGGCGGAAACGCCTCCGGATCCCAAGTAGACTGAACGCTCCTGCCTGCGTCTTTCCGGAGACGCGCCATGCGCCAGATTTCATTCCTGCTGATCGTGTGCTGCTCGTGCACGAAGCAGCCGCCCGCGCCCCCCACTGCCCAGCCCACGGTCTCGCTGCCCCACGCCGAGGCGTCCGCACCGAACCAGTTGGGCGCGGACACGACCCAGATCACGCTCACCCGGGATGGGCGCGTGGCTTACCAGGGCCGCTGGCTGACGCTCGACCAACTCGGCAAGGCGATCGAGGTCGAGTGGCCCGCCGGCCGCATGAAGAACGTACTGCTCCGCTGCGATCGCGCGGCGCTGTGGATCCACGCAAGCTGGCTCCTGCAGATCTGTGCGGAGTCGAAGCTGTGGCGCACGCACTTCGCGGTTCGGGAGCAACGCGATGCGCCCGGAGCGGATCGCGACTCTCCTCGTGTGGTCGAGTGCTTTTTGCCGGTCGATCGCGGTCTCTGCATACCCACCGAGGCTCCGCGGCCCGCGCTGCTGCTTCGCGCGCAGATCCTCCGCAACGGGGAGCTGTGGAAGTTCCGAACGGGCAAGTCGGCGGCGCTCGATCTGGAGCGATTCGAGGAGTACGTCCGCAACGAGCTGCACGAAACGCGAGGCTTGTGGGCCGTCGGTCCGATCGTGACGATCCAGGCACCGGGGGACGCACCCGTCGAGGCGGTCCTGGCCCTGATCGGGTCCCTGCGAGACTGCGGCGCCCAACGGTTCGAGTTCGCGAGCTACGGCAGCGAGCTCCCCACCGCGCAGCGAACCACGATCCCGCTGGCGCTCCCGCGTCTCCCCTTCAAGGTCTTCTGGACTGCGCGCGAGCCGCTGGTGGTCGACTCGTATGTCGAGGACGGCATGTTGTACTGGGAAGCGGAAGAGGAAGAGCTGCTCGACGACGATTGACCATGCGGATCCCGCTCGCCGATCTCCAACGCGCTGTTGCCGAACAGCGGAGCCTGCGCGGCATGCACGTGGACAACGTGTACCAGGTCGATCCTCGCGCGTTCCTGATCAAGCTGACTCCAGGAAAACTGAGCGTTCTCGTGGATGCCAATCGGAACCGACCGCGACTTTTGGTCACGGACAATCCGCCCAAGGTGCCCGACCGGCCGCCGATGTTCGGATCGATCCTGCGGCGCGCGTTGCGCGGGGGCCGCGTGGTGGATGCGGCACTGCTCGCGGAGGATCGCATTTTCGCGCTCGACTTCGAAGTCGGTGGCGTTGCGAAGCGGCTTGTGCTGGAGGCGATCGGCACCCACCCCAACCTGCTGCTGTTGAAGGACGACGGCGAAGTGGAGCGGGTGCTCGACGGCGAGATCGCGAAACGCCGCGGAAATCCGATTGGGGCCGCGTATGCCCTGCCGCCGGCTCCGAAGTTTCGCGCAGAGGAGTCGCTGCTGCCCGTCGACCTGCCCGAAGATGCCTTCGCGGTGAACCTGTTTCTCGACCAGTTGGCCCGCGAGGAAGTCTCGACCGCACGCAAGGAGACCGATGAGAAGAAGCTCGAGCGTGTTCTCGACCGCGTACGCCGTGCGCTGAAGAAGGTCGAGCAGGACGAGTCGCGCCTGCCCGACTCCGCTGCACTGCGCAAGGACGGGGCGTTCCTGCTCGAACACTTCCCGGCACTCACGCAGGGCATGAAAAAGTTCCGGGGAGTGGCGCTGGATCCGAAGTTGGCTCCCAACGAAAACATCGATCGCATCTTCCAGCAGGCGCGCAAGGCGGAGCGTGCGGGACCGGCGCTCGCCGAGCGGCGCACCGCGTTGCAGGAACTACTCCAGCGCATCGAGGCCGGGGAGCACGTTCCGGAGTCCGCGATCCCCGGACGCCGCAAGGGCAAGGAGCCGCCTCGCCGGCCCTACCGGGTGTTCCTCAGCCGCGCCGGCGACCGGATCCTCGTCGGGAAGGGCGGTCGCGACAACGACGAGACCACGCTGAAGGTGGCGGGCCCCAACGACATCTTCCTTCATGTGCGCGGCACGCCGGGAGCTCACGTCATCGTCCCGGTCCGCAAGGGCGAGCAGGTCAACGAGGAGACGCTCGTCGACGCCGCCCACCTCGCGTTGCACTACAGCAAGATGAAGAAGGCGGAGAAGGCGGACATCACCTGGACACCGCGCCGCAACGTGAAGAAGCCCAAGGGGGCCAAGGCGGGACTGGTCAGCGTGAGCCGGGAAAACGTCCTCCACCTGCGCCGCGAGCCGGGGCGCCTCGCCCGCCTGCTGATGGCGATCGAGGACCCGGAAGCGTCGGAATGACGCGTCCGTGACAGCGCTCTAGGAAATTCACCGCATGCTACGTATGGGACTGCTGTTTCTGGGCTGCGCCGCGTTCGTCGGCTGTGGCTCGATCTTCGCCGGGAAGACTGGAAAGTCGGACAAGGAGATGGTCGAGTTCGCAGAGACGAAGCAGCGGGCTGCAACGTTCTACGACGGCGGCGACTACTACCGCGCCGCAGCGCAGTTCAAAAAAGCGCTGGAGATGCGTCCCGACGACGTGATGACCCAGTTGGGCTATGCCTATTCGCTGAAGAACACCGAGTTCCCGCCCAACCTGATCCTCGCGATCGACCAGTTCAACAAGGTCAAGAAGCAGAAAGACCTGACCAAAGAGGTGAAACGCGTCTACGGACTCGCCGACGCGTTCCGCACACTCGCGATCTACTTCCGCCGACGCGCGGAAGCGAACTCCAACAAGGGACTCCTCGACCAGGCCGAGGAGGACCGCAAGACGAGCATCCAGCACGCCAACGATGCGATCCTCCAGTACGAACGCGTGCTGGCGATCGACCACGAGATGGAAACGCGCCAGGCGGCGGGCCAGTTCCGCGCCAGCGCGTCGCTCGCGCCGATGTCCCACCTGAACATCGGCGTCTGCTGCATCGTGCTCGGCGATCGCAAGAACCAGGCGCCGCTTGAGCGCGCCGTCGAGGAGGTCGAGATCTACGCCCAGGTCGCCGCCAACGCCCGCACGTTCTGGGAGAAGCAGCGCGAGAAGCTGATGGAGACCGACCCGATGGCCGACGCGCAGCTCCCGAGCCTGGGCGAGGCCATGGGAGGCGTCGAGTCCCGCCGTCGCTATGACGAGCGCATTCGCAGCACGGTCACGAAGGAAATCCTCGCGCGTCAGGCGTTGATCGAAACGTATCTGTACCTTGAGCGTCTCGACGACGCGATCGAGCAGTGCACGAAAATCATCGAGCTCGATGACTCGGAGCCGACGGCTTTCTTCTTTCGCGCGCGGTCGTACACCATGCTCGACCCGCCGCAGTACGAGCGCGCGATCGAGGACATGAAAGAGGGCCAGAAGCGCCAGGACTCCTCGCGCCTGACGCAGGATGTCGTCAAGGTCAACCAGATCCTCCGCACCTACGAGCGCAAGCTCGAAGAGCAGAAGAAGCAGGCCAAGGCGGACGCCGAGGCGATCAAGGACGGCAGCTAACCGCCCCTACTTCTTCGCGACTCCCCAACTGCTGTTGGAGCGGATGGGATCGAGCCAGAGACGATCCGGATCGACCTCGATCCTCGTGGCGCGTCCGGTCCAGCGCAGCACGCCGGCGCCATCCTCGATCACGACATCGATGTTCTGCTCGCCGTCACTCGTCTTGACGCGACAGGGAACGGTTCCGCCGGGCCACTCGGGATCGAGACAACGAATCGTGGCACTCCCCGTGGCTGCGACTTCCTCGAGCGCGAAGTCGGGCACGCGGCTGGTGAGCGCGTAGTACGCGACGACTTCGGGGGTTCCCAGGCCCTCCCCCAACTTTTCCAGCGTGAGCTCGCGCTTCCCGTCAGCCGTATTCACCTCTCTCAAGAACGCATCGAACCGCTCCGCGCCTGCGACATGGCGGAGCAAACGCAGGACGAGCGCCCCGCGCCAGTAGGCAACCCGCGGCGTGTCGATGGGTGTCGCGTTCCTGAGCGTGGGTTCGTTGGCATACAGCCCGCCGTTCAGTCGGCGCAGATCGCACGTGCCGAGATACGCGCCCACATGCGCTTGCCACAGTCGCCGCTCTTCACTCTCCCCCGCCAGCGCACCGGTCACGCGGATGCCGCTCCACTGCGCCAGCCCCTCGCGCAGCCACGTACCGCCATGGCCGACGAGCGGCATCGACACATGATGCCCCCACCACCGATGCGAGCACTCGTGCGCGAGATGAGCCAACCAGCGCGTGCGGTCGATCGCCGACGGCAAGCTCGTGCGATGCAACACGACGAAGTTTCCGCCGCAGTACGAAGGGGAAGGCCGCGGTGCCGGATCAATCACGACGCGAAAGCTCTTCTCCGGGCGCGGCCCGAAGCGGCCCTCCAGATCGTTCAATACCTGCGTCACGTCGTCGAACATCGCATCGGGGTCGACGTTGACGCCCGGTGGCACGTACAGCGCAAGGTCGCCGCGCTCGTGCACATCGAACTTCCCGACCACGAACGCCAGCACCTGCATCGGCTCGGTGGTGTCGAAGCGCCAGCCGTTCTTGATGATGCTCATCTTGCCGGCGCCCACCGCGTACCCCGGCGTAGTCACCTCGATGCTGCCCTTGAAGTGTTGATGCGCCATCGACGGCAACCAGAACGAGGTGAGATGCGAGTCGAGACGCCCCCCGCCGGCGTACGCCATGCCGCCCTCACCCGGACGCCACAGATACTCAAAACGCAACGTCAGCACATCGCCGACCTTCGCCTTGGGCCGCACCGCGACCAGCGTCGGGACACCGGTGGCCTTGGGTGCCACGAGTCCGACGACCGTGCCGAGGGAACCACCTCCCAGCGTGTGCGGGAGCCGTTGACCGTCGCGCGATACCGCGAGCGAGAGCACGTTCTTGGTGAGAACAAAGTGGAGGGGCCCGGGGAACCGGACCTTGACCCGCAGGTCGCAGCGAATGCGGGCTCCCGTGGGCTGGGGCGTCACCTGAACGTCGCATTGCTGGATCGTGTAGGTGTTGTACTGCTCCAGGAAATGCTCGCCGTAGAGCACGGGGGCGGACTGGAGGACAAGCAGCAGAAGGGCAGCCATCGACTGCACTTATACTCGATGGCGTGACCGTCGTAGCCCTTGCGCTTGTGCTGTTCGCCGCTCCTACCGAGCGCGAGAAGGGTGTCGAACGCTATCTGGCCGGCGACTATCACCGCGCATCGCGACACTTCCGGCACGCCGCGCTGAAGGACGCGAAGTCGGCCGAACTGCAACTCGCGTATCTCTTCAGCCTGAAGAACGCGGGGCTCGCCGGTCACCTGAAGCAGATGCTGGCCGCGGCAAGGGTCATGCCCCGCCAGCAGGATGCGCAACTCGAGGCGCTGCGGCTGTTCGTGATCGCCGATGGCCGCCGCAGACTGGCGGAGCGGCAGCGGGAGCTCTGGGTCTACTACGGCTGCGATCCCCAATCGACGCCGGCGGTCGAGGCCAAACGGCAGGCGATTGCGCAGGCGAAGGCGGCACGGATTGCACTGCGCGCAGTCCCCGGGGAGCGCTGGCAGCCACTCATCGACCGAGGCCTCGCAGCATGCGGCGCGATTCTTGGCGGGCCGGCGCTCGACGATGCCGTAAAGCGAGTCGATTCGTACGCGCGGATCACTGCCGCATCTCGCAAGCTGTGGGAGACGGATCGCGAACGCGGCATGGTCTTCGATCCAGTCACGAGCCTTCCGTTCCTGGCGACGAGCGACGCCTGGTACGACGCTCGCATGCGCCAAACGGTCGCCGACGAGATTCATTCGCGCACTCTTCTGGCGCAGTGTTTTCGCGATGCCAAGCGGTCCGACCCCGCCATCGCGCAGTACACGGCGATCCTCACGCGGGATCCGTCTCACGCCGATTCGCTGCTGCGCCGGGCCCTCGCGCATCTGGAAGCCACTCCCGCGCGTTACCAGAAGGCCAACGAGGACTTCCGGCGCTACGAGCGTCTGACACGGCCGGAGGAGAGGCCCGACGAGGCCCGAGACGCGATTCGTCGCTTCCGTGAATCCACGGCACCGCCCCAAAAGTAGCGCGAAAAGCGGGATTTTCGGTTCCTCGATCGGTTGCGGAAAACGCGCGGCCAAATTCGTTCCATATACTGAAGATGATGATTCGAGCGGCTCTCCTCGTCGGACTGTTGGCGGCCATCGCGACCGCCGGCACGACACGCACCCTGCAGTTCAAGGACGGCAAGAAGAAGACCGTTGTGCTCGAGAACTGTGACGACACCAAGCTCGTCTACAGCCAAGCGGGCACCAAGACGGAAATCAAGTGGGACGCACTGATGGCCGCCTCGGCTTACGAAGCGCGCAAGGAGCTCACGTCCTACGACGATGCCGACGCGCGGCTGGCGTTGGCCGAGTTCGCGCGCAGGCTGAAGCTTTACCCCGAGGCGATGGAGCAGTACGAGATCGCGCTCGCCCTGGGCGGACTCGACGAGACGAGTTTCGAGGAGAAGGCCGAGGCGCTTCTGAAGGAAGAGATCGCCTACCTCACGGGCCTGATCGACGCACTGCTCAAGAAAAAGGCGGAACCGACCACCTGCCTGGCCGCCATCAAGCGCCTCAAGCAGCGCTATCCCGATCACCCGAAGAACGAGGAGTACACACCGCACATCCAGTCGCTGGTGGACATCCTCGCCAAGGAAAAGCAGAACGAGAACGACGCGCTGGCGAAGCAGGCGGATTCGAAGGAAATGGCCGCGCTGCGCAAGCAGATCGAAAAGCTCGAAGCGAAGCGCGCCAAGGCTCTGGCGAAGGCGAAGAAGCTGCGGGATGAGTCCGCCGATCCGATCTCCAAGCGCAGCATCTCCGGCGTGAAGAAGAAGCTGCTCGCCCCGCGCGGCGCGGAGCGGTACTACAAGGACATCCGCAAGCTGCTGCGCGAGATGGTCAAGGTCGACCGACAGTTCCGCATCGTCGACAAGAAGGAACTCCAGAAGGCCGACGACGCCACCGCCGCCGCCCTGGTCGAGTGCTACTTGCCGGTGGCGCGCCTCCTGATGCGCGATCGGAACTACAAGGGTGCCGCCAAGATGGTCGAGAAGATCCTCTTCTACGATCCGATCCACGAAGAGGCGATGGAGATGGGCCGCAAGATCCGCAAGAACCGGATCTCGTTCAAGGCGAGCGACATCACGGGCATCAAGGGCCCGATCGTCTCACCTAGGTAGCGAGCAGCCCCTCGATCACAAGATCGCTTCCGACGCTTCCGCTTTCGACGTGCGTCAGGGCGAGCGCGTCCCCCATGGTGGCGATGCCCTTGCCCGCGATCGGACCGGGCGCCCCCGCTCCGCCGATGATCTTCGGTGCGACGAACACGACCGCCTGATCGACGAGCCGTTCCTTGAGGAACGCGGCGACCAGCGTCGGGCCACCCTCGAGCAGGATGCGACCCAGACCCCGTTGGTGTAGAGCGCGGAGCAGTTTGCGCGGACTGACGCGTCCCTTCTTCCCGCACACGATGGACTCGACGCCATCCGGCGCACGGAATCCCTTCGGGTGAGCAATCAGCGTGTTCGGAGCCTCGAAGATCTTGGCGGAACGCGGCAGCTTCTTCGAGCCCGCAACGATCACGCGCAGCGGTTGTCCGCCGATGCCGGAACGGTTGGTGAGGAGCGGATCGTCCGCTCGCAGTGTCCCGGCACCCGCCACGATCGCATCGACACCACCGCGAAACTCAGCGTGCGACCAGTCGCGCGTGTCCGACTGCGTAATCCACATCGAATCGCCGGTGCGCGTGGCGATGCGGCCGTCGAGCGTCATCGCCCACTTCGCGATCACCCAGGGGCGCTCCCGATCGAGATGGGCGAGGTAGGGCGCCAGTTGGTCGCGAATCGTCGCTGTCGCGCGAGCCTTGCGAACGCGAATCCCGGCTGCGCGGAGCCGCTTCGGCCCGAGGCCCGCGGTCTTCGGATTAGGGTCGGCGTGCGCGTAGACGACTTCGCGGACGCCCGCGCGAATCAGCGCAGCGGAACAGGCGGGCGTGCGGCCTTCGTGATCGCACGGCTCCAGCGTGACGTAGGCGGTCGCGCCTTTGGCCGCCGTGCCCGCATCCGCGATCGCAGCGCGCTCGGCATGGGCCTCGCCGAAACGAGCGTGCCACCCTTCGCCGACGATCCGGTTGCCCCGCACAAGCACGCACCCGACGACGGGGTTGGGTTCCACGCGCAGGCGCCCGCGCTCGGCGAGTTCGGCCGCGCGCGCCAGGAAACTGCTATCCGGAGACACGCCCGAACTACCCGCGGATCGTGCCACGCAGGCTCACCGGCGAGTGCCCGTTGATGGTCACATCGATCAGCTCGCCCGCCAGGTCGACGGAACCGGGGAAGTGCACGAGGTGGTTGCCACGCGTCCTTCCCGTCAACATGTCCGGGTCCTTTTTCGAAACGCCCTCGACCAGCACCTCGAAGGTGCGCCCCTCCATCTCCGCGTGCTTCGCTTCCGAGATGCGTTCCTGTACCTGCAAGAGACGCATGTTGCGCGCTGCCTTCACGGGCAGCGGGACGTCGTCCGGGAAGTGCACTTCGCTCGGTGTCCCGGGCCGCGGCGAGTAGCGGAAAATGAAGCTCTGCTGCGGACCCGTCTCCTCCATCAGGGTGACGGTCTGCTCGAAGTCCTCTTCGGTCTCGCCCGGGAATCCGATAATGAAGTCCGCCGCGATTTCGCCCTCGGGGAAGCGGCGGCGGTATTCATGCACGATGTCGAGGAAGCGCTCGCGCGTGTAGCCGCGCGCCATGCGCTTGAGCACGGCGTTCGAACCCGACTGCGGCGGGATGTGCAGCGCGCCGCACATCTTCGGCAGCGTGGCCATGTCGTCGAAAATGACCGGCTCCATATCCGCCGGGTGCGAGGTGACGAAGCGCAGGCGCTTGAGCCCTTCGATCTCGTGGCAGGCGTGCAGCAGGTGATGCAGGTCTTCGCCTTCCGGGCGGTCCTTGCCGTACGAGTCGATGTTCTGGCCCAGCAGCGTGACCTCGACGACGCCATCGGCGACGAGATCGCGCACCTCGTTGACCAGCTCCTCCTGGGGGCGACCCTTTTCGCGACCGCGCGTGGCGGGCACGATGCAGAAGGTGCAACGGTGATCGCAGCCGCGGGATACCGCCACGAACGCGCGATGCGGATCCCTGCGGACGGAGACGTCCATGGCGGGCGGCGGCGAGTCGTGGCCGATCGAAACGACGGCACCCTTGCCGTGGCGGGCGGCGGCGGCCAGATCGAGGATCTCTCCGAACGAACGCGCGCCGGCCACGATGTCGACATAGGGGGCGCGCCGAGCGATGTCGCTTCCGAGACGCTCCGCCATGCAGCCGGTCACGCCGAGCAACATGTCGGGATTCTTCTGCTTGTGGCGCTTCAGTTCGCCGAGCACCGAAAAGACCTTGTCTTCCGCGTGCTCGCGAACGGCGCAGGTGTTCACCAGCACGACGTCCGCGCCCTCGGGCTCGTCGGCGCGCGTGTAGCCACGACGCTTGAACGCGGAGACCATCAGGTCCCCGTCATAGATGTTCATCTGGCAGCCGAAGCTCTTGAGGAAGAGGCGCTTCATGGAGGCCCCATTTACCTGATCAGGCATCGTACTCCGCTTCGATGAGGGCCGCCTGCTCGGTCGTGGCGCGGGCCCGAAGACTATCCAGTTCGCTGATCATCTCGCGCAGGTCCTTGGCGCGGCCGCTGCGCGCTTGCGCCTGCTTGGAGAGCGCGGCGACTCCGATCCGCGCGCATTCGCCGCACTGATCGAAGAAACCGGCGCGGAAGAAGGATTGCGCGATCGCGAGGAATCCCTCCCCGGCTCCCCCCTTCGGAAACATGTGCGCGAGGAAGCGCAGCAGACTGGAGGGCGTCGCCTCCGGCCACAGCGCCGTCCGGAACAGGAACGACGAGCGCAGCACGATCGGGTCGTCCTGGAACTCGGGGAGCAGCTCCTCGAGCCGCCGCTCGGCGCGCGCGAACAGGTCCCGCATGCGCCGCAGGCGGATCGGGTAGTACTCCGACACCTCGCGGAACAAGCGGCCGAACTCGCGGGCGGATCCGGCGCGCGGGAAGTTCAACACGCTCAGGTGCTCTTCCAGCAGGATGCTGAGCTCGTGGTAGATCCGCGACACCTTCGTGTCGTACGGCTCCGAGACGTTGCTCTCCCGGAAGTATCCGCGCGCCGTCTCACGCAGCGGCTCGACCCAACGCACGATGAGGTCACGCAGGGCATCGGAGTTGAACAGATCCCGCGTCTCCGACGGGTTGAGGCGCAGCTCCTCGCGCGGCTTGCCCCGCTCCGCGACGAGCTTGGCGACCGTCGCTTCGTAGTCGCGCCGGACGGCGTTGAACGCATGACGACTGCAGTAGTGCAGTTCGATCAGGCGCCACGAATGTCCGCGTTGGGATTCGAGACGACGCGCGTCGGCGGCCACCATCTAGGCCCCCTCCGACTCGTGACTCGAACCACGGTCCGGCCCAGAAGCAGCCAGTCCCGACCCAGCCAAGCTGTCGACGAGGTGCAGGACCGCGAAGAAGAGGACGAGATACAGGCCCACGGCGAGCCAGATGCTAACCGCAATCAGCACCCCGGCACGTCCCTATTCGACCTGGAGGACCCTATCCGACCTGCGAACCGGTCCAGCGCTAGGACGCGTCCTCGGAACCCTCTTCGGCCGCCACGGGTACGCCACCGACGTGGTCCACGAGCTCGAACAGGGCCAACGGTGCGCGATCGCCCAAGCGGGCCTTGTCGTAACGCAGGATGCGGGTGTAGCCACCGGGGCGGTCTCCCACCGCGGGAGCAACTTCACCGAAGAGCTTCTTGACGGCGGGCTTGAACGGCAACAACTGCGCTGCGCGCCGCACGGCGTGCAGGTGGTTGGCGTTGCCCTGATCGGTACCGAGTGCCTTCTGCTCGTTGCCCTTGACGGCAATCGTAATCAGCTTCTCGGCAAACGAGCGAAAAGCCTTCGCCTTCGCGACCGTCGTCGTGATGCGACCGTGCTCGAACAGCGACGCGACCATATTGCGGCGCATCGCGAGGTGATGCGAGGTGCTGACCTTGAGCTGGCCTCGGCGTTTCCGGTGTCGCATGGTCCGTACTCTCCGCTATCGCAATCCGCTAGCTGACCAAGGCGTCGACATCCATACCGAAGTCGAGACCGGCGTTCAGCAGCTTCTGCTTTACCTCGCGCAGCGAGGTCTTACCGAAATTCTTGAGATTGAGGAGTTCGTTCTCGTTGAGACGAACGAGATCGCCGATGGTGCGGACGTTCTCGGACTCCAGACAGTTGCTCGCACGCACCGACAGGTCGAGATCCGAAATCGGGAGCGCCAGGCGCTCACGCAGGGCGAGCTGCTCGCTGTTCTGCTCCGGCTCGGGAAGCGTCGCGGGCTCTTCGACCTCGACCTTCTCCTCGGCCGGCATTTCCGGACCGGCGAAGCCGTACTGGACGAAGGGGTTGAGGTGCTTGCGGTAGATCTTGCTGGCCTCGACGAGCGCATCCTGCGGGGCGACGGTTCCGTCGGTCCAGATCTCCAGGACGAGCTTGTCGTAGTTGGTCAGCTTGCCGACGCGCGTGTCCTCGATCCGGTAGCGCACGCGGTGCACCGGCGAGAAGATCGAGTCGACGGGGATGACGCCGATTTCCGGCTCGGGCTGCTCGTTCTCCTCGGCGGTGACGTAGCCGCGCCCGCGGCGCGCCGTCATCTCGCAGACGAACTCCGCATCCTCGGCGAGGGTGCAGATGTGCAGCTCCGGGTTCGCAATCTCGGCGCCGGGGTCGCAGACGATGTCGGCCGCCGTGACGGCGCCCTTGGTCGTCCGCTCGATGCGCAGCGTGGCAGGGCCTTCGCTGTGCAGACGCACGAGCAGCTTCTTGATGTTCAGGATGACTTCCGTGATGTCCTCGACCATGCTGGGCAGGGCCGTGAACTCGTGGCGCACGCCTTGGATTTTGACCGAGGTCACTGCGGCGCCTTCGATTGAGGAGAGGAGAACGCGGCGCAGCCCGTTCCCGACCGTAGTTCCGAAGCCGCGTTCAAACGGCTCTGCCACGAAACGACCGTAGTTGTCGTTCGTCTCTTCGGCTACGACTCGAGTGGGAAGCTCCAAATTCCGCCAGCGAATTCGCATCTGAGGGTTTTCTCCGATTCCAGGTTGCGCGCGGATCGCGCTTTAGCGCGAGCAGTACTCGACGACGAGGTTCTCGTTGACGGGGAGTGACACATCCTCCCGCGTCGGCATTCCAACGACCTTGCCAGTGGGCGGCTCTTCCGTCCGCTCCAGCCAAGCCGGGGTTCGGCCCTGGAGACCGACGTCCACGCTGCGCTTGGCCAGATTCTGGCTGCGCTCGCGCTTGTGGACGGAGATTGCATCGCCCAGTTGGACGACGTAGCTCGGGACGGTCATCTTGCGGCCGTTCACCAGGACGTGCCCGTGGGCGACCATCTGACGGGCACCGGCCATCGTGGGCGCAAAGCCCAAGGTGGCAACGACACTCATCAAACGGCGTTCCATCAACTGCAACAGGTTTTCACCGGTGTTGCCGTGCATGCGCTTGGCAACTCCGAACATGCGGCGGAACTGTTTGTCGGACAGGCCATAGGCGCGCTTGACCTTTTGGGTCTCGCGCAGCTTGAGGCCGTATTCCGAGATCTTGATACGCCGATAAACGTGCTGCCCGGGCGGATATTCGCGCCGCTGGAGCCCAGTTTTCTGCGTGAACGCGTGGGCGCCCTTGATGTAAAGCGAGACGCCTTCTCGGCGGCAGAGCTTCCAGAACGATTTGTAGGTACGAGCCATTGATTCCTCGCGGCGAAGCGAAGCCGGTTAGTCTAGACCAAAAAGCGTGCCAAGCCAGTTTCGCTACACCCGACGGCGCTTGCGGGGGCGACAACCGTTGTGGGGCAACGGGGTTACATCCTCGATCGTGCGGACCTTGAGGCCGCGTGCCTGGAGCGAGCGGATCGCCGATTCGCGGCCCGCGCCGGGGCCTTTGACCCGGACGTCGATCTCCTTCACCCCCATCTTGATGGCGGCGTCGGCGCAACGCTCGGCCGCGCGCTGGGCGGCAAAGGGCGTGCTCTTGCGGGAGCCTTTGAAGCCGATGGTACCGGCCGAGCCCCAGCAGATCACGTCCCCGTTCGGGTCGGTGACCGAGATGATCGTGTTGTTGAATGAGGCCTGCACGTGCGCCACCGCTTTGGGGACGTTGCGTTTGACCTTCTTTTTCTTTGCAGTCGCCATATGTGTATCTCATCAAGAGGTCGCGCCGGTTCCCCGGCCCGCACCTCAGATTTACTTGCCCTTGACGCCCTTCTTGCCGGCCACGGTCTTGCGCGGTCCCTTGCGGGTGCGCGCATTGGTCCGCGTACGCTGGCCGCGCACGGGGAGCCCACGACGGTGGCGGATGCCCCGGTAGCAGGCGATGTCCTTCAGGCGGCTCACGTTCGTGAGCACCTGACGCTTAAGCTGACCCTCGACGGTGTAGTTCTTCTGAATCTCACCGGCGATGCGCGCCACGTCGTCCTCGGTCAGTTCCTTGGCGCGCATCTCGTGCTTGATGCCGCACGCGTCCAGGATCTGTTTCGAGAAGACTCTTCCAATCCCGTGGATGTACGTCAACGAGATCCAGCAAGGCTTCTCGTTCGGGATGTCGACACCAACAATACGCGGCATGTTTCTTACCCTTGGCGCTGCTTGTGGCGCTTGTTCGTGCAGATCACGCGGACGACGCCCTTGCGTCGGATGATCTTGCAGTTCTCACACATACGTTTGACGGATGCTCGGACCTTCATGTCCTACCTTCCTTCCGAACCCGAGTTCAGGGTGCCAGCCGAGTTTCCAGTATTGCGGCTGGCAGCCGTCTGACTCGAATCGGTCTTGCCCACGATCCGCCCCTTGGACGGGTCGAGCGGCGAAAGCTCCAAAACGACGCCCTCGCCCGGGAGCACACGCACGACCTTCATGCGCATATCCCCACCGACGTGGCAGGTAATCTCGCGTCCGTCCGCGGTCCGGCACAAGTACCGGGCGTTCGGAAGCGAATCGAGAACAATACCGTGGACGTCCAGCGACGCGCTCATCGGTAGTCCTCCTCGGTCGGGAGCGTGAGGATCTCGACGCCCTCGGCCGTGAATGCAATCGAATGCTCGAAGTGCGCGGCGAGGCCGGAATCGGTGGTCAACACCGTCCAGCGATCGGGCGCAACGCGTGTCGTCCCCTTGCCGATGCAGAGCATCGGCTCGATGGCGATCACGAGTCCTTCCTCGAGCGTCACGTCGTTGCGCAGCAGATTGTCGTCCACGAAGTTCGGGACCTGCGGGTCCTCGTGCATCTCGCGACCGACGCCGTGGCCGGCATAGTCGCGCACAAGTGCGTACCCCTCGGTCTCCGCAACTCCCTGCACTGCGGCGGAAATCGCGCTGAGCTTGCCGCCCGTGCTCGCGCCCGCGATCCCCGCGTCGAGCGAGGCCTTGGTGACATCGAGCAGGCGCTGCGCTTCGGCGGAGATCTCCCCCACCGCAAACGTGCGCGCCGTGTCGCCGACGAACCCCTTGAAGCGGGCTCCGACGTCCACCGAGATGATGTCGCCCTCCTGCAGCACCCGCGATCCGGGAATGCCGTGGACGATCTCGTCATTCACCGACGCGCAGATGCTCGCCGGGAACCCGTGGTAGCCCTTGAAGACCGGTGTCGCGCCGCGCTCGCGCAGCAGCGCCTCGACACCGGCGTCCAGCTCCGCGGTCGTGCGACCAGGCACCGCGTTCCGACCGGCCCAGGAAAGCGCGTCCGCAGCGATGCGGCCGGCCTCGCGCAGGCAATCGATCTCGCGGGAAGTCTTCAGGACCATCATGCGCCCACCCCCCCGAGGGAAGCAGCGACGGCACTCCGCACTTCGTCGATCGAACGCGTGCCGTCGATCCGGCAAAGCTGGCCCGTGCTCTCGTAGTGGGCGACGAGCGGCGCCGTGTGCTCGTGATACACGCGCAGACGTTCGCCAGCGACCTCTTCCGTATCGTCCGCGCGCTCGCCGCCGGAGGCAGCAGCGCGACCGCGAATGCGCTCGATGAGGACCGCGTCGGGCACGTCGAGATAAACCACCGCCGTCAGCGGTGTGCCTCGCGCGACCAACATGCCGTCGAGCGCCTCGACCTGGGTGAGGTTGCGCGGGTAGCCGTCGAGCAGGAACCCCTCGCGGGCGTCCAGCTCCTTGAGGCGCTCGTCGACGAGCGCGTCCACGACCTCGTCGGGAACGAGTTGGCCCTGATCCATGAATGACTTCGCCTGCAATCCCGTCGGTGTCCCGCGCGCAATCGCGCTGCGGAACATGTCACCGGTCGAAAGGTGCAGCAAGCTCCGCGCTTCCGCGAGGAACTTGGCCTGCGTGCCTTTGCCGGCGCCCGGGGGACCAAGGAAGACGAGGCGCATAGTCGTGCTCCTAGCGGCCCTTCTTGCCCTTGGCACTGGCGCCCATGAAGCCCTCGTAGTTGCGCATGACCAGGTAGGAGTTGATCTTGTCCACCAGGTCGAGCGCCACGGACACCACGATCAGGATCGTCGTGCCGCCGAGGTAAATCGTCAGGTTGATCGGCAGGTCCATCGTGTCGGCCAGAACCACCGGCAGCACAGCAACGAGCGCGAGGAAGAACGCGCCGGCCAGCGTGATGCGGTTCATGATCTTCTCGAGGTACTCGGCGGTCGGTCGGCCCGGACGGATGCCCGGGATGAACGAACCGCTTTCCTTCATGTTCTTGCTCATCTCCACCGGGTTGAACATGAGTGCCACCCAGAAGAAGGAGAAGAAGAAGGTCAGACCGATGTACGAGAGCGACCAGAGGTACTTGCCGTAGCCGAACGCTTCCGCCAACCCATCGAGGCCAATCGCGCTGAACATGATCGGCGGGAAGGCGAGCAGTGCCGAGGCAAAGATGACCGGCATGACGCCCGCCATGTTGACGCGC
>Ga0070729_10001998_pt1 | contig 28085 bp, 23 predicted proteins | sample tdDd472_FD_66725 | JGI IMG/M metagenome (GOLD analysis project Ga0070729, IMG submission 66725) | Marine sediment microbial communities from the Atlantic coast under amendment with organic carbon and nitrate - tdDd47.2 | ecosystem: Environmental > Aquatic > Marine > Coastal > Sediment | place...
CGCCTTTCAGGGCGCGATGGAGTTCTACGGCGACAAGCTGGCGGCCTATTCCGAGACCCACTCCAAGGGCATGGACAAGTTCAAGACCGGGATGCGCATCGCCAAGGAGGTGGTGACGGTCACCGGGGCGATCGTGTCCAACTCGATCACCATTTCGAATGCCACCACGGTTTCCGACAAGAACAGCGAGATCAAATCCCTCAAGAAAGAGGATTCCGACCTCAAGACCGAGCTGGACGGCACGCCGCCGCCGTCGCAGGAACGGATTACCGAGATCAACGAGCGGCGCGACGCGATCAAGACGGATAGCAAGTCGCTGACCGATCAGGTCACCCAGATGCAGAATGAAACCAAGTACGCCCAGAACGCGACGGCGATCCTGCTGGGCGGGCTGAGCGGCACGGAATTGATCGTCGATCACGTCGCCTCGAAGGAACCCGACCCGCTGGTCAAATGGTGCAATACCATCGAGGGGGCGCTCACGATCACCCAGACCATTGCCGGCAGCACGGTGGATACCGCGATGCGCGGCAACGGCGCATCGAGCGGCATGATCACCTGCGTCTCGGCGGCGATCACCGCGTCCTTCGCGGGCGTCAAGATGGTGCCGACGCTGATCCTCGCGGTGAAGGAGCCCGACGACAACAAGCGCGCGAAGCTGATCGACAAGCTGATCGGCAACCTGGCCGAGACGGTGGCCTCCTCGATCACCTCGGTCGCGGGCAAGATCACCGACGAGGCCGGGAGCACCAGCGACAGCACCGAAAAGCAGAAACTGACGGACCAGGCGGCGGCGCTGTCGCAGATTTCGAGTGCGCTGAAGCTGGCGATCACCCAGGTCGGCAAGGGGCCGGCTGTGCTGCAGGCGATCAAGAACGGCAATAAGGCCGAGCTTGCCATGTTGCTGGGTGGCGCGGCGATCGCGGCGGCCTTCGGGGCAAGTTCCGAGGCGATCTATGACGGGGTGCACGAAGATGCCGCGTCGCGTGAGATCCTCGATATGGACAGCGGCGAGGCCTTGTTCCACGAAGGCACCGGCGCGGGGCAGGAGGCGGGGCAGGACAGCGGCTCGGCCGCCTCGATGACGGCGATCACCAGCGCGCTGGAGCAGATGGACAAACCGGCCCTTGCCGGGTTGAAGGCCAGCGCGAGCGATCCGCTGGCGGGCACCTCGGCGGAGGAACTGGCGCAGCAGATCGAACAGCAGGCTGAGCAGAACGCCCAGCAGCAGGCCGAGCGCGAACTGGCCGAGGCCTTCACCCCCGAGGCGATCCAGGAGATGATGAACGAGGCCGATCAGGAACTGGCCGGGTTCGAGGAGCTTTATTCCCAGGCCCATCCCGACGGCGACATCACCAAGCGCACCGCCGAAGAGATCGTGCAGGCGCAGCAGGCCATCGACCGCGCCATGGCCAATACCGCCGCGCTTCGGCAGAAGGTCGCCCTGATCAACGGGTTGACCGCGACCGGGGCGGGAGTGCTGGCGGCGCTGGTGCCCGGCACCGGGGCGGTGGTGGCGGCGCAGAAGGTCGCCAAGGATATCTATGTCCTCAAGAAATGCGTCGATACCCACAACGCCTGGGTGGATTCGATGGAGGTGGCCTTTGCCGCGCAGAGCGGCGTTGCGGCGGCGGTTCAGAACACCCTTAAGAACGCCAAGATCCATCTCGATCATGCCAAGGTGTCGCTGGTGCTGCACACCGCGCAGGCCGGTGCGGCGGTGGCGCAGGTGATGGACCCGTCAGGCGTGTCGTCGATCGTGTCCGCCTCGCTGTCGATGGCCGACGCGGTGGTCGAATTCGGCTACAAGATGCACACCGAGCGGGCGATCTCGGTGGGCTGGAGCGCCTACAAGGATGCCCGCGACAATCCCGGAAACCGCAAGCGGGCGCGCAAGGCGCTGCGACTGAACTCGACGCTGGCCAAGTGCTGCATCGCTTACGGTGCGTCGATCATGGGCGACCCTTCTGCGCAGCAGGCGATGCGGGCCACCGGGCTGACGGTGGCGGCATTGCAAAACGACAAGGACATCTGCGTCAAGCTGATCGCCTATCTGGAGAACGAGTTGGCCGACGATCCCACCGTGCTGAGGGTCGTCAATACCAAGGACAGCAAATGGCATCCGGGCCGCCCGGAGCTGACCCTGACGTCATGGATGGCGTTCAAGGGGGCCGCCGCGCGCAGTGCCGATCCGCTTCTCGCGCCCGAAAGCACCCGGACCCCGGGGCTTGACCGGCTGCTGACCGAACTGGGCAAGATCGACGGCTGGCAGGATAAATCGTCCTTTGAGGTGGCCAAGTCCAACTACGAAAAACTGACGGTGGCGGCACCGGAGGCGCCGTTCCCGGACCTGTTTGCGGAGCTGTTGGAAAAGAACCGCAACGCCTATGGTCTTCTTCAGCGGGCCAACACGGCGTTTTCCGCCTATGCGCCGGTCAGCGCGGCCTCTTCAACCGCGCCGCACAAGGGCATGGCGCAGATCGGCGCCAGCTTTGCCACCCTGGCGCGGCTGAACAGCGCGACGGTGGCGGCCAATATCGACGCGCTCGAAGGCTATATCGCGATTCACGCCGCGGTGTGAGGCACGCGCCGTGCCGCGCCTTATCCCTGACCGGCGGGCAACAAGACCCCGGCGAAGAAGGCCGACAATTCGCCCAGCCCGTCCAGCGGCAGGACATGGGCGGTATACTGATCCGGCCGCACCACAACCAAGCAGCCCAGGTCGCGGTCGATCCCGCGCAGGTCGAAGATGTCGCCGGCGCCCTTGTGATCGGTGCAAAAGGCCTTCTCGTGATCCTGCAGGCCGAGCTTGCCCTTGATCGGACGCAACAGCGACGGCAAGTCCTCATAAGCGAGATCTTCGAAGGTTTGCTGGAACACCGCCCGCAGGTCGATCACCGCGTCGATATCCTCGCCCACGCGGGTATGCCGGACCACCGGCGAGGCCGGATCGCGTTCCAGCCAATCGGCCAGCTTGTGGATCGCCGAGCCGGGCGCCGATGTATCGTCCTTGCCGGCAAAGGCATAGATGCGCCAGCGTCCGTCGGCCTCGGCCACATGGCCGAGCTGCATCCGCATCGCATCCGCCAGGCGCACCACCGGGGCGGAGTGGAACCGGCGTCCGATCTCCAGCCCGCTCGCCAGCGCCTGGTGGGTGTCGGTTCCGGTCAGGGCCGAGGGCGCATATTTCACCGCCAGCCCGCCGGTGAACTCCAGGTTCTCGATGAACTGCTTTTGGAACCGCGGCATGTCGGAGCCGTCCAGTTCGGATTCTCCCGGCGGGGCGGACATGATCCGCGCCCATTCGTGATCGGTATCGACCAGCCGCCTGGCCTCGGCCCAGCGTTCGGCGGAATAGCTGCGCAGCAGGCTGGGGTCGGCCCGGCCCTGGAACACATGCGCCAGTTTCCAGCCGAGGTTAAAGGTGTCCTGCATCGACACGTTCATGCCTTGCCCTGCCTTGGGGCTGTGGGTGTGGCAGGCATCCCCGGCGGTGAAGACGCGCGGGTTGCGGTCCTCGCCTGCGGGCACATCGTCGAACCGGTCGGTCATCCGGTGCCCGATCTCGTAGATCGACGACCAGACCACCTGTTTCACGTCGATGGTATAGGGGGCCAAGATCCGGTTGGCCGCCGCGATCATGTCAGAGGCGGTGAAATTGCGGCTGCTGACCCGTTCATCGGGGTTCAGCTTGTCCAGCTCCACATACATGCGGAAGAGATAGCCGCCCTCGCGCGGCAGGATCAGGATATTGCCCTCAGTCGCCGAGGCGATCAGGCATTTCTGGCGCACGTCGGGAAAATCGGTATTGGCGAGAATGTCCATCACACCCCAGGCCTGGTGCGCTGCATCGCCGTGAAGCTCGCCGCCGATGGCCTTGCGCACGTTCGAGCGCGCGCCGTCGCAGCCCACCACATAATTGGCGCGCAGCGTCACCGTTTCGCCCGCGTTCACGCCGGTATTTTCGAGCGTCACGCTCACCGGGTGATCCTCGGTGCCGGTGTCGATGGTCAGATCCCTGACCGCCCAGGAATAATCGGGTTCGAGCCGCGACGGGGAATTCTTCATCACGTCGAGGAAGAGTTCGTGCACCCGCGCCTGGTTGATCAGCGTGTGCGGCATTTCAGAGGAGCCGTCGGCCACGTCCTGCACCCGCCCGATCCGCCGGATCTTCGCGGGGTCCTCCGGGTCGGCGGCCCAGAAGGCGGTCTGGTTCACCCAGTAGCTTTCGCGTTTGACCGTCTCGGCAAAGCCGAAGGCCTGGAACATCTCCATCGTGCGGGTGTTGACGCCGTCGGCCTGGCCTTTCTCGATCGGGCCGGGCTTGGGATCGACGATCATCGTGTCGATCCCGGGGAATTGCGAGAGCTGCGCGGCAAGGCACAGGCCCGCCGGGCCGCAGCCTGCGATCAGCACATCCACCTCCTCGGGCAGCGGCGCATGCGGGCCACGGTCCCGCCGGCCCTGGGCGGCGTTCTTGATGTCGGGATCGCCCCCGCGAAATCCGTCCAGGTAAAACTGCATGTTCGTCCCTCCCTCATCCCAATATGGGTATCCGCTCTCTCACCGCAAGTAATATCCATACTTATCAAATGCCGTCAAGAATAAATATGTAAGCATACAAAATTCCCCAACTTACAAAGTATAAATGAAAAATTTGGCGCGGGTTAGGGATGCTGCGTCGGACCGGCGGCGGGAAGCCGCAAGAGGCATGGAATCAGACGGGCGAGTCGCGGCGCGGAACGCCTCACGACAAGGCGGCCCCCGGCGCATTCACGACGGGTCCGTGACCTCAGACGGAGACATTCTCCAGCAGCGTTTCCCGGTCGAGCGCATTCTTGCGCCCGCTCAGTTTCACCGCCCCGCGTTCGATCACGAAGAAACTGTCGCCCAGATCATGGGCAAAGCTGAAGTATTGTTCGACCAGAACGATGGCCATCTCGCCCTTTTCGCGCAGCCGTTCGATCACCCGGCCGATCTGCTGGATGATGTTCGGCTGGATGCCCTCGGTCGGTTCATCCAGCAGCAGCAGCTTGGGCTTGGCGATCAGGGCCCGCGCGATGGCAAGCTGCTGTTGCTGCCCGCCGGAAAGGTCGCCGCCACGCCGGTGCAGGAAATCCCTGAGGATCGGGAACAGATCATAGATCTCGTCGGGCACGAAATGCTCGCTGCGCGGCAGGCAGGCAAAGCCGGTCTCCAGGTTCTCGCGCACCGTCAGCAGCGGAAAGATGTCGCGCCCTTGGGGGACATAGCCGACACCCTTGCGCGCGAGGACATGCGCCGGTGCCCGCCCGATGGTCTCCCCGTCCAGAACATAGCTGCCGCCCGAGCGCGGGTGGGTGCCCGAGATCGCCTTCATCAGGCTGGTCTTGCCGACACCATTGGTGCCCATAACGCAGGTGACCTCGCCGACCCTCGCGTTCAGGTCGATCCCGTTCAGGATCTGGCTGCCGCCGTAGTGCAGCGTCAGCCCTTCGATTTGCAGCATGTCAGCGCCCAAGATAGACCTCGATCACTTCTTCGTTTCCGGTGACATGGTCGAGCGACCCCTCGGCCAGCACCGACCCCTCGTGCAGCACCGTGACCTTGCAGTCGAGGCGGCGCACGAACTCCATGTCATGTTCCACCACCACCACGGCACGGGTCCTGGCGGCCTCCTTCAGCAGGTCGGTGGTGTGCTCCCGTTCGGCCAGCGTCATGCCCGCCGCCGGTTCATCGACCAGCAGCAGCCGCGGCTCCTGCGCCAGCAGCATGCCGATCTCCAGCCATTGCTTCTGGCCGTGGCTCAACTCGCCCGCCTTGCGGTAGAGGGCGCCGGACAGGCCGATCTCTCCGGCCAGTTCCGCAACCCGGTCCAGATCGGCGGAGCGGGGCCGGAACAGCAGCACGGCAAAGGGGTTGCGATCCTTTTTCAGCGCCATCATCAGGTTGTCGGCGACGCTCTGATCCTCGAACACGGTTGGGCGCTGGAACTTGCGCCCGACGCCCAGCTGCGCGATCCGGCTTTCCGAGAGCGACAGCAGCGACACGCTCTTTTCGCCAAAGGTGACGCGGCCCTCGTCCGGGCGGGTCTTGCCGGTGACGATATCCATGAAGGTGGTCTTGCCCGCGCCGTTCGGGCCGATCACCGCGCGCAGCTCGCCCTCGGCGATCTGGAACGACAGGTTGTTGATCGCCCTGAACCCGTCGAAGGAGACCGAGACGCCCGAGACTTCCAGCAGGGTGGTCATTGATCCGCCTCCCGTTCGCGCAGCGCCCCGGCATCGGGGCCAAGGTCGGCGCCGTGGCGGTCGGGGTTCTTGATATGGCCGATCAGGTCGACCAGCCCGCCGATGCCCTTGGGCGCGAACAGCGTGACCGCGACAAAGGACAGCCCCAGGAGCACGGTCCACCAGTCGACCCACTGGATGTGCAGCGGCCCCAGCACCAGGTCAGGCGCCTGCCCGCCGGTGAACCAGGTCGAGAGCAGCGAGACAAAAGCCGCGCCGATCACCGCGCCGTAAAGCCGCCCGCGCCCGCCGATGGCAACCCAGACCGCGAGGTAGATCGAGGCGATCGGCGCCACCTCGGCCGGGTTGATGATGCCCGCCTGCGGATAATACAGTGCCCCGGCGATCCCGGCGAGTATGGCGGTCAGGGTAAAGACCACCAGCTTGAACGCCTCCACCGGATAGCCCAGGAACCGCACCCGTGCTTCGTCATCGCGGATGGCGCGCACGACCGAGCTGAACTTGCCCGAGACCAGCCAGGCGCAGAACAGGTATCCCGCCCCCAGTGCAAGGGCCGAGGCCCAGAAGAACCACAGCGACACCCACGCCTGCGGGACGTGATCGAGGCCGGGCAGGTTCTGCAGCCCCGACAAGCCGTTGTTGCCGCGCAAGCCGCTGTCGTTCTGGAACAGGTAAAGCGACAGCGCCAGCGTCATCGCCTGGGTCAGGATCGACAGGTACACCCCGGTCACCCGGCTGCGGAACGCCAGCCAGCCGAACACCAGCGCCAGCAACCCCGGCACCACCACGACGGCGGCCAGTTGCAGCGGCAGCGAATGGGCCAGCGACCAGATCGGCGGAAACTCCGAGGCGCCGACGACGCCGAAGATCTGGCTGGCGATGCCGTCCGAAATCTCCTGCGCGGTGGGGGGCAGCTCGGCGGCGGCGAGGCTGTCGGCGACGATCTGGCGGGTCCGCTCGTACATCAGCCACATGCCGATGGCATAGCCGCCGAGGCCGAAAAACGCCATGTGCCCCAGCGACAGGATCCCGCAATAGCCCCAGACCAGATCCATCGCCAGGGCGACCAGGCAGAAACACAGGGTCTTGCCCAGCGTCTTGATGAAACTGGTCGAGATCACGCCGGCGCCCATGCCCTCGGACAGAAGTGTCACGCCCAGCGTGAACAGCGCCAGGATGGCGAGGAACACCAGCACCGAGGGGGTGCGCAGCACCAGCGGTCGGCGGGCGGGGGGAGAAAGGGTCAGATCGCTCATCTCATGCCTCCGCCGCGCGGCCCTTGAGGGCGATGATGCCCCGCGGCCGGACCTGGATGAACAGGATGATGAACAGGATCATATAGGTCTGCGCCGCCAGCGTGTTCGACGGGTTGAACCATTCGATCCCCTTCTGCATCGTGCCGACCAGCGTGGCGCCGACCAGCGTGCCCCAGATGTTGCCGACGCCGCCGACCACCACGGTCATGAAGCTTTGCACGATGTAATCCTGCCCCATCTCCGAGGTGACCTTGGCGTAAAGCCCGATCGCCACGCCGGCGATCCCGGCGATGCCCGAGCCGAGGCCGAAGGTCAGCATGTTGATGCGGTCGGGGTTGATCCCCATCGAGCCGGCCATGCGCGGGTTCTGGGTGACCGAGCGCACCTCGAGCCCGATCCGCGTGCGGTTCATCACGAAAAGGAACAGCCCCAGGAACAGCAGCGCCAGCACGAAGATCGCGATGCGGATATAGCTGATCGAGACGATGTCGTTCAGCACCAGCGATCCGTCCAGCCAGGCGGGCGAGGTCAGCGGCCGGGCCTGTGTGCCAAAGATGTTCTTGGCGATCTGTTGCAGGGCGACGGAGATGCCGAAGGTCGCCAGCAGCGTCTCCAGCGGCCGGTGGCGCAGCCAGCGGATCACCAGACGCTCCATCGCCACCCCGGCGCCGAAGGTCACCGCGAAGGCCAGCGGGATCGCGATCAGGATCGAGATCGTGTAGTCGGGAATGATCTGCTGGACCACGTATCCGGTATAGGCGCCCATCATGATGAACTCGCCATGCGCCATGTTGATCACCCCCATCACCCCAAAGGTGATGGCCAGCCCGATCGCGGCGAGGAAATAGATCGAGGCCAGCGACAGCGCATCCAGCACCAGATCGGCGGCCCGGTTCAGCCCGACCTTGGTCTCGATATCCTTCAGCGCGGCCAGCGCTGACCGGGCCACGGTCGGCCGCGCGCCGGTGAAGCGTTCGAAAAACACATACCCCGCAAGCGTGGCGTCGATTTCGGCCTCGCTGGCGGCGGCGGAGGCGATGCCTGCCTCGACCAGCCCGGCATAGGCCGCATCGCGGTTGGCCTCGGTGTCAAGCTGGGCCACCCGGTATCCGCCCACGGCACCGTCGCGGATATTGTCGATCAGCGCCGTCCGCTTGTCCGACCGGGTGAGGATGGGGGGGGCGATGCCGTCCTTGACCAGCAGCGCATAGGCTTCGGTGCGGGGCAGGGCGGCGTCGCCCGGCTTCAGTATGCGGGCGATATCATCGCCTTGCGGGGCGGTTTCCGCGAACTCGACCCGCGTGGCGACCAGCGGGTTGAGCGTGGCACGCACATCGACGGCGGGATCGCCGGCAAAACCCTCGATCGCTTCGATCCGCGCGGCGTCATCCTCGTCAAAGCGGATGGTCAGCAGCCGTTCCAGCCGCGCCTTGCGGGCCTTGAGCTTCGGGTCGCCCTCGCTGTCGACGACCTTGCGCAGCGCGGCGAGGTGAGAGGCCTCCGGGTCGCGTTCGATGGCATCCAGCGCGGTGGCGCGGGTGACCGGATCGGGATCGCCCAGCTGGAATTGCACCAGCGCCGCACCGATCATGCCGCGAATGCCCGAGTTGGGCTTGAGCTGTTTGAAGCCCTTGTCGGGAACCGCGCCGATCTGCGCACCATCGGCGGGATCGAAGACGCGGATGGTGTCGCGGTCGATCTCTTCGGCAAAGACGAACAGCCCGCTTTCCTCGTCGCGCCACATTTCCTTGGCCTGCCAGCGTTCCAGCACCCGCTGCGCTGCGGGCAGCCCGCTGGCGGCCAGCGCGTCGATCGCCGGGCCGATGGTCTTGCGCGAGCTTTTGGCGATCACATCGCCATGCTCCTGCAACAATTTCTGGATCGGGGCCTCGGCGTCCTGCGCCAGCGCCGGTGCCGCAAACATCACGGCAAGGCAGAAAATCAGTCTTTTTATGGTCTTGCTCATGCGTCACCCGGGAAATGGCCGGGGGCGAAGCGCCGCCCCCGGTAGGTTTCAGGTGTCACATCAGTAGTTCGACTTGATCTGCACGCAGGATTTGGTCTCGGTGTTGTACATCCCGCATTCCAGATCCTTCCAATCCGAAACCAGAACCGCCGATTCCGGCAGGTAATCGGTCCAAGCGTCGCCCGGCACCTCGGTGGTCTGGCTGATGATGTCGAACTGCCCGTCGTCCTGGATTTCTCCGATCAGCACCGGCTTGGCGAGGTGGTGGTTCACGCCCATCACGGCGGTGCCGCCGGTCAGGTTCGGATATTCCTGTCCCCACATCGCCGCGCGGACCGCGTCCACGTTTGTGGTGCCGGCCTCGGTTGCCGCGTTGACCCACATGTTGAAGCCAATGAAATGGGCCTCCATCGGATCGTTTGTGACCCGCTCGTCGCCCATCTTCGCCTTCCATGCGGCGATGAATTCGTCGTTGGCCTCCGCTTCTGCCGACTGGAAATAGTTCCAGGCGGCGAGGTGGCCGACCAGGTTGGCGGTGTCGAGCCCCGAAAGCTCCTCCTCCCCGACCGAGAAGGCGACGACGGGGATGTCGTCCGCCGAGATGCCGGCGGCGGCCAATTCCTTGTAAAACCCGACGTTGGCGTCGCCGTTGATGGTGCTGATCACGCCGACCTTCTTGCCGTCGGCCCCCAGCGCCACCACGTCGGCGACGATCTTGGACCAGTCGGAATGACCGAAGGGGGTGTAGTTGACGAAGATATCCTCTTCGGCGATGCCCTTCGATTTCAGGTAGCTTTCAAGAATGTTGTTGGTGGTGCGCGGATAGACGTAATCGGTGCCCAGCAGCGCGAATTTCTCGACCCCGAGTTCATCCAGGAAGTAGTCGGTCGCCGGGATCGCCTGCTGGTTCGGCGCAGCACCGGTGTAGAACACGTTCTTCGAGCTTTCCTCGCCCTCGTACTGCACCGGGTAGAACAGCAGCCCGTTCAACTCCTCGATCACCGGCAGCACCGATTTGCGGCTGACGCTGGTCCAGTTGCCGAAGATCACGTCGACCTCATGCACGGTCAGCAACTCGCGCGCCTTTTCGGCGAACAGCGGCCAGTCCGAGGCCGGATCGACCACCACCGCCTCAAGCTCGCAACCCAGAAGACCGCCCTTTTCGTTCTGCTTGTCCACCAGCATCAGCATGGTGTCCTTGAGCGTGGTTTCCGAGATTGCCATGGTGCCCGACAGCGAATGCAGCACCCCCACCTTGATCGGGCAGTCCTGCGCAAAGGCCGGAAGGCCGGCGGTGGCGAGGGCAGCGGCCGCGGTGGTGAGCAGTAGTTTACGTGTCATAAATGTGTCCCCTTGTTGAACCCAGGTATTCGGGCGACGCATTGCATGTCCGCCGGTTGGCGGTATGCGTCCCCCTGTTTTCTTGTGCCGCGATACCGTTGCGCCCTGGCCCTTGGGCCTTCAGGCGAGCACCGCGCATCCCGGCATTTCGTTTCAGCGTGATTTTCGTTGCACGTGGCAGCGGCCATCCGTGAGAGGTTCCTGCTCAATCGCCGGGTGGAGCCTGTGGAAGTGATGCTTTTTTGACCAAGACGCGGAAGTCTGCCCGATTATTCAGCGGCCGGCAGTCGCGGTGTTGCCGGTCGGCGGGGGGATATCCGGTCTCACGGGCGCGCGCGGATCCTGTTGTCCGCGCCCGTTTCGCGCCGGGGCCGGGCTGCGAAACCCTCAGAATCGGCACCCCTTGGCCACATCGAACCGGCCCCGTCGAAACCTTGACGGCACCGGAATTCGCGGACCTACTGGGCCGGGCCGCGCCGGACGCGGGGACCGAACCGACGTGCAACACAGCAGGAGCCGCCCAAAGGTGCCCAACCCGATCAATGCCTTCAACCTGCGGCTCACCGACCTGGTTCGACGGATCTATCCCGATTACGACGCCGACATCGTTGTCAGCCAGATCGTCGATGCCTTCTGGCCCGAGGGCACCCACCGCCGGCAACGCGCCCGCACGCCCAGCAACCGGCTCTGGTCCCAACATGACGCGCTGCTGATCACCTATGGCAATTCGATCATAGACGGCAGCCACAAGCCATTGGACCTGCTGCGCGATTTCCTTCAGGGCCATCTCGCCGGGGTGGTCAGCGGCGTGCACATCCTGCCGTTCTTCCCGCATACCTCCGACGACGGTTTCGCGGTGACCGATTTTCGTGCTGTCGACCCGCAGCTCGGCGACTGGGCCGACATCGGGCGCATCGCGTCAGAGTTTCACCTGATGTCGGACCTGGTGCTCAACCACGTCTCCAGCCAGGGTCCGTGGTTCAACGCCTACCGCCAGCGGCAGGCGCCCTATGACCGGTTCTTTTTCGAGGCCGACGCGAAAGAGGATCTTTCGGCGGTGGTCCGCCCCCGCACCACGCCGTTGTTGCAGGAGGTGGAAACCAAGGACGGGCCGCGCCATGTCTGGTGCACCTTCAGCCATGACCAGGTCGATCTCGATTTCCGCAACCCCGAGGTGCTGCTCGAAATGCTGCGGATCATCCGCCTGCATATCGACGCGGGCGTGCGCACCCTGCGGCTCGATGCGGTGGCCTTTGTCTGGAAAAAGGTTGGCACCTCCTGCATCCACCTGCCGGAAACCCATGCCATCGTGCAACTGATGCGGCTGCTGTGCGACTACGCGGTGGAAACTGTCGTGTTGCTGACCGAGACCAACGTGCCGCGGGCCGAGAACCTGAGTTACTTCGGCAATCGGAACGAGGCGCACGCGGTCTACAATTTCTCGCTGCCGCCGCTGATCCTGCACGCGATGCAATCGGGCACAGCGCGCTATCTGCACAAGTGGCAGGCGTCGATGCCGCCGGCGCAACTGGGCTGCGCCTATCTCAACTTCACCGCCAGCCACGACGGCATCGGCATGCGCCCGGCCGAGGGGGTGCTGCCGCCCGAGGAAAAGGCGCGGATGATCGACACCGTGCAGCAGGCCGGCGGGCTGGTCTCGATGCGGACGCTGCCGCAGGGCGGCGAGGAACCCTATGAGCTGAATTGTTCGCTGTTCGACACGATGCGCCGGACCTTCGACGGTGAGGATGCGCATCACATCGCCAGGTTCCTGTGTTCGCAAACCATCGTGATGTCGCTCGAGGGGATTCCGGCCTTCTACATCCATTCCTTGCTGGCCACGCCCGGCGATCACGAGGGCGTCGAACGGCGCGGCATGAACCGGGCTATCAACCGCCATCGCTGGCATTACCCGGACCTGCTGGAGCGCCTGGCCGATCCCGGCTCGGCGCAGTCGCATGTCCTGCACGGAATGTCCGAGCGGCTGCGCATCCGCGCGAAACAGCCCGCGTTTCACCCCAACGCCACGCAGTTCACGCTCTGGCTCGACGACCGGCTGTTCGGGATCTGGCGCCAGAGCCTTGACCGCAGCCAGTCGATCTTTGCCATTCACAACGTCAGCGACGAGACGGTTCTGCTAAGCCCGCCGAGCATCAACCTGATCGAGGATGTCTCCTGGATCGACCTGTTGTCGGGCGAAGAGATCGCCGCGACCGGGCCGGACATTCCCTTTACCCCCTACCAGTGCCGCTGGATCACGAACGGCTGACGGGCCGGGCGCGCGCGCCGGTCTCAGTCCGCGCCGAATTCCTCAAGATTCGCCGCCGCCGCCCGCCGCAGGTCGGCCAGAAACTCCGGGTCGGCCGCGTGCACCCGGTTCCAGGTGGGGATGAAGGGGCTTTCGTGCGGGGTGTCGAGAAACACCTGCCCGGCGCGGATGATGTTCTCCGCGAACAGTTCGATGGACTTTTCCTCCCTGTGGCGGTCCACCGCCAGCCCGTTCATCCGCGCATCGGCATAGTAGCTGTCCAGCAGATCCAGCGCGCAGCGGTAATAGGTGGCCTTGAGCGTGCGGAACACGTTGGGCGTGAACACCGTGCCATCGGCGGCCAGCTTGCGGAACACCGCCTTGCAGATGTCGGTGGACATCCGGCTCAGCCCGCGATTGGCGTCCTCGGGCGACAGCTCCTGGTGCTTGTGGTCGTAGGCGTCCGAGATTTCCACCTGGCAGACCGACTGCGGCGCCAGGTTGCGCCAGGCCTCGGACAGCACGCCGATCTCAAGGCCCCAGTCCGAGGGAATGCGCAGGTCGGGCAGGGTGGGGGTGCGCATGGCGAACTCTCCCGACAGCGGATAGCGGAAGCTGCGCAGGTAATCGAGGTAATCGCGGTCCCCCACCACCCGCTTGAGCGCGATCAGCAGCGGGCTGACCAGCAGCCGCGTCACCCGGCCGTTGAGCTTGCCGTCGCCGATGCGCGGGTAATAGCCCTTGGCCATCTGGTAGGGAAACGCCGGGTTGGCCACCGGGTAGACCAGCCGCGCCAGCATCTCGCGATCATAGGTCAGGATATCGCAGTCGTGAATCGCCATCACCGAACTGTCGGCGCAGGCGATGAGATAGCCCATGCAGGTCCAGACGTTCCGGCCCTTGCCCGGCTCCTGCGGCGCGAGGCCCAGATCATCGAGCCGCTGAAACAATGCCCGCATGCGCGGGCTGTCGTTCCAGATCACCGTGTGGGTCTGCGGCAGGCGGGCAAAGAACCGCTGCGCCTTGCGGAACTGGTCCTCGTCGGCCTGGTCCAGTCCGATCACGATCCGGTGCAGGTAGGGCACCTGGGTCAGCTCGTCGACGATATGCGCCAGCGCCGGTCCCTCCAGCTCGGAATAGAGGCTGGGCAGGATCAGGGTGATCTTGCGGGTCTCGGCATAGGTCGACAGCTCATAGGTCAGATCGTCGAGCGCGCGCGTGCGCAGGTTGTGCAGTGTCGTGATGTTTCCGTTCTGGTGGAAATCAGCCATGCCCGATCGGCTCCTCGGTCAGTTTCAATTCTTGCAGCAGCGCCGTGATCGCGTCGGCCCAGCCCTGTGGCCCCTCGCGTTCGGTCCGCCGGATCCGTCCGCGGTCCTCCCCGGCCAGGTGGGGCAAGGGCGGCGCATGGTCGTTGCGCACGATCACGCCGAATTCGGCGCGTTCCAGCATTTCGACGTCGTTTGGCGCATCGCCCAGCGCGATGGAATGGCGCGGGGCGTAGCGGCGCAGCAGCTCGTCCATGCGGTCGGCCTTGGTGCCGCCCAGCGACAGGGTGAGGAAGCGGCCGCCGCGCCGCGCGCTCAGACCGGCGGCCCCGGCGGATTCGAGAAAGCGCTCCAGGTCTGGCTCCGATCCTCTCCAGAGCCCCGGTTCGCTGTAGCGCCGCGATTTGGCGCGGGCGGCGGCCTCGGGCGAAAGCCCGGTTTCGGCCGCGATTTCCGCGGCGCTCATGTCCCCGAACCCCTTGAAATCACGAGAAATCCCGGCAAGTCGCGCCCGGATCTCCGGATAAGTACCGATGTCCGTTTCGCCCATCTGCCCCGGCTCCAGCAGGCCGCCGCCATTCTCGACGATGGCAGGCCAGTCGGCAAACCCGATCTCGGCGCGCAGCGGGGCGACCTCGGCTGCGGTTTTGCTGGTGGCCAGGATCACCCCGACGCCGAGCCGCCGCAACGTATGCAAGGCCGCGCTGGCCGGCGCCCAGCCATAGTCCCGGTGGGACAAGAGGGTTCCGTCGAGGTCGGAGAATACCAGCAAATCGGTCTTATCGGTCATCGCGTTCCGTACATTTCCAGGGCCTTTTTGTACGCCGCGCCACCGGCATTCACCAGAGGCGGACGTGCCGCGGGAACCGGGCGGATGATCCGGCGCTGTCCCGGTCCAGAAAAGGCGCCCGACGCCGGATCCACAACGGCAAATCATGACCCGCCCGGAGAGTTGTGAAAGGCACCGGGAGACCGTGGCGAAAATGCCGCGAAGCGGGAAGGGCGACAGTGGCATGGCGGCGGTCCAAAGATTGATCGCGGTACGTCTGCGTTGACACATTTTCAAATTCCAATACGTTTGATTGAAAAATCATCACCAGGGAGGGGACAGATGATTGACGTCTGGAAAGAGGTCGCGGTGGAGTCCGCGGCGTTTTACATCGGTTGGGGCGGCCTGCTGATCGGCATCGCCTTCGGCTTCATCGTCTACCGAACCAATTTCTGCACCATGGGCTCGATCTCGGACATACTGTCGTTTGGCGACTGGAACCGGTTCCGCGCCTGGTTGCTGGCCATCGCGACGGCGATGCTCGGGGTTCTGCTGATCGAGCGGGGCGGTGTCGCGGACATGACGCTCACCATGTACCAGGCCCCGGCGCTGGGCTGGGGCGCCAATGTCGTCGGCGGGCTGATCTTCGGCTTCGGGATGGTGTTTTCCGGCGGCTGCATCAGCCGCAACCTGGTCCGGGCAGGGGGCGGAGATCTGCGCTCGATCGTGGTGCTGATGATCACCGGGCTGTTCGGCTACATGACGATCGGCGGCTTGCTCGGCCCGTTGCGGGTGGCGATCTTTACCCCTCTGACCACCGATCTGGCGGCCGCCGGGATCAGTGACCAGAGCCTGGGCGCGGTGCTGTCGGCGCTGACCGGCATGGGGGTCGAGACGATGACGACGATCAGCACGCTGGTCATCGTGGCGGCGCTGCTGGTGGTCTGTTTCGCCAGCGGGTCGTTCCGGTCCTCCGCGCGCAACCTGTCGGCGGGGATCGGCATCGGGCTGTGCGTCGTGTTGGGCTGGGTCCTGACCGGCCTCGCCTTTGACGAGTTCGCTGACAACCCGACGCTGATCTCGCTCAGCTACGTGCGCCCCGTGGGCGACAGCCTGGATTACCTGATGCGCTATACCGCGCTGGGCGCGCCGGGTTTCGGCATTGTGACGGTGGCCGGCGCGTTGATCGGCGGGTTCCTCGGAGCGCTGAGCATGGGGCGGCTGCACCTGACCACCTTTGCCGACAAGTCGGATTCGATCCGCAACATGTTCGGGGCGGCCCTGATGGGCATCGGCGGGGTGCTGGCGCTGGGCTGCACGGTGGGGCAGGCGTTGACCGGGATCTCGACGCTGGCGGTCGGCTCGATCATCACCTTTGTCTTCATCGTGCTCGGCGGCGCTGCCGGGGTGAAGACGATGGAGCACATCGCCTGAGCGGGTCCGCCGGGCCGGATCGCGGCCTTAGTCCTCATCGTCCTCGGGGAACAGGCGCGCCGCGATTTTGAGCGCGATGTCGCGGTAGATCTTTGCATGCGGCCCATCCGGCTCGGCGGCGACCACGGGCATGCCCGCGTCCGAGGTTTCGCGGATTGTCATGTGCAGCGGCACCTCCCCGAGGAAGGGCACGCCGAGGCGGCGGGCGTCCTCCTCGGCGCCGCCGTGGCCGAAGATGTCCGACGCCTTGCCGCAATGCGGGCAGATGAAGGTCGACATGTTCTCGATGATGCCGAAGATCGGAACATCGACGTCCTTGAACATCTTCAGCCCCTTGCGGGCGTCGATCAGCGCTAGGTCCTGCGGGGTGGAGACAATGACCGCGCCCTGCAGCGGGAACTGCTGCGCCATGGTCAACTGCGCGTCGCCGGTGCCCGGCGGCATGTCGAGCACCAGCACGTCCAACGCGCCCCAGTTGACCTCGCGCGTCATCTGCATCAGCGCGGTGACCACCATCGGGCCGCGCCAGATCACCGGCTTGTCCTCCTCCATCATGTAGCCCATCGACATGGTCTTGAGCCCGTATTGCTCGATCGGCATGACCCGGTCGTCCTCGACCTCGGGGCGGGTGTGCACGTTGAGCAGGCTGGGCATCGAGGGGCCGTAGATGTCGGCGTCGAGCAGCCCGACCTTGAGCCCCAGCGCTTGCAGCCCCAACGCCAGGTTGGCGGCGGTGGTCGATTTTCCGACCCCACCCTTGCCCGAGGCGACGGCGATGATCGTCCTGATGCCCGGGATCGCGGCGGAATGCGGGCGCATGTCGCGGCCCGGTGCCTCGGTCGGGCGCTTGCGCAGTTTCGGCGGCTCCGGCGCGGCGGGCTCGGGCGCGGCGGGCCGTTCGGCGGTGAGCACCACCAGCGGGGTGTCGATGCCATCGAGGCTGTGCAGCTGCTCCTCGATCATCGCCTTCACCGCGGCGAGGTCGCCGGAATAGCCCGTGGGCACGTTCACCGGCACGATCACCTTGCCGCCATCGACCGTCACCTGGTCGGACACCACCATGCCCGAGGTGAGCAGGTCGGTCTTGAGCCCGGGGGCGGTGAGCAGCGACAGGCGCCTTAGGATGATGGTTTTCATGTCTGCCTTTCTTGGCGGGATTATACCCGCGTCAATCCTGGGTGGCTGAAATCGAGAGGGAATGCGGGATGTCCTTTGCCGCGTTGCCGGGTGCTAACCGGGCGCGAAGCTGGACCACGCTGCCGATGATAATCATGGTCGGGCTCTTGAACCCTGCCGCGCGGGCCTGATCGACGATATCGCCGAGCGTGCCGGTCAGGACGCGTTGGTCGGCGCGGGTGCCGTTCTCGACCAGCGCCACATCGGCCTGCATCGAGATACCGCGGCGGGCAAAGCCCTCGACCAGCGCCGGAAGGTTCTGCAGCCCCATGTAGACGGCGACGGTCTGGGCCGGGCGGATCAGCACCTCCCAGTCAAGCTCGAGCACGCCGTCCCTGCCGTGCGCGGTCACGAACAGGCAGGACTGCGCGTGGTCGCGGTGGGTCAGCGGGATGCCGGCATAGGCGGCGCAACCGGCCGCGGCGGTGATGCCGGGGACGACGCGGAACGGGATGCCTTTGGAGGCCAGTTGCTCGATCTCCTCGCCGCCACGCCCGAAGATGAAGGGATCGCCGCCCTTGAGTCGCAGCACACGTTTGCCCTGAAGCGCCAGCTTGACCAGCAGGGCCGAGATGTCGCCCTGTTCCATCGTGTGTTCCTTGGGCAGCTTGCCGACATAGATGCGCTCGGCGTCGCGGCGCACCAGCGACAGCATCTCCGGGTCGACCAGCCGATCATAGAGCACCACGTCGGCGCGTTGCATCAGCCGCAGCGCGCGGAAGGTCAGCAGATCGGGGTCGCCCGGCCCGGCGCCGACGAGATAGACCTCGCCCATCGGTGCCTGTTTTCCGGCGCGGGTGCAGGCAAGGTCGGCTTCGAACCGGGCGACGGCACCGGCCTCGTTCCCGGAAAGGAAAAGATCGCCGACCGGCCCGTCGATCATGCGATCCCAGAAGTGGCGCCGCGTGCGGGCGTCGCCGATGCCCTCGGCGATGCGGTCGCGGTACCGGCTGACAAAGGCGGTGAGCTGGCCATAGCTGGGGGCGAGCATGGTTTCGATGCGCGCGCGCAGGGTGCGGGCGACGACCGGGGCGGCGCCGCCGGTGGAGATCGCCACCACCACCGGGGATCGGTCGACGATCGAGGGGGTGATGAAATCACACCTGTCGGTGGCGTCGGAGATGTCGCACAGCACCTTGCAGTCGCGTGCCCAGCCCAGCAGCCGCGCGTCCCGTGCCGCGTCGTCTGAGGCGCCATAGACCACGTGGGCGCCGACGACGTCGTCGCGCCCGGGCAGCCGGGCCTCGAAACTCAGGCCGGAGGGGGCCTCGGCGGTGAGGCGTTGCAGCTCGTCCCCCGGTGCCGGGTCCAGCACCAGAACCCGCGCCCCGGCCGAGAGCGCGCGCTCCGCCCGGCGGGCCGCCGCGGTGCCGCCGCCATCGACCAGCACCAGGTGATCGCGGACGTCGAGAAAAATCGGAAGATACTCCATCGGGCCCGTCACAAATCCCGCGCGGCGGCGGTCATGGCGTCGGCCAGCGCCGTCGCGGTTTCGGCGTCAAGATCGACCTGGGTGATGCGGGTGCCCTCGCGGAGCACCAGCCGCACCATCGTCAGGCCGCCGTCGAACTCCACCCGCCGCAGGATTGCCTTGCGCCGGTAGGGCAGGTCGATCTCGGCCAGATTGGTCAGCTTGTCATTCATAGGACAGGCCCCGCGTGAAGGCGGATTCGAGGACCCATTGCCAATTTTTCGGGGTGTCGCGGAAGTCCGGCTTCACGTCGAATTCCAGAAACATCTGGCCGGACTCGCCGGCGTGCTGGACGAGTGCGATGAGGTCGTCGAAACTGGCGACCTCCGGATGCCCGATGATGAGGTCGCTAAGCTGTGCCATCGTGTTCCTCCGAAAGGCGTTGGTGAAATCGGATGCGCAGCATGACCCGCGCGTGATCGGCCCCGTCGTCGAAGCCGGTCCTGTTGTGCAGGACATTGTTGCACAGAATTCCCTGGCCAGGGGCGAGGCGGAGACTGCGGATCATCGGGTCGCCGCTGGTCAGCCAGTCGCGCAGCCATTCTGTCGCGCGGTCCGTGGTCGGGTCGGACCGCCATTCGATCGACCGGGTGCGGGCGGTATAGCGCATTTGCAGCCGGCCCGAGACCTCGTCGGCGAAAAAGACCGGGCCGACCGAGGTCGGGCGCAGGGTGCCGTCGGGTTCGCGGTTTTCCGGGATCGTCATCGCCCCGGGGTGCATCAGCGCGGCGACGAAGTTCGGGTTCGCCTCGCGCATCCGCAGATAGACCAGTTCGGGGTCGGCCAGCTGGTTCTCGCCGCCAATTCCGGCCTGCTGGTGGCAGTGCAGGACAAAGGCCATCACCGGGGAGGAGGCCGGGTTGTAATACCCGTCCGTGTGCCAGTTCAGCGGCCGCGCGGTATAGGGAATGTAGCCCTTTTTCGTGGCGGTGGAGGAGGTGCGCAGCGCGACCACGCCGCGCTCCCCGGCCGAGCGGTGATCCTCGGGAACCGACAACCCCAGGCTGCGCGCGAAGCCAGCCAGCGCGGTGCAATCAGCCTCAACCGTCGGTTCGGAATGCGACACCTGGTAGAGCGCGTGATTCGCGATTGCGCACCTCTCTTTCAGGTCCCTCCGGGCGGATTTTTCGCAGGCGGCAAGCGAATCCAACCGGATCGGCGGCAGCTTCGAGAGCCTGTCGCAGGCGCGAATCTTTGCCTCGCGCCAGCTTTCAAAGGCGTCATTCGTGGCGAAATCCTGCCAGTGGAAGTGCCTGATTATTTCCGTTTCAGGCTGCATTTTCGGCAGAACACTCAGGTTTCATTGCTCTTTTTCCATTTCTGCATTGCGGCGCAATTGATGCTGCAGCGCAATAATATATCGCCAGTGCAGGCGAGTGTTGCTAAATATTCTAACATTCGTAAAATAGGATGTGTAGATCTTTCGAAGGCATGCCGTCCTGTCGGCTACCCACGCACTACTGAGGAGGTCCGGACCAAGGTCCGGTCGCGTGGCTGACCCGCAGAAAACACGGCATAGGGCGTGGGAACATCTGGGAGGAAGCCATGAAGGACGACGACGTACAGGACGCGGATCGCAAGATTCACCCGACGCCGCAGCTTGACCAATTGGAGGACGGTCCCTGGCCGAGCTTCGTGACCGGTCTCAAGCGCCTGCGCGACGAGGGCGCGCCCAACAACCAGAAGATGATGAACGATCTACTGGGCCAGCTCAACCATTCCTATGAGAACCGCACCGGCTATTGGAAGGGCGGCACGGTTTCGGTCTTTGGCTACGGCGGCGGGATCATCCCGCGATTTTCCGAGGTGGCCGACAAGTTCCCGGAATCGAAGGAGTTTCACACCCTGCGCGTGATGCCCCCTGCTGGCTACCATTATACCACCGACATCCTGCGCCAGCTCTGCGATATCTGGGAGCGGCATGGCTCGGGACTGGTGGCCTTTCATGGCCAGTCGGGCGACATCATGTTCCAGGGCTGCACCAGCGAGAACACGCAGAAGGCCTTTGACGAGTTCAACGAGATCGGCTTCGACCTTGGTGGCGCCGGTCCGGCGCTGCGCACCTCGATGAGTTGCGTCGGCCATGCCCGCTGCGAGCAGTCCTGCTATGACGAGGTGCGCGCGCACCGGTCGATCATCAACAAGCTGCTGGACGAGATGCACCGCCCGGCGTTGCCCTACAAGTTCAAGTTCAAGTTCTCGGGCTGTGCCAATGACTGCGTGAACGCGATCCACCGCGCCGACTTTGCCGTCATCGGCACCTGGCGCGACGATATCAAGATCGACCAGGAAAAGGTCAAGGAGCACATCAAGGAGAAGGGCCGCCGTTATACCACGGACACCGTGCTCAAGATGTGCCCGACGCGGGCGATCTCGCTCAACGACGACGACACGCTGGAGATCGACAACAAGTCCTGCGTGCGCTGCATGCATTGCATCAACGTGATGACCAAGGCGCTTTCTCCCGGCGACGACCGTGGCGTGTCGATCATGATCGGCGGCAAACGGGCGCTGAAGATCGGCGACCTGATGGGCATCATGATCAAGCCGTTCATGAAGCTGGAGACCGACGAGGATTTCGAAGAGCTCGAGGATTTCGCCGAGCGCGTGGTCGAGTTCTTTGCCGACAACGCGCTGGAGCACGAACGCGTCGGCGAGACCATTGACCGGATCGGCCTTCCGGCCTTCCTCGAAGCGTTGGAGATCGACGTCGATCCCAACATGGTCAACCACCCGCGCACCTCCTGCTACGTGCGCACCGACGATTTCGACGAGGAAGCAGCCAAGTGGTTCGAACGCAAGGCGGCGGAAAAATCCGCCGGCGCGGCGGCCGAGTGATCGGGCAGAGACAGGGAGTGATAATATCATGAAAGATCAAGTCGATACCCCCCGCAAGCCCGACGAAGTCGGGGTACCGGATCCGTTCCAGTACATGCACCCGGTGATGAAGGCCAACTATGGCAACTGGGATTGGCACGAACGGCCGCGCGCGGGCGTTCTGCGTCATGTGGCCAAGTCGGGCGACGTGATCTATACGGTCCGCGCCGGCACCCAGCGGCAGATGGACGTGTTCACCATCCGCACGCTCTGCGACATCGGTGATCGCTATGCCGATGGCCATGTGCGGTTCACCACCCGCTCCAACATCGAGTTCATGGTGGCCGAGGAGGCCAAGGTCGCGCCGCTGATCTCGGCGCTGGAACTGGCCGGGTTCCCGGTGGGCGGCACCGGCGCCAGCGTGTCGATGATCAGCCACACCCAGGGCTGGCTGCATTGCGACATTCCCGGCACCGACGCCTCGGGTGTGGTCAAGGGCATGATGGACATGCTGCACAAGGAGTTCGTGCAGGAAAAGATGCCCAACCGGCTGCGCATCACCACCTCGTGCTGTCAGATCAACTGCGGCGGGCAGGGCGATATCGCGGTCAACGTGCAATACACCAAGCCGCCCAAGATCAACCACGACCTGGTCGCCAACGTCTGCGAGCGACCCGCCGTGGTGGCGCGGTGTCCGGTGGCGGCGATCCGGCCGGCGATGGTCAACGGCAAGCCGAGCCTTGAGGTCGACGAGAAGAAATGCGTCTGCTGCGGCGCCTGCTACCCGCCGTGCCCGCCGATGCAGATCAACGGCGAGGATTCCACCAAGATCGCGGTCTGGGTCGGCGGCAAGCATTCCAACGCGCGTTCCAAGCCGACGTTCCACAAGCTGGCGGTGGCGAACCTGCCGAACAACGCGCCGCACTGGCCCGAGGTCAAGGAAGTCGTGGGCCGTATCGTCGAGGCCTACAAGTCCGACGCCCAGCACTGGGAGCGGATGGGCGAGTGGATCGAGCGGATCGGCTGGAAGCGGTTCTTCGAGATGACCGAACTGGCCTTTACCAAGCACCACCTGGACACCTGGACCGGTGCGCGGGGGTCGATGAACATGTCGGCCCACGTCCACTTCTGACCGGAAAGGCAGCGAGCAGTGAAGATCGGAGTAGTCGTGAGCGAGGGGCCTTATACCCATCAGGCCGCCGATACCGCTTATCAATTCGTCAAGTCGGCGCTGGCCAAGGGGCACGAGGTGCCGCGGGTGTTTTTCTACCATGACGGGGTCAACGTCTCGTCCCGGCTCAGCGTTCCGCCACAGGACGAGCGCCACATCCAGAAGAACTGGAGCGCGCTGGCGCAGGAGCACGGCATCGACCTGGTGGTCTGCATCGCCGCCGCGCAGCGGCGCGGGCTGCTGGACGCCAACGAGGCCGAGCGTCAGGGCAAGGACGCCAACAACATCGCCGAGGGGTTCCGGATTTCCGGCCTCGGCCAGTTGATCGAAATGGGCATCCAGACGGATCGCCTGGTCACGTTCGGCGATTGAGGGGGGCGGGAAGATGTCGAATATCAAGAAATTCCTCTACGTGAACCGCAAGGCGCCCTACGGGACGATCTATGCACTGGAGAGCCTGGAGGTCGTGCTGATCGGCGCCGCCTTCGACCAGGACGTGAGCCTCGCCTTTCTCGATGACGGGGTGTTCCAGCTGACCAAGGGGCAGGACACCGGCGCGATCGGGGTCAAGAACTTCTCGCCGACGTTCCGGGCGCTGGGTGACTACGACGTGACCAAGCTTTTCGTCGAGCGGGAGTCGCTGGAGGAGCGTGGCCTGAGCGAGGGCGACCTGCAGGAGATCGTCTATGAGGACGAAGATGACGACTGGGCCGAAAAGCCGTCGATCAAGATCGTTTCACGCGCCGAGATGGCCGACATCATGTCCGGTCAGGACGTGGTTCTGAGTTTCTGAGGAGGGATGCGATGTCGACCTTGCACACGGTGAACAAGTCGCCCTTCACCAATGGCGCTTTGCTGAGCTGTCTCAAGCATTGCAAGCCGGGCGATGCGGTTCTGCTGATCGAAGACGGTGTTTACGGCGCGCTCGCGGGCTCCTCGGTGGCCGGGGCGGTGTCCGACAGCCTGGAGGATGTGACGCTCTACGTGCTGGGCGGCGACGCCAGCGCGCGCGGCCTCGACGACGACAAGGTGCTGAGCGGGGCCAAAACGGTTGGTTACGACGGGTTCGTGGACCTGGTTGTGGACCACGCGCGCACCCAGGCGTGGCTTTGAAACGATACGGCCCGATGAAGCGGGCCGGACTTTAGCAAGAGGAAGAAGACAATGTCCTATCAGATAAACGGCCACACGGTCGAGCATGACGAGGAAGGCTATATCACCACGCTGTCCGACTGGACCAAGGATCTGGCCGAGGAAATCGCCAAGTCCGAGAACGTCGATATGACCGACGAGCATTGGGCGGTGGTGAATTTCCTGCGCGATTACTACGACGAATACCAGATCGCACCGGCGGTTCGCGTGCTGATCAAGGCGATCAAGAAGGAAATGGGCCCCGAGAAGGGCAACAACAAGTACATGTACGAGTTGTTCCCCTATGGCCCGGCGAAACAGGCCTGCAAGATCGCCGGTCTGCCCAAGCCGACCGGCTGCGTCTGACCCGAAGTCATCACGTCACGCCTCTGTGGGGAGACAGGGGCAGGGGGGAGAGAGTATCGTGCTGGGAACCGCCTATGCCATCCTGTTCTATGCCGCCACGCTGATCCTTGTGATCGGGCTGGCGGCCCGGATCCGGGTCTATGCGCGCGTCCCGGCGCCGCTCAAGATCCCGACGACGCCGGCGCCCAAGACCCGCGGCGGTGTCGTCCTGCGCATCCTGCGCGAGGTGGTGTTCTTCGAGAGCCTGTTCAAGTCGAACAAGTGGATCTGGCTGTTCGGCTGGACCTTTCACATGACCATGTGGCTGGTTCTGGCGCGGCATCTGCGTTATTTCACCCAGCCGGTCTGGGGCTGGGTCGAGCTGGTGCAGCCCTTTGGCACCTATGCCGCCTTCGGCATGATCGCGGGGCTGGCCGGGCTGTGGCTGCGGCGGGTCGTGGTCGAACGTATCCGCTACATCACGAACCCCTCCGATCACCTGATCCTGGCGTTGCTGCTCGGGATCGTGCTGTCCGGCACGATGATGCGCTTTGTCGCCCATACCGACATCGTCGCCGTCAAGGCCTATATGCTGGGCCTGATGCGCCTGCGGATTGGCGCGCTGCCCGGCGATCCGGTGCTGCTGCTCCACCTCGCCTTGGTGGCGGTGCTGATGATCGTCTTCCCCGTATCCAAGCTGATGCATGCGCCGGGGCTGTTCTTCAGCCCCAGCCGCAACCAGGTCGACAACCCCCGCGAGCGGCGCCACATCGCCGCCTGGGCGGCGAAACTGGAAGGTTGAGGTCGTCATGGCGCCGAAAGACACCGAAATCCCCCAGCTTGCGCACCCGCTGGAGATCCCGCGCCTGAAATGCGGCGCCATGGCCGATAGCATGCCTTATCCCGCCTCGCCCGAGCATCAGGCCAGTGTCGGGTTCCCGGGCGAGTTGTTGCCCGACTGGAAGGAGCGGGCGCTGGCCAAGATGAAGGACCTGGCGGAAAAGAACCGCGCCTTTCAGGTCTATCTCGATGCCTGCGTGAAATGCGGGGCCTGCACCGACAAATGCCATTACTTCATCGGCACCGGCGACCCCAAGAACATGCCCGTGGCGCGGCAGGATCTGCTGCGCTCGGTCTATCGGCGGTATTTCACCTTTGCGGGCAAGCATTTCCCCTGGCTGGTCGGCGCCCGCGACCTGACCGAGGAGGTGCTGGACGAGTGGTATTCCTATTACCACCAGTGCAGCCAGTGCCGCCGCTGCTCGGTGTTCTGCCCGTTCGGGATCGACACCGCCGAAATCTCGATGGCGGCGCGCGAGATCATGGACGTGGTCGGCAAGGGGCAGAAATACTGCAACGAGATCATCGGCAAGGTCCACAAGATCGGCAACAACCTCGGGCTGCAGGAAAAGGCTCTGCGGGCGACGCTGGAGGGCCTGGAAGAGGATATCGAGGACGACACCGGCGTCTCGGTGCGCATCCCGCTGGATGAAAAGGGCGCCGACATCCTTTTGGTGACGCCCTCGGCGGATTTCTTTGCCGAGCCGCATATCGAGGGGCTGATCGGATACGCCAAGGTGTTTCACGAGGCCGGGGTGAGCTGGACGGTGTCCAGCTATGCCTCGGAGGCCGCCAATTTCGGCCTGTTCATCGGCTCTTACGAGAACATGCGCGAGGTGTCGCTGCGCATCCGCAAGGCGGCCAAGGAGCTGGGCGTCAAGCGGATCATCTTCGGCGAATGCGGCCATGCCTGGCGCGTGGCCTATTCGTTCCTGAACACACTGGCAGGGCCGTGGGATTTCCTCGATCAGAACTACCCGGTGCCGCAGCACATCTGCGAATTCACCTGGGGCGAGATCCAGAAGGGCACGCTGAATATCGACAAGGCGCGCAACGACCATATCCGGCTGACCTATCACGACAGCTGCAACGTGGCGCGGGCCAGCGGCATGGGCGAAAAGGCCGGCGGCCAGTTCGAGATCCCGCGCCATATCCTGAAATCGGTCTGCAACCATTTCTACGACATGCCGCGCGACACGATCATGGAATCGACGCTGTGCTGCGGCGGCGGCGGCGGGCTGTTGACCGACGAGCTGATGGACCTGCGCACCAAGGGGGCGAGCCCCCGGATGACCGCGCTGCAGGAGGTGACCGAGGAACACGGGGTCACCCACATGGCCGCGATCTGCGCCATCTGCAAGACGCAGTTTTCCAAGGTCATGCCCAAGTTCGGATACGAGATGGATTCGATCCTGTCAGTTCACCAGATGGTGTCGAACGCCATCATCCTGACCGGTCAGGACGCGGGTGGCGAAGAAGAAGGCGAAACGGCCGAGGGCGCCGCATAGGCGCGCGGCCCGGGGAGGGGACTGCGATGAAAGACTTGGAAAAAGGCGCGACATTCCGCCGGTTCAAGGAAGGGGAAATGCCGTCGGACTGGGATCTTGAGGAAAAGATCTTCAAGGCCGACCATTCCCACAAATGCCCGACCTATGTGCACAAGACGCCGCCGTGCCAGGGCGCGTGCCCCTCGGGGCATGAAATCCGGGGCTGGCTGGCGATCGCACGCGGCATGGACAAGCCGCCGGTCGAGGGCATGGCCTGGCAGGAATACGCGTTTCACCGGATGGCTGCGGCCAACCCGTTTCCCTCGACCATGGGCCGGGTCTGCCCGGCGCCCTGCGAGGCCGGCTGCAACCGCAACGAGGTCGACGATTACGTCGGCATCAACGCGGTCGAGCAATATGTCGGCGACTGGGCGAATGATAACGGCGTCACCCACGAGGCGCCGGGCGCCGACACCGGCCGCAAGGTCGCGGTGATCGGCGGCGGGCCCGCCGGGCTTTCGGCGGCCTATTTCCTGCGCAAGGACGGCCACGCGGTGACGATCTTCGAGGCCAATGACAAGCTTGGCGGCATGATGCGCTATGGCATTCCGGGCTACCGGACGCCGCGCAGCATGCTCGATACCGAGATCGGCCGGATCACCGACATGGGCGTGACGGTCCGGACCGGCACCCGCGTCGGCACGGATATCGCGCTGGCGGATCTGGAGGCGGGGTTCGATGCGATCTTCTGGGCGTTGGGCGCGCAGAACGGGCGACCGCTGCCGGTTCCCGGCTGGGAAGGGGCCGACAACTGCATCAACGGGATCGAGTTTCTCGACGCCTTCAACCAGGGCTATGTGCTGGGCACCGCCAAGAAGGTCGTGGTGGTGGGTGGCGGCGACACCTCGATCGACGTCGCCTCGGTGGCGCGCCGGCTGGGCCATGTCACCGCCGATTACCTGCCCGAGCGCAACGATGGATCGGTCGTCGATTTCACCAGCCACGATATCGCCAGTTCGCTGACCCGCGAAGGGATGCAGGCAACGCTCACCTCGCTGTTCCCGGTCGAGGAAATGACCGCCGCCGAACGCGAGCGCGAGGACGCCAGGCGCGAGGGCATCGAGATCCGGGGCAG